>Ga0209415_10011757_pt1 | contig 14695 bp, 13 predicted proteins | sample PeaSoiSIISIP2007_FD_187696 | JGI IMG/M metagenome (GOLD analysis project Ga0209415, IMG submission 187696) | Peat soil microbial communities from Weissenstadt, Germany - SII-SIP-2007 (SPAdes) (version 2) | ecosystem: Environmental > Terrestrial > Soil > Wetlands > Peat | place: Germany...
TGAGACCTAAGCGGCACGACTGAAGTCATGCCCTGACGCTTATCGGCTAACAAAAGTCAATTTTGCAAGAGGCTCCAAAGATCATTTAGAGCTGTTCGCTTTTACTGTAGACCGGTTTTGAAAGGGCACGGCTTTACAGGCTGCTGAAAAACTCCGTTGTCGCCTCAGTTTTGAAAGGGCACGACTTTAGTCGGGCCATAAATGCCTGAAAATAAAGGTGGGCTTCAGCCCCTGCGGAAATATTGTCCTTCGGAAGGACTCTCGTTCAGAACTTTTCAGACCAAGTTTTGTCACTGCTCCGCTCTTCACCAAAATGGTGAAATCATCAATAACTGTAACCACTTGCGGCATGAAGAAGATCACTAACTTGAAGGGGGCTCAGTTGCCGTTTTAAGGTTGAAATGAATTTTGCAAGAGGCTCGGCACCTTGCATAATATTCTCCAGGCGACGCGCACAATGAAGAGTTGAGGGGAATCCCTCTGGATCGCCCAATCTGACCTGGATTTGAGCGTACCCCCACCCCCTCCCCCTGTGGAAATCGTTTTTTACCCCCTGGTAAGCCTTCTAAGGCTCAAGGAATCAATCGTTTGTAAATATTACATAGTTACTGATCAGTAAACAGAGAGGCCTGTTTTTGGCCCTTTTTTGCCCCAAAAAGCCTGATTTTAGCCTCAAAAACGCTCTTTTTTGCCGATTCTGAGGCCCCAAAAAGGCTGAGTCGCGCCAATCTCCCTGGGATGTTGCAAGAGCTTTTTCAGCTTGCAATTTGCTCGGAATGGAAATGCCGCCAGATCGCATCGGCTGTTTTGCCGGGAACCACGGCGGTCAACGACTCCGCGCTTGCCAGCCGCACCTCGCGCAGGCTGCCAAAGTGGGTCAGCAGCCGTTGCCGCGTCTGCGCGCCCACGCCGGGAATGCTTAACAGCTCCGAGTCGCGGTCGCGCATCGCGCGCCGCTGGCGGTGGTAGCCAATCGCGAAGCGGTGGCTTTCGTCGCGGATCAGTTGGACCAGGTGCAGCACGGGAGAGCGCCGATCCAGCACCACTGGCTCCTCCTCGTTGCCGTAGAGGTAAATCACCTCTTCCTTCTTGGCGATCGAAGCCAGCGGCTGCGTGGTCAGCCCTAACGACTCCAGTGCCGCCGCCGCCGCATGAAGCTGTCCCAGACCGCCGTCCACCAGCACCAGTGAAGGCATCGGCAGCGACTCGGCCTGCAAACGCTTGTAGCGCCGCTCGACCACCTCCCGCATGGAGGCGAAATCGTCCACGCCAGCGACCGTCTTGACCTTGAACTTGCGATAGGCCTGCTTGTTCATCTGCCCATCTTCCCAGACCACCAGCGAGGCTACCGTCTCCGTGCCCTGAATGTGCGAAATATCGAAGCATTCGATGCGCTGAGGCAGCTCCGGCAGCAGCAGAGCATCGGCCAGAGCCTCCTGAATCGCCTTGCGTGACGGCTCCAGAACCCGGAAGCGCTGAATATAGGATTGCTTGGCGTTCTGCGCCGCCAGATCAACCAGCGAACGCTTCTCGCCCCGCTGTGGCACGGCCAACTCGACCCGGTGCCCAGTGCGCTCAGCCAGCAGCTTGCCCAGAGTCTCCCGGTCGTCAAAGTCCACCGGAATCAGAATCGAGCGCGGAACGTAGTGGCGATCAAGATAAAGCTGCTTGAGCAGCGCGGAGAAGACCATGCTTGCATTGAATTGGACTGGACTGCCGGGTACCTCGCGTTCGTCAAACTTCTTCGAGGTTTCCTCCACTGCTTCGGGACTGGTTGCCTCCAGCAGGCTGGGCAAATCTTCCCAGAAAAACTCGCGGCGATCCACGATTTTGCCTGCGCGGACGTGAAACAGGTTCACGGCTAGACTTCCGTCCTCGAAGTGGTAGCCAAAGACGTCGGCATCGTCGTCCAACTCGGCGGTCGCGGCGCGCTGCTTTTCCTGCAACTGGTGCAGCGTGGAGAGCTGGTCGCGCAGCCGCGCGGCGGACTCGAACAACTCCGCCTCGGCCGCTTCCATCATGCGCGCGGTCAGTGAGCGCTCCAGCTCGGCGTGCTTGCCCTCCAGGAAAAGCTGTGCGTCCTTTACCGCGCTCTTGTAGATTTCGGGCGTGGTCAGGTTCTCCACGCAGGGGCCAAGGCAGCGGTGAATATAGAACTGAAGGCAGGCGCGCGGGTGGTAGCGCTCCAGATCAACCTTGCAACTGGGCAGCAGAAAACTACGGTGGATCAGTTCGACCACGCGCCAGGCCAGACTGCTGGGAAAGTACGGCCCGTAGTAGGCCGCGCCGTCCTTCATCAGCCGCCGGGTCACAAAAACTTTAGGGAAGCGGTCGCCCATAGTGAGCTTGACGTAGGGGTAGCTTTTATCGTCCTTGAGGAGGATATTGAAGCGTGGCTTGCGCTCTTTGATGAGGTTGGTCTCAAGGGCCAGCGCCTCGGACTCGTTGCCGACCAGAATGTAGTCCAGATCGACGGCCTCGCGCATCAAAGAGCCGGTCTTGGCGTTGGCCTGTGAGGACTCCAGCAGGTAGGACCGCACCCGCGCGCGCAGGTTCTTGGCCTTGCCCACGTAGATGACCACGCCCTCGGCGTTCTTGTAGAGGTAAACGCCGGGCTGCGTCGGCAGGGTGCGAATTTTTTCGTAGAAGTCCATAGGGGCAGGGAACTGGAGGTCGATTCCGGGATTAGTTCAGTGGTTTAGGCTACGGCCAAGCGCTTCAGGCGTATGCGGTCGGCGGGAACCTGCGCCAGATCGTATTGCGCCTGCTGGGTGACCCAGCTTTGCGCGCTGCCGCCGAAAACCTGGGAGAGCCGCACAGCCATTTCCGGCGAGATGCCGCGTTTGCCGTTGACCAGCTCAGAGAGCGTGGTGCGCGTAACCCCCAGAGCGGCTGCCGCCTCGGTGATGGTCAGACCGAGTGGTTCAATGCATTCGCTGAGTACGATGGTGCCAGGATGCGGTGGATTTTTCATCGCCATGGGAACTCTCCTTAGTGATAGTCAAGATAGTCTATGTCCAAAACGCGATCTCCATCGAATCGGAAGATCACACGCCAATTTGCCCGAACCGAAACTGCCCAAAATCCCGAATACGCTGCTTTAAGCGAGTGCAGCCTAAAGCCGGGCAGGTCCGTATCTTCGACAGAAGACGCCGCATCCAGCCTGACCAGGACGTGGCCGAGCTTGTCCAGATGCTGCGTTTAGCCCGCGGGGGGGGCGTCGTCTTCGTACAGGCGTTTCAGCCCCTTGTGGCGAAAGGATTCGATCACGAATTATCGTAATCCGTAACGTAACGCAGGTCAAGACGGTTTGCCGGTGATTTACTCGATTTAAGAGGCACAAGTCCTTGATGGGGTCAGATTGGAACGGAGATCGGGGAGGTTGACCGGGATGAGACGACGCCAATTTTGCAGCCAGCGGTTCACAGGATGGGATGAATGGGGCAAAATGGAACTGGACGGCAATTCCAGCTCGCATCTTTTGGCCAAACCTGCCATCAAACTGGTACGTTGTTTCAGAAGGACTTCTTTCCCAAGATGGCTTCCAATCCGTATTTTTCTCTCGCGGTTCTCTTTGTCGCGGCGCTGGGCTTCGGGCTTGCGCCACTGGCACTGGCTTGGCTGTGGGGGAAGGTCTATTCCCCGGCCAAACCCAACGCTGTCAAAAACGCAATCTATGAGTGCGGTTTGGAATCCAAGGGCGATGCGTGGTTGCAGTTCCGCTCCGCCTATTACCTTTATGCCATCATTTTTTTGATCTTCGATGTGGAGGCGGTCTTTCTGTTGCCCTTTGCTGTCGCCTTCAGCGGTTTGGGCGCGCAGGCTTGTGGGGCCATGCTGGTTTTTGTGCTGCTGCTGATCGAAGGACTGGCCTGGGCCTGGGCCAAGGGGATTTTGACCTGGGCGTGAGAACAGAGATCAGGGGCAGAGATCAGTATTTTGTGCGCGGAACGGGGCGGCGGTGAAGTGTTGGGTCGTTGCATGAGGCAGATTGTAAGTAGTGGCTGGAAAACTGATCCCTGATCTCTGAAGTGGAGCGTAGCGACCATGGTAGAAGAAGCACTGAAGATCGAACTCGGCAAGCAGGGGGTCTTCGTGACGACCATCGAGGAACTGTATAACTGGGGTCGGCGCAATTCGGTCTGGCCGATGCAGTTCGGGTTGGCCTGCTGCGCCATCGAGATGATTGCCACCACCATGGCGCGCTACGATCTGGCTCGTTTCGGCGCGGAGGTCTTTCGTCCCTCGCCGCGCCAAGCCGATATGATGATCATCTCCGGCACGGTGACCAAGAAGATGGCACCGCAGGTGGTTCGCCTGTATAACCAGATGGCCGAACCCAAGTACGTAATCGCCATGGGTGCCTGCGCCATCAGCGGCGGCCCCTTCAAGCAGGGCTATAACGTGCTCAAGGGCATTGACCGCTATATCCCCGTCGATGTGCACATTCCTGGCTGCCCGCCCCGCCCTGAGGCGCTGATCGAGGCCTTCATGATGCTACAGAAGAAGATCAGCGGCCAGCACCTGACCGGCGCGGACCGCCCCCGCCACTTGGATGCCGCGCAGCAGGGTGAGTTCCCCGTGCCTGTGCAGGGAGCGCACGATTTGGAACCCACTTCGAACAAGGGCGTGTGGACTGTGCCGGTGGTGATTCAGTAGCTGACAGTGAACAGCAGACAGTTGACAGTTTTGTGTCGTGTAAACAGTTTAGAGGGAAGACAGATTGAAGACGGTCGAAGAGACAAAAGCGGCGATTGAAGCGGCGGTTCCCGGCGCGCGGGTGGAGATTGTCTCCAACCCAAGCGTCTCCGCGCAGCACTCGCTCCTGATTGCTCCCGGTGACGCGCTGGCGGTGGCTAAATTCCTGCATGATGATGCGGAGTTGGCACTCGATTTCCTTTCCAATGCCACCGGCGTCGATTGGCCGGATAAAGAGATCGCCGAGAAGGTCAAGGTGACGCGCACGGTCGTGAAGACCGTCGAAGGCGTCGAGCAGTCGGTGGAGGAAACCGTCGAGGAGACTCGCAAGCGCATCGAGCCGGGGTATCTTGAAGCGGTCTATCATCTCTATTCTGTGGCGAAGAAGCAGGGGCCGGTGGTGATCCGGTTGCGCACGGTAAATCGCTCCGATCAAGTCGAGTTACCTTCGCTGACCGCGGTGTGGCGCTCGGCCGAGTTTCAGGAGCGCGAGATCTTCGACCTCTACGGAATCGTCTTTACCGGGCATCCCGACCTGCGCCGCCTGCTGATGTGGGATGGATTCAAGGATCACCCCATGCGCCGCGATTACGTGGAGCCGGATGACTTCGAGTACGAGCCGACCGCACACGATGAAGTGCTGGCGCGGGCTGTGGCGCACCGAAACAGGGATCAGAGATCAGAGGTCAGGGTTCAGGAAGACGGGGCAACGCTGTGACGATGAGTTCATCCGCCATAGACAATTCGACGAGTCCCGAAAGGCAGGACGGCTGGAACCGTCCCCCGATTATTCAGCCGGACGGCGAGGGCGAGCTGCTGGAAGTGGCGATGGGTCCGCACCACCCATCAACGCACGGCGTTTTCCGGATGGACGTCGCACTAGACGGCGAGCGCGTGATTCGCCTCAAGCCGGTCTTCGGCTATCTCCATCGCAATCACGAGAAGATAGCCGAGGGGGCAAGTTATCTGGCTGCGATGCCGTATACGGATCGGCTGGATTATTTCTGCTCGCTCAGCAATAACTGGGCCTACGCGCTCTCTGTCGAGAAGCTGACTGGCCAGGAGGTGCCCGAGCGCGCCGAGTATCTGCGCGTCATTCTGGCCGAACTGACCCGCATACAGAATCACGCCTCGGCGATTGGTTTCCTGATGCAGGAGATGGGCGCCAGTGGCACGCCGTTGATGTATGCCTTCCGCGAGCGCGAGAAGATTCTTGATCTCTTCGAGGCGCTGACCGGATCGCGCATGATGTGTAACTATATGCGCTTTGGCGGCTGTCGCGTGGATGCCAGCGCGGCTTGGTTGGATACGGCGCGCAAGGTTGTCGCTGGATTGCCGTCCTTTGTCGATGAGATCGACCGGTTGCTCTCTTCCAACGAAATTCTTATGGCGCGCTGCCAGGGCGTGGGCATTCTGCGCGCCGATCTGGCCGTCAACGCGGGCATCAGCGGACCCATGCTGCGGGCCACCGGGGTGAACTACGATATTCGCAAGGTCGATCACTACGGAATCTACGACCGCTTCAAATTTCGCATCCCGCTGGGCGAGGTTGGCGATATCTACGACCGCTATATGGTGCGGATGCTGGAGATGCGGGAGTCGATTACGATCCTGGAGCAGGCGCTGAAGGAGATTCCCGGCGGCCCGATCATGGACCCCAAGGCCAAGAGCCGCGGCTTCCGTCCCAAGCCCGGCGAGGCCTATGGCCGCATTGAAGCGCCCAAAGGCGAGTTAGGCTTTTACCTCATCAGCGATGGCTCCGGAAATCCTTATCGGTATCGCGTGCGTCCGCCCAGCCTCATCAATCTGACGGTGCTGGAGGATATGTGTCTGGGCGTCAACGTGGCCGATGTGGTGTTGATCTTTGGGTCGGTGGATATTGTGTTGGGCGAAGTGGATCGGTAGGAACAGGGACTAGGGACTAAGATCAGCGATCATAACTGACCACTGAGAACTGACCACTGTAACGGAGGCATACGTGCTGGGTGAAGGCATACTGAAGGGAATGGCGGAGACGGCGAAGAATTTCTTCGGCAGCTACGTCTCGGCCGAGCGGCTGACCACCGTCGAATATCCGGAGCAGCGGATACCCACGGCGGAGAACGCGCGCGTTTTTCCCTTTCTGGTTTATGACGCGGAGAATCGGGACGGCGGTGGACCGGAGTGGGAGGCTGGCCTGCGTTGCGTCTCCTGCCAGATATGCGAGAAGGAGTGCCCGCCCAAATGCATCTATATCGAGAAGTCCAAGGACAAGAAGTTGGACTATCTGGGCAAGGGGCAGTTCTATCCCACGCGCTTCGAGATTGATATTTCTGTCTGCATGAGCTGTCAGATTTGTGTCGAGGTCTGTCCCTTCGATGCCATCAAGATGAATAATGAATTTGAACTCAGCACGACGGATCGCTTCGGCGGGCTGCTGCTGGATCGCGAGCAACTGGCCAAGCCGAACGAGTACTATCACAAGATTCATCCCACCGAGGCCGCCGAGGTGGATGCGCGGTTAGCCGAGGAAAAGGCTAAGTTTGATGCCAAGGCCAAAGCCGCCTCCGCCGCGAAGGCCGCTGCCGATGAGGCTGCCGCAAAGGCTGCTGCGGCGATCAAGTCCGCTGAGGGAGGAAGCTAGATGATCGAGACGATGGACCAGAGCTTCGTTCTTCTTCAGCACTGGGTGGTGGGTTTTCTGCCTCTAGCCTTGCGCCCTTTTGCAGTCGTGGTGCTGGGCGTGGTGGGGATTGTAGCCGTCTTTCCTGGGCTTTTCGCGCTCTCCGTTCTGCTGGAACGCAAAGGGCTGGGCCGTATGCAGAATCGCCTCGGACCCAATCGTGTAGGTCCTTACGGTATTCTGCAACCCATTGCCGACGGTATCAAATCGCTGACCAAGGAAGATATTGTTCCCTTGAGCGCGGATGCGGCGGTGCATTTTCTGGCGCCGCTGGTGCTGGTGGTGGCTGCCTTTCTGGGCTTCGCCGTGCTGCCCATGGGCCGCAATATGGTGCTGGTGGATATGGATGCCAGCCTGCTATTTTATTTTGCCATTGGCGCTTCCACCGAGTTATCCATCTTCATGGCCGGCTGGTCTAGCCGCAATAAATATTCGCTGCTAGGAGCTATGCGCGGCGTGGCGCAGATGATTAGTTACGAGGTGCCGCTGCTGATGTCCAGCGTGGCCGTGGTGATGATCTCCGGCTCGCTCTCATTGGTCAAGATCGTCGAGGCGCAGAATCACTATACCTGGGGTCTGCCGCACTGGTATATCTTCACGCCTTGGGGCTTTGCGGGCTTTCTTCTCTATGCCATCGCCAGCACCGCCGAGACCAATCGCTGCCCTTTCGATCTACCTGAAGGCGAATCGGAGTTAGTCGCGGGTTACTTCACTGAGTATTCCGGATTCAAATTCGCGCTCTTCTTTCTAGGCGAGTATTTGGCCATGTTTTCCATCTCCGGCATCGGCGCAACGCTATTTCTGGGAGGCTGGTCGGCACCCTTCGAATTTCTGACCTGGGTGCCTTCGTGGATCTGGTTCTTCTCCAAACTCATGCTCTCCATTGTGGTCTTTATCTGGGTGCGTGGAACGCTGCCCCGCCTGCGTCAGGATCAACTGATGAACTTTGCGTGGAAGTTTGTTTTGCCGTTGACCATGCTGAATCTCTTCGTCGCCGGTTTGTGGAGATTTTTGGGCGAAGGCTGGATGCGCTGGGTTGTTTGCTCGGCGATCCTGATGGTCGCTTATGTTGCGATGGGTCGCATCGGCATGCGCCGCGAGCACTTCGGGCCGAGGAGGTATCGCTATGCCGAGTAACTCTGATGCCATGGGCATGAAACTTATCAACGAGGCCTTCGACGAAAGGATTTGCAGCCGATGAGCGTCGTCTTCTATCTACTTTCAGGCTTGACGCTGGCTGGTGGGCTGGCCGCGATTCTGCTGAAGAATACCGTGCACTGCGCGCTAGCGCTTACCGTCGCCTTTGCCGGGCTGGCGCTGCTGTTTCTGAGCTTGGATGCGCAGTTCGCTGGCTTTGCGCAAATTCTGGTATATATCGGTGCAGTTGCGATTTTGGTGGTTTTCGCAATCCTTTTGACGCGTGGTTCTGAAACTCCCAAGGATGGCGTTTATAGTCATCATTGGCCGCTAGGCCTGGTGATTGCTGCCGGAGTCTTTGCGGTGCTGGGTTGGGCTGTGCTGCAAAGCGCCCGCGTTCTGCCCAATGAAACCGCGGTTCCGTCTGTGACCGTCTTGCAGATTGGCAATGCCCTGATGAGCCGCTATGTGCTGCCGCTGGAGATTGTGGCGCTGCTGATGACCGCGGCGATGATTGGTGCGGTCATTGTGGCCATGCACGAGAAAGAGGGGGCCAAGTGACTCCATTAACCAGTTATCTGATGGTGGCCGCCATGTTATTCGCCATCGGCCTGGCAGGCGCATTGACCCGCCGAAACGCGATTCTGGTGTTGATCGGAATCGAGTTGATGCTGAACGCGGCCAACCTCAATTTGATCGCCTTCTGGCGCTATGGTCCGCATCCCGAGGCGTTGACCGGCATGATGTTTGCGATCTTCTCGATTGCTGTTGCCGCCGCCGAAGCGGCCGTGGGCCTGGGGCTGGTGATTCAGATTCATCGCCACGCGCACTCGACTGATCTGGATGCAATGAACAGGATGAAGGGGTGAGGGTTTGATGCAGGAAGTTCTTTTCACTCCACAACTCGCGGCCTCGCCGATCGCCCGGATTCTCTGGCTGATTCCCGTTGTGCCAATGCTGGCGGCTGGGCTGGCGGCGCTCTTGAAGCAGCCGAAGCGCAAACTCGCGGCGACGCTGGCCATTGGCTCGATGAGTTTTTCGCTGCTGCTCTCGCTGTTCGCTTTTGGCCATGTGGTCGCGGGATGGGCCGCTGGGCAGGCGGTGCGCGAAACGTTGAATTTCGCATGGATTCAAGTCGGCACAACCAACGTCGAGTTAGGCTGGGTGCTCGATCCGCTCTCCGCCATCATGCTGGTCATGGTCACCTTCGTCGGCTTGCTGATCTTTATTTACTCGACCGGCTATATGGAGCACGACGAAAACTTCACGCGATTCTTCTGCTTTCTCTCGCTCTTTGCCGGAGCTATGCTGGGAGTGGTAATCGCCAACAGTTTGCTGTTGCTGTTCATGTGCTGGGAGTTAGTCGGACTTACCTCGTACTTGCTTATCGGTTTCTGGTATCACAAGCCCTCGGCCGCCGCGGCGGCCAAGAAAGCCTTCCTCACTACGCGTGTGGGCGACGTTTTCTTCCTGCTGGGCATGGTCTGGCTCTTCGCGCAGACTGGAACGCTGCTCTTCTATAACCACGGCGCGGGTTCCATCGAAGCATCCGCGCTCTCGTTTCTGCTTGCGCAACCCGCCGCATTCGGACTTACGGCGGCTGGAGCGATTGGTTTGTTGATCTTCGCAGGCGCGGCGGGCAAGAGCGGCCAGTTTCCCTTGCACGTTTGGCTCCCCGATGCAATGGAAGGCCCCACGCCTGTCTCGGCGCTGATTCACGCGGCAACCATGGTGGCCGCAGGAGTCTATCTGATTGCCCGCGTCTATCCGCTGATGCAGGCTGGAGCGTTGGCCGGAGGCAGCACAGCAGCGCTCACCGTTGTAACCTGGGTCGGCGCGTTTACCGCCGTTTTTGCCGCGCTGATCGCCGTGGCACAGAATGATATCAAGCGCATTCTTGCCTACTCGACTGTCTCGCAACTGGGTTACATGATGGCTGGCCTGGGCATGGGCGGCGTGGCTGTGGGAATGTTTCACTTAATAACTCACGCCTTCTTCAAGGCGCTGCTCTTCATGGGCGCAGGCTCAGTCATTCACGGCTGTCACGAGGAGCAGGATATTCGCAAGATGGGCGGGTTGCGCTCCGATATGCCGGTCACTTTTCTGACCTATGCGATTGGAATGCTGGCCCTGTGTGGCTTTCCGCTCGTCTTCTCCGGTTTCTGGAGCAAGGATGGAATCCTCGAAGCCGCACAGCATTGGAGCGTGGCCAAAACGCCATTCTATCTGCTTGTCTTCGGCGCGCTGCTGACTGCCTTCTATATGACTCGTCAGGTGGCATACGTCTTCTTCGGTCACTGGCGCGGGCATAAGTCGGCGCACGAAAGTCCGAGTGTCATGACCGCGCCACTGGCAATTCTAGCCTTCTTTGCCATCGTGCTAGGCTTCATCGGAACCCCGGCGTGGCCCTGGTTTCATGCCTATCTGGAAGGCCGCGCTACAGGCTTTGAGTTCAGTCACTTGTTTGATACCGACTTGATGCTTCTGATGGGTGCTTCTTCTCTGGTGGTTCTGACTGGACTTACTCTGGGCTGGAAGCTTTATGGCGGCCAATCACCCAAGCCCGAGCAAGCTGACGTGCTGGAAAAGGCAGCACCCTTCGCATGGCGCGTACTCCGCGACCGCTTCTATGTAGATGAGTTGTACGGAGTCACAGTGATCGCTTTCTATCAGTGGTGGGCGCGGGTTGCCGACTGGCTCGACCGTCGCGTCTGGGGTGGGGCGGTCACTGGAGTGGCTTTTGTCTTCCGTGGTTGGGCGCAAATGAATCGTTTCCTTGACGCGAATATCGTGGATGGCGGCTTTGATAAAGGCTGCGAGGAGTTGGCGTCTGGTGGCGGACTGCTGGCGCGCATGCAGACGGGCCGTGTGCAAACTTACCTGCGCGTACTGGCGCTAGCCGTCGTGGTGTTGGCGGCAATTCTGATCTGGAGCAGCCGGGCATGAGCGGATTTCCTTTATTGACGCTGTTGACGGTGCTCCCCTTGATTGGGGCGATAATCGCTTTGGGCGCAGGCAAACGCGCGCGTGGCGTGGCGCTGGTGACGACGATTGCCAGTCTGGCGCTGGCGCTCGTGGTCTGGACGCAGTTATCCGTCGACGGAAGCATGGCGCTGGTTGAATTGCATCCCTGGGTGCCTTCGCTGGGCATTGAGTATCACCTGGGCGTGGATGGTTTAGGCGCGCTGATGCTGGTGCTTTCTGCATTGGTGACTCTGATGTCGGTGGATGCGGCGCACCGTGTGCATCACCAGCCAGGACTTTACTTCGCGCTGGTTCTGCTGCTGGAATCCGGCCTCTTCGGCTCTTTCACGGCGCTGAATTTCTTTCATTGGTTCTTGTTTTGGGAGCTAAGTCTGATTCCCGCTTTCTTCCTCATCAAGTTATGGGGAGGAGCGCGGCGCGGACCAGCGGCAACGCAGTTCTTTGTGTACACGATGGCCGGTTCCGTCGCGTTGTTGATCGCTTTTCTCGCGGTGTATGTCGCTACTAATAGCATGGACTTCCCGCATCTTACCTTGCTGGCTTCAACTGGCGAGTTAGAGCAGATGGTGACGGCGCATCTGGGGCCGGTAACTCTCTGGTTGGCGATTGGCGTACTGGCTGGATTTGCGGTGAAAGTGCCGCTGGCACCCTTTCATACCTGGCTGCCCGCTGCCTACGCTGAAGCTCCTTCGCCGGTAACGATGCTGTTGACTGGCGCAATGTCCAAGATGGGCGTCTATGGTCTGCTGCGTATCGCCCTTCCGCTCTTCGGGCATCAGATCGCGCAGATTCGCACACCGTTATTGGTGCTTGCGGTCATCACAGTGGTGATGGGCGCATGGGCCGCAGCGGCGCAGAAGGATCTCAAGCGTGTCTTTGCTTACTCCTCGGTCAATCACCTGGGCTATTGTTTGCTGGGCATCTTTGCGCTGGCGGTTCCGGTGGCTGCTAGTGATACTGGTGCGCTGACTAGCCAGGCCGCCGCGTTGAATGGCGTGATTCTGCAAATGTTCAATCATGGAGTGACCGCGGCGGCGCTGTTCTGGTTTGTCGCAATGCTTCAGGAGCGTACCGGCGGCCATCGTGGCATCGGCGACTTCGGCGGCCTGCGCAAACCCGCGCCGGTATTGGCCGGATTAATGGGGATCGCGTTGTTCTCATCGCTTGGACTGCCGGGGTTGAATGGCTTTGTGGGTGAGTTCCTGATCTTCCGTGGAGTCTTCTCGCTCTCATGGATCGCCGCGACGGTCTCCTTACTCGGATTGTTAGTGACGGCGACGGTCATCCTCACCATCATTCAAAAAGTTCTGTGGGGACCGACGCCCCAGCATTGCACGAACTTTCCCGACCTTCATGCCGGTGAGCGCATGGCGCTGGCCCCGGTGATTGGCTTGATGTTCCTTGTCGGCCTGCTGCCGCAGTTGATTGTGGACAGCGTGAACCCAACGGTCGTGTACCTCTTGGCCCACTGGAGATTTTGATGTTAGCTTGGACGATTTATCTCTCGTTTGCCGGAGCATTGCTTCAGGCTCTCTTGCCCAAGGGGCGCAATATCCTGTCGCGCTGGATCGCTTTGGCCGTAGCCGTCGTGGGCTTGGCGATTACTGTTGCCGGGTTTGTGGCAGGCATGGGGCAGGGAAGAGAAGTGCTGGTCGATCTTCCTTGGGTGCCTTCAATGGGCGTTCACTATCTGTTGGCAGCTGATGGCATCAGCCGCGTACTAGTTTTGCTTACGAGCCTGGCCGCTGTCGCCGGAGTCCTGTTCAGTTGGAATATCGAACTGCGTACCAATGAGTTCTTCGCTTTCTATCTGGCGCTGATTGGCGGAGTCTACGGAGTATTTCTCAGCTTCGATCTCTTTCTGCTCTTTGTCTTTTATGAGATTGCCATTGTGCCCAAGTATTTCATCATTGCCATCTGGGGATCGACGCGGCGCGAATATGCAGCCATGAAGCTGGCGCTGTTTTCATTTGTCGGTTCAGCGATGGTGCTGATTGGTCTGCTGGCCGCTTATGCCACAGCGGGCAGTCACTCCACCGGCTTGGTCGAGTTAGCGCACGCCAACTTACCGGTCAGCTTTCAGATGTGGTGTTTTCCACTGGTCTTCACGGGCTTTGCGATTTTGGCCGGCATGTGGCCCTTTCACACCTGGGCACCGACGGGCCACGTGGCCGCCCCCACCGCAGCATCGATGCTGCTGGCTGGCGTTGTGATGAAGTTAGGCGCATACGGATGCCTGCGTGTGGGCATTGCGCTCTTTCCGCATGGGCTTGATCCGTGGGGATTCTCGTTTGTCGGCATCGGCTCCTGGCGTGATGTTTTTGCGCTGCTCGCGGTCATTGGCATTATCTATGGCGCGCTGGTGGCGCTGGCGCAGACTGATTTCAAGTTTGTCATTGGTTACTCCAGCGTAAGTCACATGGGCTTTGTGTTGCTCGGCCTGATGACTCTGAATCAGATCGGCGTATCTGGCGCGGTCTTGCAGATGTTCTCGCATGGAATTCTAGCTGGCCTGCTCTTTGCGATTGTGGGGCGCATAGTTTATGAACGCACTCATACGCGCCAGTTGGCGGAGTTGGAACAAATGCATCTGTTCAAGCGCCTGCCCTTTGCCGCGGTTGCATTTGTGATTGCTGGAATGGCCTCGATGGGCTTGCCTGGCTTTTCCGGTTTTGTCGCTGAGATGCAGGTTCTGATCGGCGCCTGGAAGGTCAATCCCTGGTGGACGGCCGCTGCTGGCGTGGGAATTGTCATTGGCGTGGCCTATACCTGGCGCGCATTGCAGAAGGCATTTTTCAGCGACTTGCTGCCCAGCGCGCACGTTTTGGAACAAGAAAACGTGCAGCATTTTGCCGCGATTACCTGGCCGGAAGTGACTGGCGTGGTGATGCTGGTGAGTGTCAGCCTGTTTATCGGAGTCTATCCCAAGATATTGCTTGATACGATTGAACCTGCCGTGAAAGCATTGCTGACAGGCGGGGCGCAGTAACTTCAGTGCGGTAAGATTTTTTACGTACAAAAGCCGTGTTAGGAGAGATCGCTCTCCCTCTGACGGCTTTTAACCCCCTTATCGCTAGTAGAATGATCGAAAACGCTCCGAGGGGTAGATAGGGAGCGTGTTAAATCGTGATGAGAGGTCACTAGTGTCCGGTTAGATGTCGAATAGATTCAGTTGGTTAGCGATGGATTGTTGGTCAGTTCTGTGGAGATATG
>Ga0209415_10011758_pt1 | contig 14694 bp, 12 predicted proteins | sample PeaSoiSIISIP2007_FD_187696 | JGI IMG/M metagenome (GOLD analysis project Ga0209415, IMG submission 187696) | Peat soil microbial communities from Weissenstadt, Germany - SII-SIP-2007 (SPAdes) (version 2) | ecosystem: Environmental > Terrestrial > Soil > Wetlands > Peat | place: Germany...
GTGTCTGCTCCGGGTGCGTCGAGACGATTGCTGGGAATGGAACTCTGGGCTTCGCCGGAGACGCAGGAGCAGCCACCAGTGCCGAGCTAGCTCACCCTGTCGGCATTGCGATCGACAGTTCAAACAATCTTTACATTGCCGACCAGCAGAATGAAGCGATTAGGAAAGTTACAACGGCTGGCGTCATCACTACGGTTGTGGGAGTGAACGACCACGTGGGTTGTACCGGAAGTGCCGGTTCCGGCGGGGATGGCGGACCAGCAGCAAGCGCCCAATTGGCCTGTCCACAGGGAGTGGCTATTGATAATCACGGTAACATAGCCGTTGCAGACAGCAACAACTACCGCATTCGTATCGTAAATACCCAGTCCACGACGCAGACATTGCTTGGTCAGAGTGTCTGTGCAGGTTGTATCGAGACTGCTTATTACGGTGGCACCAGCGGCAGTACCAGCATTGTGCCGCTCGGCATGGGGTATGATAGCTCTGGCAACCTCTACGCGTCGGACGTAACTCATTTCCGAGTGGTAAAAGTGAGCGCGTCAGGGACGGAGAGTGTGTTTGCTGGGAATGGTACGCAGGGCTATTCTGGCGATGGCGGAGCGGCGACCAGCGCGCAGATGTATTATCCCTTTGATGTGAAGGCTGAGAGTTCGGGGAACATCTACATTGCAGACTCCCATAACTCTGTGATTCGCGAAGTCAATACTTCTGGGACCATCTCAACGATTGCTGGGAATCATGCAGTGTTTGGGACGGGTGGAGGATTTACGGGTGATGGTGGCCCAGCGAACCTAGCTGCACTCGCGGGATATTACGGTCAAAGTGTTGGCCCGATAGGAGCAACGCCCGATAACAAGGGCAACATATATATTGGCGATGCCGGAAACAATCGAATCCGCAAAGTCGCGACGGTAGCTCTCTCCCCGACCTATTCCCCCAGCACCGGAACTTACAACGGCACGCAGACAGTGACTATCACCAGTCCTGTAAGCTGGGCAATCATCTGCTACAACACGACAGGTTCTCCGAAAACGAACGGTACGACTGGATGCACGACCGGGACACTTTATTCGAGCACATTAACCATCAGTGCCAGCGAAAGCCTTTATGCGGTTGCGGGCGGCACAGGATTAACCGACAGTCCGGTGGCTTCAGCGACTTATGCAATCACTCCGCCAGCGGCGCCTGCACTGGGGCTGTTCTCAGAAAATGACATCCTATCGGAGTTGCTGCAATGAACTCGTGGCCTTGGAAAAGCCGCGAACTGCATGACGAAGCGAAAGAGTCGCGTGAGCAGTCGCAATACCCTTCTGGCAGTCGCCTGCTGTGAGGTAGAGGTTTTGGATGTCTTAAGCGATAATATCGATCTGCGAGTTAAGGTACTTCGCAGCGAACCCGAAGCCTGGCAGCTCAATTGGAGGTAACCCATGTCAGGAGGCTTCGTTGCCGACTGAGTGGAAAACGCCATTGGCAGATGCCCAACCGAACTCGACTGCGAACGCCGAGATACGGAGACTTCAGATCGGTTGCTGGATCGCGCTCATCGCGAATGCGGGCGCGAGGGCATGGTTCACTCGCTATGAACTGGCTCCGGATTCCATGTCTTATCTGGACATCGCCAGGGCAGTTGCGTCAGGGCATCTGGGTGCAGCGATCCATGCATATTGGTCGCCTGGCTACCCTCTGCTGATTTCGGCTTTCTTCTGGGCATTCCGTCCGAATGCCTACTGGGAGTTTCCCCTCGTTCATCTCGTCAATGTGGTGATCTTCGCCGCGACGCTCGCATGCTTTCAGCTGTTCTGGCGTGAGGCGTTGCAATGGCACAGAAGATATGCAGGCGTTCGTGATGCCGAGATACCCGAAGGCGCATTCTGGGCGCTTGGCTATGCAGTATTCGGCATTGCCACTTTGAATATCATCACCGTTGGCCTGGTCACGCCAGATTTACTGGTTTCGGCTTTCTGCTGTCTCGCTGGATGGAGCGCGCTACTCCTGAGGCGTGTTCCGAGTTTCAGCCGTTCGGTGTTGCTGGGCGCTGTGCTCGCTCTTGCCTACTACGCAAAGGCGCCGTTCTTTCCCATGGGGATCGCCTTCATCTTGTGCGCCTGTTTGTGGCGACCGGTATCACTGCGAACGATGCTCCTAGTCGGAACGGCACTGGTCACGTTCCTGCTGGTGTGCGCCCCGTTCATAACTGCTCTTTCCCTGGTCAAGGGCCGACTAACTTTCGGGGACTCGGCCCGGGTAAATCAAGCTTTCTACATCAACGGTGTTCAATTCTTCCGTCACTGGCAGGGAGGCCCGCCTGGCTCAGGAGTACCAGTCCATCCCACCCGCAAGCTGAATGATTTTCCAGAGATCTACGAGTTTGCCGCCGACAATATGGGAACATACCCGCCATGGTTTGATCCAACCTATTGGAATGCGGGCATTACGCCGCATCTTCGTTTGAAGTGGCAGGCCGTTGTTTTCGTCCGCAATCTCGCTCTTGAGTTTCAGATCATCCTGGAGTCAGGGGCGGAACTGATTTGCGTCCTCATTATATTAGCGTTGTTACGCAGTTACCCCACACGATGGATAGAAGGGCTTGGGCAGCTTTGGTTTATCTGGGCGCCTGGAGTGATTGCGCTTGCAATGTTCGCCCTCGTCCATGTCGAGCCGCGCTTTCTAGGTGGCTGGCTGATTTTACTTTCTGCGGGCGCCGTCTGTACCTGCTTGCTGCCGACGGATACGGGCACACGCCGAGCAGTTTGGTGCATCAGTGCTGCCGCACTCATCACGGCAGCGTCAGCCCTGATTCTGCAGGCGAGCAGAGAGGCAGTTGGGGTCGACCACGCGGCAGGGAGGAGTTCTGAGGATGTGTCGATTGCGGTCGGCCTGCTCAGCAACGGTCTGCATCCTGGCGATCACGTGGCGCTCATCGGCGATGGCACAGGTGCATACTGGGCACACCTTGCAGGACTGCGCATCGTAGCTGAAATACCCGCCGGCAGCGCGTCGCGCCCGGGTCTTCCTGCACTCGATTTTTGGGAGTCGGGATCGGAACTGCAACAAAAGGCGCTGCGAATACTTGGGCAAACGGGAGCCCGGGCCGTTATCGTCAGGACGCATCATTCTGTCGTAGACGCGGTGCCCTCCATTATCCCTGCCCGGTGGAGAGGGATCGATGGAACCGGTGCATACATCTATTTCTTTCCGGCAAACCGTTAATGGGGATGCTCTGCCTTGCTTCTCACCGGATGCCAAATGCGATTTGAATCTGGATCCTAAGCCGAGTTCAACAGTGCTCTGGCAGTCGGTCGCGCGACTCCACAAAGTGTCGAGAGCCAGTCGGCGTTCCATATCGCGGACATTGGCGAGCGGACCGGTATAAAGTCGGAATTCCTTAGAGCGTGTAACAAAACCCCTATTGTCAAGTGCGTGGAACTCAACTGAAATGGCCAACTGGTTTGATAGTCCGGGAAATACCTCGCTGATTTACGCCGGGGAGGATGATATAGAGAGCTAGCAACAGCGCGGAGAGGTTGTCGCTACTCATTTGCTTCGGAGACCTCTCGCGAACGGAGCAATTAGTGCCAGTCTCCAGCCGCGATGAAGGCTCCCCAGTAAAACGGATGAGTGCTCTGGTGTTTCGCCCGACGTTGCCTCAGAATCTGCAAGCTTGCAGTACGTACCGATTCCCCTGTGTCTTTCCCGTTTAAGAAGTGTTCGCGGTACAACGTTCCCATCCATTGCTCTGTCGTTTTGTCCTCGACTGGCCAAAGGCTCATGATCACCGTCTTCGCTCCGGCCACTTGGAACGCCCGCCGCAATCCGAAAACTCCCTCTCCTACTTTGATCTCGCCCACTCCCGTGTCACAGGCGGACAGGACCGCCCAGTCCACGCCCTCCAGATTGATCCCGGCAATTTCTTCCGCCGTAAGAATCCCATCGGCTTCATCCGGCGTTGCCGAGCTTCGGCGGTTCGCCCCGGCGAAGGCCAATCCCGACAACAGCAAGGGATTCTCGGCGGTCGCTGGCACGACGCTTTCGTTCCGCTTGCTGGGAAATAATCGTCGTTGCACGGCCGACTCGCAACTGCCTTCGAGAAAGAACCCGTGGGTGGCCACATGCAGCACCCGCTTGCCGGGAGCGTATTGTGTGAACGCTTCCGGGCTTGCGTCGGCTCCCGTCATTTGCAGCGATTCACCGTTGCCAGGCTGAGCATCAGATCCCCTCATGATCGCGGCGCCTGCTCCCGCGCTGGATTGCATCCACAGAGCAGCGATGTTTTCCGCTTCCTGCTGGGAGGCAGGCAAGGGGGGGAAGTGAAGTGTTTGGAACGTCCCGCAAGCCGAACGCGTACCCCGCAGGAGCGCTCCCGTTGTGCCAGTTGCCGCGCCTGCTGGAGCTGATTGCTGATTTGACGCCACCGTAACCTTGCCGGCCTGATCAAATGCCGGGTTGCCCACCACCAGAATGCCTTCTCCGTGGCGGGATTGCTCCGGCACCAAGTCCCGCTCCGTCGAAAGGTAGTGGATCAACGGTGTGGTTTCGACTAGATACTGCGAACTGCCAACCGGCAGCGAAGCCAGGCTCAGCAGGTGTAGAGCCGCATCGGGAACGACGAATACTTTTCTGGCACCACCAAGTCCAGGCAGGAGCGGGTCCCAGATTCTTCGGCGGAGCGCAGCGCCAGTGCGGCGGTAGGTGTCCTCGGCTGTTTTGGATACATTCGCCTCCTCCTGTCGCGCGATGTCGCTTCGCCATGCGGCCAGCAGGCTCTCGATTTCGCGGGCCGTTCCCAGCCGCACGAATTCAGGCTCGTGTTCAGCGGCTCGGAGTACAAATGCCGCATACGAAGGAACCGGTTCTGGAGCCCCTTTGCTCGCCCCGGATTTTTGCCGATCGCGCCTGGCGTATCGGACGAAAGCCACAAGAGCGGCACCCTCCGGCAGAGACGCTGCGATTTCTTTAAGTCCGAGCTGCGTCCGCGACTGTTCCTGCCGGAACGCCGCGCTCTTCTCAGCCAGCATCCGTTCGGCTTTTTCTTTCCGGTCACGAGCGTCATCGAGTAGCTTTCGGTATACGTCTGGCGCTTCATCCCCGGCGCCACGGAACACCAGCGTCGCCAGTTGTGCACGGGCAGATGAAAGCTGATCAGCCAGGTGCTTAACCTCGGGATCCCCACTTCCGTAGGCGGAACGATGGCGCGCGGCCAGTTCATCAAACACCAGCGCCCGGGAGTGGATCACCGCATCGAAGACTTCGCTGCGAGCCGCAGGAGTGCTCGCACCGGCGGTCAGGCTCAAAGCAACGTCCAACCCTGAGGCTCGGATGTCCTCATATGCCAGTGCCTGCCGCTCTGACAAAGTGCGCTCCGACATACGCAGATCTTCCGCACCGATCTTCTCGGCGTGCAATGCCATCGCAAGGGCATCCGGAGTTATCCCCAAGGCCGCCAGGGTAAGGGCAAGGTCATTCAGGCTGCGCGCCAGGTTAGGGTTCAACGGCCCGAGACTTTTCTCTCGTATATCCACCGCTTGACGAAGGTAGCTCTCGGCATCAGTAAGACTGCCTCGCTCATAGGCAAGCTCTCCAATCTCGTTCAAGATGTCTGTTACACAAAACAAATTCGGGCAGGATTTCTGACCCATCTCGAGCGAGCGCCGGTAGTATTCCACGGCCAAGCTTGGGTCTCGCTGGGCGCGTGCCACCTGCGCTAGGTGGGCCAGTGTATTCGACACATCATACGATTCCGGCCCCAGCTTTTGTTGCATGCTCAATGCCCGGCGATAATAGTCAGCAGCCGAATCGAGTTTGCCTTGAGCTTGCAGTATGTCCCCCATCCCGCTTAGGTTGGCCGCTGCCCCCAGAGAGTCGCCCCAGTTTTTTTCATAGATGGCAAGAGCACGCTGGCGATATTCGAGGGCCGACACAAAGTCACCGAGTTCAGAAAAGGTCGCGCTTAGATTCTGCAGGGCAATGGGAATTCCGCCACTCTTGGGGCTGGCTTTTTGAAAAAGGGCCAGCGCCTTCTCGAAGGTGTCGCGCGCCGCTACTAAATTACCTTGTCGAAACTCCAGGGTTCCAAGGTTGATGAGGCTAGGCGCCGGGTTGCGGTGCAGTTTCTCGGCGATCTCAATGGCGAGCTGCAGATGTTCACGCGCCGCGGGTAAATCACCAATGTCCTGTTCAACCCCACCCAAACAACGCAGACTACTCTCCAACCCCTGGGAGACCGGGGCAAGTCTTGCCCCAATCGCGACCGCTTCCCTGAGGTGTTCCAGCGCTGCGGTATAGTTGGTTTGCAGATTTTCCAGCCATCCAACGCTGGTCAGGATTTCGGCTTGCTTCACGGATCCCCCCGGCGCAAGCTTCTTCTCAATCTGCAACGCAGCCAGGTAGTGCAGCCGTGCTTTCTCGTCAGTTTCCGACAGATTGTATTCGGCGTGACCTAACGCATACAGGCTCTCAGCCATCATGGACGAATCCGGAGCCAACCGTTGTGAGATCTCGACCGCCCGGGCAGCATAATCTTTAGCGACGGAGGCGCCGGGGTCATTGTTGATGTCACTATGGATCGCGCGGTCGAGTGCGAGTCTGGATAGGGCGTTCAGTGTATCTACTACCTTCAAAGATTCGGGTGCCTGTTTCTCCCTGATCGCCAAGGCTGCGCTGAGGTAGTCCATGCCCATCTGTTCTTGTCCCCGTGCTCCAAGGGCAACTCCCGAATCGTGCAGCGCCTGGGAGAGCGCAGCCGGGCGCTGAGTCTCCTCCTTTGCGACCGCCAAGGCTTGCGAAAACAGCCTCTGGGCCTCGCTCTTTTTATCCGCACTGAGCAACCCTGCTTGCACCAGCGCTTTGATCTGCTCCGGTGTGTCGCCGGCCTGCGCCCACATCTGCTGAGCCTCCAGCCATGCCGCCAGAGCCTCCTCCGGGCGCTGGAGATCCTGCAGGGCTCTTGCGCGCCCCTGTTGCGCGAGCGCTCCACCGGGTGTCTCTTTTGTTTGCAGGGCCGCTTCGAGGGCTTGGTCCGCCGCTTTCAGCGCTTCGAGCGGCTGTTTCGCATCGGCCAGGCGGCTGGCCTCAGCCAGCATCTTCTCCAAGGCTGCCGACGCCTTCGGCCCCGATGGTTCGGACGCTACAGTGTCTTGTTGAAATGGTTCAGCGACGGCGGCGCTTACGTGGGCCAGAAACATCGAGCATGCGAGCAAACATACCAAGACTCGGACGAGTCGAGTAGTCACGATTCGCTTCCTCCGCTACAAGACGGCGCGATCCTCACTTGCGAAGTTGGCGGAGAATCTCCGCCGCTTCAGATTCCAGGCTGCCGTGCAACTGAACGGTCTTCTGCAGTTCATCTTCCGCGGCAGTCACTTCTCTTTTTCGCAAGTAAGCTTTCGCCAGATAAAAGTGCGCTGATTCGGAATACGCGGGGTCGCCCAGAGAAACGATCTGGCGGAAGGATACGATGGCCGGGTCGGTTTGGCCAGCCAGCAAATAACAAGCACCCAGATAAAAGTTAAAACTGGCGGTCCGAGGGCTGGCTTTCGCCGCGGCACGCACGCCGGGAATCGCGTGCGCGTAGTCCCCTTTTACGTAGAACTGCATTGCCTTATGAAAGGTTTCTTGTGCTTCATCCTCAGCGCCACGCAGCACTATCTCGGTATATGCGGGCGGCTCCACGCGGGCCAGCTCTTCGAGGGATGGCGCCGCCATCGAGGGCGGCTTGGCTTGTACTGGTACCTCGGGACTAGTCTTGGGCGGCGACGAGGCGACCTGCTGCGACGGTTGGCGTTTCTGAGCTGTATACCACCAGATACCCGCACTGAATAAAAGAAGCATTGCTGCGAACACCGGAGCCCAGACCCACGTGCGGCGCAAGCTTGCGCCACGCGCACGAGCGGGCATGGCCGGCCGATGCTGCAGCTCTGCCTGCAAGGCGAGTCCGGTCTGGAGCTGAGAAAAACACGAGCCGCATTCAAAATAATGCTTCTCGAATTCTTCCCGCTCCGGCTCGGACAGCCGGTCCAGCAGATACCCCTCCAGAATGTGTCGTTCTTCCACTTCTTTGCAGTTCATGGCTCGGGCTTGATAGCTATGTGGCAAGTTTGCTCAGGTTCGTGACATCTTCTTTCTTATAAGATCCGTGACCTTCTTCACGGCACGCAGCTTGCGCGTCCGCACCACTTCCGAGGTGAGGCCCAGGGCGGCCGCGATCTCGCCGGGCTTGTGGCCCTCCACCAGCGTCATCAACAGAATTCTCCGGTCTTCCTGCCCGAACCCTTCAATCGCCTGATGGACCAGCCGCATCCGTTCCGCGTCTTCGAGCTGCTCAGCCCGGCAAGCTTGAGCCAGATCTTCGGGAAGCGGCTCCATGGGCGGTCGCTGGCTTGCGCTGCGCAACTGGTTGTTGATCAGATTCCGCGCGGTGCCGTGGACGAAAGCCGCCAGCTTGTCGGCGTCCTGGAGTTGCCCCTTGCGCAGCGCACCGATGACCGCCATCAGGACATCCTGCACCAACTCGCGAGCAGCCTCCCGGTCGTGGGTGCGCACCACGCCCATCACGAAAATCCTGTGGGTGAACTCGTGCACCAGCTCCGTCTCGGCCGAAGCATCCCCCTGACGGATTCGCTCGGCCAGACCTCGCAGTTCTCCGGCGCTAGTGGCTGACGGCAGATCCACGCCCCTTATCCTCGTTGCGGCGGATTATACCTCGCCTCGCTCCCACCTTTCACCGGAGATGGCCGCGAATGCCGCGGCTGTCGCAGATTTTGCGACGAAAGGTGTCACATTCCTGATTTCCTGACCACTCTTACTCTGAACGATACGCTTGTATCGGATTTCTGGGGGGAAACATGAATTCCAAGACATGGACGCGCATCATCGATCTGACCTTACTCGCCACGCTGGCGATCCCGGTTCAGCTGGCCGCGCAGGAGAACGCCAAGCAGCAACACAACTCAAGACACCACCAGTACCAGGTAGTGGACCTGGGAACATTCGGCGGTCCGACGAGCTCGACGAACTGCTGCGACCACCAAATTACTGCTCGTGGGGTCGTCGTGGGCAGCGCTGACACTCCCGCCGCCAATCCGAATCCCGGGTGTTTCAACGGCCCCTTGGGGGTGCCGGACTGCAACGTCAATCAAGCGTTCCAGTGGCAGGATGGCACGCTGACCGACCTGGGCACGCTTCCCGGTGGCTATAACAGCTACTCCCAAGCAATCAATGCGCGCGGAACGGTGGTCGGGTCCTCGGAAAACGGCGTCACCGATCCCGTCCTGGGGATAGCGGAGTATGACGCAGTTCTCTGGCGTAACGGCCAGATCACCAACCTGGGCACGCTGGGCGGCAATGAGAGCCTGGCCTTCGACATCAACAATCGCGGGCAAGTTGTCGGAATTGCGGCGAACGCCGTGCCCGACCCGGCTTCCTTGTGGGGCTATGCAACTCAGACCCGGCCCTTTTTTTGGGAGAACGGCGTCATGCGCGACTTGGACACGCTCGGTGGTACGGACGGCGCGGCGTACACGATGAACAATCGTGGACAAGTTATGGGACAGTTCTACGCGAATGGCGGGGCGGCGGTCGATCCGATCTTCTGGGACGAGAACGGCAACGCGACGGACATCGGCAGCCTCGGCGGCACCAACGGCAACCCGTTCGGGCTGAACAACCGAGGGCAGGTCGTCGGCAACTCGAACCTGGCGGGAGACACGGTTCATCACGGATTCCTTTGGGACCGCGGAACGCTCACCGACCTGGGCACGTTGGGAGGCAATCTGTCGGAGGCGAATTGGATCAATGACTCCGGCGTGATTATCGGGAGGGGCGATGTACCGGGCAGCCAGGCCCATCACGGAACGCGGTGGGCGTGGAAGCACGGCGTGATGACGGTGACTGATCTTGGTGTCGTCAACAACGATGTCTGCAGCACGGCGTACGGCATCAACTCCAGCGGCCAGATCGTAGGCGATGCGGGAGTATGTTTCGTCGGCGGCGATGCCTGGTTGTGGGAAAACGGCGGCCCCATGGTGGATTTGAACACACTGGCGCTCCCCGGTTCCGGGATGCACCTGGCCGACGCGCAGCTGATCAACGACCGAGGAGAGATCGAATGCTCTGGAGTGCTCCCCAACGGCGACAGGCATGCTGTCCTGCTCATCCCCGTCGACGATGAAGCCAAAACAACCCACGGGGCCGCGGCGATTCCAGCCCTGTCCCCTCACTACGCGCCGCGCTCAAACGAGCGTCGCGCGACATTGCAGCGGAGCGGCCAGTAGCGCATCGGCGTGTATGCAAGCGGCGGGCAGATCAATGCCGGCGCGGTCGAACAGAAAGCAAGTAGAGGTTCAGGGGGAAAACATGAATTCCAAGACATGGACGCGCATCATCGCAATGACTTTACTCGCCGCGCTTGCAATGCCAGTTTCCGTGGCCGCGCAGGATAAAGGTAAACCGGATCATCCTCACCAGTACCATCACTACCAGCTCATTGACGCGGGCACGTTCGGCGGGCCCCAAAGTTATCAGTACGTGTTCCAGTTCACCGGGGGAGTCATAAACAATCGAGGGACGACCGTGGGCTGGGCGGACACCACCACGCAGGATCCGTATTGTCTCGACTTCCCAGACTGCTATGCCTTTCATGCATTCCAGTGGCAGGACGGCGTAACCACCGACCTCGGCGTTCTTCCCGGCGGCCTAACCAGCGAAGTTAACTGGATCAGCGCCAACGGGTTGATGGCGGGAGTTGCTGACAACGGTCAAGTCGATCCACTGTCGGGGGGAACATTGCCGCAATTTCATGGGGTTCTTTGGGACCACGGGGTTATGACCGATATGGGAACCTTGCCGGAAGGTGGATATATTAGCTACCCCGGTTCGGTTAACAGTCGAGGCGAGGTCGTCGGAAATGCCCAGAATACAGTCCCCGATCCCTACCCGATGTTTGTTGCGGACGGGACTCAAACGCGGGCGTTCTACTGGAAAAACGGAGTGATGCAAGACATCGGCACCCTTTACGGCGGCACCGATGCCCAGGCAGGCGTGATCAACGAGCACGGACAAGTCACTGGGTGGTCCTACATCAATTCGATTCCAAGCGTTATTTGCGCCCCTGGTTCCCCCCTAACCACCGGCTCCTTCATCTGGGACAAGCAGAGTGGGATGAAGGACTTGGGCGGACTGGGAGGCACCTGTACCCTCGCACAGGATATCAACAATCGGGGCCAAGTTATCGGCGGATCCGCCCTGACGGGGGATTCGCAGATCCATCCGTTTGTTTGGGATGCCTCGACCGGAATAACCGACTTGCTGGGCTCGTCGGATGGAAATTACGGTTACGCGGAGGGGGAAAATGATCGCGGAGAGGTTGTCGGAGGGAGCTGCGGTTCCGTGATTTGTCACGCCGTGCTTTGGCGGAAACGCGGTGGGCAATGGCACAGGACTGACCTCAGCACAGTCACCGAGAGCGCCTTCTCCATTTCGATTAACTCGTCCGAACAGGTCATCGGCAATTTTGCCGTGACTACTACGCAGGATGCATTTTTGTGGGAGGACGGTGGTCCTCTCGTAGACCTGAATACACTGGTTCCTTCCGGCTCCGGCCTTCAACTGTACGAGTCGCACCAAATCAACGATCGGGGAGAAATCACCATTGGCGCCCTGGACGCAAGCGGCAACAACCGCGCCGTGCTTCTGATCCCGTGCGACGAGAATCATCCGGGCGTCGAGGGCTGTGATTACAGCCTGGTGGACGCAGCAGCGATGGCACAAAGTGCGACAGCGAGCTATCATCCCAGCGGAGCGCAACGTCCGTCTCACTCGCGCCGGAGCAATCGGTATCACATGCCCGGCCTGCAATCGCCAAGCAAATAAGTGTGGAGAAACAAGTAGGGGGAGACGATGAAATTCGCAAGACTTACCTCCATCACCGGCATCGTGCTAGTCATTATGTTGGCGCTGCCCGCCACTATGCCAGCGCAGTCGCAAACTCTCACCGTGCTCCACACTTTCACCAACTTACCCGATGGGGCGAGGCCGGTCGGGAGGCTGCTGCTCGATCCCGCAGGCAACCTCTACGGCACGACCACCATCGGCGGGAAGATCGGCTACGGGTCTGTCTTCAAATTGGACCCGAACGGCAACGAATCTGTGTTCTACAGTTTCGCTGGCCCTGCGTTAGGCCTCCCTCCTGACGGAAACGAGCCCCTCGGTGGGCTGATACGGGATGCGACGGGGAATCTGTACGGGACAACATTGCACGGTGGTACCACGGCCGTCTGCGGGACTGATCAACCGAGTTGGGCTGGTTGTGGAATCGTGTTCAAGCTGGACCCGAGCGGAGGGGAGACCATTCTGCACCGCTTTGCTTCGAATGGCGGAGATGGGACAAATCCCGCAGGACCGCTGGCCTTGGACAGCTTCGGCACTCTTTGGGGCAGCACGGAAGAGGGCGGATTGGGGGCGTGCACGATCCCCATTCCCCCCAACGGGCGGAAGGTGGACGTAGGTTGCGGCACCGTATTCAAGGTGGACGCGAGTGGCAATGAAACTCTCGTGCACAGCTTCAACAAAGCAGACGGCGCTGGGCCCCTCGGTGGCGTCGTGCAAGACCAGGCCGGTAATCTCTACGGAGTCACCCAATCCGGCGGCCTGCAGAACTGTCCATCCGACTTCTTCGGCGCCTGCGGCACCGTGTTCAAGGTGGATGCGTCCGGCCAGTTCAGCACGTTCTACTCGTTCAAGGGCGGAGACGGTGGGCCGGACGGCGACATCCCCGAGTCCAGCCTGATCCTGGACCCGGCCGGCAATCTCTACGGCACCACTAATGCTGGGGGCACCGTCCAGTGCGACCCGATACACCTCCCGGGAATCAGTTGTGGCACGATCTTCCAATTGACCCCTGCCGGGAAAGAAACCGTGCTCTACTCCTTCGGTGGATCCGAGGCCGCGGGGTTCCCCACTAACGGCCTGGTGCGGGACGTCGCCGGAAATTTCTATGCTCTTGTCAGCGGCCTGGTCCTCAAACTGGATTCCATGGGCAAGGAGTCCGTTCTGTATTCGTTCACGGGTTACGACGTTATTGCCGAGGGCGACTTGGTGCAAGATGTAGCCGGCAACTTGTACGGCACGACCTTCTTTGGCGCCAACGGTGAAGGCACCGTGTTCAAGCTGACCACGCCACCGGATTTCGCCGTGGGCGCGTTTACGCTGACGCCGGCAACCGTGCCTGCGGGCTCGTCGGCAAGTGCCACCCTAGATCTAGTCGCAGTCAGCGGATTCAACGACACGGTGACCTTCGCTTGCTCGGTGTCACCGCAGCCTGCACAAGCGCCACAATGCTCTGTCAGCGCAGGCACTCCGGCCACCGTAACAGTCAGCACTTCGGGCCCGAGCGCGGGCATGACCTCCCACTCTGGTGCGGCTTTGTCTTATGCCATGTGGCTGCCGGTGCTGGGGCTGGTGGGCATGGGGAGCCGCTTCAGCGCGAAGCAAAGAAAGATCAAGGCCATACTGCTGCTCATCTGCGTGCTCTTCGCTGGTGTTGCGTTTCAGGTGGCTTGCGGTGGTGGCGGCAGCAGGGGGGGCAACCCGGGCACACCCGCGGGTGCGTACACCATCACAATAACGGGCACGTCCAGCGCAGCAACGGGCTCGCTCGTACGTTCGACGAGCGCCGCGCTCCAGGTGCAGTGACGCGGGAAAAGCTAGTCACCGTTACGGGCCCTCCGGCGACCACCGCTTCCCAGACTCCGGTGACCGTGACAGTGCAGTGATCGAACGTTCCGGGATCCTCATGAATGAGGCTAGCGCTGCGGACGAAGCTCGGAGTCCTATCCGTCCAGAAACCTCCAGCAGATCAGAATGCAACCTAACGCTAGGAACGCTTCGTGGATATCTGCTCGTTTCTCGTAACGAACACGCAGGCGGCGGAACTGGTTCAGCCAGGCGAACGTCCGCTCCACGACCCAGCGCCATCGGCCTAGCCCACTGCCATGTTCGGTGTTGCGCTTGGCAAGGATGATGCGGCGGGCGCACAAACCTTGGCGGATTGCCTCCGCGTCATAGCCGCGGTCGCCTAACACGCAATCAGGACGATGGCGCGGCCTTCCTCGCTTTCCCTGCAACGGTGGGATGGCATCAACGAGCGCGAGGGCTTGCTGCGAGTCGTTACGATTGGCCCCGGTGAGCTGGATGGCCAGGGGAATTCCTCGTCCGTCGCAAATCAGATGGCGTTTGCTACCGAGCTTCGCTCGGTCGGTGGGGTTGGGACCTGTTTGGAGCCCCCAAAAACCGCTCGCACAGAACTGCCGTCCACAACCGCCCGCGACCAATCAATCTGCCCGTAGCGCGCCAGCCAGTCCAGCACAACGAAGTGGATCAGTTGCCAGATGCCCGCCTCCTGCCAGTCACGCAGCCTTCGCCAGCAACTCATCCCTGAACCGCAATTCATCTCCTGTGGCAGCATCCGCCAAGGAATCCCGCTTCGCAGAACGAACAGGACGCCCTGGAGGCAAGCGCGATCTGACAAACGTGGTCTTCCACCTTTTGGTTTGGGCGTTGGTGTAGGAAGAAGTGATTCGATCAGATTCCACAACGTGTCGGGCAAGAGAGGCATGGCCATAAGAAGTCCGTTCCACTAACAGCGACTGCCTAAGCTACCACGAAGCGTGCAACGGAGGTTTTGTTACAGCTTTTTAG
>Ga0209415_10011759_pt1 | contig 14694 bp, 5 predicted proteins | sample PeaSoiSIISIP2007_FD_187696 | JGI IMG/M metagenome (GOLD analysis project Ga0209415, IMG submission 187696) | Peat soil microbial communities from Weissenstadt, Germany - SII-SIP-2007 (SPAdes) (version 2) | ecosystem: Environmental > Terrestrial > Soil > Wetlands > Peat | place: Germany...
CTCCCGGTCCCCTGTTCGAGCGTGTGGAAGCCGCCGCCCCGCACGACGCCGCCGCCCGTGCTCGCTGACGTGCCGGAGGACGACGATCCCTCGCGCGTCGCGAAGGCGGAGATGTTGGCCTGCGGGATGTAGCGGCCATAGGCCGCGCCGATCGTCGCGCCCGCCGCTCGAGCCTGGGCGTACGACTCTCGGGTCAACGGGTTGTTGCTGAGGGCGATGTCGACGACGTCCGGCATCGTCAACTGCTGAAGCCGAGGAGCGATATCCGGCGGCACCAGATACTGCGGCACCGAGTCGCGGGTGATGGCCTGCTTGGGAGGGTCCCAAAACTGGTCGCTCGAGCGCGGGGCAACGGATTTGCCGCCCACGTGGGGGGGATTGTGGACGCAGGCCCCAGCCGCGCACAGCAGCGACAACGAGAGGGTCCGGCCCCAGACGCGGAGAGGGCGCCGCGGGCAAAACCCGATGCGCGGCCTCGAAAGGTCGAGTAGGATCACAGAAGCATTACGCAACGAACCGGAGTTTTGTTCGGTGGAGGTTATGAATGCAGGGGGGAACCTGAGCTTAGTGCTGCCTTGGGGAGTCGTCCATGGCGCGGAGCTCTTCCGCGGCACCGAGCAGGTACCCAATATCGCGCGACAGCGCACTGGCCTGCTCCGTGACTCCGGCGACGCCATCGGCGCCTGAGCTCGCGTTGGAGACGCGGAGGCGAACCAGATCAAGGTAGAGCGTTTGCAACAGGATGCTGGCGCGGTCCATCTGGCTTGCCATGGCGCTGCGGCGATCGGCGAGCGCGTCACGCTGGGCTGGAGGCGTCTCGACGTCGATCCGATGCAGCGCGGCCGCCAGCGCGCCCACCTGCTCCGCCAGTCCTTTCGCTGTCGCGTCAGCGTTGGGGACCTCGCTGCGTTCGCGACGATCGAGACCGGCAATGATGTCGTGGACGCGGTCGCGGTCGAGGGCCGCCCGGCGCACGACCGCGCCAAAGGGACCGGCGAGCACCGAAGGTGGCGCGAGCGACACGGCGGACGGCATCCCGTCGGCAGCCGTATACAGGTGCGGACCTCCGCCGCTCAGATATGGCTCGGCACCGGAGGTCGGAAACCTGGGCTGCTCGCCGAACACCTCGCGCATCTTGATGCCATCCTTCCACAACATGCCTGCCGCTGTGAACAACGCGAGGCCCAACCCTAGATCCGGGAAAATCGCCCAGAAGAAGTGCGGCGAGGTCACCAGGCTGAGCAGGGATAGAAAGATCATCGTGCCACCCGACGAGACGAAAATGCCGCGAAACTTTCGGATCTTCACCTCTCGCGGATCGGTGGCGAGGATTTTCTTCTCCTCCCTACGCCCTCGTTTGAGCTCCCGCCGTTCGGCGCGACTCAGCGTGCCCGGCAGGGCCGGCGGTAGGGGCAAGGGCACCGGTGCGCCGTACACGAACTGCGGAGCGGACGGCGGCGCGTAGGGGAGCGGCGGCTCGGCCCGTGGTAGAGGGGGAGCGAACTGGGGGCCCGGCGACGCCCTGCTCGGCGCGCTGGGCGGCGGATCCGGGGCGGCGCTTGCCGCCGCGCTTAGGGGCTCCAAGGCACCGTCGGGGGCGTCGAGCGCCCGGAGAAACGCGGCGGCGTCGGGAAACCGTTGGTCAGGGTTCTTCGCGAGGAGCCGCATGGTTGCTGCGGACAGCGCCGGCGGCACGCTGGGCGACCGCTGGCTGAGCGGCACCGGCGCCTCGGACAGCTGCTTGACGAGAATGGCAGCCGTACCTGAACCCGAAAACGGCACGCTCCCACTCAACATCTGATAGGCGACCACACCCAGCGAATACAGATCGCTCCGCCCATCGAGCTCCCGGTCGCCGGCGCACTGCTCGGGGCTCATATAGGTTGGCGTGCCGATCACCACACCGGTTGCCGTCAGCCGTGAATCGAGTCCGGAGGTGACGGCGCGCGCGATGCCGAAGTCGGTCACCATCACGTGCGCCCCATCGCTCGGGAGCAGGATGTTGTCCGGCTTGATGTCACGGTGAATGACGCCGTGGGCGTGCGCGTACGCCAGCGCGCTGGCAACGTCGCGCAAGATGCGGCGAGCCTCTTCCACGGGCAGGGGCCCGCCTGCTGCAGTCAATCGTTGCGCCAGGGTTTGTCCCTCGACGAAGGCCATGACGAAGTAGACCAGGCCGTCGCGCTCGTCGACGCTGTAGATGGGGACGATGTTGGGGTGGGTGAGCTGGGCAGCCGTCTCGGCCTCGTTGAGAAACCGCGTGCGGATGTCGGCCCGAAACGCGAGATCCGGCGGCAGCACTTTGACGGCGACGGCCCGCTTGAGTCGCCGATCCACCGCCCGATAGACGATGCCCATCCCGCCGCGGCCGATCTCCCGGTCCACGTCAAACGTTGGCGCCAGCACCTGTTGGACCCGCGAAGCGAGCTCAGCTTCCGTAGCCGGAGCCTGGGCAGCCGAACGAGAGGAAGCGGAGGGGTCGGGCAATGGGGGGGGGGCAGGGATGGGGAGGGCGCGGCGAGCACGGAGAACTACGCCAACTGATACTACGGGACGGCCGGTACAGGAACAACCAGGGGATGGACCCGTAACCCTGTCGGCTCCTCGATCGTATCCCGTGGACCACACCGAGACGGACGTTTTCTTTGGCGAGTCCACGATCCAGCGGGTCCGCGGCCGACACACCTGGTCCCAGACGCACGGGGTCTGCGCCAGCGAGCGCACGCACGCGCGCTCCGCTCCCCAAGCGGCGAGGGAAATGGGAGCGACGTCTCCGATCCCCCAAGATCCCGTGGGTTGCAGGCGTCGTCGTGGTCCTGGCCTTATTTGCCGCGACCGCGTGGCGCGATCACGCGTCGGCGCGACCGGAGTATGCCCTCGACCAGATCGGTGTGGCGATCCGGAAGCACGACGCGACGAAGCTGGCCTACTACGCGGATGCCGGCGCAGTCACCGACGAGATCGTTGACGAGACCGTCGACTGGCTCGTGGCCCGGCGAGGGCTCGATGAAGCAATCGCAGGCGCCGAGATCCACGAGCAAGGAGACCGAGCGGCGCAGATCCGCGCGGCCAAGCGTGCGCTCAGCTCGCAGATCGGCCGCTCGGCGGCGACGGCACTGATGACGAACGGCTCGGGCGCCGGGGCGGTCGGGCCGCGCCTGATCGACGCGCTCGTTACGCAGCCGCCGTTATCGGACGTCATGGTTGGCGAACATCTCGATGTCCGGTCCGTGGATCCGGCAATCGTAGACGGCGAGACCGCGACCATCTCCGTGACACTCCGCCACCGTGAGCTCTATGCCGATGTGACGCTCGTGCTCGAGCTGCGGCGCGAGGTGCAGCGCGACGGCCCTCACTGGCGGCTGGAAGGGATGCACGGGTTCGCGCCCGCGCTCGCCACGATCGACAAGGCTCAGCTCGAGCGAATCGCGATCGCCAATCGGCCGCGCGAGGAGGCCCTGGCGGGGCTGCTCACGGTCGGTGCCCCCACCGTGCAGCGCGTCGTCGCACACGCCAGGACGCCGACTTTCTACCGCTTGCGCGTGCCATTGACGAACCGATCGCCGACGCCGATCACGTCGGTCACCCTGGCCCTCACGACCCGCGCCGCCGATGAGGGCCACGCCACCGTGCTTTCGGTGCCGCAAGCGATCCAACCCGGCGCCACCGCGGCCGAGGTCTGGCAGCTCGACGAACCCACTGCCCGGAACACGCGCATTGCGGCGATGGTGACGCATCCCGAGCGCCTCACGGTCCACGTCCGCAGCCTCGTCCTGGACTCGGCCGGCGTGGCGGATACGGTGAGTCTGGTCAGGCGGTACCGGGAGGTGCTGGCGTCAGGACCGCCGGAGTAGCCGCTCTGGCGCCACCGGTTTGTCGCTCAGTACGGCGCGAGGGTGAGCTGAATCTCGTCACCGGGGTTGACGATGACCATCTCGCCGACCTCAGGCGCTACGCCGCCGATTGGATCGGCGATGAACGACAGATGAGCGGCGCCACCGTCCACGACCGTCTTGGGGATCTCGAACGACGTCGTCGCGTGTCCGGTCGCGAGGCCCAGCCGCAGGCGCATCCCGGCTTCGGTGACCACGTAGATGTCGAAGTCGGGGAATTCCTGATTCTCCACGGTCAACTGGGCCGGACCGTATTGCTCGTCCATCTCCGACGGCGAGTGATGGGCGCAAGCAAGCGGGGCGATGAGGGCCGTCGCCAAGGCCGTGTACACGCCCGCCAGCGCCACCACCCTTCTTGGTACCCGCCCGAAGTCACGCATGGTGCGACCTCCGTCTTGGGTCAGGGCTGGGCGGCCAGCGACCGGGGCCTGGCAGCCAATGAGTATTCTACGGTGCGCGCAGCGGAGCGCAACGAATCACGCGCCTAGCCACCGCCCGCCGCTGTATAATGCACGTCCATGCGACCAGCACCTGTTTCTCCTGGCCATCGCGTCTCGCTGCGGAAGCGGGACGCCGCGCCGCCGCCGGGCCTGCCGCGTGACCTGCATGCGGCGACGACGGCGCTGCTGGCGCGCCTCTCCGACTTGCAATCGGCGTTCTATACCGATGGCACTCGAGCGATGCTCGTCGTCATCCAAGGACGCGACGCCTCGGGGAAGGACGCCACGATCAAGGCGGTCTGCGGTGCGTTCAATCCGCAGGGCTGCGACGTGACGAGTTTCAAAGCGCCCAGCACCACCGAGCTGGGGCACGACTATCTCTGGCGGGCCCATCGCGTGATGCCGGCCCGGCGGATGATCGCCGTGTTCAATCGGTCCCACTACGAAGACGTGCTCGTCGCACGTGTTCAGCGGCTCGTGCCGCGCGCCGTCTGGAGTAAGCGATACCGCCAGATCAATGAGTTCGAGCGGATGCTCAGCGAGTCCGGGACCACCATCGTGAAGATCTGCCTGCACGTATCGAAAGCGGAACAGCGGCGCCGACTGTTGGAGCGTCTCACCGACGCGAAGAAATCCTGGAAGTTTTCCGAGGACGACGTCGTCGCACGGGCGCATTGGGACGAGTACACGGCGGCGTACCGGGACATGCTGTCGCGGTGCAGCACACCGTGGGCGCCCTGGTACGTCATCGCGGCCGATGACAAACACGCGCGCAACTATTTAATCGCGAGCATCCTCGTGGCGGCGTTCGAGCGCCTGCACCCGCGCTACCCGACGCTGAGCCCCAAGCTGGTTCGGCAAACGAAGGCAATGGTATGAGGGCCTGGCGAGTGCCCTTCCTCCGCCGAGGGCGCCTAGCCTGATGGCAAGTCTGTTTGCTCGGCCCGGGGCGCTGACGTGGCGCGTGGGCAGCGGCGCGGACGCCGAGCGGTTCGCTGGACCCATCCGAGGCGAGCTGCTCGGTGCTGAAGGCTTGGCCGAGCACGCGCGCGCGCTGGCCCGACAGCAGCGTGTTGCGCCGGTCAGCCCGCGTGTTGGCCCGCTGGCTCGCGGCGCGCGCCCGCTCCTCAATCGCCTCGACGAGACCCAACGCATCCTCGAATCGACGCGAGTGGCTCTCTCTGCGGCGGTCGAGCGGGGGGGCGACGTGAGTCCGGCCGGAGAATGGCTCCTCGACAATTTCTACGTCGTGCAGGAGCACCTCCGAGAGATCCGGGCGAGCATGCCGCGCGGATACTACCAGGAGTTGCCCAAGCTCGCCGCCGGGACGCTGACCGGATATCCGCGGGTCTACGAGATCGCGATCGGACTGATCGGCCACACCGAAGGACACGTGGAGATGGGCAATGTCCAGCTCTTCGTGCGCGAGTTCCAGCGGGGCGCCACGCTGACCACAGGCGAGCTGTGGGCGGTGCCGACGATGCTGCGGCTCGGTCTCATGGAGAACATCCGGCGGATGGCACTGCGGACCCTGCAGCGCCTCGAGGAGGTCGAGGCCGCCGATGCCTGGGCCCAGCGGCTGCGCGAATCGAGTGACGCAGGTGCGGCTCCGTTGGCCACGGCGCTGGCCGCATTTGTGAGCGGCCATCCGCCGCTGACACCGACATTCGTCGCCCGGTTCCTCCAGCAACTCCGGACGTACCAGACCAATTTCACCCCGCTCGTCTGGCTGGAGCAGTGGATCGCCGAAGACAGTCTGAGCGCCGAGGACGCCATCGCCCGTTCGAATCAGCGGTTGGCGCTGACGCAGGTGATGATGGCCAACAGCATCACGAGCCTGCGCACGATCGCCCGACTGGATTGGTCGACGTTCGTCGAAGGCGCGAGTGCTGTCGAGGCCGTGCTGCGCCGGGACCCGACCGGCGACTATCCGGGGATGACGTTCGCCACGCGAGACTACTACCGCCACGTCGTGGAGGATATCGCCAAGGGCACCGGTCTCGAGGAGCGCGACGTCGCCCAGCGCACACTCGAGCTGGCCCAGCGTGCCTGGGTGGCGCTCGCACCCAGCTTGTCGGTCGGCGAGGGAGGGCTGGCGGGCAGCGGCGCCGGGATGGCGAGGACGGGGGACGCACCGGCGGATGCAGCGCCGGTGGGCCGGCGCCCGGGCCACGTCGGGTACTACCTGATGGGCGAAGGTCGGGCGCTCCTCGAGGCGAGCACGCGCTTCCAGCCGCGGGGTCGGTTGCGGTTGCATCGGTGGGCACTGGCACACGCCGATACCGTGTACTTCGGCGGCATCACGCTGGTGACGATCGCGCTGCTCGCGGTGGCGTTTAGTCTCATCGGACCGTCGGGGCTCGTCGCGCAGCTCACGGTGCTGCTGTTCGCGCTGATCCCGGCCAACGACATCGCCGTCAGCCTCATCCATCAGTTGATCACCGTGCTCTTGCCGCCACGGATCGTGCCCAAGTTGGACTTCGAGGAGACGGGCATTCCCGAGACTGCGCGGGCGGTGGTCGTGGTGCCGACGCTGCTGGGCAGTGTCGAGGCGGTGAAGGAGGCACTCGAGCATCTGGAGGTGCAGTTTCTCGCCAATCGAGACCCCCACCTTCAGTTCGCCCTCCTCAGCGATTTCACCGATGCATCGGCCGCGACGCGCGAGGGAGACGGCGCCATTCTCGATGCGGCCGTGCGGGGGATCGAAGCGCTGCACGCGCGCTACCCGTCGACCCCGGGCGAGGGCGACACGTTCTTCCTCTTCCACCGCCACCGCCTGTGGAACCCCCGACAGGGCGTGTGGATGGGATGGGAACGCAAGCGAGGGAAGCTCGCCCAGTTCAATCGGTACCTCCGCGACGGCGCCCGCGACGCCTTCTCGGTCGTCGTGGGCGACACCCGGATGCTCCGCCAGGTCCGCTACGTCATCACGCTGGACTCGGATACCGTCCTCCCTCGGGGGACGGCGGCAACGCTCGTCGGCGCGATGAGCCATCCCCTCAACCGACCGATCTACGACGCGGCGAGCGGCCGGGTCGTGGCCGGGTACGCGATCCTGCAACCGCGGATCGGCATCACGCTGACCAGTGCCAACCGCTCGCGGTTTGCCGCGATCTACTCCGGTCATCCGGGTGTCGATCCGTACACCATTGCGGTGTCCGACGTCTACCAGGATCTGTTCGCCGAAGGCAGCTACACCGGCAAGGGGATCTACGATGTCGATGCCTTCGAGCTGGCGACGCACGGGCGTTTTCCCGAGAACACGCTGCTCAGTCACGACTTGATCGAAGGCGCCTACTCGCGGGCCGCCCTCGGCACCGACGTCGAGCTGTACGACGATTTCCCGACTCGCTATCTCACGTTCACGCGCCGCAAGCATCGGTGGATCCGCGGCGATTGGCAGCTGGTGCGATGGCTCGGTGGGCGGGTGCCGGGGCCCGACGGGCCCGAGCCGAACCGTCTGTCGGCGATCTCGCGCTGGAAGATCTTCGACAATCTCCGGCGCAGTGTCGTGGAGATCGCCCAACTCGTGCTGCTCGTGGCGGGGTGGTTGTTCCTGCCCGGCACGCCACTCGTGTGGACGGCGCTCGTGCTCGCCGGCATTGCCTCGCCCTGGGCGTTCTCGCTGGCGCTCGCGTTCATCCGCCTCCCCGGGAGCAAGTCGTGGCGGGCCTACTATCGATCCATTGGACGTGACGCGGTCACGAGCGTCCAACAGTGCACGCTGGCTGTCGTCTTCTTGCCGCATCAAGCCGTCGTGTCGGCCGACGCGATCACACGGTCGCTGTGGCGACTGGTCGTGACGCGGCGGCACCTGCTTGAGTGGCAGACGGCGTCGCAAGTCGAACGCGTGATGGGAACCGGATCGCCGCGTGAAGTGTGGCGGCGGATGTGGCCGGCGGTGGCCGTGGCCGGTGTCATCACCTGCGCGGTCGTTGCCCGGGTGCTGACCGCGGACGCAATTGGCGAGCCGATGGCATGGGTGGCCGGGCACACGGTGCTCTATCTGGGAGTGACGCTCCCGCTCGTGGCTCTGTGGATCATCAGTCCGAGCGTCGCCAACGCGCTGAGCGCGCCGGCAGTGCGACGCGAACGCCAGTTGTCGGCGTCGGAACGGCGGGCGGCGTTGCGCTACGCCCTGCTGCACTGGCGGTATTTCGACCGATTCGTGAGCGCGGACACGCAGTGGCTTGCGCCGGACAACTTCCAGGACGATCCGGCGCCGGTCGTCGCGCCGCGCACTTCACCGACCAACATCGGGTTGCAGCTCGTGGGCATCGTCAGCGCGTACGATCTTGGCTTCGTGCCCTCGGCGGTGATGATCGAGCGGTTGGAGCAGGTCTTCCGCTCGCTGGAGCGGATGCCGCGTTTGCGCGGGCACTTCTACAACTGGTATGATCTCGGCGAGCTGCGGGTCCTCGATCCGGGGTACATCTCGACCGTCGACAGCGGCAACCTCGCCGGGCATCTGATCGCGCTCAAGCAGGCCTGTCTGGCGATCGCCGATGAGCCCGTCGCGGACGGTCGCGTGTGGGAGGCACTCAGCACGGCGTTGATCATGGCTGCCGAGGAGCTTCGGACGGCCGCGTCGTCGGGTGCGATCGACAGCCCGCGGCAATGGCAAGCCGTGCTCGAGGCGGCGGAGCGGGTCCGGGCCGTCCTCGCGTCGCTGCCGCAGGTGGCGGGGTGGCCGTCGAGTGCCGGGTCCGCCCCGGGCGGCGCCGGAGTGCCGGGGGCGATCAGCCCCTCGTCGGCCAGCGAGCGGCGGGCCCCGCTCTTCCCAGCGTCGCGCGGACCCACCTCGGTGCCGGCGATCCAGACGCTCGTCGATCGACTCCGCACGGCCGAGCGCGTGCTGGTCGAGCGCGGCGGGACGAGCGTCGTGACGACATCGGCATCCAGCCACGTGGTCTCGGGCGGGTCCATGCCGCTGGTGGCGCCCGGCGAGTCGATCCCGTCGGACGTCTTGGCGGTGGAGTCGCCGACGGCCTGGCTGAACTGGGGCCGGGCGCTCCTCGAGGGCTACCTCTCCGAGCTGGCGGCGACCGGCGTGGGCGGCGCCGATGCCCAGGCCACGGATCTCGGGCTGTCGCGCATGCCGACGCTGCGCGAGGCGGCGCGCACGTCGACCTACGCAGCGCAGCAGGTCCAGCGGCTGACCGCGCTCGCCGCGCGCGCGGATTCGTACGCGCGGGAGATGGATTTCAGCTTCCTCTACGACGCGCGACGGAAGCTGTTGGCCATCGGCTATCAAGTCGCGTCATCGTCGCTCGATCAGTCGTATTACGACCTGCTGGCGTCCGAAGCGCGGCTGGCGAGCTTCGTGGCGATTGCCAAGGGTGACGTGCCGGTGGAGCACTGGTTCCGGCTGGGACGCTCGCTCACGACCGCCGGCGGCGACATGGCGCTGATCTCGTGGAGCGGGAGCATGTTCGAGTACCTGATGCCGGCGCTCGTCATGGAATCCTTCCCGTTCACCCTCCTCGACCAGACCTACGACAGCGCGGTGGCGCTGCAGATTGCCTACGGTCGCGAGCGCGGCGTTCCCTGGGGGGTATCGGAATCGGCCTACAACGCGCGGGATCGGAATCAGATCTACCAATACCGCGCCTTCGGCGTCCCGTATCTCGCGCTCAAGCGCGGGCTGTCGCGCGATCTGGTGGTCGCGCCCTACGCCACGCTGCTGGCGCTGTCGGTCGACCCGCACCATGCCATGCGCAACCTCGCCGCCCTCGAGGCGGAGGGTGCGTTGGGCGCGTTCGGATTCCGCGACGCCGTCGACTACACCCGCCCGCTCCCGGGGACGCGCCGAGCCGTCGTCAGTACGTACATGGCCCATCACATCGGCATGGGCCTCATGGCGCTGAACAACGCGATCAACCATGGACTGTGGCCTCGCCGATTCCACACCGATGCGCTCGTGCGGTCGGCCGAGCTGATGTTGTTCGAGCGGATCCCGCGGCGGTTCGTGGTGCAGGAGGCCCAGACGGGCGACGTCGAGGAGCGGCCACGCCGGGGCGTCGCCGCGATCGAGAAGCCGGCCGCGCGTTCGCTCGACACGGCGCACACGCCGCGCCCGCGGATCACGCTGCTCGGCCACGCGCCGTACACCGTCATGATCACCAACGGTGGCGGCGGCTACACCCGATTCGACGGCACCGACGTCACGCGCTGGCGGGCCGACGGCACACTCGACAACAGCGGCCAATGGTGCTACGTGAAAGACGTCACGCCGCCCGCCACGGAGAAGGGGGCGCCGGTGCGCGGCCGCCTGTGGTCGGCGACGCACCAGCCCGTGGGAGCGGCTGCGGATTGGTACCGAGTCACGTTCGCCACGGACCGGGCGACGTTTCAGCGCCGCGACGGCGATATCGAGACCCGACTCGAGGTCACCGTCGTGCCCGAGGACGCGGCCGAAGTGCGACGGCTCACGCTGACGAACCACGGGTCGACGACACGCGAGCTCGAGTTGACCAGCTATGGCGAGATCGTGCTCGCTCCGCACGATGCCGATCGCCAGCAGGAGGCGTTCTCGAATCTGTTCGTCGAGACGGAGTGGCAACCGGGGAGCGCGGCGATCCTGGCGTCGCGCCGGCCGCGGTCGTCGACCGAGCGCCGGATCTGGGGAGTCCACGTCGCAGCGGTCGGAGGCGGCGCCGGTGGCGGAGCCCGCGACCTGGTGGGAAGCGTCACCTGCGAAACCGACCGGGCCCGGCTCCTCGGGCGGAGCCGGAGCGCACGTCGGCCCGCCGCGCTCGATGACAGCGCCGACGGTCCGCTGTCGGGCACGACCGGCGCGGTGCTCGATCCGGTGTTCGCGTTGCGCGTGCGCGTACGCGTCGGTGGTGGCCTCTCGGTGCGGGTGGCATTCACGACGCTGGTCGCGTCGGACCGCGAACGGGCCCTCGAGCTGGCCGACCGCTACCACGACCCCTACAGCGCCCAGCGGGCGCTCGACCTGTCTTGGATGCAAGCACAGGTCGAGCTGCGAGAGCTCGGCATCACGCCAGCCGACGCCGCCCTGTACCAGGAGATCGCCGGCTATCTCATGTTTGCAACGCCCGCGGTGCGGGCACCCCAGCGTGACCTGCAACAAATGCGGCGAGGCCAGGACGCGCTGTGGGCTCACGGAATCTCGGGGGACCATCCCATCGTGCTGGCGCCGGTCGAATCGACCGCCGGGCTGCCGACCGTGCGTGACCTGCTGGCGGCCCATCACTACTGGCGCCTCAAAGGATTGGTGGTCGACCTCGTCCTGCTCAACACCTATCCCCCGACGTACCTCCAGGAGTTGCAGGACGCGCTGCTGACGACCGTGATGGGGTCGACGGAAGGCTCCCTGCTCGACAAGCCGGGCGGCGTCTTCATTCGGCGGCGCGATCTTCTGCCGCCCGATGACTTGATCACCTTGCGCGCGGTGGCGAGCGTCGAGGTGCCGTGCGATGGTGGCCTCCGCCTCGCTGAGATCCTCGAGGTGCCGGATGCTCCTCCCGACTACCCGGCCGCTTTCGTGCCCCGGGTCGAGACTGCCAATGCGATCGTGACGCCGAGCACGTTGGCGGCCGCGGCGGCCCGCGGCGCTTCCGAAGACGGCGATGTCGCAACCGGGAAGAACGCGCCGGTGGACGTGCCGGTCGGCGCGGAGCTGGGCGACGGAGCGCGTGCGGCGTCAGGCGATGGCGGCCAGGCAACGAGCCCCCAGGCCCCGCGCGACGGTGCCGCGACGGCCCCGTCCGAGCGCGCCGTCGCCGGCGCGGCCGCGCGAGCGGTGCCGGCGCGGCTGGCGTCGGCCACGACTCCGCACAATGGGTTGGGGGCCCTGGCCGCGGACGGCGCGTACGAGATCACCTTGCGCGAAGGCGCTACCACGCCGGCGCCCTGGAGCAACGTCATCGCCCATGAACAGGGCGGATTTCTCGTCTCGGAGAGCGGCGGAGGCTGCACCTGGATCGACAGCAGCTTCTTCTATCGGTTGACGCCCTGGCGCAACGATCCGGTGACCGATCTGCCGACCGAGATCATCTACCTGCGCGATGAGGAGACCGGCGAGGTCTGGACCGTGACGCCCATGCCCGTGCGGCACAGCGCGCCGTACGTCGTGCGGCATAGCCCGGGGCTCTCGGAGTTCCGCCACACGCATGCCGGGATCGCGGCGACGCTGGTCCTCGGCATGGCCGCTGCCGATCCGGTCAAGATCGCGTTGCTGACGATCACCAACGAGACCAACCACCTGCGCCGACTGACGGTGACGAGTTATGTCGAGTGGGTGCTGGGAGTGGTCCGTGAGGTCACTCGCCACCATGTGCGCACGACGTATGATCGCGGCGTGGATGCCATGTTCGCCCAGAACGGCTTTGACCCGCAGTTCGCCGATCGGGTGGCCTTTGCGGCGGTCAGTGAGCCGCTGAGCGGATACACAGCGGACCGTCGGGAGTTTCTCGGGCGCAACGGCGAGTACGGCGATCCGGCGGCGCTCCGGCGCGTGCTGCTGGCCGAAGCGACCGGAGCAGGCCTCGATCCGTGCGCTGCGCTGCAATGTGAGATTGCGCTGGGGCCCGGCGAGACCCGCTCGATCGCGGTACTGCTCGGCGCCGCCCAGGGCCAGGAAGCCGCGCGCCGCCTCGTGCGGACGTACAAGGATCGTGAGGTCGCCCGCCGATCGCTCTTCGCCGGGCAGGCGGCGTGGGCTACCCGGCTGTCGACGATCACCGTGCGCACGCCGGAGCCGACCTTTGACGCGTTGCTCAACGGGTGGCTGCTCTATCAGGCGCTCTCCTGTCGGATGTGGGGACGGACGGCGCTGTATCAGTCGAGTGGTGCCTTCGGGTTCCGCGACCAGCTCCAGGATACGGCGGCGTTCGTCTATGCCGAGCCCGAGATCGCCCGAGCGCACATCGCGCGATGCGCAGCGCGGCAGTTCCAGGAGGGTGACGTTCAGCACTGGTGGCATCCACAGACCGGTCAGGGTGTGCGGACGCGCTTCTCCGACGATCTCGCCTGGCTCCCGTTCATCGTCGACCATTACATCGCGGTCACCGGCGATGCCGGCATCCTCGACGACCGGGTGCCATTCTTGGCGACGCGCCCGTTGGACCCAGGCGAGCAGGAGCTCTACGATCGTCCCGATGTGTCCAACGAGTCAGCCTCCGTCTACGAGCACTGCCTCCGCGCGTTGCGTCGAGCGACGACGGTCGGCGCGCACGGGCTGCCGTTGATCGGCAGCGGCGATTGGAACGACGGATTCAATCGTGTCGGGGTCGAAGGTCGGGGCGAAAGCGTGTGGCTGGCGTGGTTCCTGATCGCTGGACTCCGGCGCTTCGCCGGGCTGAGCGAGGCCCGTGGCGATGCGGCGGTCGCGACGACGCTGCGCGAGCAGGCCACGGCCTACGCCGACGCGATCGAGCGCACGTCGTGGGACGGACAGTGGTATCGCCGAGCCTACTTCGATGATGGCACGCCGCTCGGGGGCTCGGCCTCCAGCGAATGCACGATTGACTCGATCGCCCAGAGTTGGGGCGTGATTTCGGGCGCCGCCCCGCCGGAGCGTGCGCGACAGGCCATGCAATCGCTGCACGCGCATCTCGTGCGGGAGGACGCGCGGCTGATCATGTTGCTGACGCCTCCCTTCGACCGAACCACGCACGACCCTGGCTACATCAAAGGGTATGTCCCGGGGGTCCGCGAAAACGGAGCGCAATACACGCACGCCGCCCTGTGGGCCGTGCTCGCGACGGCGCTCGAGGGCGACGGCGATCGGGCGCTGGAGCTGTTCCAGATGCTCAATCCGTTGACGCACACTGACACGCCGGAGGGCGTCGGCCGCTACAAGGTCGAGCCCTACGTCGTCGCCGCCGATGTGTACACGGCTACGGGCCACCTCGGCCGCGGCGGGTGGACCTGGTACACGGGATCGGCCAGTTGGATGTATCGAGTCGGCCTGGAGGCCATTCTCGGGTTCACCAAGCGCGGGTCCTCGCTCCGCATGGAGCCCTGCATCCCGCGTCGTTGGGACAAGGTGTCGATTTCGTACACCTATCGCTCCGCGCACTATGTGATCGAGCTCCGGAATCCAACTGGCGCCGTCCGCGGCGTCTCATCGGTCACCGTGGACGGCGTCGTGAGTTCGGACGGCGCGATCCCGCTAGCCGATGACGGGCGGGAGCACACGGTGATCGTGGAGATAGGGGAGGAGCGGCCGGTGGCCGCTAGAGAGGAGAGAGGAGAGAGGAGAGAGGAGAGCACCCGATAGGCCGCTCGTGCTCTCGCTCTTCTCCACGCGTCCGTTCTAGCGGCCAGCGGCTCTAGCGGCCAGCGGCTCTAGCGGCCAGCGGCTCTAGCGGCCAGCGGCTCTAGCGGCCAGC
>Ga0209415_10011762_pt1 | contig 14692 bp, 13 predicted proteins | sample PeaSoiSIISIP2007_FD_187696 | JGI IMG/M metagenome (GOLD analysis project Ga0209415, IMG submission 187696) | Peat soil microbial communities from Weissenstadt, Germany - SII-SIP-2007 (SPAdes) (version 2) | ecosystem: Environmental > Terrestrial > Soil > Wetlands > Peat | place: Germany...
CCGGCTACACGCGATCGGCACGGCAGGGCGCGCGTAGACGACGCCTGGCTGCGATGGATGCGGCTGACGCCGCGACTTGCGCCGGGCGCTGACGACGAACGGGCCTCGATGGTCATGTTGACTCGGGACGCCTTCACCTCTAATCCGCGCCGTACACACCGATCCGAAGCCGCTTTCGACAGCGGTCAGCGGCGATCGGCGCGCCCGCGGGCAAGTGGAGCGCCAGCAAACGCCCCGTCCATCGGTTCCACGACGCACGATTCTTGCCAATACCGGGAGCATCCGCGAACATAGATGGCGCGCAGGGAGGGGACTCCGTGGCGGACGGGATGATCCGCGGAATGCTCGGGGGCGAGGACGAGAGGGTGGAGCCTGAGGCCCCGGAGGCTCTGGCCGAGGCCGAAGCGTTCGCCGCAGCCATCGCGGCCAAACTTTTTGGCAACGATCCCGAGGTCGCGCGGGACACGTCCGCGTTTCTGAAGAAACAGGCGCTGCTCCTCGAAACCCAACAGCGACACCTCGAGGACGAACACGCACTGCGCGTCGCGAACCTGAGCCACCAGTCGCACCTGTTGCGCGGGCAACGATTCGCCCAGGCACTCCGCATCGGCTTCCAGGTGTTTATCGTGCTCGTCGCGACCGTCGTCGGGGCAGGCGTTGCAATCGCGATCCGCGACGCCGTCGACTCGCGCAGCGTCGTCATCGACCCTTTCGATATCGCGCCGAGCATCGCCGGCCAGGTCCCCAGCGGCAAGATCGTCGCGGCAGGTCTGCTCGATGTCTTGACGCGGATTCAGGCGGCGACCCGGACCAGCGCCGAGCGCCGCGCGCTATCGAACGCGTGGACCAACGAGATCGCGATCAACGTCCCGGAGACGGGCATTTCGATCGGGCAGCTCGAACAGGCGCTGAAGACGCGCTTCGGCCACGACCAGCACATCGAGGGCGATCTCGTGAAGACCAAGGCGGGCGGACTCGCGCTCACCGTGCGCGGCACCCGTATTCTTCCCAAGACGTTTACCAGCGATGCGGGCGACCTCGACAAACTGCTCACCGAAGCCGGTGAGTATGTCTACGGACAGTCCCAGCCCGGACTGTGGACCGCGTTCCTGTCCAATAATAATCGGGATGACGACGCGATTCGTTTCGCCGCGGCGTCCTACACGACGGTGGATGCGACCGAGCGCCCCTACGTTCTCAATTACTGGGCGAATGCGATCACCGACAAGGGCGGCGATGGTGCGATGCGTGAATCACTATCGTTCTACCGGGAGGCGATAAGACTCAAGCCGGATTATTGGGACGGATACAACAATGTCATGAACGCTCTCGAGTACCTCGGCGATGAAGAAGGCTTGGTGCAGGTGGGCAAGCAGATGCTCAAAGTCGCCGGCGGCCGACCCGGGCGGGCGCCGGAGGAAGATTTTCAGAACTGGGATCAAATGGTCTACGACCTGTTACCGTTGCGTGCGAGCGTTATTGCCGACATGGAATCCCATGGTGGCATCGGGGCGAACACGGCTGCAAACGGCCCGGAAAATCTGACGGCAGCCCAATTTGATGTGCTGTTGCATGACCCGGAAGCCGCCGAGCTCCGGCTGAAGACGACGCCGGTGGACGACAACAATTCGCCTGACGTTGCCGCATCGTCGTTTGTGCGCGCACGACTCGCGGAAGAGCGAGGCGACCTCAGGGCGGCTGCATCGGCATGGGACTCGTATGCGACGGCATATGCGAGCCCGACCGTTTCAACGAACTCTCCCATTGGCATCTGCTATGCGGCACTGACGTACGAGGAGACGCGTCAGCCGGCGAAGGCGGACGCGGCCCTCAACGCCGTCGGTGCACTCACGTTTGTGGACTGCTACCGGTTCCGAGGCGATCTCCTGGACCTGCGAGGGGATTGGACAGGAGCGCAGGAGTGGTATGCGAAGGCCGTGAAGCTTGGCCCGAGCATCCCATCGGGTTACTACTCGTGGGGCGTGGCACTCACGAAGCACGGTGATCTCGACGGTGCGGTGGCCAAGCTCGAAGACGCCAATAAGAAGGGGCCGCACTGGGCAGACCCGCTGAAGGCGTGGGGCGATGTGCTCGCGAAGCAGGGCAAGCCCAGAGACGCGCTCGCGAAGTACGACGAGGCCCTGAAGTACGCCCCGAACTGGCAGCAGCTCAAGGCTGCCCGCGAAGCGACCACGACGCAGCAGCGCTGATCAGGCTGGGCGACAGCAATCGATGAAAAGTGACGACCCACGGTCAGCGGCGGAAGTTCGCGGGCAAATTTCGCTGATCGCCTAGCGCCGGCCGAAGACCCCTGCTCTAGCTCGGCGGCCGGGTGTTGCAACACCGATGTCGGGGCAGCTCTGATGCTGCGCCTTGGGCCCCCAGCGAATCGCTACTGCTTTGCGCCGGACTGCGTGCCACGCACGGTCGAGTACACGGCATCGAGGACACTCAGGCTATCGATGTTTGCCACCCCACCGACGGTGATCGGATCGCCCAGATAGAGAACCTTGCTATCCGCGCTCGTGAACGCAGGCCACCGGGGCAAGCCCGGACCGTTCGGATTGCCTGAACGCGCGAAGTTAACCCAGTAGCCGGACATTTCCTTCGCCAGTTTTCGATCTTCCGGGCGCCACGGCCAAGGTGCCTGGCCCAGATGATCAAAGACGTACCACAGCTCGGCAAAGTGGCTCGCTCCCCATCCCTCGTACACGGAGCCGACCGGGAACGGTGGTCGCTGTCGGAACGAGTAGTAATAGACCGGATTCCGTGCGCTCGCGGCCTGCAGCCGCGCCCAGGCCCACATGTCCCAGCCAAAGCGAAGGTCGCGCTCCAAATCCAGCCGCGCCTGCCGCGTCTGCTCGTCGGTCGCATGTGGGTACGCGGCAAGAATCGGTGGCGGCAGCGGGCCGAAGCTGCGCTCGATGTCGGCCTCGAATGTAGAGGCTTTGACGTTGCTGACATCAGTGAGAGAGCGCGCTTCCTCGGAGTTCGAACCGATGAGCACTGGGACATCATTTTGCTGCCCGGAAGCGAACGCCTCGTAGGGAGCGGCGGGAAGCAGGTAGGGCTCGATCACGGGGTGGGTGACGCCGCCGGCATCGCCACCACCGAGCAGCCGTGCTGCCGGCATCTGGCGCAAGTCGCGGAGCCTGGCCGCACCGAGCGAAGCGGCATACTTCTCCCCGTCGCGCTCGGCGTTCGAGAGCAGGTAGTTTGGTGCCAGCTGCAGCGGCTCAAACAGTCCGCCGCTCTCCCCGATGGCTCGCTGGAACAACCCCTTGGCCCGCGGCGAGGCCATCAATATGCTGACCGAGATTGCTCCGGAGGACTGGCCCGCGATCGTAACGCGCGTCGGGTCGCCGCCAAAGGCGGCGATGTTTCGCCGTACCCACTCGAGCGCGGCGATCTGGTCCATCAGGCCGTAATTCCCGGATGACTGGTATGGCGACTCGCGCGTCAGCTCCGGATGCGCGAGAAATCCGAGCGGGCCGAGCCGGTATGCGATCGTGACGACGATCACGCCTTGGCGCGCGAGGCGATCGCCCCAGTACAAGGGCATCGACGCCGATCCATTTCTGTAACCACCACCGTAGATCCACACGATCACCGGCAGGGATCCAGGCGCGCGGCTCGCCGGCGCCCAGATGTTCAGGTACAGGCAATCCTCGCTGATCGCCGGGGGAGTCTCGCCCGGCATGGACACGCCTTCCTGCATGCACGCCGCGGCAAATCCTCGCGCCGTTCGTGTTCCGGTCCAACGTGCGACGGGTGCCGGGGGCCGCCAACGCAACTCGCCGATCGGTGGGGCGGCAAACGGGACAGCCTTATAGACGTTCAACCCGTGGTCCCGTACCCCGGATATCGCGCCGGACTCCGTCACGACCTGTTGCCCGACAGCACCGCTGGCTGCGAGGAGAGCGGCTGCTGCCACACCGGTGAGTCGCCATCGCCTGTCCAACTGGACCCTCGCATGCCAATGCCGACCGTACATCCACGAACACGGGCGTCTTGCCAACCCGATCATCAGCCCTTCGGAGGCGCTCAGGGGGATTCGTCCGACGGACGGTCGACCACTGGCTCGTTCCCGACGCCCGCCATACACGATCGCAAGCTGGCCGTGCGAGCCGGCTGGCACAGTGCTCGAGCCGATGGGCGACCCGGCAGGAGCCGCGAGGCTGCGCTGCGACTGCGCGGCAGAGATTCCATTAATCCCAACAAGATCGATCACTTACACGCATGCAGCCCCCGAACATTTTTCGAGAGGAGCGCGGTGACCGTTTTTTCTGTGTAATACCGCTCGTGATCACCCGTGAACGATAGAGCCCGCCGTATCTCGCCATGGCTCGCGACCACTCGATCTGAGCAGCGCCTTCAACCATGAACACCTACACCGCATTCTTGCGCGTGCGACACCCATCCATCGATCCGGCAGAGGTGACGCAAACGCTGGGATTGAACCCCGTCCACGCCTGGACCGCCGGGTCCGCTCGCGCTGCGGACAGCAGCGAGACGGCGCGCGGGTCGCATCCTGATAGCTACTGGCTGGCACCGCTCGGCGAATCGATGTGGCTTCGATCGCAGGAGTCGCAGGAACGCGACCCTGCCATACCGAGGGACTTGTCTTGGCTCCTGTCACGCGCGCTCCCGCTCGAGGCATTCCTGCTCGGTCAGATCCGGATGCTCAATCCGCACAAAGCCTTCTTTGCGCGCCTGAAGACCGAAGGCGGTACGTGCGAGCTGTCCGTGACGTTGAACGCGAGCGAGCGCTGGGGCATCGAGCTCCCGCCCGCTCTGCTGCGATCGCTCGCTGACCTCAACATCGGCGTGTCGATTGAAGTGGCCGCCGGCCCGGACGCCGTCTGACGGGTCGATGGAGCGCAGCCACGGTCTATTGGCCGTCGCGAATGCCGCTCGCGGCTTAAGCGATTTGCGGCCGACGGGCCCCGCCCAACCCCTGGAGAACTAACGTGACGATCAACACGCTGGCGAACTGGCACCGGGTCGTTGCAGGCCGGAATGGCCAAGGACTTGAGTCGCTGCTCGCTGAGGATGTCGTTTTCCATTCTCCGGTGGTGCACGCGCCACAGGTCGGACGGGCCATCACCACGCGCTACCTGACTGCGGCATTCCGGATCCTTGCCAACGACTCGTTTCGATACGTCCGCGAGGTCGCCGGCGATCGGGACGCGGTGCTCGAGTTCCAGGTCGAGATCGAGGACGTGATCGTGAACGGTGTGGACATGATCAAGTGGGACAGCGACGGAAGGATCATCGAGTTCAAGGTGATGCTCCGTCCGCTCAAGGCGATCAACCTCGTTCATCAGAAAATGGCTGCAATGCTGAAGGCGGCCGAGTAACCGACCGATAGGCCGGGTCCGGCGCTCGCACCGACCGGCGAGGCGCTGTTGCAGGCACGGCGCCTGATCGGCGGCATGCAGCCGCTATAATCCGCACTCCCGCGCCGCCGGAGACGTCATGCCGCCTTACCCCACCGCCATCATCTGGCCGATGTTCGCTCAGGTGGTTCTCACCGCGACCGTCTGGGTGTGCCTGTACGTCGCGCGACTCAGCGAGATGCGCGCCCGGGGGATCGATCCTCAGAGCGTAAAAACGACGCGCGACGCGGCCGGGGTACTCGAGGACGTCGCTGCAGCGGACAATTTCCGGAACCTGTTCGAGGTGCCGGTGCTGTTCTTCGCGGTCGGGTGCCTGCTCGCGATGACCGACCGGGTCACGGACCTGCAGTTGATGCTGGCTTGGGCGTTCGTCGGCCTGCGCGCCGTCCACAGTTTCATTCACGTGACCTACAATCACGTCGTGCACCGCTTCACGGTCTACGCGCTCAGCACGCTGTGTGTCTTTGCGATGTGGCTGCTGCTGGCACGCGATCTGTGGCGCAGCAGCTGAACTCCGGGTGTGCGCGCGATCCGCGAGCGGTGGCACGCGGCGCCGTGCGTGGGGAGATCTGCGTGCCTCAGCACGCGCGGCGCCGCCGCCCCGAGGCATTGGTGAACGTTGCGCGTCCGGTGATCTCCCGGACTCGGGGCGGTGGCGAGATACGGGGTTGAGCGTGTGAGTACGCGACCCGATACGCTGGTCATCGCGCCGGCGAGCGCGGTGGAAGTCGTCCGTCTCGGGCTCATCGCCGAGCTCGACGCCGAGCTTAACGAATACTACCCGGGCGAGCCGGCGAACGGCGTCGACGCCGAGGGCTTTGGCGCCGCGGGCGGCTGCTTCCTCATCGCGCGCTGCGGCACGGCAACGGTGGGCTGCGGAGCCTTTCGCGCGCTCGGCAGCGACACGGTCGAGGTAAAGCGGCTGTACGTGCGTGCCGGACTTCGCGGCCGCGGAATCGCGGGTGCACTGCTGGCCGCGCTCGAGAAAGAGGCCCGGCGACGCGGCTACTCGCGCGCTATCCTCGAGACCGGTACCCGTCAGCCGGGGGCGATTGCACTCTGCCGGCGCCGCGGCTACGGGCCGGTCCCGTGTTTTGGCCCTTACGTCGGCAATCCCTTCAGCGTCTGTTTCGCCAAGCTGCTAGATCTCGGACGCGATTGACCTGCCGTCCAGATCTCTCGCCGGCTCCGCCGTGCTCGCCCGGCCCGGCGCGTCGCGGCACAATGGCTCCCATGGCGCATGTCGACCAGCGGACGGACTCATGGCTTGACACGGCGCTGGCACCGCTCCGCACCGGCGTGTTTCTGTCGATCTGGCTCGCGAGCCTCGCCTCCAATCTGGGCACTCTGGTGCAGACAGTCGGTGCCGCCTGGCTCATGGTCTCGCTGGGTCAGCCGTCCGACATGGTGGCACTTGTCCAGGCGGCGGCCGCGCTGCCGATCATGCTGCTGTCCGTGCCGGCCGGGGCGATCGCCGACATTTGGGACCGCCGCGCGTTGATGCTGCTCGCGCAGGGCCTGATGGGCGCCACCGCGCTGGCGCTGACGGTGCTCGCCTTCGGCCACGCACTCACGCCCTGGTCGCTGCTGGCGTTCACCTTCCTGCTCGGCTGCGGCAGCGCTTTGTATGGGCCGGCCTGGCAGGCCTCGGTCGGTGAGCAGGTGCCGCTGGCGCACCTGCCGGCCGCAGTCTCTTTGAACGCGATCAGCTTCAACATTGCGCGGACCGTCGGGCCGGCACTCGGCGGGGTGATCGTCGCCTCGTCCGGGCCGCCGGCGGCGTTCCTGCTGAACGCCCTGTCGTATGCGGGGCTGATCATCGTGCTCGCACGCTGGCGCCGCCCGCACGTACCCCCGGGCCTGCCACCGGAGAGCATCGGTGCGGCACTCGGTGCCGGGCTTCGCTATGTGCAGCTGTCACCCGCGATCCGCACGGTGCTGCTGCGCAGCTTCATGTTCGGGTTGTTCGCCAGCGCCGTCGTGGCCACCGGGCCACTGGTGGCACGGGACCTGCTGGGCGGCGGTCCGCTGACATTCGGTTTTCTGCTCGGCGCCTTCGGCGCGGGCGCCGTACTGAGTGCGCTCGGCAGCGCCTGGCTCCGGCACCGCCATTCGAGCGAGGCGATCGTCACGGCCGGCTCGCTCGCCTACGGTGTCGCGACCGTGATCGTCGCGCAGAGCCCCTGGATCGCGCTGTCGGCGAGCGCGATGCTATTCGCGGGTGCCGGCTGGGTGCTGTCGTTTTCCACTTTCAACATCGCGACGCAAACCTCGGCGCCGCGGTGGGTCGTCGGCCGCACACTGGCGCTCTACCAGACCTCGGCCTTCGGTGGCGTGGCCGTCGGCAGCTGGCTGTGGGGCGAGTACGCCGAGCTTGGCGGACTCTCGGCCAGCCTGACGACCGCGGGCCTGCTGCTGGCGAGTTCATTCTTGCTCGCGCGGCGCTGGCCGCTGCAACCGATGGAAACGATCGACCTCGGCCCGCTGCGGGCGGCGAGCGAAGCGCACAGTGCTGGCGCCATCGATCCGCAGGCGGGCCCGATCGTGATCTCGGTCGAGTACCGGATTGCGCCCGAGGATGTCACGGCGTTCATCCATGCCGCCCACGGGCTTGGACGAATCCGTCGCCGCGATGGTGCGCGGCGCTGGATTCTGCTGCAGGATCTCGATAACCGTTCGACGTGGCTCGAGCGATTCGAAACCGTTACCTGGCTCGACCATCTGCGCCACTCGCAGCGCGCGACAGTGGCGGATCAGGACGTGCGGGAACGCGTCCTCGCTCTGCATCAAGGTCCGGATCCGCCAAGGGTCAGGCACTTGCTGGCGCGCTCCCCGGGCGACGCGCACGGCGGACACGAGCATGCGCGCGGGCTCGGCCGGACCGGCCCCACCGACCCGCATCTGGCCGGAGGCGACGCCCCGTTCGTTGTTCACAACCGCCGTCGGGATCCGCCGGAGCGCTAACGGCCCGGGCGCGACGAGTCGCTCCCGAGGCACTAGACTACGCCGCTGATCGCCCGCACGCCGGGCCCCAGAACTCAGGACCACATCAGCCCATGGGCCGGATTTTCGAAGTTCGCAAGCACGCGATGTTCGCGCGCTGGAACCGGATGGCGAAGCAGTTCCACCGCATCGCCAAGGACATCAATATCGCCGTCAAGGCAGGCGGCCCCGATCCGAACTCGAATCCGGCGCTGCGCCGCTGCGTGCAGAACGCGCGCGCCGTCAACATGCCCAAGGACAAGGTCGAGGCCGCGATCAGGCGCGCGTCGGGCAAGGACGCGGCGAACTTCACGCAGGTGTTCTACGAGGGTTACGGGCCGCACGGCGTTGCAATCATCGTCGAGGCCGCGACCGACAATCCGACGCGGACCGTCGCCAGCATTCGGCACCTGTTCACCAAGAGCGGAGGAAACCTCGCGAACTCGGGCAGCGTCAGCTTCCAGTTTAGGGAAATGGGCGTGTTCCGCCTCAACCCCGAGGGCATCGATCCGGATGATCTGGAGCTCTACCTGATGGACCACGGCCTCGAGGAGATGGGCGAGAGCACCGGAGAGAACGGTGAGCCCCAGCTCGTCATCCGCTGCGCCTTCGGCAACTTCGGCCAGGTCCAGAAAGCGCTCGAAGACCGCGGTGTCACGCCGCTGTCGGCGGAGCGCGAGCTGGTGTGCACGGCGCCCACCGAGCTTTTGGAGGACAAGGCCAAGGACGTGCTCGAGCTGATCGACAAGCTCGAGCAGGACGACGATGTGCAGAAGGTCTTTCACACCCTTGCCTAGAGGTCACCGTTTCATGTCGACCGTTCGTTTGGTTGCGATGGCGATCGCGCTGGTCACCGCCGCGGGCGCCGCGGCCGAAGGACCGCTGCCGGCGCAGGCTCCGGCGCCAGTCGTTGTCAAGAATCCGGCCCGCGTGACCACGATGCGGGAGCTGCTGGCCACCTCCAAGCCGGGCGACTGGCGGACGCTGGATCCGGACCACACGCTGTACATCGAACTCGCGACCGGCCGGGTGGTGATCGAGCTGGCGCCGGCGTTTGCGCCGCGGCACGTGGCCAATATTGAGACGATTGCGCGCGCCCACTGGTACGACGGCCTCGCGATCACCCGCGTGCAGGACAACTTCGTGGCGCAGTGGGGTGATCCGCTCGGCAGCCGGCCGGATGTCGGTGAACGCCGGCTGCCTGCCGAGTTCACGCGCTCCGGCGTCCCGACGCCCTACGTGCGCCTGAAGGATCCGGACACGTATGCGCCGGAAGTCGGGTTCGCCGGCGGTTTTCCGGTCGCGCGCAGCGGCGCCGACGGCGAGGCCTGGCTCGTGCACTGCTACGGAATGGTCGGCGTCGGGCGCGACAACGATCCGGCGACCGCTATCGGCACGGAGCTGTACGCCGTGATCGGCCAGGCGCCGCGCCAGCTCGATCGCAACGCGGCGCTGGTTGGCCGGATCGTCTGGGGCATCGAGCTGCTGTCGTCATTGCCACGCGGCACGGGCGAGCTGGGCTTTTACGAGCAGCCCGAGCAACGCGTGCCGATCCAGACGGTGCGGGTCGCGGCCGAACTGCCGCCCGCAGAGCGGTTGCCGCTCGAGGTGCTGCGGACCGACACGCCGCTGTTCCAGAAACTGGTCGAGATTCGCCGCAACCGCCGCGACGTCTGGTACAAGACCGCGGCGGGCCGGATTGACCTGTGCAACGTGCCACTGCCGGTGCGCGAGAAGAGCGAGAAGAGCGAGAAGACGAAAGGCTGAGCGCCGGCAGCAGTGATGCGATCGGCCGCCGTGGCCGAATTTCCCGTCCGGAGCGTCAGGCCACCGACTTCACCGCATGGATGAGCTGGTTGACCGCGCCCTGAGCATCGCCGTACAGCATGCGCGTGTTGTCGAGATAGAACAGGGCATTCTCGATTCCTGAGAACCCCTGGCCCTGGCCCCGCTTGATGACGATCACGTTCCGCGCCTTGTCCGCGTTCAGGATCGGCATGCCATAGATAGGACTCGACTTGTCGCTGCGTGCCACCGGATTCACCACGTCATTGGCACCGATGATCAGCGCGACGTCGGTCGTCTCGAACTCGGCGTTGACCTCCTCGATGTCCGCGATCAGATCGTACGGCACGCCCGCTTCGGCCAGCAGCACGTTCATATGCCCCGGCATGCGGCCTGCAACCGGGTGAATCGCGAACTTGACGGTGACGCCGCGTTGCTGCAGCAGCTGCGCCAGCTCCCAGACCTTGTGCTGCGCCTGCGCGACCGCCATGCCGTAGCCGGGCACGATGATGACCTTCTGCGCGAACGCCATCATGACGCCGGCATCGCTCGCCTCGATCGGTTTCTGCGAGCCCTTGACCTCGCCGGTCGCCGCACCGCCGGTGTCGCCGAAACCGGAGAACAGCACGTTGCTGAGCGACCGGTTCATGGCTTTCGCCATCAGCTGCGTCAGCAGCGTGCCGGCCGAGCCGACCACTGTGCCGGCGATGATCATCGCGGCGTTGTTCAGCACGAAGCCCTCGAACGCGACGGCGAGACCGGTCAGTGCGTTGTACAGCGAGATCACGACAGGCATGTCAGCGCCGCCGATCGGCAGCGTCATCGTGATGCCGAGTATCAGGGCCAGCGCGAAAAATGCGGTCACTACACCTGGACTCGCATCGACCCCGGTTGCGACCAGACCGCCGAGAATGATGCCACCGCCCAGGATCAGCACGTTGAGGAACTGCTGGCCGCGAAAACGCAGCGAGCGCTTGATCAGGCCCTGCAGCTTGCCGAATGCGATGCCGGAACCGGCGAACGACACGGACCCGATGAGCCCGCCGAGCACGGCCAAGGTCGTGAAGGCGAGTCCGCGGTCGCCGCCCTTGTAGAGCTCGACCGCGGCGATCGCCGCGGCTGCGCCGCCGCCCATGCCGTTGTACAGTGCGATCATCTGCGGCATGTTCGTCATCGCGACGCGCCTGCCGGACCACCACGCGAGCGCCCCGCCAACGGCGATCGCGGCAATCACCAGCGCCAAGTTGGTGGCCGCATGCTGCGCGGCGGTCGGCATCATCGCCGGTGCCAAGAATGTCACCAGCGTCGCGATCAGCATGCCGAGGCCGGCCCACAGGATGCCGCCGCGCGCCGTGACCGGCGAGCTCATGCGTTTCAATCCCATGATGAACAGGAACGCGACCAGGATGTAGGCGGCGTCGATGATCCACTTGGCGACGGCGGGGTTGAGGAAGGACATCAGTGCTGTCCTCCGGCGGGCTTGCGCTGGCCGCTCGCCTTGAACATCTCGAGCATCCGTTCCGTGACGACGTAGCCGCCGACCGCATTGCCCGCAGCCAGCACGACACCGATGAAACCGATCACCTGCTCGAGGCGCGATTCGGCCTGGAATAGCGCAAACATCGCGCCTACCAGCACGATGCCGTGCACGAAGTTGCTGCCGGACATCAGCGGGGTGTGCAGGATCACCGGCACCCGGGCGATTACCTCGTAGCCGGTAAACGCGGCCAGCATGAAGATGTAGATTGCGATGACGCCGTCAATCATGGATTGATCCTCATCGTGCGGCTCGGTCAGCCTGCGGCCAGCAGCTTCGCCGTGGGCTCATGCTTGACCTGCCCGTCATGCGTCAGCACGGTGCCCGCGAACACCTCGTCGTTCCAGTCGATGGTCAGCACGCCGAGCTTCAGCGCCGGGATCAGCAGGTTGTAGAGGTTGCGGGCGTACATCTCGCTCGCATGGTAGGCGAGCTGCGCCGGCAGGTTCACTGGCCCGATGATCCGCACGTTGCCGTGCCGCACGGTCTCGCCGGCACGGGTCAGCTCGCAGTTGCCGCCGTTCTCGGCCAGGATGTCGACGATCACTGCGCCGGCCTTCATGCGCTCGACGACGGCGCGCGACACGATCCGCGGCGCCGGCCGGCCCGGTACACCGGCCGTCGTAATGACGGCGTCGGCCACCGCGATGCGCCCGTCGAGCACCTCCTGCTGCTTGGCTTTCTCTTCCGCCGTGAGCTCGCGGGCGTAGCCGCCGGCGCCTTCGGCGGTGACGCCGGTCTCGACGAACTTGGCGCCGAGCGACTTCACTTGGTCGCGCGTGGCACTGCGTACGTCGTAGGCCTCGACGATCGCACCGAGGCGACGTGCCGTTGCGATCGCTTGCAGCCCGGCGACGCCGACACCGATCACGAGTACCTGCGCCGGACGGATTGTGCCGGCCGCGGTCGTTAGCATCGGGAAGAAGCGATCGAGCGTGTTCGCGGCAATCAGCACCGCCTTGTAGCCCGCAATCGCCGCCTGCGAGGACAGTGCGTCCATCGACTGGGCGCGCGAGATCCGGGGCACGAGCTCCATCGCAAAGCTCGTGAGCTTGCGGTCCCTGAGCACCCTGACGGCCGCCAGGTTGTTGTGTGGTTGCATGAACCCGGCGTGTACCGCGCCCGATCTCAGTAGCCCGGCCTCGGCCGGCGTCAGGGGCTGGACCTTCAGTAGCAGATCGGCGCGCGCGTAGACGGACGCGGCGTCGTCGGCAAACTCGACGTTCTTGTAGCCGGCATCCGGAAACTGGGCAGCGGCGCCGGCGCCGCGCTCGACGAGGATCCGGGCGCCCGCGGCTGCGTATTTCACGGCGATTTCCGGGACGAGCGCGACCCGGTTTTCGCCCGTCTGCGTTTCGCGCGGGACGCCGACAACGATCCCGTTTACAGCGGCGGGGGCGGCGGACATCGAAAACCTCCTCGGCTGACCCTGGCTGGCGCGGCAGCGCGGCCGCGACGCAAGGGTCACGGCCGCCAGATTAGCGTTGTTTGGTGACCGCCCTGCGTCGTTTGCTTATGGAACAGGCCTTTCGTATCTTAACATGCGTGAAAGCGAGATCGCGTCATCCCAAACCCGCCGCACCGGTGCCGAAAGCCCCGCAGGCCTCGCTGCGTCCGCAGTCCGTGCCGGGCCTGAGCCAGCAGGTCCTGCGCACCGACGTTGCCGGCATGCCGCTCGAGTGGATCGACTACAAGGAGGCGGTGCGCCTCTACCACATGGGTCAGGTCGCCTACGCGTGCGGCTCGCTGCTGTTCCGGCTGCACGGCGGCACCAACGCCAAGAGTGGCGAGCGCACCATCGTCGACGTGAGCTCCATCGTCGCAACCGTCGGCCACTCATACAACCCCGGTGCGCTGCGCACGAACTACCTGCCGCCGCTGAACAACGAGACGCTGTTCAAACGCGACGCTTACCTATGCATGTACTGCGGGCTGCGGTTCCCGACCCAGCAGCTGTCACGCGACCACATCCGGCCGTTTTGCCGCGGCGGCGAGGACGTCTGGACCAACGTCGTCACTGCATGCCGCCGCTGCAACAACGCCAAGGCCTCGCGCTCGCCCGAAGAGGCCGGGATGCAGCTGCTGGCGGTGCCGTTCACGCCGACGTATGCCGAATACATCTATCTGAAGGGCCGGCGCGTGCTGGCCGATCAGATGGAGTACCTGCTGGCGCACTTTCCACGCTCGAGTCCGCTGCACCTGCGGATCCGGCAGTGGCTCCACTGACGATGCCGGTCGTCCACCTAGTCGACGCCAGCTTCTTCGTCTTCCGCGCCTACTACTCGATCCCGGACCACATGGCGGACGGCGACGGCCGCCCGGTCAACGCTCTGTATGGCTTCGCGCGATTTCTGTCGGACTTCGTCGAGCGTGAGCGGCCGGGATATGTGGCGATCGCCTTCGACGAAAGCCTTGCGGGCTCGTTTCGCAACCGGATTTATCCCGCCTACAAGGCCAACCGCGAGCCCGCACCGCCAGGCCTCAAGGAGCAATTCGGTCGTTGTCGCGAGCTCTGCCGGCACGTCGGGGTCGCCGATTTCGGCAGCGCCGAGTACGAGGCTGACGACATTATCGGCACTCTGGCGACGCGCATGCGCGCTGCTGGTTTCGCCACGACGCTGGTGACTCGCGATAAGGATCTTGCCCAGCTGGTGCGTGTCGGCGACGAGTTCTGGGACTACACGGCGGGGGAGCGTTTCGGCTACACGGATATTGCGCGGCGCTTCGGCGTCGACCCCGAGCGCATGGCCGACTTCCTTGCGCTCACCGGCGATGCGGTCGACAACATTCCGGGCGTGCCGGGCATCGGCCGCAAGACGGCGGCGGCACTACTTGCCCACTTCGAGTCGCTCGACCATCTGTACGCCAGCCTCACCGAAGTCACGACGCTGGGGATCCGCGGCGCCGCGGGGGTCATCGCGCGGCTCAAGGAACACCGGGCTGCCGCCTACCTCGCCCGCGAACTCACGCGGATCGCCTGCGACATGCC
>Ga0209415_10011764_pt1 | contig 14692 bp, 14 predicted proteins | sample PeaSoiSIISIP2007_FD_187696 | JGI IMG/M metagenome (GOLD analysis project Ga0209415, IMG submission 187696) | Peat soil microbial communities from Weissenstadt, Germany - SII-SIP-2007 (SPAdes) (version 2) | ecosystem: Environmental > Terrestrial > Soil > Wetlands > Peat | place: Germany...
GTGGCCAGCACCATGTCGTGAAAGTGCTCCTGCATGGCGATCCAGTAGACCGGAGCGTGCGGCAGATTGGCCTGCAGGGGCTGCCAGTTCAGACCGTCGTTAAAGGAGACGTAGAGGCCGTTCTCGGTTCCCACGAAGAGCAGTCCCTGGCGCACGGGGTCCTCGCGAATGCAATGCGCGTAGCTGAGCATGCTGTGGGGAATACCGCTCGAGATGGCGGTCCAGGTCTTGCCGTAGTCGGTGGTCTTGAAGACGAAGGGGTCGCGGTTGTTCACCTGGTGGGCGTCCACCGTGATGTAGGCGGCGCCGTTCGCGTAGCGCGAGGCTTCGATATTGGACACGGTGCCCCACTCGGGCATGCCGGGGATGTTGGCGGTGACGTTGGTCCAGTTCTTGCCGCCATCGCGGGTGATCTGCACCAGGCCGTCGTTGGTGCCGGCCCAGATGACGCCGGGCTCCTTGGGCGCCTCGGCGAGGGCGAAGACCACGCCGGCGTACTCGACCCCGATGTTGTCGCCGGTGAGGCCGCCGGAGAAGCCCATGCGGCTTTTGTCATTGCGGGTCAGGTCGGGGCTGATGACCTTCCAGCTCTGGCCGCCATCGGTGGTGACGTGGACGAACTGACTGCCGACGTAGACCTTGTTGTGATCGTGCGGGGAGATCATAACCGGGAATTCCCAGTTGAAGCGGTATTTGAGCTCGGCGGCGGTGGCGCCGCTGGTCTGCTCAGGCCACACTTCCACGTTGCGGGCCTGGTGGTTGCGCTCGTCGAAGACGGTCACGATGCCGCCCACGCTGCCGGAGCCCGAGGCGCTGGACCAGATGATGTCAGGGTCCACCGGATCGGGCGTGGCGAAGCCGCTCTCGCCGCCGGCGACGGGGTGCCAGACGCTGCGGGAAATGGGCCCGAAGGGCGCAGCGATTGCTCCACGGCCGCCGCCTTCTCCGGGCGCGCCTTCCTCGCCGCCGCCTCCGCGTCCGCCCGAGAGGCTGTTGCTGGGACCGCGATACGAGTTGCCGTCCTGCTTGTTGCCATAGACGAAATAGGGAACCTGGTTGTCGACGGTGACGTGGTACATCTGCGCGATGGGGAGCTGGACGCGGTTCCAGGTGCGGCCGCGATTGACCGAGATGCTGAAGCCGCTGTCGTTGGCCACGGCCATGCGATCGCCGTTGGTAGGGTCGATCCACAGGTCGTGGTTGTCGCCGCCGGGAAGGGCCGGCATGTTGGTGAGGGTGCGGCCGCCATCGAGCGACCGGGAGAATGCCGAGGTCATGAAGTAGATCTCGCTTTCGTTATCGGGCGAGACGGCGCAGCGCGTGTAGTAGGCGGCGCGGCCGGTGAGATTGCGGTCGTAGCTCATGAGCTCCCAGTGGTCGCCGCCGTCGTCGGATTTCCAGAGCTGGCCGCGATCGGTGGGCTTGCCGTCGTAGGGGACGCCATCGCCGGTTTCGATGAGGGCATAGACGCGGCTGGAGCGGCGCGCCATGGCGAGGCCGATTTTGCCCAGGGGCGAATTGGGGAGTCCGCTGCCGGTGAGGTGTTTCCAGGTGGCGCCGCCGTCGGTAGATTTGTACAGGCCGCTGCCCGGGCCGCCGCTGGTGCGGTTCCAGGTGTGCAGCTCGAGCTGCCACATGCCGGCGAAGAGGATGCGCGGGTTGGCGGGATCCATGGCGATATCGGAGCAGCCGGTATTCGGATCGACGGAGAGGACCTGCTCCCAGTTCTTGCCGCCATCGCCGGTGCGGAAGACGCCGCGCTCGGGCTGGGGTCCGTAGGCGTGGCCCAGGGCGCAGGCGAAGACGATCTCGGGATTGCGCGGGTCGATGAGGAGACGGCCGATGCGGCCGGTCTTTTCGAGGCCCATGAGGGTCCAGGTCTTGCCGGCGTCCAGGGACTTGTAGATGCCGGCGCCGACGGAGATGTGGCTGCGGATGAAGGTCTCGCCGGTGCCGGCCCAGACCACGTTGGGGTCGGAGGGCGCGATGGCCAGCGATCCGACGGAGGAGACGGGCTGGCCGTCGAAGATGGGGTCCCAGTGAGTGCCGCCGTCGGTGGTCTTGAAGATGCCGCCGGAAGCGGCGCCCGCGTAGTATACGTTGGGATCGCCGGGGATGCCCGCCGCGGCGATCACGCGATTGCCCACGGGACCGATGTAGCGGTAGCGGAGCTGGTTCAGGAGGGAGGAGCCGATTTGGGGCGGCTGGGCGAATGCCAGGGCGGCGGCGGAGAGCAGGGCTGCGGCGCGGAGGAGGGGGCGGCGAGGGCCGGTTGAAAACCGGCCGCAGGATGAAATCCTGCCCCACAGAGGAGCAGAAGCGCAACCAAGGGCCGACCAGGGGGTCGGCCGGGCCCAGAGGGCACCCCCAGGGGGCCCGCCCCACCAAATGAGACTGTTGAAGGACAAGGGTGGGTGGGAGCAGCTTTTAGAAGACAGTGATACTTGCTGGGACATGGGTACCTCCGGATCTTTGGTTTGGGCTACTATACCGTGGTTGGGGACGGATTACAACTGGTTCTCATACTGCTCGAAGGCCACGCGCACGAGTTGTCCGCGGGTGCGCACGCCGGTCTTCTGGAACAGGCTCTGCAGAATGGCTTTCACGTAGCTCTCGGAGATCTGCAAGCGCCAGGCGATCTCCTTGTTGGAGAGTCCCTCCATGACCAGGCGCAAGACCTTGCGCTGGCGTTCGTTGAAGACGGGGGTAGAAGGTTCGGCGGCACCATCCCGCTCGGCGTCGACCAGCGAGCGGTCGAGCCAGGTTCCGCCCGCCGCCACGATGCGAATGCCCTCGATCAATTCGCTGAGCGGGGCCTCTTTGAGGAAGATTCCGGCCACGCCCTGGCGTATGAGCCGGCGGGCCTCATTGTCGCTGACCCAGGCGGTGACCACGAGCACGCGGCCTTCGAATCCGCTCTGGCGGGCGGCAGGCAGGAACTGCGAAGCGCGCTCAGTGCCCAGGTCGTGATCGAGCAACACCAGGTCGAACGGTACCAGCGAAAGGAGGGGCAAGGCCTCGCGAATGCTGCCGCAATGTTGGATCTCGAGACCGGGTTCCTTGGAGAGGACGGCGGCGACGCTCTCGCGGAAGAGAGTGTGATCGTCCACCAAGAGGGCGCGAATGGGTTTGGGATTTGGCCCCATCAGCCCTCCACCGCATTGTCTACCGGCCAGAGCTCGACGGCGAAGCAACTGCCCGCGGGCTGCGGCTCATAGCGCAAGCCTCCGCCATGCGCCCGAAGGATGGCCCGCGAAATATAGAGACCGATGCCGCTCGAGTCGGCGCCTCGCTGGAAAGGCTGGAACAGTTCTTCGGGGCGGGCGATGCCGGGGCCGGTGTCGCGGAAGCGCACGACCACCAGGTCGCTTTCGAGGGCGGCGGAGATACGCACCTCGCGTTGGCCGCAGGTTTTGAGGGCGCGCTGGCTGTTGCGGGCCAAATTGACGAATACCTGGAGGAGGCCGTGATGATCGGCCTGGACGAGGGGCAGACCGGCGCTCAACTCCCAGAAAACCGAGATTCCGGCTTCACGTAGCGCGGGCTCGATGACGATGCGGGTTTCATCGAGGACGGTGCCGAGGTCGGCCACCACGGCTTCGCGGTCGGAAGCCACGCGCAGGCCCGAAGAAGCGATTTTCTCGAGGCCGCGAATCAGCGTGCCGAGTACTTGATACTGGCCGTCTTCGTGGAGGCCCGGGGCGGCCGAGACCAGGGATGCATGGGCCGCGGCGGCGGCCGACGCCAGGTTGCGGATCTCGTGTGAAATGGCGCCGATCAGGACGCGGGAGGTGGCCATCATCGAGTCCAGGCCGGAGCCTTCGCGGTCGCGGAGATTTTCGGATGCGTCCCACACCACGGCAGCCAGTCCGGGACCATCCGACGTGGTGAAGGTAGAAAGCCAGACGTGCGCCAGGAAGACTTCGCCGCCGCGGCGCTGTCCGCGGCATTCGACGCTGGTGCGGATGTTGGCGCCGGAGTGATGGCTGAGCAGCATGCGTTTGAGGATGGGCAGGTAGGGATCGACGGGCTCACCCTGCAACTGATTTTCTTCAAAACCGAGCAGCTTGCGCGCCGACTCATTGGCCAGTTGCACGTGCCCCGACTGGTTCATGGTCAGGATGGCCAGGGGGCTGGTCTCGATGAGGATGCGGAGGCGTTGTTCCGCCTCCTGGCGGAAACGCATCTGTTCTTCGCGCTCGCGCAAGTGGGCGGCCAGGAGGCGGCGGCGCTGGTTGAGCTCGGCGACGAAGAAGCCGGTCATGGCAAAGCCGGTGATGACGACCAGCAGGCGTCCGGTGGCTCCCGCGACCCAGTCTCGGGGGTTCCAAACTGCGGGCGGCGGGGCGGTTCCGGCTGGAGTGGACCATTGGAGCGGATCGAAGGCCTCACGGAGGTACCCGCAAAGCGCGGCCATGGTAACGATCTGCGCACCCTTCAGAGCCGGCGCGGCCAGCAGGATGGGGATGAGGTAGAGAAATCCGACCGAGATGGTGGGCAGCAGCCAATCGCACCAGACGATGAGGGCGACCAGGATGGCAGCCATACCGCAGACGGTGAGGCGGTTCGATCCGGCGTAGGCCAGGTACTTATCGAGTTGGGTCATGTCCACACCCTGACTGGCCGGGGGTCCCCACGCCGGCGACCGATTGATCTGACTCTCGCACAGGGAGTGGGTGCGGGGCAAGGGCGGGGGGCCGGGGGGGCCGGGGGGGCCGGGGGTCGGGGCCGGGGGCCAGGGGCCGGGGGCCGGGGACCAGGAGTCGGGGGGCGGGAGTCTGGTGGGGCCGAGGGCCGGGGTCGGGGGCCTGGGGCCAGAGTGGGGCTGGGGCGTGCGACCGGTTTTCTGGGGTGCTGAGATGTGACCGATCCATGACATAAGGATGAGCGCGCCGTGAAGCGGCGCTTATAGAATGGGGGGTTGAGCTGGACATCCAGGCGAGCCATCCCGGTCCTGCTAGCTGCCGCGACGCTGGTTCCCATCGGGGCGCTGGGATGGCTGGGATTGCGCATCCTGCAACAGGACCGGGAGATGGAGCGGCAACACCGCCGCGAGAGTTTGGAGTACGCCGCGGGGCGCGCGGTTTTGGCGGTGGAGGGCCGCCTGGCTGCGATCGAGGAACAGCTCGCCCAAGGGCGCGGGGGTCGGCTGACGGTGGCGGGTCTGGATGTGACGGATGGCCCGGCGGTGCTTTTCCAGCCTGAGCAAGCGCGCGTGAATGCGCCGGAGAATGACAGGCCAGGAGGGCTCTCCCACGCGGCCTTCGCGGCGGCAGAGGCGCTCGAATTCCAGCGAAAGGACGCGCCGGGGGCGGTGATGGAATACCGGCGCCTGGCGGAGTCGCGAGATCCCGCTGTGCGTGCAGGCGCGCTGGTTCGTCTGGGCCGCATGCTGCGGAATACGGGCGCGCCCGAGGAGGCGCTTCGTACGTATGGGCGGCTGCAACAACTGGGGCCATTGCAGGTGGATGGACAGCCGGCGGAAATTCGAACCCTGCTACTCATTCCAACAGGCGGAGGGGAGCCGCGGGAAGTGATGAGCGTATCGTCCGAGGTTGAACCCGCGGAATTGAGGAACAATGCCAAAGGGCAATCCGTGGGTGGGGTGACATGGGGCATGGACAGCCGCTCGTTCCTCACCAAGCGGTTCGGAGAGGGAAGGAAAGACCAAGAAGTCTGGCAGGTTCCAGTGGACGGCGGCGCTCCCCGCAAGCTCGATGGGACGGTCGCCAGGAACATTGGCCGGATCAGGCTGCATCCTGACGGGCGGCAGATTGCCTTCATAGTAACTGACCCGGGACCACAGCCCACCGAGGAAGTCTGGGTGCTGGAGAACTTCCTGCCGACGGCAAGCGCGAAGAAGTGCCAGGGCCAGGAGGCCTGTCCTACACGGCCAGATGCGATCGAAAGAAGCCGGCCAGCTCGAAGCGATCCATCTGGTGATCCGCAACTTTGATGAGGGATTCGTAGGTCTGCCGCTCGGGCAACCGGCTGGTGTCCACACCGTTGATTTCCAGAAATGTGGTGGCGACCCGTACACCGGTTCGTTTGTTGCCATCCCAGTAGGGATGATCGGCAACGATGTGGTAGGCGTAGGCGGCGGCAATCTCGTAGAGGTCGCCGCCGCCTAAGCAATACGTGCTCTTGGGCTGATTGATGGCGGATTCCACAAGATGCTCGTTCAATACGCCGTGGTGGCCGCCGTAGGTATTGATTTGCTCCTCGTGGATTGCATCGACCATCTCGCGGGTGAGGAACTTCGGATCGGGTTCCAAGCTCTTATCCTAGGGTAGCGCGGCGCCACCTCGATGGCCTGGCCCGGTTTGATCGCTTCAAGTGCCTGGTCAACTTGGGCGATAGCCTCCTCGAAAATCTGGGGTTCGTTCGGGCCATTGAGAAGCAGCATACCGATGCGGTATTTGGACAGATTCTGCTGCTGGGGAAAACTCTGGCCACAGGTGACCAGAACTTCAAAATTCAGCGTGCGATTGAAAGAAGCGGCGTGTCTTTGGCCCGATCCCAATCGATTTCCTGGCTGGTTTTGACTTCGTGGCCGGGAAAGAGATTGGACTCCAACCACCCCCAAAGACGGTTTTGGAGGCCCGCCCGGTTTACCATCTAATCCCTCTTGAAAAGGCAGAGAAAGACACTAGCCGCCTGCTTTAGCGCTGGCGGTCGTGTTCAGCGAGACGCCGAAAGAGGCCGTCATGCAGAATCCCTACCTTGCGGTTTGCTTTCTCGAACTCTGCCCAGGTCGCGTTACGCAGAGCGGGCACACCGTTGCCCTCAACTGCCTTCGGATCGGTAGGAGTGGCCGGAGTCGGGATGATCTTTTCTGCTTTCATGGAACCCTCACTTTCAGTGTAGCGGGATTCGGAACGGGATGCACCAGCCCAAATGGCCGCAATGGCTGAGGCATGCCGGGCGGGTCTTGGAGCCGAAAAAAGCTAAAACCAAGACAGGCCAGGAGGCCTGTCCTACTCCGAGTTGGCTTCGGCCTCGGCGGCGGCTTCGGGGCCGGCGGCCTGCGCTTCGGCGATGAGCCGCTCGGCCTCCGCGAGTCTGCTGCGCGGCACCTGCACTTCGTAGCCGAGGGCGGGGTATTGGGCGGCCCGCACTACCATGGAGGGCACTCCGTTGGACTCCAGGACTCCGTGGATCATGTCCGCTTCCATCTCCGCTTCCGCGGCCAATGAAGTGTAGAGCGTGACCATGTCGAGCGAGTGCGAGGCGTCACCGACATCCTCATTCTGCTGTTCTTCCTCGTCTTCGGGATCTTGCGCCATGACTCCAGGATATCGCAGAATGTGGAGGGAGCATCTGTTCACCAAGCTCCAGCGGAGGTACGAGAAATGTCCGAAGACGAAGATTCGATGGATTCGGGAGCAAGCCGGCTCGCCTGGTTTTTGACTGGCGCCGTTATCGGCGCGACAGTGGCTATCCTTTACGCTCCCCAGAGCGGCAAGCACACGCGCAAATACATCACCGAAAAGACCCAGGAGGGCCGCGACGCGGTGGTCGAGACGGGCAAAGACGTGGCCGAAGCCAGCAAGGAGATGTTCGAGCGCGGGCGCAAGCTGGTGGAAGACGCGGCCGAGCTGTTCGAGCGCGGGCGCAAGCTGGTGCGGGGCTGACGGCAACGGAATGGCCGGGCCGCCAGTGTCCAGCCCCGTTTCCAGGCTCGCGGTGGGGGATTTCGAAGTCTCGCGGATCCAGGCGGGCACGTACTGGTGGGATGGCGGCGCGATTTTCGGGGTGGTGCCCAAGACTCTGTGGAGCCGGAAGATGCCCGCGGACAGCCTCAACCGCGTTCCGCTGGCGTTCAACTGCTACCTGATTCGCACGGACGATCACACCATCCTGGTGGAAACCGGCGGCGGCGACAAGATGGATGCCCGCGCGCGAGAGCGCATGAAGCTGCCGGAGGAAAGCGAGCCGCTGCCCGCGATTGTCGTGCGGCACGGATTCGATCCCGAGTCGATCGACATCGTGATCAACAGCCATCTGCACTGGGACCACTGCGGGGGCAATACGATTCTCACGGACGGGGGGGCGCGCCCGGCATTTCCACGGGCGCGGTATTTCGCCGCGCGTGGGGAATGGGAGCACGCGCACGAGCGGCTGGCGCGGGATAGCGTCAGCTACATCGACGCCAACTACGACCCGTTGGTGGAATCGGGGCGGATGACGCTGCTGGATGGCGATTGCGATGTGGTTCCGGGGGTGCGGATGTGCCGTGCGCCGGGGCACAATCGGGACATGATGGCGATCGTGGCGGCGAGCGGCGGGCGGACGTTTTGTTTTCTGTCCGACCTGGCGCCTACGGCGGCGCACGTACAGCCGACGTGGGTGGCGTCGTTCGATCTGTATCCTTTGGAGACGATCGAGAATAAGGTGCGCTGGCTGGGCGCGGCGGTGGAGGGGAATTGGGTGTGCGGGTTCGCGCACGAGGTGGAGGTTGGGTTTGCGCGGATTGTGGGGGAGGAGCGGGGGTTTGGGGTGGAAGCACAAAAAGGGGGTTAGGGGTTGGGGGCTGGGGGTTGGGGGTGGTGGCTCGCTTCGCTCGCGTCCTTTAATTAAGGACGCTACGGCTCGATGACGACTTGGACGCGGTTGCTTTCCTGGCCGTCGGCGCTGACGAAGAGTTCCGACGTTCCGGAATTGGTGATGGCGGGGAGTTGCACTTCGATCAGGTAGAACCCGATGTATCCGGGAAGCAAGGTGGCGCGGGTTACCTGTATGGGAGACCGGTCGAGGTAAACATGAACCGCCGCCGCCACCACGGGTGGATCGTCCATGGGGGCCGGCATTCCGGTGGGCCAGTTGGGCTGGACCTTGCCCAGCCCGGTGGCCCAGATCTGCAGGCGCCCGTTGGAATGCGCGGGGCTGCGCAGATCGAGCGGCAGGCCGCTATCGGCATCCCACAACATGGGAGCGCCGTCGGGGCCGACCAGGATGGCGGGGGAAATCGGCTGTACCGCCACGTCGCGGGTGACGAGGCCGTTGGCCGTCTGGAGGGCCAGAACTACACTCGGTCCGACGGCTTCGAAGGGCACCTGGATCTGCGAGTCGTTGCCCAGCACCTTGAGCACGGGGTAGTCGAGGTTGCCCCCGCGGGCGGCGCTCACCTGGCCGCCGATCACGCTCAACATGCCGCCGGGGGCGGCCGGGCGCAGGCTGTAATCGGCGGCGTTGACGATCTGAATATTGCGCAGGCGGTGCGGAGCGGCGGTGGCGAAAACACCGTAGCCATCGAGTGCGGCGTAGAGTTGAACGCCCGCCGGATCCAGCCGCACATCGGTGGCGGCCGCGGGCGGCAGGCGATCGGAAAGGCTGGTCCATTTGACGGTTTCCGGGCTGGTGTTATTCTCCAGGTCCTCGTGCGCCCAGAAGATGCCCTTCTCGGTAGCTGCGTACAGCGCGCCCCCTTGAAAATCGGCGGTGATGCCGTTGACCGCGGCGTCCGGCAGATTGTCGTCCAGGGAGTCCCAGTAGTAGCGGTATCCGAAGTTCGTGGTGCGCAGCACGCGCTGCGATTTGCCGCTGAGCGCGGCCAGCGCCACTGCGGGGTGACCGGGTTCCACCAGGATGCGCTCCACCCGGCTCCCGTTCCGCTGGTGGTTCAGGTTGAACCCTCCGCTATCGGTCGAAACCCAGATCCGGCCATCGGAGGCGCCGGCGTAAATCGCACTGGTGGAGGAATTGGCCGCCGATCCGACCGCGGTAATCCGGGCGTCCGCCAGTTCATCGCCCAGGGCCGACGCGGCCCACTTCATCAGGGCGGCCTCGTTTTCCGCCTCCGGCGCCCGCACGGGATACCAGACGGACCCGCCCGGCGGCAATTCCAGAGCGCCCAGGTTGTCGGCCTGGACGCGGGTTCCGGCGGTTCCGGTGGGTGTGGAAAGGATGCGCTTGACCGGGAGGTTGGGCAGGGACTGGTTCAGCCCGGTCCAGGAGCGGCCGCCATCCATGGAGCGCCACACGCCGTAGTCGTTGGCCACGACCAACTGATCGCGATCGGCAGGGGAGGGGGGGACGGCCACGCCACGTTGGCCGGTGCCGACCACGGCAGCCGACTTGAACGCCGTGAGGTTGGTCCAGGAGCGCCCTTCGTCGTCGGAGCGGAAGAGTTGGCGGCCGAGAGCGTAGATGGTGGTGCGGTTGGCGGGGGTGGTGACCACCGTGGCCCCGTGTTCGGGGAGGCGTACGGGTTCGGGCGGTGTCAGGCGAGGCGGCACGGGGACGTCGGCCGCGGGGACCCAGGTTTCGAAGTTGGCGGTCTGGAAGGTCTTGCCGGAAGGGGTGCGGGCGTACAGGACGGAACCGTCCGGGGAAAACCAGACGCGGTCCACGGGACCGGTAGCGGGAGCGGCTAGCATCAGCTCGACGGACGTCCCCCCGACTTGGCGCCAGTCGGTCTGCGCGGCTGCGGGAATCGTCCCGGCCAGCGCCAGGGTGAAGAGGCACAGCGTCCCACGCAATGTAGCTTTATGACACACAGCCGTGTTCCATTTTAACCCATTTCGCGTTCGGGCGAGACCAACAAACTGCTGAATTTGCGTACCTTGTGACGAAATTTTAATTTCGGCCCCCTGGATGCTATGCAGGTTTGATGCTAGACTTGAAAAGGTCTAGTATCGGGTCGTAGTTTCGGACGCTCAGGTCTGAAAGCGTCAGTATGCTTCAGCGGTTCACGCTCTTGCGGAATGTGCGGATGCTGCTCGCCGCGGCTGCGGTGGTAGTGTGTGCGGTGCCCCTCGGTGGGCAGGACATCTACAATGCTACCGTGGTCGAACAGCTTGGGCAGGTCTCTGTCCAGGCGGCCGGATACTTCACGCCATTGTCAGTCGGCAGCGCCATCAGGCCGCAGCAGGTGATCGTGACCGGACCCGACGGCTACGCCAAATTCCGCGTCTCCGACGGCAGCACCTTCGAGGTCTTCAATAATGCGCGGGTGGTATTCCGGGAGAACCTCGGAAACTGGAAGGATCTGCTGAACGTGTGGCTGGGACGCGTGAAGGTGTTCATCCAGCACGAACCGGGCAGGCCCAATCACAACGAGGTATCGAGTCCCACGGCCGTGATCTCGGTGCGAGGGACGGTATTCGACGTGACGGTCGAAGACGACGACGGCACCACGTTGGTGACGGTGGACGAAGGAATTGTCACGGTCAGGAATACCACAGCGGCGGGCTCGGTCGCAATCCTGAGTGGGGGTGACTTCATCCGCGTATTCCGGGGCCAGGCGTTGCAGCCCAAGGGGCAGATCAACAAGGACGATCTCATCTTCAAGCTAAGGAAGGCCGCCGAGGAAGCCGTGTACCGAGTGCTGCTCCAGCGGCGGATCGGGGGGAGTCCGATTCCGGGCGGCGGATCCGCTCCTGCTTCGACGTCAGGCGACCAGGGCAAGACCGGAAACACGGGAAAGGGCGGAAGCACGGGAACTGTGGGCACTCCGCCACCTCCTCCGGGCACTCCACCCCCGCCTCCGGGCGGAAACTAGGCTTTTTTATCCCGCAGCACGACTGTTCGGGCAGCGCTATGCGCTGCCCTTTTGGCGAGTAAGGGAGCTCACGCTCCCTGACGGTCGCGGCTCTGTTTGACGCGGTGAAATGTTAGATTGAAAGGGTGGCACGCTTCCCTTCCGGATTCCTGATTTTCACGTGCGCCGCGGCGCTGTACGCCCAGGCGCCTGCCGCGCCCAAGCCGCGCGCCGGCCTGGAGGCCGACTGGGACATCGCCGCGGTCCTCCAGGAGATCAGCGCGCACGCCAACCGGTTGTCTCTGTTCCTCGACAAGTTCGATGCGCAGGAGTGGGTGGCGAAAGGCGCGTCGGAGACCTACGGCGAGCAACTGCAGTCCTGCAAGGACCAGGCGAAGGCTCTGGCGGCGGGCACCAAGGCGCTGGCCGCCAACCCCGAGAAGCTTTCGGCATCGCTGGAGGTGTACTTCCGGATCCACAGCCTGGAGACCATGCTGGCCTCCGTGGAGGAGGCCATCCGGCGATACCAGAGTCCGGCCAACGCGCAGGCGCTGACCATCCTGGAGGCGGAGAACGACGGCAATCGCGACCGTTTGCAGGGATACATCGTCAACCTGGCCGCGGCGCGCGAGCAGGACCTGGTGGTGATGGATCGGGAGGCGCAGCGATGCCGCGGCGTCCTGACCCAGGCGCCGCCCAAAACGGTGAGGAAGAAATAGGATCAACATGCCTTTCCAGTGCAGCATCTGTGCGGAGGAATCGACGCGAATCTGCGCGCGATGCACCAAGGACGCGTGCAACAATCACCTCTGCGAGAAGTGCCTGCGATGCAGCGACTGCTGTGAGTGCGAGGTGCATTTGTCGGAGCCGGCGGGAATGACGGTGGGATCGGCGCGGTCGGTTTTCCGGTCGGCGGCCGCGGTACCGAAGCCCGAGCCCGAACTGGAGGCGCTGCCCGAGCCTCCGCATCCGCCGCCCGATCCGGATCCGGAGCCTGTGCCCGAGGACGGGGCGGAGCCGTTCGTCTGGTAGTTCCGCGGTGCACGCGTCTCCTGGGCAACGCGGGGCTATAATCACTCATGCGATCCCGTCTTGCCGTTCGGATCCTGCTCGCTGTGGCGGCATCGATTCCCCTGCACGCCACCTCCGCGGGTTGCAGCACGGGGTTCCCGCCATTCTTTGTACCATTCACCTCGGTCGACTACGTTTCCGGGCCGGACAGCGCGGGCGATCGATTGGTGGTGGGAGAACTGGCAAGCCTCCAAGCGCTCAATAACGTGCCGTCTCCTTCCAGCGTGAACCAGGAATTCTGCGGCAACGTCACGCTGGCTGCCAACTATACGCTTCCCGCATACGTGCCAACCGCGGCCGAGCGTACCGGCAATTTCAGCGCTTTCGCAGGCTTGCTGCTCGACCCGTCGAACAACCAGCCGTACCCGGGCGGCGTAATACCGGCAAGCCAGCTTGGAACGGTTTTCGCGTGGCGGATACCTCCGGCGGTAGCGCCCCAGAACAACGTCACGTATACCCTGTCAGTGGACTACAGCATATCCCTAGGGGCGGGAGCCACACTGAACTGGCAGTTTTCTGTCCCAACGATACTAACCAGCGATACAACGATCAGCACCTTCCAGAGCACTTCCGTGGGACCGGCCCTCAGCGGATGTGTCATATCCAGTGTCGCGCTTCCTGTACCGGTCTCGGCTCCAATCGTCAGCGGGGAACTCACGTCTTTCGCTGCGCCCTGCACGAGCCGCCAGGTTCGGACCGGCCCTGCGGGCTTTTTTCAGGCCCTAACATCGCCTGGGGTCTACAATGCGTACGTTCCCGTCAACAACGCCAGCGTCCAGGTCGGGACACTCACCATCCTGCAGGGGGCGACCCTTACCTCGCTCAGCCCCGGATCGGCGGCGGCCGGTAGCGGCCCTTTCACGCTTACCGTGATCGGCAGCGGATTCGTCGCAGGCTCCGTGATTCAGTGGAACGGAACGCCGCTTCCGGCCACAGTCTTCGTCAACGCTACGCAATTGACCGCCACGGTGCCGGCCAACCTGATTGCCAGCGCGGGCACGGCCAATGTGACCGTGGTCGCGGGCGCAGCCACCATCGGGAGCGCGACGTTCACGGTCAATCCGCCGGGGCAGGCTTGCACGTTCCTCTTCCCGCCGACGGCCAGCTTTGCGGCGGCGGGCGGCCCGGGCGCCATATCGGTGACGGCTTCCCGCAGTGATTGCACATGGACGCCGGTCAGCAACGCATCGTGGATCCACGTTCCGGCAACCTCGGTCACGGGCAGCGGGAATTTGAACTACACTGTGGACGCCAACACGGGCGCCACCAGCCGCGAGGGCACGTTCACCATCGGGGTGCGGGCGTTCACGGTGATTCAGGGCGGCACCACCTGCACCTACTCGCTGCCCAGCGCCAGCCAGGCATTTGGACCGGCCGGCGGCAACGGCACGGCCGCCATCCAGGCGCCGCCGGGATGCAGTTGGACGGCCACGAGCGGCGTCCCGTGGGTGACGATCAATCCTCCCGCAAGCGGGTCGGGCGATGGAACGGTGTCGTACACGGTGGCGGCGAATTTCACGACGGCGGCTCGCTCCGGGACCATCACGATCGCCAACCTGCCGTATACGGTGACGCAGGCGGGCAGCGGAAACACGGCGAGTTGCACGGCCACGGTTCCGGCGGCGCCGCAGGTGGCGCTCGAAGGCCGCACCGAAGTGCTGGGAAATTACGTGCTGAATTGCAAGGGTCTCACCAGCACGCTGACGACTGACATCTCGCTGGCGCTGAATACCAATGTGACTAATGCTCTTAGTGGCGGGTTGACGGACGCCATTCTGACGGTGAACGGGAGCGGCGCGTTGAACGGGCAGGTGGCCGGGTACAACTCACTGCGCTGGCCGGGAGTTTCGATCGTGCCCGCGGCCGATGGCACCGCCGCGGTGCAGATCTCCAAGGTGCGGGCGGATGCCAGCGTGTTGACCGTGGCTACTCCGGGGTATCTGCTGCCGGCCGCCATCACGGGCCAGGCGACGGTCAGCGGAGTGCCGGTAAACGGTGCGATCGAGACCATGGCGAATGCGGCGCAGTCGCTGGTGTTCACCAAGAGCCAGGCGAATCCGCCGGCGGGCGGCGCGCAGACGAGCGTTCCGCTGGTGTTTCAGGAGGGATTTGCGTCCGCGTTCGTGGCGGGTGCGACGC
>Ga0209415_10011765_pt1 | contig 14692 bp, 11 predicted proteins | sample PeaSoiSIISIP2007_FD_187696 | JGI IMG/M metagenome (GOLD analysis project Ga0209415, IMG submission 187696) | Peat soil microbial communities from Weissenstadt, Germany - SII-SIP-2007 (SPAdes) (version 2) | ecosystem: Environmental > Terrestrial > Soil > Wetlands > Peat | place: Germany...
CCTCTGCCGCGATGGCGATTGCCAGGATCTCTTTTTCGCTCAAATCCTTGAATTTTTTCAACATCGTGGCCGACTTTGCCTCCCAGTGAGGACAAAGAATCGCACAAACCACGGAAAGATGTCACCTATTGTTAGAAATCGAACCACGGGGAATCACTGCAGAAAATGCGCGGGACGCGGAGAACTTTTGTTCCTGAGAGCCGGAGTCTTTCCGAAACTATTTCGCTAAACCAGGAATCCCTGTGTGCGGCAAAGATGCACAATCCCAAAGCGGTCGCCCGCGCCGACCTTGTGCTTCATCCGGTAAAGATGATTCTTTACCGTCTGTTCCGACAGGCAAAATTGGTTCGCGATTTCCTTGTTCGTCATCCCTTGCGCTATCAACGGAACAATTTGTTGCTCCCTGCGCGTCAATCCGAGCCTTGGATGGAGGCTCGCCGAGTGCACTGACGTAGCCTCTCGCTCAAAAAAACGGAACAATGACGCGCACAGCGTCCCCGGGCACACCGCCTCGCCCGTATGTACCGCCTGCATCGCTTCCAGCACATCCTCCGCCGATGCATCCCGCGGCAAATACCCTCGGATCCCTGCTCGCACGTATTGAAAAAACTCCATCTCGTCTTCCGTCATTCCCACCAGCAAAATCCTCACGGTTGGCGCCATCAATCGTACTTGCCGGATCACGTGGATATCCTCCGCCAGGCTTCCTCGAGATGTCAGCAGCAAAATATCCGCCTTTTCCTCGCTTAAGCCCTCTGCCCGAAACGGCCCCGTGCTCTTCTGCCCCACAACTTCAATCTCTCCTCTCCTCAACAGCATCCGCGAAAGCGCCTCCCGCAACAGGCGATTCTCGGCTGCGATATACACGCGCGCTTTGTGTCCCACTCCCTCGTTCGCTCTCGCTCGCGACGCGTCTTCCACCGTTGGCAGTTGTCCGCGCCGCTCCCTTCGCCCTGCCTCGAGTTGTTGGCCTCCGCTCGTCACATAGACACTTCGGCGCGCTGCTGTATTCATGGTGAATCTTCCTCCAGCGATTTCTTTGCCCTCCGAGAACTCCTGGCCATCGGGGAATCCCCTATCTCGGTGGGCACACCATTTCTGCAATTTCGCAGCCGCGTTTCTTTTTTCCCTCCTTTTTCAGGTCCGTTCTATCTCCCATGCTGCCTATCTCTTAGGGCCGTACTTCGGAGGGACTATTTTCCTATCTAGTCCCACATCGGTACTAATCCCCGCGTTCCACTTCACTTCGGAACTCATCCATTAAATCCTTCTTATTCTTCTCTTTACCAAAAATTCCCACCTTCCCTCTCTTCCTTTCTCAGTACTTCCGTACTATCATGCTCGGGAAGCGTCCTACTCGTTGCCCGGTACGTTTCCTCTATAGGTTTTGTTTGGCGCAAGCCTCACACTCTCTCTAGAACCGTCCCCTTAGCGAGAGGCTAGGCATTCATTCATGGAGACCCAGCAAAGCATCATGGGAAAGACACCCCCCGCAGGTGGCACTGCCCCAAAAAAAGCAGCTACTACAGAACGCCGCGGCAGTCGCCGCTGCAAAATCACCCAGCTCATGCGCATCCGTCCTTCTGATCCGGAGAAGGATCATTTCGACGATATGCGCGGAACTCTCAGCGTTTCCCGCACTGGCGTTTATTTCCAGACCAGCGAGCCAGGCTACGAAATCGGTATGCGCCTGTTTCTCACTCTGCCTTATTCCCAGGCCCCGATGTCGCTCAACCGCGAATATCTCGCGGAAGTTGTCCGGCGCGATCCACTTTCCACCGGCATGTTTGGCATCGGCCTGAAAATCCTCATGGAAATGGGCGTGCAGCAGCCCGCCGTCCAGGGCTTTTCCAATTCACCCTGGTAACCCTGCGTCCTGCGCAGCCAATCCACTTAAAAACAAAAAGAGCGGATGGCGTTTAGCCATCCGCTCTTTTCGTTATTGGGGGGTGGAGAAAATTCGAACTTAATCCTGTCCAAATATCCGCAGAGTCTTATGCCGCAACATGCCCAGTTGCCGGTTGATGGGATTCTGCCGGGGCAGAAAGGTGAGTACCGGCGGCCGCCGCTCCGCGAGGCGGTTCATCGCGATCGTCAACCGCACGTCTCGCCTCGCAAATTTGAGCCCCGATTGCAACGCTTCCACCGCTTCTTCCCGCCGCCCTGCTGTCGCGTACACTTCCGCAAGGTTCAAATAAAGCTGTGCCTGGTTCCTCTTCATGCGCACGGCCGTATCGCACAGCCGTTCCGCCTCGCCCCACTTCTGTTCCGACCGCGCCAGCACCACTCCCAGATACGACATGTAGTACGGATTGTTTCTATCCAGGTCCACTGCCTTCTTCATATGCGGCAGCGCCTTGTTCGCGTAATTGTCCCGCAGCAGCGTTAACCCGGTTTTGAATTCGCGGAATGCTTCCGTGTCCATCATTTTCCCCGCCTCATTTCCCCCAGCCGCCTCAGGCTGGGCAAGGATTAGGACTCCCCGGGAAGCAAGAAACACGTAGCGCGCCGCAAGAGAAGGACACATGCCGCCCGGGTGCCGGGTTTGGCTGGGTAGCCCCAAAAATCGACCTCGTCGAGGTCACCCATACAAATGTTGCAATCACCCAGTTGGTGTTTGGTTCAGCGAAGAGCAGAAGCGCGTTTACGGTTCCCATCCCAGTCCTTCTTGAACCTACGCGCACTTTTCAAGGGAATCTACTGACCCGTGGGACAGTCTTGGGCCAGCCGCACTGTGGTAAGTCTAACTATGCCATGGACAGTATGCGAATTACTGCAAAAACAGCTTCTTTTTGACGTTTCGGGCGGTCTGCCTGAAACAGCTCGCCTACGCGCGATAACTCTTCCGCGCCGCTTCAGTTCGTCAGCTTTTTCCAGCCCTTGCGCCAATCTCCCCAATCTTCGAGAGTCGCATTGCACATCTCTTTGGCCGCCTTGTGCAGCCACTTGCTCTTCTGTTTCGCCAAGTGGCGCTTAATCAGCGGAATCGCCAGCGGCGAGCCGAAGTGCATGTTCGCCGTTTCCCATCCCATCGAGTACAGCAGCCGTGCCTCATCCCGCTCCGCCGTCAACGAAACCAGTTCTATCCGCGAACAATCCGGCGCCAGTCGGCGCACCACCCACCGGTCATGAAACCGCACGAACGGATCGGGCACCCGCAAACAACTTGTTATCAGCTTCGCTCCATACACCGTCTTCGACGACGCTTTATCGTGCCATACGGACGCTGAAGGCCGAATCGCCTTCGCCTCGCGCGCGATGAACGCGCCACCCGCCGAGGAAATCGCCAATATCCGCGGGTGTCCCAAACTCCCCAGCCCCGCGATTCGCTTCTTCAATTGATACGTACTCCTCGCCGGCAGCGATTCCTCCAGCAATTTCCGCACTTCGTCGGGTGCCTTTGCCGTGAAGGGCGGCAAGTGCGTCAGCTTCTCCCAAAAATGAACAGGGTCGCGCAGCTTGCTCAGCGCCATCAGCCTCAGCCACTGGTGATCCTCCGCCAGGATGAACGGTTTCCCTCCCGCCGTCAGTGCGTCCCGGTAGCCCTCCTCGATCGCTTCCGACGCATCCCGCCGCGCCATCGAGAGGTGTTCGCCCAGAATCGCCAGATACGCACTCGTCGTCACCCGCACCAGATCTATGGCGTAAGACGCTGGATAAACTTCATCCAGATCATTCACTCCCCAAATCAAGCGCCCTTCCAAATCCCTCCACGTCCCAAAATTCTCGATGTGCAAATCGCCCACGGCCAGGACCTTGGGAGCCTTCGCCAACTCGGGGCACACTTCCGGCCAAAGCTGCAGCCACCGGTAAAACGTCGCGCGGAAAAACGGAAACGCCGCCTCCGCCATGTATTGATGTTTCAGGCGAAGGTCCTGCTTGATGATGGGAAGCTGCCCACCCAGCCACTTCTCAAACTCCAACGTTGCTTCAATGATCCCGGCCTTCATCTTCGTCACACGCGTGCGTGTTCGGCGCGCCATGTCCCTTTCACACGCGATTCATAAATAGGGAAGCGCCCCGCAAACTCCGCTACTTGCTTCCGCACTTTCTGCTCGATTTCCGCGTTTCCTAGATTCGAGAGAATCTCTCCAATCCACCCGCCGATCTGCTCCATCTCCGGTTCGTGCATCCCACGCGTCGTTACCGACGGGCTGCCCAACCGGATCCCGCCGCCCTTCATCGGGGGCAAGGGATCGAACGGTATCGAATTCTTGTTCACCGTAATTCCCGCGCGATCCAGCGCCTTCTCCGCGTCGCTCCCTGTAATCCCGCGCGAATGCACTTCAATCAAAAACACGTGATTGTCCGTCCCGCCCGAAACAATTCGGAACCCGCGCTTTTCAATGGCTGCCGCCAAAGCCTTCGCGTTGGCAACTACCTGTTTCTGATACTCCTTAAAGCTCGGCTCCATCGCTTCCTTCAAGCACACGGCCTTCGCCGCAATGGTATGCACCAGCGGCCCGCCCTGCGTCCCTGGAAACGTCAGCTTATCCAGTTCCTTTGCAAACGCCGCCTTACTCAGCACCAATCCGCCTCGCGGTCCGCGCAGGGTTTTGTGCGTTGTTGTAGAAACGATGTCCGCATGCGGCACCGGGCTTGGATGCACTCCCGCCGCCACCAGCCCGGCGATATGCGCCATATCCACGAAAAACAAAGCCCCAACAGACTTCGCCGCTTTCGCAATCCGCTCGAAATCGATAATCCTCGAATACGCGCTGGCCCCCGCCACAATCATCTTCGGCTTATGCTCCAGCGCGAGCTTATCGATTTCGTCGTAATCGATCCGCTCGTCCTCTTTTTTCACTCCGTACGCAATGAACTTGTACATTCGCCCCGAAAAATTCAATGGATGCCCATGCGTCAAATGTCCGCCATGCGAAAGATTCATCCCAAGGACCACATCATCTTTCTGCAATGTGGACATGTACACCGCCACGTTCGCCGAAGTCCCCGAATGCGCCTGCACATTGGCGTGCTCCGCACCAAACAACTCCTTCGCCCGGTCAATCGCCAGTTGCTCCACTTTGTCCGCGTATTCGCACCCGCCGTAATACCGCTTCCCCGGATAACCTTCCGCATACTTGTTCGTAAAGATCGATCCCATCGCCTCCAGCACGGCCTCCGAAACAAGATTCTCCGATGGAATCAATTCCAGCCCGGTCGCCTGTCGCTGCGCCTCTTCCAGCAGCAACTCCGCAATCGCCGGGTCCACGGCTTCCAGCGGCCTCTGCATCCGTTCATTCGCTTCTGTTGTCATCTGGGTCGTCCTATCCGTTCCTTCAAGTCAGTGAGTGCACCATCTTACCCCGCCGACACCGCTTCTGCGAAGCACCCCTCTTCGGGCCATGTCCACCTCGTGGTATGATGTTTGTGGGAATTTTTGTGGAGTGCGGCAACCCTGCTGCCGCCTTTTTATTTGTGATAGCGCCGTTTCGGAAATCTCTGCCATTGCGCTCATTCCATTTCCCGGGCTTCTACGAAATCCCCCGTAACATAGGATTCCTTACCCGTGATGGATTTGAGACTTGCGATGAATCGCTCTCTATCCACGTGCATCGCAGTGTGAACAATTCTGTTTCCATTCTTTCCGAAAACAATGGTTTCGTTCCTACTGGGGTCGCAAACCACGCTCTCGATTTCGCCGAGCCGAACCTCCTTGAACCCAAACAAGACGCGCCGCTGCCGAACCGCGATTTCAGTAATCTCGATCGCTCTCGGCCATGCGAAAAATCCGAGAAACACAAAAAGCACCGGCAGGGCTACGATCCCCCAGGGGTCCCCTTCAGAATAGGTGCCGGCCATCAGCCCGAGACCCATTACGATCGATACAAGATACAAACCACGCAGCCACATAGCAGCGGGGAAAACCAGGCGCGCGTTGCGTTCCCTGTAGGTTTTGGCCGAAAACTCAAACACCTGCGCCAGGAACAAGAAGGCAAAGATCAGTCCCGCCAAGATTCCGGAAACGGTCAGCATCATGCGCCAGGGCACGGACCATGTGCCATCGAAAACGCGCCGAACTACCGAGAACAATGGCAGCATCAGAACTGTGCCGCCGAACGTAAGCAGGCTGATTCGCAACGCGACCCACTCAGCCGAACGTATCTTCGTTGAACTCATGACGCGTTGGCCTTGAACACCATTCTGGCGTGGCAAAGTAGGTTCATGGCCAGCGGATTCTACCCTAACTCCAAACCGGGAGCGCTGAATTGTCTCGGCCTGTAAGTCCTTTAAACGCAACACTTACGCAAACGTCCGCAACCATTGATTCTAATGGACTTGTGGAATCCCTAAGTCCTTTAGACGCAACACTTACAAAAAACCGGGGTGGGCCACAACTACCTCTTACCCCCAGCCGCGCCTCCGCCAGTGGCCGACAAGCTGGGATTTAGTCGTGAGTCTTACGGTAGTCTCGATTTGTTGCTGACCCACCCGCCAGGGCCGCTGGTATGATGCCGCGCGAAGGAGGCGAACACTCGTGGCCGACTCCGAGGCGACTCCATCCGCGGCATGGACTTCAATCTCAAACGGGCGTCACAAAATCGCGTTCAAAACATTTGTGTGGCTGGTTCTCCTGTTGGTAGGCCTGGGGATCCTGCGTTCGGCGATGGCGACACGGTTGGATGGATTCACGATAGACGAGGCGTATCACATCGCCGCAGGCGTTTCCTACGTGAAGTACGGGGACTTCCGGATTAATCCCGAGCATCCACCGCTGGTGAAACTCTGGGTGGGAACCGTGATTGCAGTAACCGGCTTCCACCTGGATACTCTGCGACCCTTCACTGACAAACCAGATGAGCGCGTATTCACGGAGACAAATGTCTTCCGCAAAAATGATCCCGATTCCGTGCAGCGGCGCGCCCGTGCGGCGATGTTTATATTCAACGGACTGCTGCTGATTTCGCTGGCCCTTGCGCTGGAACGAGTGTTCGACGCGCGTGTTGCTCTAGGGACACTCCTGTTCCTGGTGATTGACCCCACGGTGGCGGCGCACTGGCCCGTGGTCATGACCGACTTGCCGGTGGCGCTGTTATCGGCAATTGCCATAGTTCTTGCAACGCGGGCCTTTCGCGATTGGATTTGGACCGACCTTGCGGCCTGCTCCGCATTTCTCGGATTGGACCTTGCCACGAAGCACTCCGCACCCGTGGTCCTTCTTAGCGTGATTCTGATTGGAGTGTGGCTGGCGTTCTCACGGCCACTTACTGCAGCCGGCGATGCGAGGTGGAAAAGACTTCTGAAGATCACAACCGTTCTCGCGGGAGCCCTGGTGATTTTGTGGGGATTTTACTTTTTTCGCTACGCCGAGACGCGCACGGGCCAGGAATCCTTCAACCGTACACTCGCCGACAAGATCCGCGACGTGAACACGCCTTTCTACCATTCCGTCCTGGTGGGAATGAACGCCACGCGCGTCGTGCCGCGCGCCTATCTCTGGGGTTTTGCCGACACGGTTCATGCGGGCATGGAAGGGCGGCTGGCGCCACAACTAATTTTCGGGAGGATCTATTTACGAAAAGGCCCAAAGTATTTCTTTCCAGCGATGATTGCGGTGAAACTGCCGATCGGGCTGGGTGCTTTGAGCGTGCTGGGCCTGATATTCTTTTTCGCGAGGCGACTGCCTGCGGAATGGAATTTTCCGGCCAGCGTGATTCTTGCCTCGTCGCTCTTGTTCTTGCTGGTCCTGGCGCAGGGATCAACCTACGCGGGCGTGCGCCATGCCATGCCTGTCGTTGCCTTGATGGCCATTTTTACGGGACTGTTCGTCCAGCGAGCGTTGACATCAACTTCTCCTAGACTGAAGGCGATTGTGTTGGCAGGTTATGTCCTCGCTGGCGTGTCAGCTCTTCCCGTTCTGCGGCCCTGGGAATACTTCAACGAGTTCGTCGGCGGAGCAAAGAATGCGCACAAATATTTTGATGACGAGGGTGTGGACCTCGGCCAGCGAACCAAAGAGATCGCGGATTATTATAGCAAATTTCTGAAACCATCTGGCGAATTGGCCACCCTCATCTGCGTTTCAAGCGATGAAGAATTCAAAGGACGGGACATCGACTTTCTCGGCCGCGATATGAAGCGCGATCTTCCACGGCTTGGCCAACCAGAGATGTCCGGGACGATTTTCGTTGATTCCATCCTTCTATCTCCGAACGCCTTCTGGGACCGGCGAACGCTTCGAGAGGCAAAACCTGTGGCGCGATTCGGGAATCTGTTCGTCTACCATGGCACGTTTTTTTCGCCGGCCGACGCGGCGGCCGCCCTTTATTTCCATGGCATCGCCAAAGTTTATTCTGAAAAACCGGATCTGGTGGTTGCGGAGGAATCGTTTCGCAAATCCCTGGAAATGGATTCTACCGCCTTTTTTGTGGACATAGAGCTGGGCAACGTGCTGCTGAAACGCGGCGCGCGCGACGAAGCTCTGCGGGCCTACAAAGAAGCACTGAAGAATGCTCCGGAGGATCCCTTCTTTCGCCAGCCGATCGAAAAGCAGATAGGGCGATTTTCCATGCCGGTATCAGGGGAGATTCCAGCGCTGCGAGACCCGTTTCTCGAGTAAGCGGAGAAACGGCGGCACAGCGCACACCGCTCAATAAACTGTAATCTCCCTGCGAACGGCAGGCACTCAGCAAACTGATAAAAGGTTTCGCTTTAGGTACAACGCGGATATAGTCTCCTCGCCTGTTCATCGAATCTTGAGGAGTCTCCCGCCAATGAATTCTGTTTGCCGCGCTGCCCTCATCCTGGTCTTTGCCTTCTCGCTGATTGCTCCCGCTTGTTTCGCCCAACAGGACGCGTCCGATCTGCAACGCAAGGTCGATCATGTTTTTGCGGCCTACGACAAACCCGATTCACCAGGCTGTGCGCTCGGCGTCGTCCGCAATGGTGAGTTCATCTACAAAAAGGGCTACGGAACGGCCAGCCTCGAACTCGGCGTTCCCATCACGCCTCAGTCCGTTTTTTATATGGGCAGCGTCTCGAAGCAATTCACAGCTGCCAGCGTGGTGCTAGCAGCCGAGCAAGGTTTTCTTTCGCTCGATGACGACATTCGCAAATTCGTCCCCGAGCTTCCTTCGTACGGCAAACCCATCACGCTCCGCGAAATGTTGCATCACACCAGCGGCTTTCGCGACGTCCTCGGCTTGCTCCTGCTCGCCGGCCGCAATTTCGAGGACATCCATCCCACTGCCGAGCTCCTCGATCTGCTTTCCCGCCAAAAAGCGCTCAACTACCAGCCGGGAGAAGAATTTCTCTACAGCAACACCAACTATTTTTTGATGAGCGTGGTCATCCACCGCGCCACCGGCAAAACGCTCACCCAATTCGCCGACGAGAATATCTTCAAACCGCTGGGCATGAGCCACACGCGCTTCTACGAAGACCACACCGTCGTCGTCCCCGGCCGCATTCCCGCCTACGAACCGCTCTCCGGCAACAGCTTTCGCATCGACTGGTCCACCAATTTCGACAAAGTCGGCGACGGCGGCCTGCTGAGCAGCGTCGACGATCTTCTTCTGTGGGACCGCAATTTCTACGACAACAAGCTCGGCAAAGGAACGTTGCTGAAAGAGATGCAAACACAGGGCGTGCTCAACAACGGAAAGCAAATCGAATACGCTCTCGGCCTTTTCATCAGCAAGTATCGCGGCCTCCCTATCGTTGGACACGGCGGTGCGCTCTTCGGTTATCGCACCGAGCTGCTCCGTTTCCCTCAACAGAAATTTTCGGTCATCACCCTTTGCAACATGGGTACCAGCGATCCGAACAGTCTTTCCGAGCAGGTTGCGGATATTTACCTTGCGGGCCAGCTATCTTCTGACTCTGCGCCTGCGGCGGCCGCGAAAATCGACCCGCAACCCTTCGCGGGCTGGTATCGCAACCTGGACTCTCACTCCGTGCTGCAACTTTCCGTGGTCGATGGTGAACTCGAAGCGTTTGGTACGCACTTCAAGCCTCGCGACGCCACTCATTTCGTCGCTGGCGCTGGCCCGGAAATGGCCTTCGACCGCCAGCCAAATTCAGGCATGCGCCTCACGCTAAGTTTCAAAGACACTTCACCCCAAATTTTTGAAAGGTATGAACCGCTTAAATCTTCCGCGGAAAATTTCACGCAGTACCTCGGCGAATACACCAGCACCGAGCTTCAAGCGACCTATCGCTTCGCCGTCAAAGACGGCAAGCTCACTCTGGCCACGAACTGGCGGGATCCCGCGGTCCTCGAATCAACCGTTCTCGACGAATTTCAAGGCCCCTTTGGCACAGCTATCGTTTTCCGACGCGATGCCGGTAGCCACATCACAGGCTGCGAACTCTTCGCAGGGCGCGTCCGTGACATCGCGTTTGCGAAGGCCGTCGCAGAGATAGCTGCGACCAAGACCACAGCTAAGCCATAGTCGCGTGGAATCAAGCGCTGGAGAGCAGAATGGCGTGAGCCCGACAGGAGCGGTTGAGGGGTGCTCTTAGACGAGCTGAGTGCGGAACCTCTTCTCCGGCCTTGACCGCTCGCGAAGGACTCACGCCCTGCCGTCCGTTACTCGAACCGCTGGCCAGTGGCTGACGCGCAGCCGCTCACGAGGAGATTGTCGGCGGGATCGAAGAATTGGACGGAGGCTTCGGTAGTCGTGAACTGGTTCGGGTCGTCACCGATCACAATTGTTTGGTGGATCGTCTGCGTCTTCGCGAGCACGCCATTTACCGTCACAAAGGCAATCGAATCCGCGCTGTACGTATGGCGCCCCGTATGCTCCCACACGCCATGACCGGGGCCGCGGAACGCCGGGAAGAACATCGGGTTGTCCGTGGTCTCCGTCATCGTTCCGCCGGCGTTAAACGTGAGCAAGGACTTGAACGGAGGCGCAATCGCCGGCCCGCTGGGACACGCCTGCTGGGTTACTGTGACTACCCAAGTCCCCTTGAGCGTCAGCCCATCACGGTCCCAATCGTCCGATTGAGCCGCTGTTCCTCGCCTCACAGTCAGGAGCATGGCCGCCCCTAGTGCGAGTACTGCCATAGCTTTCCAATACGTTGATTTCATGAGTGTTCTCCTCGTTTTGCGCCGCTCTTTGGTTCTCTATGGAGCGGGTTGCGCATATACTCGTTCCCACACGCGAGGAAAGTCTTTAGAATGCCCCTGAAGCTTTCTGAAATTTTCTGAACTCGCCGCAGCGAACGAATGAACGCCTCGCCACCCCACATCTTCGAGTTCGGCGACTTTCGCGTGGACGCCGGCAAGCGCGTCCTGCTCCGCAAGGGCGAGCCCGTATTGCTCACCCCGAAGGTTTTTGACACGCTGCTCTATTTAGTCAAGAACAGGGGAAAGGTCGTGGAAAAGGACGACCTCATGCTGGCTATCTGGCCCGATACGGTTGTCGAAGAGAACAATCTAAACCAGAACATTTCAACGTTGCGGCGCGTGCTAGGAGAAAACCGCGGCGAGAACCGCTTCATCGCGACCATTCCAGGTAAAGGCTATCGCTTCATCGCGCCCGTCGAAACCGCAGCGGCGACGGCGGAAATTCCCTCGCGCGTCACGGTGGCCGTCTTGCCCTTTGAGAATCTCAGCGCCGATCCGGAACGCGAATACCTCGCCGACGGCCTGACGGAAGAAGCCATCTCGACGCTTGGCCAAATCGATCCCGAGCATCTCAGCGTGATCGGCCGTACTTCCGTGATGGCTTACAAGCGCACGACGAAATCGGTTGCTGAAATCGGACGAGACCTGGCGGCCGCGTATCTCATCGAGGGTTCGATTCGAGCTGAAGGCGGCCACCTGCGGATTACATCAAAACTGATTCGTGTCAGCGACCAGGTGCAAATATGGTCGGCCTCTTACGACAGCGAGCCGAGCAGCATGCTGGCGTTCCAGCGCGAACTGAGCGCGGCCATCGCCGAACAAGTACACGTGCGCCTTTCCCCCGACCGGTTGAGTGCACTGGCACGGCGCCACTCCCGCAACGCCGAAGCCTACGATCTCTATCTGCGGGGACGTCACTTCTGGAACCAGCTCACGCCTCCGGCGACGAGGCGCGCGATCGAATATTTCGGCCGTGCCGCGGAGTTGGATCCGAATTATGCGCTGGCATGGTCCGGCCTCGCGGACTCGTACTCCGCTGGTCCCATTAACGGAGACGCGCCGCCACTTGTGGTTTGGCCCCGAGCGAAAGAAGCCGCGGCCAACGCGCTCAAAGCCGAACCTGAACTTGCCGAAGTACAAACCACGTTGGGCTTTCTGAAGTTCTGGTTGGAATGGGATTGGGCCGGTGCAGAAGCTGCTTTTCGCACAGCGGTCTCGCTCGATCCCGGCTATCCACTCCCGCATCGCATGCTAGGCATCGTCCTTGCACACATGGGCCGAGCGGAAGAAGCTCGCGCTGCAATCCGCCGGGCACGTGAACTGGACCCGCTGCTGGCGGTGCACCAGGCACTGTCGTCACAGGTTGCGTTTTCCGGGCGCGAGTATTCGGAGGCGGCGCAATTCGCGCGGCAAGCTATCGTTGTCGATCCCGAGTTCTGGGTTGGACACCTGCAGCTTGCGCAAGCGCTGGAACAGTTAGGCCAGAGTGAGCAGGCTCTCGAGGCCCTCACCGGAGCGGGCCGATTCTCCGGCGGCAACAGCAAAGTGGTTGCGTTGCGCGGTTATATTTTTGCGAAGATGGGGCGCGCGGGGGAAGCCCGCGAAGTTCTTCGCACCCTGGTGGCGATCGCCCGCGAGCGCTACGTTCCACCGTACGCGATGGCACTGGTCCACGCGGGATTGGGCGAAGCGGATGATGTTTTCGAGTGGCTGGATCGCTCTTTCAATGTTCACGATGTGCACCTGATTTTTCTTCCGGTCGATCCGAAATGGGACGCCTTTCGCTTTGATCCGCGGTTCTCCGCTGTACTCAACCGAGCAGGGTTGCCGATTCCCGTGTTACCCGGCGTTCGCACAACGCGCGCGCCCGGAATGGTATAGTGGCCGCGATTCCAGGAGGCTCATCGCGCATGCCATCCCTGAACCAATCGCATAAGACTCGAAAACTGGTTGGGCTGCCGCTGCACAGTCTTCGTCAAGGAGTCCTGCCGGCGATACTCGCGGCGCTCATACTTTGCTTCGCGGTGCCGCAGCTTTCCGCGCAGGACACGAACCCTCTTGCGAACGATCCCAAAGCATCCAAACTCGGCGAGTTTCAGTTTCGCTCCAACTGCGCGTTTTGCCATGGACTGGGGGCGCGAGGCGGCGGCCGCGGGCCGGACCTAACACGCGCGCAAAAACGCCACGGAAATTCCGACGCTGAACTTTTTCGCACTATCAATGAAGGCGTCCCTGGAACAGCGATGCCTCCTAACGGCGCGACGCAGCAAGGCGTGGGCATGACCGAAACAGAGATTTGGCAAGTCATCGCCTACATTCGCAGTGTGCAGGTGAAAGCGCCCGCGCAGCCTCTCGGCGACGCCGCACACGGCAAAGCACTCTTCTTCGGCGACGCAGCTTGCTATACCTGTCACATGGTGGAAGGGAAGGGAGGCCGCCTTGGCCCGGACCTCACCGCGACCGGTTCTGCCCGCGCTACGGATTATCTGGTGGATTCCGTGCGAAATCCCAGCCGGCGGTTGGCGCAGGGAATCTCTGAAGCAATGAAAGAATTTTCGCAGGAATATGAAACCGTGAAAGTGGAAACCGCGGACGGGCACAAGCTCGTCGGCGTGGTTTTGAATGAAGATCATTTTACTTTGCAGATGATGGACCTGCGCGAACAGGTTCACCTCTTCGAAAAAGACAAACTGCGGTCTTATGAGAAATCTCGGGAATCGCTGATGCCGGCATACGACCAAAAACTATTGAGCGACAAAGATCTGCAGGACATCATCGCGTTTCTACTCAGCGTAGGTGCGCAATGAAGATCTCCTTCGGACAGTACTCGCGAATTGCCGGGCCGCTGCTTTTGTTAACCACGAGCCTCGCCGCAGCGAACTTGCAGGCGCAAGTATCGCCGGAGCGGCTTCTTGATTCCGCAAAGGAGCCACAGAATTGGCTGATGTATTCGGGTGACTACGCGGGGCATCGCTTCAGCACACTCGACCAGATCAACACGTCGAATGCGAGCGCGCTGGTTCCGAAGTGGGCTTACCAAACGATGGCTGGCGGCAAATTTGAAACTACGCCGCTCGTTGTTGACGGGATACTCTACGCGACTGGCCAGGATGACCGCGCGTTTGCACTTGATGCCAAATCCGGACGCCCCATTTGGCAATATCAGCGGGCGCTCCCCGCGGACATTCGGCCGTGCTGCGGACGCGTCAATCGGGGGCTGGCCATTCTGGGCGACAAAGTGTTCTTTGGGACGCTCGATACGCATGTCGTGGCGCTCGATTCCAAAACCGGGAATGTGATTTGGGACGCGACCGCGTTTGACTATCGCAAAGGCTACAGCATTACGCTCGCGCCGCTGGTTATCAAAAATCTCGTCATAGTGGGCGTCTCTGGCGGTGAATATGGCATTCGCGGTTTCATTGATGCGTACGACGCAACTACCGGCGAGCGCAAATGGCGCTTCTACACGGTTCCCGGTCCCGGCGAGTCCGGCCACGAAACCTGGGAAGGTGAATCCTGGAAAATTGGCGGAGCGCCGGCGTGGATTACCGGTTCTTATGATTCCGCCACGAACACAACATTCTGGACGACAGGCAATCCTTCTCCCAGCAATCG
>Ga0209415_10011766_pt1 | contig 14692 bp, 15 predicted proteins | sample PeaSoiSIISIP2007_FD_187696 | JGI IMG/M metagenome (GOLD analysis project Ga0209415, IMG submission 187696) | Peat soil microbial communities from Weissenstadt, Germany - SII-SIP-2007 (SPAdes) (version 2) | ecosystem: Environmental > Terrestrial > Soil > Wetlands > Peat | place: Germany...
CCTCCAGCAGATCGCCAAGGCGCTGCGGATCTCGGCCGAGACGCTCTACGAGCAGGCCGGGCTGCTCGACAGCAGCGCCGAGCGGGGCGACACCGCGACCGCCATCCTGCGCGACCCGTCGCTCACCGAGGACGCCCGCCAGACCCTGCTCAAGGTGTACGAGTCGCTCCGCACCGAGCCACGGCCCGAGCCCCCCGCCGCCTGACCCCTGCCGCCTGACCCCCACCGCCTGGCCCCCACCGCCTGACCCCCGCCGCCCCGGACCCCGCGCGGCCGGCAGCCGGGCCGGTCCCGCTCCCGTGGCCACGGGGCGCGCGCGTGGGCCCACCAGGTGGGGCCGGGCACCCTTTTCGCCGTCGCCGGTGGCGCGAAATTCGCGCCAGATGACACAGAAATCGCGCAATCACGCCAGCGGACGCGACGTTCGCGCCAGATGGCGCGAAAATCGCGCCATCTGCCATAGGCGCGCCGGGCGGGTAGCGTCGTCCCCCGGTGCGCCGACTCGCCGTGCTCTCGATGCACACGTCCCCGCTCGCCCAGCCGGGTGCCGGCGACGGCGGGGGGATGAACGTCTACGTCCGCCAGCTCGCCGCCGCGCTCGCCCGCATCGACGTGGCGGTCGACGTGTACACCCGCGCCGACGATCCGGCCCTGCCGGCCGTGGTCCCGGTCGAGCCCGGCCTGCGGGTCCACCACATCGCCGCCGGCCCGCTCGGACCGGTCGCCAAGGCCGACCTGGCCGGGCTCGTCGGCGAGTTCACCGACGGCGTCGCCGCCCGCTTCGCCGTCCACCGCCCCGACGCGATCCACGCCAACTACTGGCTGTCCGGGGTCGCCGGCCACGTCCTGAAGCACGACTTCGACCTGCCGCTCGGGTGCACGTTCCACACCCTGGCGCGCGTGAAGGGCCTCGAGCCGGCCGACGCCGCCGAGCGGGAGGCGGCCGAGGTGGCGGTGATCGGCTGCTGCGACGCGATCGTGACCTCGTGCGGCGCGGAGGCGGAGGAGGTCGTCGACCGCTACGGCGCCGACCCCGAGCGGGTCGTCGTGATCGCGCCGGGTGTGGACCACGCCTTCTTCGGCCCCGGGTCGCGGGTGGCGGCGAGGCGCGCGATCGGTGCGCCGGTCGCGGCGCCGATGGTGCTCGCGGTCGGGCGGATCCAGCCGTTGAAGGGGCTCGACGTGGCGGTGGAGGCGTTCGCCCTCCTGCCGCGCGACGTCCGGTTGGTCGTCGTCGGCGGCCCGAGCGGGCTCGATGGCGCGGCATTCCTCTCCGACGTGCGCCGTCGTGCCCGGCGCCTCGGCGTCGACGACCGCATCCGCTGGGTGCCACCGCAGCCCCACGCCACGCTCGCGTCGTACTACCGGGCCGCCGACGTCGCGCTGGTGCCGAGCCGCTCCGAGTCGTTCGGCCTCGTCGCCCTCGAGGCGGCTGCCTGCGGGACCCCGGTGGTCGCCGCCCCGGTCGGCGGGCTGCGCACACTCGTGCTCGACGGGCGGACGGGGGCGGTGCGGGCGCGGACGCCGGAGGCCTTCGCCGAGGCGGCGGGCGCGGTGCTGGCCGATCCGGCGTACGGCGCCTCGCTCGGCCGCCACGCCGCGGCGCATGCCGCCCGCTTCACGTGGCGGGGAGCGGCGCAGCAGTTCATCTCGCTGTTCAGCGAGCTCGCCGACCGCGCGCCCGTCCTCTGCTCCTGACCGCGTGGACGACCCGCCGGCGACGCCCGAGCAGCTCGAGGCGCTGGCCGGCCTCATCGCGCGCTGGGCTGCCGACGAGGCCAGGACCAACCCGCTGCTCATCGGCGTCGAGTGGATCGCCGAGGAGCGGCGCTGGCTGGTGCGTCTGCGCGGCGAGGACAAGGCGATCATCACGGTGTGGCTCACGCTGCGCGAGCGGACGCTGCACTACGAGACGTACTTCATGCCCGCACCCGAGGAGGACGTCGCCCGCTGCTGGGAGTACCTGTTGCGGGTGAACGCCCGGTTGTACGGGATGAGATTCGCCATCGGTGACGAGGATGCCGTGTACCTGATGGGTCAGCTCCCGCTGAAGGCGATCGACGAGCTCGAGCTCGATCGCATCATCGGGAGCGCATACGCCTATACCGAGCAGTACTTCCGTGCCGCGCTGGCGATCGGGTTCGGGACGCGCTTTCGCAACGGCGCTTGAACCGCGCGCGCGCGGGCGCATAGATTGCAGCGAGAGCCCGAGGTGCGGAACGGGCCTTCCGTTCGGGGAAGTGCGGGAGGTCCGGGAGGTTCCTCGGGCTCTGCCTGTTGTCCCGCGACGAGGGTCGAGCGCACGTGTCCGCACGTCTGGTGGTGGTCGGCGGTGGGAAGATGGGCGAGGCGCTCGTCGCCGGCGTCCTGCGCGCCAAGTGGGCCCGTGCGCGCGACGTCGTCGTGGTGGAGCCGATCGCCGATCGTCGCGAGGAGCTCGCCGCCGCGCACCCCGGTCTCGTCGTAGGCACGGACGTCCCCGCAGGCGCCGACGGCGCGGTGCTCGCGGTCAAGCCGGTCGACGTCGACGAGGCGTGTGAGGAGATCGCCGCGGCGAAGCCGCGGCGCGTCGTGTCGATCGCGGCCGGCGTCACGCTGGCCCGGCTGGAGGCCGCGCTCGGATCGATCCCCGTGGTGCGGGCGATGCCCAACACCGCGGCGCTGGTCGGCGCCGGTGCGGCCGCGATCGCGGCCGGCACGACCGCCGGGCCCGACGACCTGTCCTGGGCCGAGGGCGTCCTGGGGTCGGTCGGTCTCGTCGTGCGCGTGACGGAGAAGTCGATGGACGCGGTCACCGGCCTGTCCGGATCGGGGCCGGCCTACGTGTTCCTGGTCGCCGAGGCCCTCGTCGACGCGGGCGTGCTGGCCGGCCTCGACCGGGAGACGAGCGCGGCGCTCACGATCCAGACGATCCTCGGCTCCGCCCGTCTGCTCGCCGAGTCGGGGTCGCTGCCGGAGGCGCTGCGCGCCGCCGTCACCTCGCCCGGCGGGACGACGGCCGCGGGGCTCCGGGTGCTCGAGCAGGCCGCGGTGCGGGCCGCGTTCCTCGACGCCGTCGCCGCCGCCACCGAGCGCTCCCGGGAGCTCGGGGGGTCGTGACCCCGGCCGTTCGAACGCGGGGAGCGTTCGGCGTACGATGGTCGGCGGAGAGGGGTGAGGCCTGTGACGCAGTCTCCCCAAGGGACGTCTGCCTTTGTGACCGTCGGCGAGGTGGCGCGGCAGCTGCGCGTCTCCAACATGACCGTCTACCGGCTCATCAACGCGGGTGAGCTACCCGCCCTCCGCATCGGCCGCTCGTACCGCCTGCGGGCCGAGGACGTGGACGCCTACCTGGCCGGCCGCTACACGGTGGCCGGCTGACCGAGCCGCCCGCCGCGCCGTCGCACCGCGGCGTCACCACACAGGGCCGCCCGCACCACTCTGACCGGCTCACCGCACCCTCCGGCGGTGGCGCGGACCGCCACCCGCTACCGTCGGCCCGCTGATGGGACGTCGCTTCGACACCGTGTCGTTCCTCTCCGACTACGGACACGCCGACGAGTTCGTCGGGGTGGTGCACTCGGTGATCCGCACGATCGCCCCGCACACGGTGGTGGTCGACCTCGTGCACGACCTGCCGCCCTTCGACGTCCGGGCCGGGTCGCTCGCCCTCAGCCGTGCCGTGCAGTACGTCGCGCCCGGCATCGTCCTCGCCATCGTCGATCCGGGTGTCGGTACCGGCCGCCGGGCGATCGCCGTCGAGGTCGGCGACGACGGCGAGGGCGTCCTCATCGGACCCGACAACGGCTTGCTCGCGCCCGCGGCCCAGCTGTGCGGAGGCGTGACCCGCGCCGTCGAGCTCACCAACCCCGAGTACCAGCTGCAGGCGCCGGGGCCGACGTTCGCGGGGAGGGACGTGTTCGCCCCGGCCGCCGCCCACCTCGCGCTCGGGGTGCCTCTGGTCGAGCTCGGCGACGAGGTCGATCCGTTCGGCCTGCGCCCGAGCCTGATCCCGCTGTCGCGCGCCGACGGGGGCTCGATCGTGGCCGAGGTCCTCTGGGTCGACCGCTTCGGCAACTGCCAGCTCAACGTCGACCCGGAGGACGTCGCCCGGCTCGGCGACGTGGTGGGGGTGCGGGCGGGTGACGAGCCGCGCCGCAGCGCCCGCCGGGTGGACACCTACGGGGACCTCTCGACCGGCCAGATCGGCCTGCTCGTCGACTCCTATGGGCTGGTCGCGATCGCCGCCGACCGCACCTCGGCTGCCGACATCCTGGGGATCCAGGCCGGCAGCGAGGTCCGTCTGGAGGCGCTGGATTGAACGAGGGAGCGCGGCGCGCGCGACCATCGGGCCGTGCGCCCGATGACGACGATCGCGCTCGCCGTGCTCCTGCTCGCCATCCTCGTGGCGGCGACGGTGCAGTTCGTCAGCATCGCCGCGAAGTAGCCGCGGTCAGAGCGTCGAGGCCAGACGGTCGCGCGTGAAGAGGGACGCGCCACGCGCGAGGAGGGCGATGGCGATGGCCCACACGACCGCGCCGACGCCCAACGCGACCGGGAGGCTCACGAGCAGCAGGCCGGTGGACTGCGCGACCGTGGCGAAGATCAGCGGTAACACCACCGCGCCGCCGAGCTGGTTCGCCTCCTGCGCGGTCCGGGCCCGCGCCGAGACACGCACCATGATCCCCATCCCGAGAGCGGCGACGCCGGGCGCCAGCCACACGATCATGACCGTCCACAGCACGGTCGGCACGAAGACGCGGTGCACCACGGGCCACGCGACCCAGTTGGCCACCACCGCGAACACGACGAACCCCAACCACGAGATGGCCACCGCGGGCAGCCACGCGCCGAGGACCTTGGCGTAGAACAGGTCACGCTCGGCGATCGGCAGGTGCAGGAGCGCTTCGAGCGTGCGCCGCTCCTTCTCGCCGGCGAACGCGTCGGCCGCCAGCACGCTCGCCACCATCAACGGCACGATCAGGAACAGTGGGGCGAGCAGGTAGCCGTCGACGAGGATGACGAGCTGCTCGCGCGGCGGCTGGCGGAGGATGGGACGAGCCATCCCGCCCGGGAGCTTGTTGAGCACGTTGTGGAGGTCGGTGGAGTGGGCGGAGCGGGCGACCAGCCCGATGCCGAACGGCAGGACGACGAGCAGCAGGAACGGGACGATGAGCATCGGCAGCACGACCGCCTTGGCGCGACGCACGGCGCGGAAGTCCTTGGTCACGACGGCGCGCATGGCCTCCCAGTCCCGTCGCGGCAGGGCGATCACCACCACCCCCCTGCCGCCGCGCGGACGCCGGTCCGGCACCACGACACCCCGGCCGTCGCGAGGACGCCGGTCACGGCTCCACCCCCGACCGGCCCGTCAGCGCGAAGTAGACGTCCTCCAACCCGGCCGGCCGCGGCACGACGCCGAACACGGGCGTCTCACCCGTCACCACCGCGGCCACCACGCGCGGGATCACGTCGCGGTGCTCGACGACCACCCGCGCGCCCTGCTCGCTCGGGTACACGGCGGTGACGCCGCGTACGAGGCGCAACCGCTCCAGCCGATCGGCGTCCGCCGCGCCTCCGAGGTCGACGTCGACGGGCAGACCCGACCAGAGCGACGCCGCCAGCTCGGTCGGCCCACCGAACGCGAGCAGCCGTCCCGCCTCGAGGATCGCGACCCGACGGCACAGCCGCGCCGCCTCGGCCAGGAAGTGGGTGCAGAGCACGACGGTCGCCCCGCCCTGGCCCGCCAGCCCCGCGATCAGGTCGAGCACGTCGCGCGTCGCCGCCGGGTCGAGGCCCGACGTCGGCTCGTCGAGCAGCAGCACGTCGGGGCGGTGGAGCAGTGCCCGCGCCAGGGAGACCCGCTTGCGCTCCCCGGTCGAGAGGCCCTGCGCCGGCCGGTCGGCCAGCGCCGACATGCCGAAGCGCTCGAGCAGCTCCCCGGTCCTGGCCCTGGCCTCGTCCGGATCGATCTTGCGGATGCGGGCGTGGGTGAGCAGGTTCTCGGTCAGCGTCAGCCGGTCGTCGAGCCCGCCCGCCTCGGTGAGCACCCCCGTCCGGCGGCGCAACTCCGTGCCGTCGGTCATCGGGTCGAGGCCGAGCACCCGCACCTGCCCGCGGTGGGGGGCCAGCACGCCGTCGAGGATCCGCACGGTGGTGGTCTTGCCCGCCCCGTTGGGTCCGAGCAGCGCGATCACCTCGCCCGCCTCCGCCTCCAGGGTCAGCCCGTCGAGCGCCCACGACGTCCCGAACCGCCGGGCGAGGTCGGTCGTCGCGATCGACGGGTTCGAGGACACCGCGTCCTATCGTCGCGTGCGCAGGACGACCTGAACGCCCCGGGCCACGCGACCGGGACACCCCCGGTCCGGCGCGAGCGGGGGAGCACCCGCCCCGGCGAGCGGGGGAACGCCCCGCGGCCCCCTCAGCCGGCCCGGCGCGGCAGTCGGGTCACCGATGCCCCGACGGCGGCGTCCGCCGCCCGGGGCACCGTGGCCACCAGGAACCCGGCGAAGATCAGGGCGATCCCGATCATCAGCGCCACGGCGAACGCGGTCATCGCGTCCAGGACCGAGTTGAACACCCCGCTCCCGCCCAGCACGAGCGTGCCGGCCGCGATCAGCCCATTGGAGGCCACCCCCCGCCGCCGCGCCACCGACCACACCGCTCCGGCCAGGATGACGAGCGCCCCACCCGCCGACGCGACGCCGGCGAGCACACGAGGGAGCACTCCGAACACCTTCGATCCCTGCACGAGCGTGTGCGGAGGGATCGGCGCCCTGAACGGGGCGGTGACGATCACCCCGACGGCGAACGCGCCCAGCAACCCGACCCCCAGCGCCGCCCGGTCCCCGACCCGGCGCCCCCACAGCAGGTAGACGGTGCCGAGGGCCAGGAACGGGACGTTCAGGATCGCGCCGAAGAGGTAGAAGATCCGGAACGTCGGCCCGTTCCAGCCCAACCCGGCCCCGGCCGCCAGCGCCCCGGCGGCGACGACGAACAACGCCAACGCCCCACTCCACGCCAGCTCCTGGCGGCGCCGGCGCGCCAGCCACCGCTCGAACGTCGATCCGGCGAACGCCAGCGCCACCAGCGCGGCGCCCACGGACACCGCGGTGCGCCCCATCGGCCCCACGGTAGGGGCCTTCCTCCGGCCGGCGCCTATCGTGGGGCATGGCCGCTGCGCCGACGCCGGGGGACGACGTGCGGGCGCGCCGCATCCCCGAGGCCACGGTCGCCCGCCTCCCGCTCTACCTGCGGTGCCTTCTCGAGCTCGCCGGCACCGACGTCACGACCGTCTCCTCCGAGCGCCTGGCCGACCTGTGCGGGGTCAACGCGGCCAAGGTGCGCAAGGACCTCTCCCACCTCGGCTCCTACGGCACCCGCGGCGTGGGCTACGACGTGGGCGTCCTCCTGTCGCAGATCAGCCGCCAGCTCGGCCTGACCCAGGACTGGTCGATCGCCATCGTCGGCCTCGGCAACCTCGGCCACGCCCTGGCCAACTACCGGGGCTTCGGGGCGAGGGGGTTCCGCATCGTCGGCCTCTTCGACGCCGACCCGACCCGGGTCGGCGAGCTCGTCGGCGGGATACCCATCCGCCACGTCGACGACCTGCCGGCGGTCGCCGCCGTGGAGCCGATCGCGATCGGCATCATCGCCGTCCCCGCCCCCGTGGCCCAGCAGGTCGCGGACCGCTTGATCGACGCCGGCGTCGTGTCGATCCTCAACTTCGCCCCCGCGATCATCTCGGTGCCCGACCGGGTGTCGCTCCGGAAGGTCGACTTGTCCATCGAGCTGCAGATCCTCAGCTTCTACTCCCAGAACCGCCCGGCCGAGGGCGAGGCCACGGCGTGACGCGGCCCCAGTCCGAGCGGCCCCAGTACCCGGTGAACCTGATCGTCGACGGGCGGCCGTGCCTGGTCGTCGGAGGCGGCGCCGTCGCCTGCCGCAAGGTCGACGCCCTGCTGGCGTGCGGCGCGGCGGTCACGGTCGTGGCCCCCGCCGTCGACGTCGATCTGGCCGCCCGGCCGGTGGCCGTCGAGCGCCGCCCCTACCGCCGGGGCGAGGTGGCCGGCTACCGCCTCGTGGTGTGCGCCACCGGCGACCCCGAGGTCGCCCGCGCCGTGTACGAGGACGCCGAGACGGCCGGGGTGTGGGTCAACGCGGCCGACGACCCCGACCACTGCTCGTTCACCCTGCCGAGCGTGGCCCGGCGGGGCGACCTCCAGGTGGCCGTCTCGACGGGCGGGAAGAGCCCGGCGCTGGCCGCGTGGCTGCGCCGGCGGATCGAGGCCCACCTCGGCGCGGAATACGAGGTGCTCCTCAGGTTGCTCTCAGATGCTAGGACCACGATGCAACGCGAAGGTCGGTCGACGGAGAGTGCGAATTGGCTCTCCGCCCTCGATTCCAACATGCTGGATCTCATCCGGGCCGGTGACATCGGCAAGGCAAGGGAGCGCCTCGAGGCGTGTCTGTCATCGTCGTAGGACTCAACCACCGCACCGCACCGCTCGAGCTGCTCGAGCGGGTCACGGTGCCGACCGCCGGGCTGCCCAAGGGCCTCGCGGACCTGCGGTCGCGGGTCGACCTCGACGAGGCCGTGATCCTCTCGACGTGCATGCGCACCGAGGTGTACGCGACGGCCGAGCGCTTCCACCCGGCGGTGCAGGCGATCCGCAACTTCCTGTGCGAACGCTCCTTCGCCGCCCCCGAGGAGGTCGCCGACCACCTGACGGTGCTGTACGACGACGCCGCGATCGGCCACCTGTTCGCCGTGGCTGCCGGGCTCGACTCGGCCGTGCTCGGCGAGAGCGAGGTGCTGGCCCAGGTGCGCGCCGCGTGGGAAGCGGCCCACGTCGAGGGCGCCGCCGGCCCGGTGTTGTCGGGCCTCTTCCGCCACGCGGTCGAGGTCGGCAAGCGCGTCAGGTCCGAGACCGCCATCGCCCGCGGCACCACGTCGGTCTCACAGGCAGCCGTCGCCCTCGCCGCCGACCGCCTCGGCGGCCTCGCCGGCCGCCGGGTGATGGTGCTCGGCGCCGGTGACATGGGCGAGGGCATGGCCGTGGCGCTCGCCGGTGCCGGCGTCGCCGACGTCCTCGTGGCCAACCGCACCACCACCCGGGCGGCGACGCTGGCCGACCGCGTCGGCGGCCGTGCCGTCGAGGTCGACGACCTGCCCGCGGCCCTCGCCGGGGTGGACGTGCTGCTCACCTCCACCGGCGCCTCCGAGCCGCTCCTCACCGTCGACGACCTGGTCCCCGTCCTGCCCCTCCGGAACGGGCGCGAGCTGCTGATCGTGGACGTGGCCGTCCCCCGCGACGTCGAGCCCGCGGTCCGGCGCCTCGGCGGGGTGACGGTGCTCGACCTCGACGACCTGCGCGACTTCGCGCGCGCCGGCCTCGACCTGCGCCGCCGGGAGGTCGCGCGGGTGCAGTCGATCATCGAGGAGGAGGTCGCCGACTACGTCGGCGACGCGGTCGCCCGCCAGGTCGCGCCGACGGTCGCCTCGCTGCGGTCCCGGGCCGAGGACATCCGCCAGGCCGAGCTCGAGCGCTTCCGCGCCCGCCTCGAGACGCTCGACCCGCGCCAGCGCGAGGCGGTCGAGGCCGTCACCCGCGGGATCGTCGCCAAGCTGCTGCACGAGCCGACCGTCCGGCTCAAGGACGCCGCCGGGACACCCCGCGGCGACCGCATGGCCGACACGCTGCGGGCCCTGTTCGACCTGACCGAGTGAGCCCGTGAGCCCCCTGCGGCTCGCGACGCGTGGGAGTCGCCTGGCCAAGTGGCAGGCCGAGTGGGTGGCCGCCGCCCTCGGCGGCGCCGACCTCGTGATCGTCGAGACGGCCGGCGACCGCCGCGTCGACGTACCGCTCGCCGAGATCGGCGGGCAGGGCGTGTTCGTCAAGGAGGTCCAGGCCGCAGTCCTCGAGGGCCGCGCCGACGCCGCCGTGCACTCGGCCAAGGACCTGCCCGCCGTCACCGCGCCCGGCCTCGTCATCGCCGCCATCGGCGCCCGCGACGATCCCCGCGACGCGCTCGTCGGCTCCCGGCTCGCCGCCATCCCGTCCGGGGGCGTCGTGGCCACCGGCTCGGCCCGCCGTCGGGCGCTGCTCCGTGACGCGCGACCCGATCTCGTGTTCGCCGACCTGCGCGGGAACATCGGCACGCGCCTCGACAAGGCGGGCGGGTTCGACGCCATCGTCATGGCGGTCGCCGCCCTCCGCCGCCTGGGTCTCGCCGACCGGATCGCCGAGTCGCTCGACCCCGAGGTGTTCGTCCCCCAGGTCGGGCAGGGCGCGATCGCGGTCGAGTGCCGCGCCGACGACGCGGCCGCCGTCGCGCGCGTCGTCGCGCTCGACGACGCGCCCACCCGTGTCGCGGTCACGGCCGAGCGGGCATTCCTCGCCGAGCTCGGTGGCGGGTGCACGCTGCCCGTCGGCGCGTACGCGACGGTGGCGGGCCGTGACGTGACGTTGCGTGCGTTCCTCGCCGATGAGGATGAGCGCACGGTGGTGCGGCACCTGAGCCGAGGCGACGATCCCGTCGCGCTGGGCGTGGCCGCCGCACGCGCCCTGCTCGAGGCCGTCGGCTGATGCCCGTCGCGCTCGTCGGGGCCGGCCCCGGCGACCCGGGCCTCCTCACCGTGCGCGGTGCGCAGCTCCTCGCCGCCGCGGACGTCGTGTTCTACGACTCGCTGGCCGAGGCGTCCCTCCTCGACCTCGCGCCCGCCACCGCCGAGCGGCGCTTCGTCGGCAAGCGGCCCGGCGCGCCGATGCCGCAGGACGAGATCAACGCGCTGCTCGTCGAGCACGGCCGTGCCGGCCGCCGCGTCGTGCGCCTCAAGGGCGGCGACCCGTTCGTGTTCGGGCGCGGCGGCGAGGAGGCCGAGGCGCTCGCCGCCGCGGGCGTGCCGTTCGAGGTCGTGCCCGGCGTCACCTCCGCGGTCGCCGTCCCCGCCTATGCCGGCATCCCCGTCACCCACCGCGGGCTGGCGACGTCGTTCACGGTCGTGACCGGGCACAGCCGTCACGCCGTCGACGCGGAGACCGACTGGGAGTCGCTGGCCCGCGCCGGCGGGACGATCGTCGTGCTGATGGGTGTCGCCCACCGCGCGGAGATCGCGGCGCGCCTCATGGCGGGCGGCCTCGCGCCCGAGACGCCGGTCGCGGCCGTGCATTGGGGAACCCGGCCCGATCAGACCACCACCCGCACGACCCTCGTCGCCCTCGAACACGCCATGCTCGAGCCGCCGGCGGTGATCGTCATCGGCCCCGTCGCCGGGCTCGACCTGGGGTGGTACGAGCGGCGGCCGTTGTTCGGGCGCCGCGTCGTCGTGACGCGCGCCCGCGAGCAGGCCGCCGACGTGGTCACCCGCCTGCGCGACCTCGGCGCGGACGTGGTCGAGTTGCCGGTGATCGGCATCGCCGAGCCTGGCGACGGCGGCGCCGCGCTCCGCGCCGCCGGGGCGCGGCTCGCGACCTACGACTGGGTGGTGTTCACGTCGGCCAACGCGGTCACCGCCCTGTTGGCCTCGGTGCGCGACACGCGGGCGTTCGGCTCGGCCCGGGTGGCGGCCGTGGGGACCCGCACCGCCGAGGTGCTCGCGTCGCACGGCGTCGTGGCCGACCTCGTGCCGGAGCGGTTCGTGGCCGAGGGCCTCCTTGACGTGTGGCCGGACGGCGCCGGCACCGTGCTGGTGCCGCGCGCCGCGTCCGCGCGCGAGGTGCTGCCGGACGGCCTGCGGGCGCGGGGATGGCAGGTCGACGTGGTCGAGGCCTACCGCACGGTGCCCGTGCGGCCCCCGGCCCCGCAGCTGGCGAAGGTGGGCGGTGCGGACGCGGTCATGTTCTCCTCGTCGTCCACCGTGAAGCACTTCCTCGCCGTGAGCGAGCGGGTGCCGCCGGTCGTCGCATGCATCGGGCCGGTGACCGCGCACGCCGCCGAGGCCGCCGGCCTGCACGTCGACGTCGTGGCCGAGGAGCACACGATGGCGGCGCTCGTCGACGCCCTCGCCCGAAGGCTCGGTGGATGACCCGGCATGACCCCTACGCTGGGGCCGTGAGCTATCCCGCCCGCCGCATGCGGCGACTGCGCCGCACCCCCGCGCTGCGCCGGCTCGTGGCCGACACGAGGCTGTCCGTCGACGACCTCGTCGCCCCGCTGTTCGTCCGTGAGGGGATCGACGGGCCGGTGCCGATCACGTCGTTGCCCGGCGTCGTGCAGCACACGCGCGAGTCGCTGCGCAAGGAGGTCCGGGAGCTCGCCGACCTGGGCGTGCCGGCCGTGATCCTGTTCGGCGTGCCCGCGGTCAAGGACGCCGTCGGCTCGGGTGCGTGGGATCCCGACGGGATCGTGCAGCTGGCACTGCGCGACCTGCGCGACGAGCTCGGCGACCGGATCGTGCTGATGGCGGACCTGTGCCTCGACGAGTACACCGACCACGGGCACTGCGGCGTGCTGACCGCGGCCGGGGAGGTCGACAACGACGCGACGGTCTCGTTGTACGCGCGCGCCGCGGTCGCTCAGGCGACTGCGGGCGCGGACATCGTCGCGCCGAGCGGGATGATGGACGGCCAGGTCGCTGCGATCCGCGGCGCGCTCGACTCGGCCGGGTTCGCGTCGACCGCGGTCTGCGCGTACGCGGCGAAGTACGCGTCCGGCCTGTACGGGCCGTTCCGCGAGGCGGTCGACGTCACGATCGCGGGCGGGGGCGACCGCAAGGGCTACCAGCAGGACCCGGCGCGCTCGGCTCGTGAGGCCCTCGCCGAGGTCGCGCTGGACCTGGCCGAGGGCGCGGACATCGTGATGGTCAAGCCCGCGGTCGCGTATCTCGACGTGATCGCCGCGGTGCGCTCCGCCGTCGACGTGCCGGTCGCGGCGTACCACGTGAGCGGCGAGTATGCGATGTTGAAGGCCGCAGCAGCCAACGGGTGGATCGACGGGGACGTCGTCGCGCGTGAGCTCGTCACCGCGATCAAGCGCGCCGGCGCCGACATCATCCTCACCTACCTGGCGCGTTCGCTCGCCGAAGTGCTGTGACCAACTCGTCGTTGTTCGAGCGGGCCACCGCCGTCATCCCGGGCGGGGTGAACTCGCCGGTGCGCTCGTTCCGCGGCGTGGGTGGGACGCCGTACTTCGTGGCGCGCGGGTCCGGCGCGTACGTGTGGGACGTCGAGGGCCGCAGGTACCTGGACTACGTGCAGAGCTACGGCGCATCGATCCTCGGGCACGCCCATCCCGCGGTGGTCGACGCGATCCGCGACGCCGCCGCGGACGGGACGACGTTCGGTGCGCCCACCGAGCGCGAGGTGCTGCTGGCCGAGCTCCTGTGCGCGCGGGTCCCCGGGCTCGAGCAGGTGCGCCTCGTGTCGAGCGGCACGGAGGCGACGATGAGCGCTCTTCGGGTCGCGCGCGGGGCGACGGGTCGGGCCAAGGTCGTGAAGTTCGCCGGCTGCTACCACGGACACGCGGATGCGCTGTTGGCGGCGGGGGGGTCGGGGGTCGCCAACCAGGGGTTGTCGGGGTCGGCGGGCGTGCCGCCTTCCGCCGTGGCCGACACGGTCGTGGCGCCGTACAACGTCGTGCCTTCGCTCGACCGCGACGTGGCCGTGGTGATCGTCGAGCCGGTGGCGGCCAACATGGGCCTCGTGGCGCCCGCGCCCGGGTTCCTGGAGGGGCTGCGGGCCGAATGCGACCGCGTCGGCGCGCTGCTCCTGTTCGACGAGGTGATCACCGGGTTCCGGCTGGGGCCGGGCGGCGCGGCGTCGTACTTCGGCGTGCGGCCGGACCTGTGGTGCTTCGGGAAGGTGATCGGCGGCGGCCTGCCGGTGGGTGCCTTCGGGGGCCGGCGCGACGTGATGCAGGAGCTGGCCCCGGTCGGGCCCGTGTACCAGGCCGGGACGTTGTCGGGGAACCCGCTCGCCACCGCGGCGGGCCTGGCCGTGCTGTCGCTGCTCGACGAGGGCGCGTACCTCATGCTCGCCGGGCGGGCCGAGCACCTGGCCAAGGAGCTCCCCGCGGTGATCGAGGAGGCGGGCTGGGCGGTGCAGGTGCCGCGCGTCGGCCCGCTGCTCTCGGTGTTCTTCGCCGACGCGCCCGTCGTCGACTACGACGGGGCGCGGGCGGCGGCCGAGAACGGCCGCTACGCGCGCTGGTTCCACGCCATGCTCGAGCGCGGGGTGGCGCTCGCGCCGGGTGCCTACGAGGTCATGTTCCCGTCGCTCGCGCACGAGTACGCCGACCTCGACCGGACGATCGACATCGCGTCGGCCGCCGCCCACGCCGCGGCGCGGTCGTAGTCCCCCTTCCCGGCTCCGCTGGGGACGGCGCTCAGGTGGCGTACAGCGTGCCGCCCTTGGCGGCGATATCGATCTTGCGCAGCGGTGACCCGGCCGGGCCCCGCAGCACGGCCCCCGTCGTCGCGTCGAACTCCGCGCCGTGGCAGGGGCACTGGAACGTCGAGCCGGAGAACTGCACCGGGCAACCCTGATGCGTGCACGTGGCGTCGAAGGCCACGAACCGGCCGGCGGCCGGCTGGACCACGAACGCCGGGTCGCCGGTGGCGGGGTCGGTGAACGACGCCGCTCCGCCCACGGCGACCGCGCTCGTCGGCCCGAGCGCGGTCATGCCGGGCGGGGCGGGCGCCGGGACCGTCGCCGGCGCCGCGGTCGTGGGCGCGGGCGCGGCGCTCGTCGGTCCGGCGGCGGGTGCGCCGGAG
>Ga0209415_10011767_pt1 | contig 14691 bp, 4 predicted proteins | sample PeaSoiSIISIP2007_FD_187696 | JGI IMG/M metagenome (GOLD analysis project Ga0209415, IMG submission 187696) | Peat soil microbial communities from Weissenstadt, Germany - SII-SIP-2007 (SPAdes) (version 2) | ecosystem: Environmental > Terrestrial > Soil > Wetlands > Peat | place: Germany...
GCTGACGCCGCCGGCCAGGTCTCCGATGAAGTGCGCCACATGCAGTCCGGCAACCTGCGCTCCTACGCGGGATGGATCGCCGCCGGGTCGGCCGTGGTGATTGCCTACATGATCTGGAAATGGACGGGAGCCCGATGAACGCCGACACGTGGAGCCCGTACATCCTTTCGCTGGTTACGTTCGCTCCGCTGGCCGGAGCATTGCTGCTGATCCTGTTTCCGCGCCGCGACCGCGATATTCGCATTTTCTCGCTCGTCATCTCGCTGCTGACGTTCGTTCTTTCCCTGCACCTGCCAGTTTATTTTCATCGCGGGCAGGCCGGATTCCAGTTCGACGTGAATAAGCACTGGGTCGCCAGCCCCAACATCAGCTACCACATGGCCATCGACGGCATCTCTTTATGGCTGGTGCTGCTCACCACGTTCCTCACGCCCCTGTGCGTGCTGATCTCGTGGAAATCGATTCATGACCGGACCAAAGAATTTTTCATCATTCTGCTAATTCTCGAGACCGCGCTGATCGGAGTCTTCACTTCCCTCGACCTGTTCCTCTTCTATTTTTTCTGGGAAGCCACGCTGATCCCCATGGCGCTGCTGATCGGCATGTTCGGCCACGAGCGTAAGGTCTACGCGTCCGTAAAATTCTTTCTCTACACGATGATCGCATCCGTGTTTATGCTGGTGGCAATTCTTTGGCTCTACGCGCACACCGGCAGCTTTGACTTCGTGGTCATTCGCGATCAGATCATGAGCGGCGCGGTGCCCAGTTTCCCCGCCGCGGCGCAATGGCTTTTTCTTGGCTTCTTCATCGCATTCGCGGTCAAGGTTCCTCTATTCCCGTTCCACACCTGGCTGCCCGACGCGCACGTGGAAGCGCCTACCGCAGGCTCCGTGTTGCTGGCTGGGGTCCTGCTCAAGATGGGCACGTACGGGATGCTGCGCTTCAACCTTGGACTGTTCCCCGAAGCTGCGCGCCGTAACGCCCCGTGGATCATGGTGCTGGCCCTGATCGGCATCATCTATGGCGCGCTGGTTGCCATGGTGCAGCCCAACATGAAGAAGCTGATCGCCTATTCTTCGGTCAGCCATCTGGGCTTCGTGGTGCTCGGGATTTTCAGCTTCACCCAAGCCGGGCTGAATGGCGCCATGTTCGTAATGCTGGCTCACGGAGTTTCCACCGGCGCGCTGTTTATGCTGGCCGGCGCTCTTCACGAACGCCGCCACACTTACGAGATCAGCGAATTCGGAGGGCTGGCATCGACCGTGCCTGTCTATGCCGCTTCTTTTCTTTTCATCGTGCTGGCCTCGGTTGGCCTGCCTTTGCTCAACGGATTCATTGGCGAGTTTCTCGTTCTCAGCGGCGCATTCCAGGCCAACCCCTGGTACGGAGTCCTCGCCGCGACCGGTGTGATCTGGAGCGCCGGCTATCTGCTCTGGCTGTACCAGCGCGTCTTCTACGGCAAAGTGACGCACGAGGTGAACAATTCCCTGCCCGACCTTTCCGGCTTTGAGAAACTGGCTGTCTGGCCCTGTGCCGTGGCCGCGCTCGTCATGGGCGTCGCGCCGATTCTATGGCTTGGTGCGATTGATCCCGCGGTACACGCGGCGCTCACGCCCTTTGCCCAGCTAGTCAGCAAGGTGGTGGGCCAATGATCTCTTCTCTGGCAATCCCAGCCGCTCTGCTGCAATCCATCCCGCAAGCCGAGGACTACATCCGCATTCTTCCGGAACTGGTGCTGTCGTTTTTCGGCATCGTCATCATGGTGCTCGAGCCCCTGCTGGATGAAGGGAGGGGCCAGAAACTTCTCGGCTTCATCGCCCTGCTTGGCGCCCTCGCCGGAATCGCCGCAACCTGGATCATGTCCGGATCTCCTGGACTTGCATTCTCCAAGATGGTGAAGGTCGATGATTTCAGCGTGTTTTTTCATTATCTGGTCATCGCGATTGCGGCGGTCATCATCCTTATTTCTTACGAATACATGGCGGTGCAGCGCATTCGGGCCGGTGAATATTACGCTTTGATTCTTTTCGGCACGGTCGGGATGGCCCTGATGTCATCCGCTGTCGAACTGGTTCTGATCTTTATCGCGCTCGAAATCTCTTCGATCTCTTCCTACATCCTGGCCGGATTCCGCCGCCACGAAGCTTCCAGCAGCGAATCGTCGCTGAAATATTTCCTGCTGGGCTCTTTCGCGACCGCATTTTTCCTATATGGCGTAGCGCTCATGTTCGGGGCGACCGGTTCCACCAATATCGATATCATCAGCCAGAAGCTGCAGGCCGGGCCGGTGGAATTGCTGGTTTACATGGCGGTCGCGTTCATGTTCGTCGGCCTCGGATTCAAAGTGGCCGCGGCTCCCTTCCACATCTGGACCCCCGATGTGTACGAAGGCGCGCCCGCACCCATCGTGGGATTCATGTCTACCGCGCCCAAAGCGGCTGCCTTCGCGGTTTTACTGCGCGTAGTATTCGCCATCAATCCTCCCGGACGTTTCTGGTTGATTTGGGTCTCGGCCGCTCTTTCCATGACGCTGGGCAACGTTGGCGCCCTGGTGCAAACCAACGTGAAGCGACTGCTGGCGTACTCTTCGATCGCCCATGCGGGATATCTCCTGGTCGCGTTCACCATGCTAACGCCCCAGGATTCCGCCAACGGAGTTTCGGCCGCCATGTTCTACACCGCGGCCTACGCGGCCATGAACGTGGGCGCATTCGCCGTGGTCAGCCACTTCGCAAACGCCGGCGAGCGTTATGTCACCCTCGAAGACTACGAAGGCCTGGGCCGTACCTCCCCGCTGCTGGCCGCTGCGCTCACCATCTTTCTGCTTTCGCTGATCGGCATTCCCATGACTGGCGGCTTCTTCGCCAAGTTCTATGTTTTTAGCGCTGCTCTGAAGGCAAACCTGGTTTGGCTGGCGCTGATCGGATTCCTGAATAGCGCCATCGGAGCCTATTACTACTTGCGTATCATCGTCGTGATGTATATGCGGGAGTCGCGGCGCGAGGTTCCGGTGACTCCGGTTCCTGTCGGACTCGGGCTCGCCCTTGCCATCAGCGTGCTGGCCACGCTCTATCTCGGGATTCTGCCCAACCGAGTATTGCGGTTCACGCGGCAGTCGGCTCAGGAAGTGGTGCTACAGCCCGCCAACCCGGCGTCTGAAGCGGCTTCTGGCTTGCCCGAAGGGCGCCGCTGAGGCAGGCCCGGCCAGTGGAAATTTGCTTGCGACGGCGATTGACAACTACCTTGGGCCGCGTGCATCATGGGTGCACACGAGGGGTCGTCCTCCCGAGTGAGAGGACGCAGACGGCTGGAGGAGAGAGCAAATGTCTCAACTGGTTCGACAGCTTTGGTCAGATGATTCTGGGCAGGACATCGCGGAATACGCGGTGATGTTGGCCGTGATCCTGGTTCTAGTGGTGGGAACAATCCGGCTGATCGGAACGAATGCCAACAACGCGTTCTCTAATGTGGCCAGTTCCATTCAGTAGTGGAATGGTCCGGCATTTTCAAGACGCTTCGGCAGCGCCAATTTCGTTTGAGGGAAAACCACCGGTGACGCGATTTACTTTTAGCACGGCCTTCTTCCGCTACTGGCTTCCAGCAGCGGCTGCGGCCAGGCTTGAACAGATCGATCCGGTGAGAGTCACCTAGATCCAGACAAGTCTAAGCCGCAAGCCGCGATCCAGATCGCGGCTTTTGTATTTCAGGCACAAAACATTAAGGAGAGAAATCCCATGATCGTCAATATGTCGGAAAAAGCCACGGAACAGGAAATCGCGCATGTGATCGAGCGCATCCGCGAAGCTGGCTACCAACCCCACGTCACCCGGGGCACGGAGCGCACCATCGTAGCCGCGGTCGGCAGCGGACGCCGCCACGAGATCGAGGCCCTGCAGGTGGCCCCCGGAGTCGATAATGTCGTCGCCATTGCTCAGCCTTTCAAGCTGGTGAGCCGCCAGGTCAAGCCTCAGCGCTCCGTCGTGCATATCGACGGCGTCGCGATCGGAGGTCCCGACGTAGTGGTCATCGCCGGTCCGTGCTCGGTGGAATCCAGCCAGCAACTGCTCGACACTGCGCACGCCATCAAGCGCGCCGGCGCCAATATGCTGCGCGGCGGGGCTTACAAGCCGCGCACTTCTCCCTATGATTTTCAGGGGCTTGGTCTGGAAGCGCTAAAGATTCTTCGGGAAGCCAAGCGCGAAACCGGCCTGCCCGTGGTCACCGAAGTGATGAGCACGGAAGACGTCGACATCATCTGCGAGCACGTGGACATGCTGCAGGTGGGTGCGCGCAACATGCAGAATTTCGCCCTGCTGCGCCGCCTGGCCACGGTCAAAAAGCCCATCCTGCTCAAGCGCGGCCCATCTGCAACCGTGAAAGAGTGGCTGCTCGCGGCCGAATACCTGCTTTCCGGGGGCAACTCTGAAGTCGTTCTGTGCGAGCGCGGGATCAAGACTTTCGAAACTGAAATGCGCAACACCATCGACCTGGCTGCGGTCGCGCTGGCTCGCGACCTTTCTCATCTTCCTGTGATCGCCGATCCCTCGCACGGCACCGGCAAGCAGAGCCTGATCGCGGCCGTATCCCGCGCCGCCGTGGCCGTGGGCGCCGACGGCCTGATCATCGAAGTCCATCCCTGCCCCGAGCGCGCCCTTTCCGACGGAGCGCAGTCGCTGGATTTTTCAGGCTTCGAAAAAGTGATGCGCGCCCTGACCGAACCCCTGCGGCGGACGGCAACCATCGCCACCCCCGCAGAAGCGTAGTGAGTAGCGCCGCCGTCCCTTCGACTTCGCTCAGGGTGGGCCCCGGCGGTTGTCCCGAGGGCGTCCCTTCGGCAAGCTCAGGGCAAGCTCCCGCCCTCGGTGCCGTGGGAATAGCACCGTAGGCGCATTCCTAATTCGACGCCGCCCCCGCCCCGACCGGCTTCATTTGCATCGCGGGATCGCCGAACAGTATGTAAGTTTTCCGCACCGACGGATCGCCGATCTTTGCCTTCGCCGCCACGATCGCATCGCCCAGCGCCGGCTGCGGCGAACTCAGCGCACTCTTCACCACCAGCGCGTCCATCTGCGCCTGCGGCGGAGCCTGGTTCAGTCCGCTGGAGGCCAGCACGGCCACGCCCCCGCCGTTCGGCGCCAAAATAAGTGTTACCGCCAGCGGCTGCTCGTAAACGTCCTGGAACAGTCCATTCAGGCAATCCATGATGAAGAAGACCGGCAACTGCGAGCCGTTGGTCAGCGCAGCCACGGTGTTGTTGTCGAAGATGTCTTCGCCCGACCATTCCTCCTCCGACCCGTGCCCGATGTAGTTCACCAGCAACTGGCCGGTGTCGATGGCCGACACAATCTGCTGCCGTGCAGTGGCGGCCCCTACTGTGCTGGTGAATATGTCCGTCACCTGCAGCGCCGAAGGCATTTGGTTCTGCATGGTCTGGCTGTCCTGCGTGAAATCGTTGGTATCATTCTCATCTGCGACTACCAAAGCCTGCCCCGTCCACGTCCCGTTCGTGGATTGGCCTTGGTACGCCACAATCTTTCCCACGACCGTATTGGCTTCCTCCAAAGTGCTCACCGGCAACCGTCCCGTGGCAATCGTGGGCATGCCGCTGTCGTTAAAGTCGGAGAACCAGTCGTCGGACGCCGTCATCAGGCCGCTTGACGCCACAATCTTCGTCGGCACAAAATCAAGGTGCCCGAAGCCCAGGTAATTTCTGGGATCGACCGATGCCCGTCCATTCAGCAGGAGATATTTTGGCTTGATCTTCCAGTTCTGATTCGCCGCCTGCAGGAACTGCCTGATCGCCCAAGGGCTGCGCTCGCCAAAATTGAACTCGTCGTACAAGTCGCCGATCGGAACCACCACCGAAGACTTTCCTCCCACCTGGTGCGCCGCCGTGAGCGGAGTCAACGCTCCCAGGAAGTCCTCGTGCGACACCATCGCCACCACGGCCCCCGCCTGCTTACTGTGCCAACTCGATGGATGGTTGGCCCGCACCCCGGCAGCCCCCGCGACCTGGTCAGCCGCAACCGCCAGCAGCGTATGCCGTTGTGAAGTGCCGATGGCAGTTGTCGTCCACGGCACTTGGGCCGAGAACTTATACGTGCCGTTCGTAGCCACCACTTGCGGCGGGAGCTGCACTGGCTGTGCCGGATCGGTGATGTCCAACACCGTGATCGTTCCGTTGGTAAAACCGCCCACCGTGATTTCGTCGCCTGCGCGCCCCGTAAATTTAAGCTGGTCGGAATCCGCCGCGTACAAGTGCGGATAGTTGATCCAAATGTCGCTCACCAGGCTGGTATCGTAGTCGCCGTTTTGCGCAGTCAGCGTGATCGTGTTGCTTCCCTGCTGCAGCACTCCCGGAGGCAGGTTCACGCGCATGTGCCCTTTCTGCTGACCGATGAAGGTCACGTCTCCCACCGCAGTTCCGTTCAGGGCAACGCTCACGTCGTGCGGAATGCCGGTGATCACCCCTTGCAGCGTGACCTCGAGGGTCGCCGGGCGGGTCGACGCCACATCCAGATTCGGCGCCTGCATCACCTGCTCCACTGGAGACGTAGTGACGATCGCGCCAAAGAAATTATTCCCATCCTGAGTAATCAGCGCGGCGAAGTAAGTGGTGCGCGGCTGCAGTTCGACCGTATACGGAAAACTGGGGCCCGGCTGGTTCGTTCCGGAACCGGCTTGCAGTGGTGGAATCCGCAGCCCGGGCTTGCCCACAACCAACCAGTAAACTCGCGTCCCAGAATTTTGCGTGTCGATTCCAGTGCCGTAGAAATTGATCGCCGCCTGCGGTCCGAAACCTCCCGGACCGCCCGTTGCGCCCGTGATCTGAATGGGTTGCTCGACCGCCTCGGCATATAACTGCAGCATTGCCGGATCCACGTTTGGATCAAGCCCAGCCTTCGCCAGGTCGGGCTGCGCCACCGAGTACCAGCCCTCATGCTTCACCAGAATCTTCACCGCAGGATGAGCCGCGAGGTCGAACTGCTTTTGCATCTGCCCTGGGGACGGTGCGATGCCGGTCGGCAGATTCTCCAGCGGATGGCTGCCCGCGCTTGCGGCAGGCACCGCCTGATTCAATTGATTCAAGAGCAGCGCCTGGCCCGCTCCCGATGCGCTGCCAGTTCCACCAGCAGTCTGGCTGATCGCACCAGCGCTCGCATCCGCGATCAAAGACGCACCGGCAGCGGCCTCCGCGAACACCGGCCCATGCATCGCGCGAGTGCCGTTCACATCCACATCCTCCAGCCAGTAGGCCGCGCCCGCGCTGCCAGCATAGGGATCGATCCAATGGTAAGACTTGCCCGAGTGCTTGGGCAGCGCTCCGCTCATCCACAGCGCCGATCCGGCAATCAGCGACGGATTCAGGCGCACGCGGTTCCCGTTCAGCTCGCGGTACACGTTGAACCCAAGGTTGTGCGCCTCGCCGCCAGTCTTCCAGGTGAGCATCGCACGGTTGGCGCCGTTCTTGTCGGCGACGAAACGCCCACTGAACGACTGCAACTGCACGCTCGTCGGCGCAGCGATGGTCTCCGTCTGCGTGGACGAATTGTTGCCGGGATTCGGATCGGTTTGGTCCGCCGAGACCGTCGCCGTATTTGACGCCGTGCCCGGTGTTCCCGCAACCGTCAGTATCGTGACCGTCGCCGTCCCAGCGTTCGCCATGGTTCCCAGCAGGCAAGTCACCGTGCCGCCCGCTTCCGAGCAGGTGCCCGCAGTGGTTGTGGCCGAGACGTAAGTGACCGCCGTGGGCAGCGTATCCATCACGGTAACGTTGGTCGCCGAAGCCGGACCGTTGTTGGTCACCGCCAGCGTGTAGGTCAAATTGTCGCCCTGCGAAACCGGATTGGGAGCGGCGGTCTTCACAATCGCCATGTCGGCGCTGTTCGCGTTGGCCACCAGCACCGTCGCTGTCGCGCTGTTGGTGGTCAGCCCCGGCACCACATTTCCCGCCGACGCGGTGACCGTGTCCGGAATATCTGTTCCCGAGGGCGTGCTCGCATTCACTTGCATCACGAGGCTGAAGGTCGCCGTTCCGTTCAGCGCGATGCTGGTTCCCGCATTCGCGGTGCAAGTAATCGTGCCCGTCCCGCCCACCGCAGGCGTGGCGCAAGTCCAACCCGCCGGAGGAGTCATACTCCGGAAATTCATGTTCGCTGGGACCGCCTGCGTCAGCGTAGCCGTGCCCGCGGTCGTAGCCACCGGACCCAGATTCGTGATCACCTGCGTATAGGTAACGTTGCTTCCCGCCGCGATCGACGAAACCGATGGCGTGTTCGACATTGAAAGATCCGCTTGCCCTGCCGCCGCAACCACGTCAATAGCCGTAGCCGTGTTGTTGGCCATATTGGGATCGGTCGTGGCTGAGCTCACGGTCGCGGTGCTGTTGATCGCGGTGCCTGCGGCCGTGCCCGCGTTCACGGTCACTCCAAACGTAATCGTCGCTGTCCCCGGCGCGAAGCTTGGGTTCGTGCAGGTCTCCGTCGCCAGTGTGCAAGTCCATCCCGCCGGTCCGTTGAGCGATACGGCAGTCGTGTTTGCAGGCAGCGTGTCGGTCAGCTTCACGCTGGTCGCCGTACTCGGCCCTGCGTTGGTCACCACTTGTGTGTAAGTCACGCCAGCCCCGGCCGCCCCCGGCACCGGAGCCGCAACATTCGTCACTTGCAGATCGGCTGAGTCTCCAACCTGCACGCTGGAACTGGCAGAATTGTTGGCGAGATTAGGATCCGTAGGCGTCGTATCCGCTACCGACACCGTATCCGTAATCGTCGTTCCCGACGCCACTCCCGTGCCTACCAGCAATGTGAGAGTAAACGTCAGCGACGATCCTGACGCCAAAGTTGTGGTTGCATTGTTCGTGCACTTCAGCGTGGCCAGAGTGCAGGTCCATCCAGCGGGCCCGGTCAGCCCGGTCGCTGTGGTGCCCGCCGGAGCCGTCTCCGTCACGGTAATCGAGGCGGCCGTATTCGATCCTGCCGTCGCCGGTCCCAGATTCTTCACCGTCTGCGTATACGTAATGCTGTTGCCGGCCGTCACCGGATTCGGGCTCGCCGCATTCGCCATGCTCAGATCGGCTTCGGTTGCGCTTGCCACCGCAATGTTCACCGTCACGGAGTTATCCGCCGGATTGCTGTCCTTCGTAGCCGATGCCGCCGTCGCCGTGTCCGTGATAATCGTTCCGGCAGCCAAGCCTGTGGCCACCGTGTACACGGCCGTGATCGTCACCGTCGATCCCGGGGGGACGCTGGGGTTCGTGCAGGCTACGGGGCCCGTGTTAGGACAAGTCCACGTTCCTCCACCCGTCGTCACCGCTCCCACCGAGGAGAAAGTCGTGTTGGCCGGAGTCGCTTCACTAAACGTCGCCGTCGAGCAGTTGCTTGGACCGTGGTTGGTCACCGTCTGCGTGTAAGTCAGCGTGCCAGCCGCCGCCACTGGATTCGGACTACCGCTGTTGGTCACGGTGAGATCGCAAACGTCCACCACCGCTGTGGTCGTGGTCGTCGTGCTGGTGCTCACTGCATTTGTGGCTGTGACCGACGACGTCGCCGTGATGGATCCCGCCGCGACCGTTGGCGCCACGTTCACCACCACAATAATGTCCGCCGCAGTTCCCGAAGCCATGCTTGTATCCGTGCAGTTGACCGTGCCGGTCGCGCCCACCGCCGGACTCGTGCACACCCATCCCGCCGGCGCAGACACCGACTGGAACGTGGTATTGGTAGGCGTTGCCTCCGTGAAGCTCACCGCCGATCCCGCCGCCGGCCCGTTATTGGTCACTGTCTGCGTATAAGTAATGTTATTTCCGGCAATCAACGATGCGGGCGTGCCCACCGTGCTGAGCACCAAATCAGCCTGCGTCCCCGTTGCTACCAGGTCGGTCGCGGTCGCCGAATTCGCGCCGAACGCCTGGTTCCCAGCATTTACCGTAGCTGTATCGCTGATGGTTGTCCCGCTGGTCGTTCCGCTATTCACCGTATACACTACGGTAAACATCGCCGACGATCCCGCCGCCACTCCCGTCGTATTCGTGCAACTCACCGGCGGAGGAGATGGACAAGTCCAGCCCGGCGGCGGCGTGATCGAAACAAACGTGGTGTTCGCTGGCGTCCCCTCCGTAAACGAGGCTGTGGTCGTGGCAGCCGAACCCGTATTCGTCACTACCTGCGTGTAGGTGATGTTATTTCCCGCCTGCACCGGAGTCGGCGACGCGACGTTCGACACCGTCAATTCGGCCCCCGCCGTCGTGCCCACCACCGTGTTGGCGGTCGCCATGTTGTTCGCTGTGTTGGGATCGCTCGCCGAAGAACTCACCGATGCTGTCTGCGTGATCACCGTCCCGTTGGCCACGCCGCTGTTCACCTTCATGACCAGGGTGAACGTGCCCGAAGTCCCACCAGCCATGTTCGAGTTGGTGCAAACCACGCTCCCCGGACCTCCCGGCGTGATGCACGACCATCCCGGTGGAGCTGTAATCGACGACAGGCCCGCGTTGGCCGGAATCGGATCTACCAGAGTCGCGTTGTCCGCTGCGCTGGGACCGTTGTTGGTGACCACTTGCGTGTAAGTAATGAAGCCTCCGGCGGCTACCGGGTTCGGCGCGGCTGCGTTGGTCACGCTCATGTCGGCGCTGGAAACCACAGTGGCAATGTCAGTGGCGCTGTCGTTCGCCAGGTTCAGTTCGCCTCCGCCGCCCACCATCGCCGTGTTCGTAACTGTCGGCGGCGCAGTCTGAGCCACATTCGCATTGACTGTGATCGAGGGATAACTGCCGGCTCCGGCCAGCACGTCAGACCGCGTGCAACTCACCGTTTGCGATGCAATCGCGCACGCCCACCCCGTCCCAGTTACGCTGGCCGGCGTCACGCCCAGAGGCAACGTATCGTTGATGGTCACCAAGCCGTTCGTGGCGCCAAATGGACTCACGTTCGAAACCGGAATCGCGTAGCTGGCCGTGGAGCCGCGCACAAAATTCCCCGCGTGACTTTTTCCCAGCGTCATGTCCGGCGTACACTGCGCGCCTGACAGCGTCCCCGAAGTCGATGCGATCGACGCGTTGGTCACGATGGTGCCCGCCATTCCTGCCGTGGTGCCGTAGGCCACATCGGTACTTTCCGTAGTTCCGTTGGCGCCGCCAAGTACGCTAGCGCTCGCCGGGACCCCGGACACAAATACCACCCCACCGCCACCACCTCCGCCCGCGCCGTGACGATTGCCAAGAGTGTAAGCCTGGGAGTGCCAGGCGTCGCCGCCGACGCCGCCGTTGGCGTTGAGCGTGAGACCGCTTTCGCCACCCGTCGCCGAAAGCACCACAATGGTGCCACCTGCGCCCGCCCCGCCGCCGCCGTCATTGGCTGTGCCGTTGTACGAATTGGCTCCGTTAGCCGTGAGCGTTGCCGTCCCGCTCAGGGCGTAAGTGCGAATGATGATGATCCCGCCGCCGGCCGATCCGCCGCTCGCCTGGTTGTCGCCGTCAGAGTTATTGCGCGTCCCCGCTCCTCCTCCGCCGCCCATGGCCACTCGAGTGACCGTTGCTGGAAACGCTGTGCCGCCTTCTCCGCCCAGGCTCAGGCTTGTTTCCCAGGAGTCCCCGCCGAAGCCTCCGGCGCCCCCGTTGCCTCCGCCTCCGCCGCCGGTGTTCTGATCATTGCCGCCAGGAGATGCGGTTTGTGGGTCAGCATCGGTGCCACCACCGCCAGCGTTGGCGGGCGCGCCGCGCGCCATGCTGCCATCAGTTCCCGCCGTCCCGCTGGGATATCCCACAGTTGTGGTCGTCTGCAGAAAGGTACCGCCCGACTCCACCCACATCGGGGTGCCGGCGATTCCCTCACCTTTGGACCCATCCCAACCCGCCTGGCCATTGCTAGTCGACCCTGTCGCCGTCGGCGTGTAGGTAGCTGGAGAGGGCTGCACGAAATCGGTGTTGGCGCCCCCACCACCGCTCATCTGCAATCCCGCAGCTCCACGAAAACCTAGCCCGTCCACCATCACCGTCGCGCCATTGAGCGTCAGCGTCTGCGAAACATCCAGAGCCAGAACGCCGCCGGTGGTCCCATTCCAGGGGCTCGCCGTCAATCCGGAACTCAGCGTCGCGGTCGAGTATTGCGGCACGACAATCACCTGGTAGGTGCTCTGTCCCGCCGTCGCCGAGGCCGCCGAGGCGTGATACGCAAATACCAGTCCCCCGCCTGATCCCGATCCTGTAACCGACACCGATCCGCTGCCACCGCTCGCCGAAGTCGCTGTAACAAACTCGTAATCTCCCGCGCTGTTCAGCGCCGTGAATCCCTGCCCGGTATCGCCGTTCCCATACGCAACACCGTTGGTAACGTTGATGCTGGCATCCTGCATCTGAATCACCAGCAGCAGGTTGCCCACCGCAATCGCACTGCCCGCTCCCGCCGCCACCCCGATAGGGATCGACGTCGCGCCCGCCGCCACGCTCGCGGTTCCCGGATAGTAGGTATTCACCACGCTGGTCAGCGTCCCCCCCGGCGTAGCTTGCGAGACCGTCGCGCACGCCGCAGTCTGCACCGTGGCGACTGCGGTATACGAATTGTTCCCCGTATTGGGATCCGGCGGCGTTCCCGAATCGCTCACCACCGCCGTATTGGCGTAGGCGCCCGAGGTGCTCGCCGTCTCCACCACCGCCACCGAAAAGCTCCCTCCGCTGGCCAGTGTCGCCAGCGTGCAGGTAACTGGTCCCGTGCCCGAGCAGCCTGCGCCGCCTGTGGGGGTCGCCGACACAAAAGTCATTCCCGAAGCCAGCGTGTCCACCAACTGGACCGTGTTCGCCGCCGAGGGACCATTGTTGCTAACCGTAATGTTATAGGTTGTGTTCGACCCCACCATCACCGTCGCCACGCTGGTGGTCACGGCTATGTCGGCAGTGCTCGGATTGATCGACACCGCACCCTGCGACCAGTTCGATTTCGCATTGAAAAGTTCTGACATCGGCACCGACGGCGCTCCCGTCCTGGTACTGCCCGTGCCCCTCACGTCCTCGGTTGCATTGCCTCCGGTGCTCACATTCCACTGCTGAGCTTGCGGGTTATGTTGCGTGACGGTTACACCTCCACCCGTCGCCAGCGTGTCAATCACCATTCCGTTGACCACGCTCGGCACATCCAGCTGCGAGTTGCACGTCGAAGTGGGACTCCCGCTGGCCACGCACGCCCCCGACGCGCCGTCCGCCGAGACAAAAGTGCCCAGCGGCACCGTCTGGTCCACTCCCGTAAACGTCGTAACGCCTGCCACCACTCCCACTGTCGCCGCAGTCGGTACGTTTACGTTGACCACCACGTTGAACGTTCCGTTGGCTGGCGCCAGCAGCGACCACATCTCGACCCGTCGCGTGAGCCCGGCATCATTGTGAAACCCTATCTGCGTCAGATTGGTACCGTTGTACGTTACGCTGCTTACCGTCGTGCCCGTGCTGTTGCTCAGATCGATCGAGACGCCGACGATCAGCAAACGATTCGCCGTAGCCGTCGTAGTATGAGGAATCGTGAGCGCTACCGTCCCCGTCCCCGCGAGCTGCCCTGAACCGAAGGTCGTCGCATCCACTGCCACCTGCGCCCACAACGTGGACGCCGCCAGCAGCACCAACAACAGACCGAGAATGATTGGAAGAGCAGCCGGGGAACCCGACGTCGCATTGGGGTGGCACAGCGCTTCAGCTCTGCGTTTACTGCGCTCCTTTGAGTACGGCTTTAGCCGAGGCCGGATATCCTGGCTTCCCAGCATCTTTCTCAAAATCCGCTGCCCCCGCCCCGCCAGCCGCACCATTGCCCCGCCCAAGCCTCTGAGCCTCGCCCGGACCATTCTCCGTCCCACGCGCACTTCCTTCTCCACCGCGATGCCCAGAATCTCCTCGCCCGCAACCGCCGGATCATCCTGCAGTCCGCAGTCTCCGCGCGTGATAAACACATCCCGCTCCACGTCGGCTACCACTAGCCGGTGCAAACGAAGTCCGCCCTCAACCTTAATTAAAACAATGTCTCCCCTGCGCAACTCCTCTGCAGACGCCTGCCGCACACGCACGATCTCGCCATCGCGAATTGCCGGCGACATGCTGGCCCCGCGCGCCTCAAAGCGAATTTCGCTTCCGCCCGTCAGCAGTTCATGGGCAAGCTCTCCGAACAGCTTCGACTCTGACCGATCTTTAATCTCGAAGGCCAAGAATCCTCTCCACGGCGTCCCCATCCGGCTCGAACGCATACCGATAGCAAGGGACTGCCTCCGCAACTCGCTCCAGAAAACGCAACGCGGACTCCACATACTCGTGCCGGTGAAGCGGCACAAAGCTGCGCGCAAACAACTCGGCCACCGCCTGGCTCCGGGAAAGGCGTGTCAGAGTATTTCCCCGGCCGTGTTCCAGAATCAGAATCCTTGCCAGCGGTGCGCTCGTCGGAGACGCAAACGCCGCTTCCCCGTGCCAGGGCGTTCCGTACATCACAACTTGTTCGCCCTCGCTTCGAACAATGATCCGGTCATCGCTGAGGATCTCCACATCCTCACGCTCACTCCACAACCGCGCCGTGGTACTTTTGCCCGCGCCCGAGTGCCCCACAAATAAATTGCTGGCCCCCTCCGGCCCAACAACCCCACACCCGTGCAACTCAATCGCATTCTGCTGCGCGAGATAGTGCGTGATCAGGACCTCATCCAGCGGATACTCGAGAGGAAACGCCG
>Ga0209415_10011768_pt1 | contig 14691 bp, 11 predicted proteins | sample PeaSoiSIISIP2007_FD_187696 | JGI IMG/M metagenome (GOLD analysis project Ga0209415, IMG submission 187696) | Peat soil microbial communities from Weissenstadt, Germany - SII-SIP-2007 (SPAdes) (version 2) | ecosystem: Environmental > Terrestrial > Soil > Wetlands > Peat | place: Germany...
CTGGTGCCCTACGGCGGCGCGGGATCGCAGATCCTGCTGGCCACCGCGGAAGACGCGATCGAGTCCGGCGAGCAGGTCAGCGGCCTGGCCGGGTACCTGCAGCGGGCCGGCGTCAGGTACATCGTGGTCCGGAACGACCTGGACCCGCGGCAGGTGGGCTACACCTCCGCGGTGCTCGTGCACCAGACCCTGGCCCTGTCCGGGTTCACCCGGGTCGCCTCGTTCGGGCCGCCGATCGGCGGCGCGCAGATCGAACCGCGGGCCACCCGCACCCAGCAGTCGGTCCTGCCCAGCTACCCGGCGGTCGAGATCTATGCCGCTGGTCCCGGATCGGCGCCGCCGAGCCCGGTGAGCACCCTGCCGGTCAGCCAGACCGTGCTGGTCAACGGCGGACCTGACTCGCTCCTGCAGCTCACCGGGCAGGGCTTGGTCGGCGCCGGCCAGCCCGCCATCGTCGCCGGGGACCCGTGGCCGGCCGCCGCGTCCCGGCCCGCACTGTGGGCGGTCACCGACGGGCAGCGCCGGGCCGACACGCTGTTCGGCCTGGTCAATTCCAACGTCTCCTACACCTACACCGCGACGGAGGACAACCCGGCCGGCGCCGGCCAGCTCGGCCGGGCGGGCGGCCCGCCGCGGCAGCTGCTCCCGGTGCCGGCCGCCGGGCACCAGACCGTGGCCGTACTGTCCGGCGCGGCCAGCGTGACCTCCTCGTCCTACGGCTCCTGGATCGCCGACACCCAGCAGGACGACCCGGTCAGCGCCTTCGACGGCAACCCGGCCACGGCCTGGGCGGAAGGCAGCGAGCGGACGCCGGTGGGACAGTGGATCCAGATCACCTTCTCCGGGCCGCTGGACCTGCCGGCCCGCGTCGGGATCCGCCTGCTTGATGACAGCACGGACCGGGAGATCGCCAGCGTGCTGCGGGTGTCCACCGCGGCCGGCCGCGTCACCACCCGGGTCGCCGCGACCGGCGCGGTCCAGCCGCTGAACGTGGTCCCCGGCCGCACCCGCTGGCTGCGCATCACGATCGCCGGCGCCGGGCGAGTGGTCCTCGGGAACCCGGGAGCGGGCATATCGGACGTGCTGATCCCCGGGGTCCGGGTGACCCGCCTGCTCCAGCCGGCGGAGGATCCGGCGGGCCAGCAGGCGGCCGCGGCCGTCTTCTCCTTCCACCAGCAGGTGCCGTCGCCGTTCGCGTACGCCGACCCGGCGGCCACCGTGCCCATGGCCCGGGCGTTCACCGTCGCCCGCCCGGCGGCCCTGCGGCTGCAGGCTTCCGCGCTCGCCCTGCCCGGACCCGGGCTGGACGCGCTGCTGGACGCGCTGCTGGCCCGGGCCGGCCCGCCCGGCCCGGGCCTGCTGCAGGTCAGCGTCGCCTCGACACCGGGCGCGCAGCCCGCCGGGTTCCCGGCCAGCCTGATCAGCGGATCGGCGGGCATGCCGTGGACCGCCGACACTCCCAATCCGGTCATCCACCTGAGCTGGCATGGCCGGCGCCGCATCGCGTCGCTGATCGTGCGGCCCGCCGCCGGCCTTCCGTCCACACCGTTGACCGTGAAGGTCACCAGCCCGGACGGCACCCGGCAGGCGAGCATCGGGGCCGGCGGGCTGGTGCGGTTCACGACGCCGCTGACCACCGACCGGATCGACGTGTCCTTCCCGCGTGTGCGCCAGGCCACCATCATCACCTCGACCGGCCAGCTGGAGACGCTCCCCCTCAGGCTGTCGCGGCTCTCGGTACCCGCCCTGGCGGGCCTGCGCGCGGTCACGCCATCCGGGTCAGCGGAGTTCACCCTGGCCTGCGGCCAGGGGCCGGCCCTGACCGTCGACGGGCGGGTCGACCAGACGTCGGTCAGCGGCACGATCGGCGAGCTCAGCCAGTACCTCCCGCTGCGGGTCAGGCTGTGCTCCCCGGGCGGCACGCTGAGCCTCGGCGCCGGGCGGCACACACTGACCGCGGCGGCGGCCGGCCCGTTCGCGGTCACCGACCTCAGCCTGGCCAGCATCGACCCGGGCCCCGGGACCGCCGTCACGTCCGGCGCGGCCCGCGCCGTGACCGTCCGCAGCTGGCAGCCGGACCAGCGCCAACTCAGCATCGGCCGGGGAGCGGCCTCCTACCTGGAGGTCCACGAGAACTACAACCCCGGCTGGGCCGCCACGCTGAACGGGCAGCAGCTCACCCCGGTACGCCTCGACGGCTGGCAGCAAGCCTTCGTCGTGCCGGCCGGGGCGGGAGGCACGGTCACGCTCAGCTTCCGGCCGGCCGCGACGTATCACCTCGTCCTGGTCGCCTCCCTGCTCGCCGTCGCCCTCCTGCTCGCCATCACGGCGTGGTCCTTCACCGGCCGGGGGACCGGGCGGGACGGAGGCTCCGCGGACGCGGCGTCGCCTGGACCGGGGAGCACGGGACCAATGGGTGTGACACCCTACCGATTCTTGCCGGTAGAAGGGGCCATCCACTGGTTGGCGGGCCGGCGCACGGGAAGCACGCATGGGGCGCTCGGGATGCGTGGGATAGGTGGGATAGGTGCGGCGAGGACCGAGCGGCGAAGACGCGGCCGCGCCTGGCTGGGCGTGCTCGGCGTCACGGCGCTGATCTTCGTGGCGGGCGGCCCGGTGGCGCTCGCCGTCCCCGTGCTCGCCTGGCTGGCCTGGCGGCCGCCGCGTTCGCCGGGGCGGCCGCCCCCGGGCGCGTGGCTGCCGTGGGTCGCCTTCGCTGGCCTGGCCGCGTCGGGACTGCTGTCCGCGGTGCGGCCGTTCGGCGAGGGCCTGTTCGGTCCCTTCGGCTGGCCGGCGCAGGCGTGCGCGCTCGTGGCGCTGGCCGCCGCGCTGACACCGGCGGCGGCCCGGCCGGCCGCCGCGACCGCCGGGGAGGAGGACGGATGAGTGCCTCGCCCTACGCCGGAATCGCGCTGGCGCTGCTGTCCGCGGCGGCCTACAACACGGGGCTGATCCAGGAGAAGCGGGCGCTCGGGCGGATGCCGGCCCTCGACGTCCGCCGGGTGCCGCGGGTGATCGCCACCCTGCTGGCCGATCCGGCCTGGCTGGCCGGGTTCGCGCTCATGCTCCTCGGGCTGGCCTGCCAGGTCATCGTGCTGACGTTCGAGCCGGTCAGCGTGGTGCAGCCGGTGCTCGCCTCCGGCGTCGCACTGGTGCTTGTGCTATCCCGGCTGGTCCTGCGGGAACGTCTCGGGGCCGTGGAGTTCTGGTGCGTGGCCGCGATGGCCGTCGCGGTGATCCTGCTGGCCGCCTCGGCCGGCGGGACGGGCAGCGGGGCTGGGCACCACGCCAGGCCGGGCTGGATGGCGGCGGTCGCGATCCCGTCGGTCGTCATCGGCCTGCTGGTCGCGGCCAGCCCGCTGCGCGGCCGCTCGCTCAGCGACCGCGCCCCGAACGCGGCGGTCTGCTTCGGCATCGGCACCGGGCTGCTCTACGGCGTCGCGGCGCTGGCCATCAAGGGGCTGTCGGGGATCCTCGTCCACAACCACGGGGCCCCGAGCATCGTGACCGGCGTCGTCTCGTCGCCCTACCTGTACGTGTTCGCGGGCTCCTCGGCGGCCGCCATGCTGCTCTACCAGGCGGGCCTGCAGTCCTGCCGGGCTTCCATCCTCGTCCCGGTCTCCACTGTCACGGGCAGTGTGTACTTCCTGATCGCGGGTACCTGGCTGTTCCACGAGCACCTGCCGTCCAGCCCGGGCAAGCTCGGCCTGCGCCTGGCCGCGATCGTGGTGGCCGGGCTCGTGCTCATCACCCTGTCCCGGCAGGCACCAGACCAGGCCTCCGGTGAGGCCCGGCCCGACCCGGCCACAGTACCCGGCTACGCGGGGAGGCAGTGATGGCTCTGGAGAACGCACTGCTCGACATCCTCGTGTGCCCCATCGACAAGCGCGGCCTGCTCTACTTCGCCGACGACGCGGTGCTGTACAACCCGCGGCTGCGCCGGCTGTACCGGATCGAGGACGGCATCCCGCTGATGCTGGCCAGCCAGGCCGTCCCGGTACCCGAGGAGGAACACCAGCGCCTGATGAAGTGCGCGCGGCGCGGCGAGGTGACCAGGATCACCGCGGGCCAGGCCGACCTCCTCGGCGACTGACCAACGGGGCTCACCAGGCGATGCCGATGGCCTGCCGCATGCTGACCCGGAGCCGACGGAAGGTGGCAGCGGTGCCGCTGACCAGGTTGAGCTCGACGACGGAACTGCCGACGGAATGCTGGCCGCGGACACCGGAAATCGTCCTAACCCGGTAGCTGGTAGACGGTCAGCCCGGGCTGGTCGATGATCACCACCGAGCCGGGCAGGCGCGCGCCGATCCCCGGATCGGGCCCGTCCGGGTCATCCAGGACGAACCGCACCCCGGCGGCGCGCAGCGCCGCGGTCAGCGGGCCGCGGCCGCCGATGACGCCGTCCAGCGCGCGGGCCCGCGGATCGTCGGGCGCGAGCTCGACGTCCCCGACCCGCGTCCCGTCGTTCCAGATCAGCGGGCGCGACAGCAGCCGGGTCCACGGGTCGAGCACCACCTCGCCGTGGTTCCACGACGGCGAGCGGTAGGTCGCCCAGGGCAGCAGGAGCACGCTGCCGCGCGCCGGGCTGGCGTCGAGGCTGCGCGCCGCGGCCAGCCAGGCCGCCGGGTAGGCGGCCGGCCGGAGCCGCCCGGCGGCGCCCCAGGCCAGACCGGGCAGCAGCAGCACGGGGGCCAGCAGGGCGACGGCGGCAAGCACGGTCCCGGCCGCGTCGGGGCGGACCCGGCGCTTGGGTTTAAGGGCACTATGGCCGAACGGGCCGGGGTGCTCCGTTCCTGCCTGTGCGAGCGGGCCGGGGTTCAGGGCGGCCGCGACGGCCAGGCCGAACCCGGTCGCCTCGGCCAGGGCCAGCGGTGCGACGAACTGCTGGGCGTCGCGCAGGATGGCGAGGCCGGGCCAGGCGGCGATCAGCGAGCGGAGCAGGTCACGGCCGGGCGCGGTCACGCCCAGGGCCGCTATCGCCAGGCCGGCCACGGCCGCCACGCCCAGCCCGGGCCACCGGCGTTGGGGGCGCGCGAGCAGCAGGTAGGCGGCCAAAGCGACGATGACCACGGCCAGCCACAGCGCCGACCACAGCCCACCGTAGGCCTTCGGGACCGTCTGCGCGTTCCAGGCGCCGCCCAGCATGAGCAGGCTGCCGATGCTGCCGAACGGCGTGTCGGCCCGGGCCGCGAACGCGGCCACGCTGGCCGGGTCGGCGTAGACCGGGTGGAGCAGGGACGGGATGAGCCACGGCAGGCTGCCCGCGGCCAGCGCGGCCAGGACCACGGCGGCCCGGCGGGCACGGCCGGCGAGCAGCACCGCGGGCACCGCGACCAGGGCGGTGATCGCCATCGCAGCGTACCCACCGATGACGGCGGGCAGCAGGGCCAGGGCCAGCCGCCCCGCGCCGCGCCGGGACGCCAGGCCGGGGGCCAGCACGGCGCGCAGGACCCAGGGCAGGCCGGCGTAACCGAGCAGCAGGGCCCACTGGCCGATGATGAGCCGCTCGGCGACGTACGGGTTCCAGGCGTAGAACACGCCGGCCGCGAGGCGGGCCGGCAGCGGCTCGCGGTCCAGGAGGGCGGCCGCTCCGGAGCAGGCCAGGGCGAAGATGGCCAGCAGGACGAGTTTCTGCACGACGTCGGCGGGGAGGACCCGCGAGGCGACGGCGGCCACCAGGTCGCTGGGGACCGCGCGGGGTGGGGCGAGGCCGGGCAGGGCGGCGGCGAACGGCTCGCGGGGGACGAACAGCATGTCGTAGCTGAGCAGGAAGCCGCGCCGCAGGCCGGGCCCGAGGGCCAGCAGGCCCAGGGCGAGACCGGCGGCGGCGCAGATGATCCGGGGACTGGCGCCGGTGCGGCAGGTACGCAGGGGGCCAGCCTAGTCGCGGTGCCTGTTCTCCGGGCCTGTTCTCCGGGCCTGTTCTCCGGGCCTGTTCTCCGGGCCTGTTCTCCGGGCCTATTCTCCGGCGGGCAGGCGGGCGATCACGGTGTCGGCGAACCGGCGGAGCTTGGCGATCTTGTCCGCCAGCGGCTCGGTGTCGGGGCCGGTCTGGTACGGCCAGCGGAAGCCCACGATCACGTCGGTCACGCCGTGGGCCCCGAGCCGGCGCACGCCTTCCGCGGTGTAGGCGTCGGCCGAGATCACGTGCACCTCGAACGGGCGGTCCGCGGTCCCGGCGGCGCGGCGGTGCCCGGCGAGGCGGGCGAGCAGGCCGGGCAGTTCGGCCGGGTCTCCCCCGCCGTGCAGCCAGCCGTCGCCCAGCCGCGCGGCCCGGCGCAGGGCCGCGTCGGAGTGACCGCCGATCAGGACAGGAATCGGCGCGCCCGGCACCGGGGCGATCTTGACCGGCGGCAGGTCGAAGACCTTCCCGTGGTACTCGAAGTAGCCTCCGGCCGCGAGCCCGCGCAGGATCGCGATCTCCTCGTCCATGCGCTGCCCGCGGGTATCCCAGTCCACGCCGAGCACCTCGTAGTCCTCCCGCCACGGGCTGGTCCCGACGCCCAGGACGAGCCGGTTGCCGGTCAGGACGGCCGTCGAGGTGGCCTGCTTGGCCACCAGCACCGGGTGGCGGACGGGGAGCTTCAGCACGAACGTCACGAACCGGATCCGCTCGGTCACCGCCCCGAGCGCGGGGATGAGCGAGAACGGCTCGAGGAAGGGCTTGTCCTCCAGGAACTCGCGGCTGCCGTCGGGATTGAACGGGTACCGGCTGCCGGCGTGCTCCGGGTAGCAGACGCTGTCGGGCACCACCATCGAGTCGAACCCGGCCTCCTCGGCGGCGCGCGCCAGTGGGGCGTAGAACGACGGGTCCGTCATCGACTCCGCGTAGCAGAACCGCATGGCACCATCCTCGGTCTCGTGGCGAAAAACTAGAACAGGTTCTTGTTCCAGTCAATCGGATGCACCAAGCTGGTGGCCATGGACCTTGTCGCTCTGGAGGAGATCCGCCAGGTGAAGTACCGCTACCTGCGCTGCGTCGACCTGAAGCTGTGGGACGAGCTGGCCGAGGTGTTCACGCCGGACGCCACGGTGGACTACGGCACGATGGTGTACGGCCAGCCGCTGAAGCTCACCGGGCGGGACGAGATCGTGGCGTTCCTGCGGGCCAGGCTGGGACCGGGCATGATCACCGTCCACTCGGCCGGCCAGCCGGAGATCTCGATCGACGGCGACGAGGCCAGCGGGACCTGGTCGTTCGAGGACACCGTGATCGCCACCGAGCACCGCGTGGTGATCAAGGGCGCGGCGTTCTACCAGGACCGCTACCGGCGCGGCGAGGACGGCCGCTGGCGGATCGCGCACACCGGGTACGTGCGCACCTACGAGGCCATGCTGTCCCTCGACGACCTGCCGAGCTTCCGGTTCACGGCCAAGCTGGGAGCCGGAAGTGCTGACGCAGCAGTTCGCTGAGGCGCTGGCCGAGGCCGAGAAGATCATCGCCGGCGCCCCGCACGTCACCTCGGAGCAGGACCTGGCCGAGGGGTATGACTACCTGGCGGGCAGCATCCAGGCCTCGCTCCGGCTGGCCTGGGCCTACCAGCGGGACTTCCCCTACTTCGTGGCCTCGACCGGCCCGTACACCAAGATGGGGCTGGACAACCCGGACACCCTGTACTTCCACGCCTACCTGCGCGACGACGCCGAGTACGTGGTCACCGGGCGGCGCGGCACGACCGCGGACCTGAGCTTCCAGGTTCTGAAGGGCGACTACTCCCCGGTCGAGGTGCCGGACAGCCTGAGCGCGTTCGACGACCGGGCCATCGGCATCGCGGCCGACGGCACGTTCGAGCTGCGCTTCGGGCCCGCGGCCCCGCGGCGCAACTACTTCAGGCTCGGCGCCGGATCGTCGATGCTGCTGGTCCGCGAGGTATACAGCGACTGGGCGGCCGAACGCCGGGGCACGATCACCATCCGCCGGGCCGACCGGGCGGGCTGCGCGCCGCCGGCCACGGCCGGCACCGGCGCGCTGGCCAAGCGGTACGACGTAGCGGGCAAGATCCTGCTGTCCCGGCTGCGGACCTTCCTGGCCTTCCCCGAGTGGTTCTACCTGAAGGAGCCGGTCAACACGATGACGCCGCCCCGCCCGACGCCCGGCGGGCTGGCCACCCAGTTCTCCTCGGCCGGGCACTACGACCTCGGCGACGACGAGGCGATGATCGTGACCGTGCCCGCCGCGGGCCGGGAGACCGCCCCGTACCAGGGGATCCAGCTCGGCAGCATGTGGTACGTGTCGCTGGACTACATCAACCACCAGACCAGCCTGACCGCCGACCAGGCCCGCATCGACCCGGACGGCCGGATGCGGTTCGTGATCAGCGAGCGCGACCCCGGCGTGGCCAACTGGCTGGAGCGCACCGGGCACCGGCGCGGGTACGTGCAGATCCGCTGGCAGCGGCTGACCCGCGACCTCACGCCCGCGGACGGCCCGGAGGTCTGCGTGGTCCCGCACGCCGGCCTGCCCGCCCGACTGCCCTACTACGGCCAGGCGAGGGTGTCACCCGAGGAATGGCGGACCCGGATCGCCGCCCGCCAGGCCGCGGTGGCGGAAAGGATGCTCGGCTGATGATGCTGCCGGACAAGGTGGTGGTCGTGGCCGGCGTCGGCCCCGGTCTCGGGCGCGCGATCGCGCTGGCCAGCGCCCGCGAAGGCGCGGACGTGGTGCTGGCCGCGCGGACCGCCTCGCGGCTGGACGAGGTGGCCAAGGAGGTCGCCGCGCTCGGCCGGCGAGGGCTGGCCGTGCCCGCCGACCTGGCCGACGCGGACGCGGCGGCGCACCTGGCGGACGCGGCGCGCGAGGAGTTCGGCCGGGTCGACGCGCTGGTGTACAACGCGCTGGCCATGCCGCCGATCAAGGACCTGACCTCGGTGGACCTGGACGCCATCGGGGCCGGCTTCGACGCGAACGTGGTGGCCGCGCTGCGCCTGACCAGGCTGTTCACCGCGGCCCTGGCCGAGAGCAGGGGCTCGGTGGTGATGATCAACTCCATGGTGGTGCGGTTCTCGCAGCGCCGGATGGGGCCGTACAAGCTGGCCAAGGCGGCCCTGCTGGCCATGGCGCAGAGCCTGGCCACCGAGCTCGGGCCGCGCGGCATCAGGGTCAACTCGGTGGCGCCCGGCCACATCTGGGGTGACTCGCTGAAGTGGTACTTCGGGTATCAGGCCCGCAAGCGCGGCGTCGGGATCCAGCAGATCTACGACGAGACCGCGGCCGGGATCGACCTGGGCCGGCTGCCGGAGCCCGACGAGATCGCCGACGCCGTGGTCTTCCTGGCCTCGCCCCTGGCCCGCGCGATCACCGGGCAGTGCCTGGACGTCAACTGCGGCGAGTACCACCATTGAGCCCCCCGTCATGACCACGGTCGGGCCTGGTGCGGTCGGCGCAGCCGCCGACCTGCACGCGTCGGCGAGCCGGATCACCGGGCTGGAGGACTTCGGCCCGGACGACTACACCGACGGGCTGGACGTCCTGCTGGAGTCCTACGCGCGGGACGCCGCGCTGACGCCGGCCGGGGCGAAGGCGGCCCGGGCCCTGCTGCGCGGGGCGCTGGCGGCGCGGCTGCTCAGTCAGGCCGGCTGGCAGGCGCATCCGGGCTGCCAGGCGGCACGCGTGGAGCGGCCCGTCTTCGTCACCGGGCTGCCGCGGACCGGCACCACCGCGCTGCACCGGCTGCTGGTCGCCGACCCGGCCCACCAGGGTCTCGAGCTGTGGCTGGCGGAGGCGCCACAGCCCCGGCCGCCGCGGCCGGCCTGGGCCGGCGATCCGGTCTTCCAGGCCGTCCAGGCGGCCTGCGCCCGGCACCACGTGGCGCATCCCGAGTTCATAGGGGTGCACTACATCGCCGCTGACCAGGTCGAGGAGTGCTGGCAGCTGCTGCGGCAGTCGATGCGCTCGGTGTCCTTCGAGTGCCTGGCCCACCTGCCGGCCTACTCGGCGTGGCTGCGGGACCAGGACTGGACGGAAGCGTACCGGCGGCACCGCCGCAACCTGCAGCTGATCGGCCTGAACGACACCGGCCGCCGCTGGGTGCTCAAGAACCCCAGCCACCTGTTCGCGCTGGACGCGCTGCTGGCCGCCTACCCGGACGCGCTGGTGATCCAGACGCACCGGGCCCCGCGGGTCGCGATCGCGTCGGTGTGCAGCCTGGCCGCCCAGGCCTCCGCAGGCTGGTCGGCGACGTTCCGCGGTCCGGTGATCGGGGAGGACCAGCTGTCGCTGTGGGCGTCCGGGCTGGAGCGCTTCACGGCCGAGCGGGCCCGGCATGACCCGGCGCGGTTCTGCGACGTGGCCTACCACGACTTCGTGGCCGATCCGTTCGGCACGGTGGAGGCGGCCTACGGGTCCTTCGGGCTGCCGCTGCCCGGCGCGGCCGCCGACGCGATGCGGGCCCTGGTGGCGGGGGCCGGTCCCCCGGGCCGGGGGCCGTGGCCCGCGCACCGGTACACCCTGGCCGACTTCGGCCTGACCGGGGCGCAAGTGGACGAGCGGTTCGCCGGCCTCCCGCGTCACCAACCGAGCAAGCGTTAGGTCAAGTGCCGCGGGGCTGCGATAATGCCCACGTGAGCAGCACACGTCAGGGTAGCGGGAGGACGGCCGGTTCGGCATCAGCAAAAGACCGGGCGGGTGCGGCGCCCGCCGGCCGTCCGGGCCCGGCCGGCGCCGGCGGGAGCGGCCCCGCGGGGCAGCGCCGGGCCGACGTGGTGCGGCTGGCGGGCGAGCTGTTCGCGCAGAAGGGCTTCCGCGCGACGACCGTGCGGGAGATCGCGGAGGCCGCGGGCATCCTGTCCGGCAGCCTGTACCACCACTTCGATTCCAAGGAGTCGATCGGCGACGAGATCCTGTCGGGCTTCATCAACGACGTGCTGGCCGACTACCGGGCCGCGGTGTCGGCGGCCGGCTCGCCGCGCGACGTGCTGGAGCAGATCGTGCGGTCGACCAGCCGGACCCTGCCCCGGCACCGCGCCGCGCTGGCCATGCTGACCAGCGACTGGAGTTACTTCGCCGCCCATCCCCGGTTCAGCTACCTGCGCCAGGCGCTGAACGAGATCGAGCGGACCTGGGTCACGCAGCTCGAGCGGGGCCAGTCCTCCGGGATCTTCCGCGCCGACCTCGACCCGCGGCTCACCTACCGCCTGCTGCGGGACGTGCTGTGGCTCCCGTCGCAGTGGCGTGCCGCGGGCGGCTACGGCACCGACCAGGTGGCCGAGGCCCTGCTCCGGCTCCTGTTCGACGGGATCGCGGCCCAGGCCCCCGGTCTGGTCAGCCGGGGTCCTTGATGCCGATCCCGCACAAGTGCCACGCGGCCCCGCTGTCGTCCGGGACCGGCTCGGGAACCAGCAGCCTCAGTACGGGTGCGTCGTCGTCGTCATCCCCGCGGCGCTGGCGGAGCGGGTCGTCCAGGTCGGGCCGCCACTGCGCGGGGCGGACCAGGCCGGGCTCGACCAGCGTGAACCCGTCGAAGAACCGGGCGATGCCGGGCCGGCTGCGCGAGATGAGCGGGGTGTTCCAGTGCAGGTCCTGGGAAATGCGGAACAGCCCCTCGGCCGCCTCCGGGTGGGCCTCGTCGGTCATGTGACTCAGGGCCAGGCAGCTGCCCGGCGTCACCGCGTCCCGGAACTGCCGGACGACCCCCCACGGGTCCTCGCTGTCCCACAGGCAGTGCAGCACGCACATGAACATGATCCCGACCGGCTGGCCGAAGTCGAGCAGGCCACGCACCTGCGGGTCGCCGAGCACCTGCCCCGGTTCGCGCAGATCCGCCCGGAGCGTGGCGACGTTGGGGCCGGCCATCAGCGCGGCGGCGTGGCTGGACACGAGCGGATCGACGTCCACGTAGACGACCCGCGCCTCGGGCGCGATCCGGTGGGCGATCTGGTGGGTGTTGGCCATGTTCGGCAGGCCGGAGCCGAGATCGAGGAACTGGCGGACGCCCTGCCCGAGCATGTAGTCGACCATCCGCTGCAGCAGGTGGCGGCTTTCCACGGCGGTGTCGGCGCCGGCCGGCACCCCCAGCCCCCGGACCATCGCATTGGCCGCGTCGGATGCCTGCCGGTCCACCGCGAAGTTGTCCTTGCCGCCGAGCTGGTAGTTCCAGACACGGGCCGTGTTGGGATAGCGGACGCCGATCGGGTCATCGGGGTCCAGTCCGGAAGGCGCCGGCTGCTGGGCGGACATCGAGCATCCTCCTCCGTGCGTCGGAACGGGCACCCCCGATAATACGGCCTAGAGGAGCCGGCCGACGGCCGCGGTCATGAGGCGGGCCCCATAAGGCGGGCCCCATAAGGCTGGCCCCATAAGGCTGGCACAGTGCTCGCCGATCATCATGGCCGGGGCATTCGTGTTGCCGCCGGGGATGCTGGGCATGATCGACGCGTCGGCGACCCGGAGGCCGTCGATGCCGCGGACGCGCAGCGCGGGGTCGACCACGGCCCGTTCGTCGGTGCCCATCCGGCACGTGCCGACCGCGTGGTACACCGACGTGGCGCGATTGGGCAGTTCCCGGGCCAGCGCGTCCCGGTCCGGGTAGCCGGGCCCGGGGCTCAGCTCCAGGCTGACCTGGCCGGCGATGATCTTGCTGGCCATCGTGGCGCGGATCAGCTCCATGCCGTCCAGCAGCAGCCGGGCGTCGTCGGGTTCGGTCAGGTAGCCTGGGTCGATGACCGGGGCGGCGGACGGGTCGGCGGAGGCGAGCCGCAGGGTGCCGCGGCTCTTCGGGTAGATCAGGGTGGGCATGATCGTCAGCGCGCTGCGCTTGTCGACCTTGTGCCGGGCCGGGGAGTCCTGGTTGGGGAACGGGTAGCTCCACGGGAGCACGTGCACCTGGAGGTCGGGGATCTGGCCTGCGGCCGGGCTGCGGACGAAGCCCAGGACCTCGAACACGGTGCGGCCCATCCAGCTGTCGTGCTGGATGGCCTCCTTGAGGATGCCGCCGACGAAGTACGGCGTGGTGCCCCGGTGGCGGGCCGAGGTCATGCAGTAGGTCATGGGCACGAACAGGTGATCGTGCAGGTTGTCGCCGACCGGCAGGTCGGCGTGCACGGTGATGCCGTGCTCACGCAGGTGGGCGGCGGGGCCGACGCCGGAGAGCATCAGCAGCTGCGGCGAGCCGTACACGCCGGCGCAGAGGATGACCTCGCGCGTGGCGTGGATGGTGGTCTTGGCCCCCGCCTTGGCGGCGACCTCGACGCCGGTGGCGCGGCCGTTGCCGATCAGTACCCTCGTGATGAGGACGCCGGTGGTGACGGTCAGGTTGGGCAGGTTGGGGGGCCCATGCCGGTCCAGGTAGCCGATCGAGGAGCTGTAGCGCAGGCCGCCGCTGGCGTTCTGCTGGCACACCGCGACGCCTTCCTGCGCCTCGCCGTTGTAGTCCTCGATCTTCTTGACCCCGGCGGTGGCGGCCAGGGCCTCGATGAACGCCTGCGAGGCGGGGGTGAGGTCCCGCTGCCGGGTCACCTTGACCGGGCCTGCGGCCCCGCGCAGCGCGGTCGCGCCGTCTTCCCAGTCCTCGAAGCGCTTGAAGCTGGGCAGCACGTCGGCGTGGCTCCAGCCCGCGCAGCCCGCGGCGGCCCAGTCGTCGTAGTTCTGGCGGTTCCCGCGGACGAAGACCATGCCGTTGATCGAGCCGGACCCGCCCAGGACCCGGCCCCGGGGCTGCGGGATCCGCCGGCCGAGCGCGCCGGCCTGCGGGGCGGTGTAGTACCCCCAGTCCAGCCGCTTCTTCAGCGCGGGCACGTTATGGAAGATGGCGATCATGCCCGGCTGGCGCACCAGCCGGGTGCGGTCCGGGCCGCCCGCCTCCAGGAGGATGACGCTGGCGCCGGTCTCGGCCAGGCGCCGGGCCAGGATGCAGCCCGCGCTGCCGGCCCCGGCCACGATGTAGTCCGCGCTGCGTTCCATCCGGTCCTCCGGCATCAGGGCCCTCCGGAAAACAATAACACGTTCTAGTTTTGCGGCCAGGGTGTTAGGCTCGGGACGGGAGGAGGGGTCCATGGGCCGGCTCGACGGTAAGGTCGCGCTGATCACCGGCGGTGCCCGGGGCATGGGCAAGTCCCACGTGCGGCACTTCGTGGCCGAGGGCGCCCAGGTGGTGTTCGGCGACGTGCTGGACGACAAGGGCGCGTTCGTGGCGGCCGGGCTCGGCGAGCGGTCCTGCCGGTACCTGCACCACGACGTGACCAGCGAGGACGACTGGGCCGCGGCGGCCGCCCTGGCCGTGGACGCGTTCGGCAGGCTGGATGTCCTGGTGAACAACGCCGGGGTGCTGCAGTTCGCGATGATCGCGGACATGGCGCTGGCCGACTTCCGGCGAGTGCTCGAGGTGAACGCGGTCGGCTGCTGGCTCGGCATGAAGGCGGTGATCGACCCGATGACCAAGGCGGGCGGGGGGTCGATCGTCAACATCTCCTCGGTCGAGGGGTTCGCCGGGGCGGAAGGCCTGTCGGCCTACAGCGCGAGCAAGTTCGCGATCCGCGGCATGACCAAGGTCGCCGCGCGCGAGCTGGCCAGGTTCGGCATCCGGGTCAACTCGGTCCATCCCGGCGGGGTGCTCACCCGGATGATCATCGATTCGGCGGGCGCCCGCGCGCCGGACCAGGGCGAGGCGTTCCTGCGGGCCATGCCGCTGGCCCGGTTCGCCGAGCCGGTCGAGATCTCCCGGCTGGTGGCGTACCTGGCCTCCGACGAGTCGT
>Ga0209415_10011769_pt1 | contig 14690 bp, 12 predicted proteins | sample PeaSoiSIISIP2007_FD_187696 | JGI IMG/M metagenome (GOLD analysis project Ga0209415, IMG submission 187696) | Peat soil microbial communities from Weissenstadt, Germany - SII-SIP-2007 (SPAdes) (version 2) | ecosystem: Environmental > Terrestrial > Soil > Wetlands > Peat | place: Germany...
CCGATGGATGCGCATCAGGCGCCGGCTCAGATGCGCCTAAATTCACCGAAATGCGCCCGAAATGCGCTTAAATGCGCCTATGGCGACGAAAATAAATTGCAGTGGCAACCTGACGCCGGGCCTTGGGCGGCCGGCAAGGCGCGAGCGAGCCCGCACCCCGGGACGGGCTGGCTTCAACTCCCCCTCGGGGTCACCGCCCGGCAAGGCCAATCCAGCCTGAGTCAAACCGAATCCGACCAAATCCGACCAAATCAAACCGATCAAACCAACACATTTTTTACCCTGTCGCCTCCCGGCGCGCAGATGACTCCGCCTGACTTTTGAGATTGACGCCCAGATCCCGTTCACGGACTTTCAGCGGAAGAGTTGCATGATTATGAACTTTCGTCGCCGTTCTCTGTTCCTGCCTTGGACTCGTTTATTGCCCGTCTGTCTGGCGGCGGCAGTGTTGGCAATCGGAGGTTGCCGCAAATCCGCGGATCGCGCCGGTCCCGGCAGGCCGAAGGTGGCGCTGATCATGAAGTCGCTGGCGAACGAGTTTTTCAGCACCATGGCCGAGGGGGCCCGGCGGCACCACGCGGCTAACGGGTTGAGCTACGACCTGATCGTCAACGGCATCAAGAATGAGACCGACCTGGCTGAGCAGGTGGGCCTGGTCGAGCAGATGATTGCCCGCCAGGTCAATGCCATCGTCATCGCCCCTGCGGACTCGAAGGCCCTGGTCACCGTCCTCAAGCGCGCTAAAGAGGCGGGCATCCTCGTGGTGAACATAGACAACAAGCTCGATGCCGCCGTCCTCGAGCAGGCGGGCCTGAGCATCCCCTTCGTTGGCCCGGACAACCGGGCCGGGGCGCGGAAGGTGGGCGAGGCGCTCGCCAAACAACTCAAGCCGGGCGACCCGGTCGCCATCATCGAGGGCTTGCCCACGGCCTTCAACGGCCTTCAACGGCGGCTGGGCTTCGAGGATGCCATGAAGGCGGCGGGAATGAACATCGTAAGCGTCCAGAGCGGCAGTTGGGAAATGGACAAGGCCAACAATGTCGCTGCCGCAATGCTCGGCAGCCACGCCAACCTCAAAGCCATTCTCTGTGCCAACGATAATATGGCCCTGGGAGCGGTGGCGGCGATTCAGGCTGCCGGTAAAACGGGCAAAATCCTGGTCGCCGGTTTCGACAATATCGCCGCCACCCGGCCCATGCTCGCCGACGGTCGGGTCGCCGCCACTGCGGATCAGCACGCCGATCAACTCGCCGTCTTCGGCATCGAGGCCGCCCTCAAGATTCTGAAGGGCCAGGCCCCCCCGGCGGATCAGACGACCGCCGTCGATTTAATCGTCGGAACCCCTTCTCGGGCCGCTTCTGCGCGGCCCCCTGATTACCGGAGCCTCTGACGCGCTTCCCGCCCCCATGCCGCCGCCTCTCCTGCAAGCCCGGAACCTCTCCAAGAGCTATAGCGTTCCGGTGCTCACGGATTTCAGTTTCGATTTGGAAGGCGGCGAGGTCCACGCATTGATCGGCAGCAACGGCGCGGGCAAATCGACCTTTGCCCGGATTCTGTGCGGGCTGACGCGCGCCGAGGGCGGGCGATTGCGCCTGCGCGGGGCGGTTTACGCGCCGCGTTCCAAGCGCGACGCGGAGCAAGCCGGCGTAGTCATGGTCCTCCAGGAACTCAACGTCATCGGCAGCATGAGCGTGGCCGAGAATCTTTTCCTCAACCGCTTGCCCCGGCGGGCGGGGTTCATCCGGTTCGCAGCGTTGCACGAACGAGCGCGCCGGGCGCTGGCCCGGGTCGGGTTGAGCGCGCTTGAGCCAGCCGGCGCGGCCGGGCGGCTGGGCGTCGGCCAACAGCAGTTGCTCGAGATCGCCGGGGCCCTGGACCAACACTGCCGCGTGCTCATCCTGGACGAGCCAACCGCCGCCCTGACCGAGCCAGAGACCGAGCGTCTCTTCGAGAATATCCGGCGTCTCCAGACCGAAGGCGTGGGCGTCATTTACATCAGCCATCGGATGGATGAAATCCGCCGCATCGCCGGACGCATCACGGTGCTGCGTGACGGGCGCGGCGTCGCCACGCACGGGTCCGGGAAGGTTTCGGTCGCCGACTTGATTCGCGAGATGGTTGGCCACGATTTGCCGGAAACCAAGCCAGCCGACGGCCGGGCGGCCGGAGAAACGGTCTTGCGCGTGCGCCATTTGCGGGCTGGCCGGCGCGTACGCGACGTGAGCTTCGAACTGCGGTCCGGGGAGATCGCGGGCCTGGCCGGCCTTATCGGCTCGGGCCGGACGGAGACCTTGCGCGCGGTGTTCGGCGCCGACCCCAAGGAGGGCGGGGAGGTTTATGTCGGCGGAGACGTCCGCCCCTTGGCCATTGACGGCCCCGCGGACGCTGTCCGGGCCGGCATCGGGATGCTGCCCGAGGACCGGAAGCAGGACGGCCTGCTGCTGGCGCTGAGCGTTCGCGTCAACCTGACCTTGTCCACCTTGGGGCGGCACGCGCGGTTTGGCGGCTGGCTGGACGCCGAGTCGGAGAGCCAAACGGCCCGTGATTTCTGCCGCCGGCTGGCGGTGCAATGCGCGTCGGTGGAGCAGCCGGTGAGGGAACTGAGCGGGGGCAACCAGCAGAAGATCGTCATCGCCCGATGGCTGGCCCGGGAGGGCCGGGTCTGGTTATTCGACGAGCCGACCCGCGGCATCGATGTGGCGGCCAAGGACAAGGTGTACCAAGTGCTGCGCGACCTGGCTGCCGAGGGTAAAGCCGTGCTGGTCGTTTCGAGCGAGTTGCCCGAACTGATGGCGCTGTGCGATCGCATCCTCGTCATGTCCGCCGGCCGAATCGCCGCCGACTTCCCGCACGGGCAATGGACGCAGGAAAAACTTACGGCCGCCGCCTTCAGCGGCTATCTCGAGCGCCAGCCGCAAGCGGCTTTTTCCAAGGAGACCGAGCGTTCATCGGAATAACCAAATGCTGCGCCAGACCACAGCCGACCGGTATAAACGCTATGGCGAATATGGGGCGATGGTTGTCATCTGGGTGGGCCTGCTGCTGTTCTTTGGCGCGCTGAGCACAGGCTTCCTGACCGCCCGGACACTCGGCACCCTGGCCAATCGCATCCCGGCCTTGGCCGTTGTGTCGGCCGGGATGACCCTGGTGTTGATCGTTGGCGGCATCGATCTGTCAGTCGGCTCCGTGCTGGGCCTTTGCGGGGCGGTGCTGGGCGTGGCCCTGGTGAACTGGCACTGGCCGCTGTGGGCCGGGGGGTTGCTTTGCCTGGGCATCGGTCTGCTGGCCGGAGTGCTCAACGGTTGGGTCAGTGTTGGGCTCGGGGTCCCGTCCTTCATCGTGACGCTGGGCATGCTCGAGATTGCGCGCGGCCTGGCCTACCTCACTACCCAGTCCCAGACCAAATACATCGGCGGCCCGGTCGAGGGCCTGTCGCGCCCGGTTTTTCTGGGTTTTTCCTCCGCCTTTTTCATCGCCGCCGCGGTCGTCGTGGCCGGCCAGGTGGTGCTCGCGCGCACCGTTTTTGGCCGTCATCTCATTGCCATCGGCGCCAACGAACAGGCCGTCCGTCTGGCGGGCATCAACCCGCGCCCGCCGAAAATCGCCGTGTTTGCCCTGCTGGGCCTCTTGACCGGTTTGGGCGCGGTCTTTTACACCTCGCGCCTCGGCTCCTCCGACCCCAATGCGGGAATTGGGCTCGAACTCTCCGCGATTGCCGCCGTCGTCATCGGCGGCACCAGCCTCATGGGCGGCCGCGGGTCGGTCCTCAACAGCTTTTTCGGCGTGCTCATCATTGCCACGCTCGAAGCCGGCCTGGCCCAGGTCGGCGCCACCGAGCCCACCAAGCGCGTCACTACCGGTTTGGTCATCGTGGTGGCCGTCGTCCTCGATGCGTGGCGGCGCTCCATGACCCGCGCCTCGTTTGCGAACAGGCTCTAACTATGTCCCGAGGCAAATTAGTTGTCGTTGGTTCTTTGAACATAGACTACCTCGCTTCGGTGCAACGGTTGCCCGCGGCGGGAGAAACCGTCGCGGCGACCGGCCTGGTGCGGCGGTTCGGCGGCAAGGGCGCCAACCAGGCGGTCGCCGCCGCCAGGCAGGGCGCGGGTGTGAGCCTGATTGGCTGTGTCGGGGCCGATGAGGCGGGGCGCGCCTACTGCCGGCGGCTGCGGGAGGAAGGCATCAATGCCGCCGCCATCTCCACGACCAGTCGCGCCGTGACGGGCACCGCGCTGATCGCCGTGGACCAGGCCGGGGAAAACTTCATCATAGTTGCTTCCGGGGCCAATGGCGCCTTGAGGCCGTCGGCGGTGCGGGCCTGGCACCGTTTGATCGAGTCTGCGCAGATAGTCCTGCTTCAGCTCGAGGTGCCCATGGCCGCAGTGACCGAAGCCGCACGCCTGGCCAACCGGGCCGGCGTACCGGTGGTCCTCAACCCATCGCCTTGGCGCGAGGGGTTTCCTTGGAGCCGCTGCCGGGTGGACACGCTTATCGTCAACGAGATCGAGGCGCAGGCCCTGTTCGGCCTTGCGCCGCAGGAATTTACGGCCCGGCCTGCGGCCGCTCAGGCCGCCTTGGCAGAACGGAATGTGCAACGCCTGATCATTACCCGCGGAGCCAAACCGACCCTCTGTTCGAGCGAGGGTGTCTGCATCGAAGTCCCCACTCTGGCCGTGAAACCGGTGGATACAGTCGGGGCGGGCGATGCCTTTGCCGGCGCCTTCGCTGCCCGGCGCGCCCAGCGGATGGACGTGGTTGAAGCCATCCGTTGCGCCAACTGCGCGGGCGCCCTGTCCACCCTCAAACCCGGCGCCCAGGAGTCTATCCCGACCCGAGCCGCCACCGACCGCGCCGTTCGGCGGCTGAAGCAAGGAAGCACCTGACTTTAGGATTGGCAGTGCTTAGGCAGCGACCCGTGAGTCCGAGTGCTTGCCAAGCGGGACTGTGATGGGAAGAATGATGCGGTGCGTTACCGGATCGAAATTAGCAAGAAGGCGCGCGAGCAGTTGCGGGCGCTCTCCAGGGAGCACCGGCGCCACATCGGCTGGCGAATGGAGGAAATGCGGGAGGACCTGCGCGGCGATGTGCTCAAGCTCCAAGCCAAGGGCAACTATTATCGCCTGCGCGTTGGGAGCTTCCGGGTGCTCTTCTTGCTGGCAGGCGACGCCATCCAGGTGTACGCTGTTAAGGACAGGAAAGAAGCCTATGAATGATACTGTCGTGATGCAAAAAGTCGAGGCCCTGGCCAAGACCGTCGAGCGTCTGCGAGAACGCATCGAGGACTTGGAAGACCTGCGGGACTTGCAGGCCGCTATTGTCGAAAACGGCGATGAGCCTCTCATCCCGTGGGACCAGGCCAAGGCCGAATTGGATGCCGACTGACCTGTGGCGCATACGCCTTGGCGCTTGACCCCGTCGCGATACGTGGCGAAGGCCGAGAAGCTTGCAACCGAGCACCGCGGCCTTATTATTGGGAAGTCGAATGAGCATTTTAACCGATAGCGCGCGCTCAGCGGTGTTCCGCGACCGCCAGATCATTATCGCGATGGAGAGCGGGGCCGAGATCCGCTTCCCGGTGGGCGAGAACCCGCGGTTGGCAACCGGAACGGCGGAGCAGTTGAGCCGGATCGAGATTTCACCTTACGGCCTCCACTGGCCCGACCTGGATGAGGACCTTTCCTTCCGAGGTTTGGCGAGAGGAGACTACGGCCAGCATCAGCATGTGGAGCCAGGCGATCCAGCGAACGGGAACATTCCTGTCGCCCATTAGGGAGCGGGTGCATGGATTACGACCACCGCATCCGTTGCTCGATTTCCTCAATCGCGCTCATGGCAAGACTATTTCCTTAGCGTCGGTTTTGTAAACCGTGCGATCCTCCCTTCCAGTGCCGCAAGCCAAAGCGGGTTCTCGTTCAGGCAGGGAATCAGCGTGAATTCCTTCCCGCCGGCGCCGAGAAACGTCTCGCGCCCGCGCAGACCCATTTCCTCGAGCGTCTCGAGGCAGTCTGAGACGAAGGCTGGGCACATCACCACCAGCCGGTCGATCCCCCGCTGTGGCATCTCGGCCAACACGTGGTCGGTGTAGGGCCGGAGCCAGGGGTCCCGGCCCAGGCGCGACTGGAACGCGATGGAATACTTCCCGGCGGGCACCCCGGCCTTCCGGACAAAAGCGGCGACGGTCTTGAAACACTGCGCCCGGTAACACGTGGCATGCGCCGGGCTGGCCGTCTCGCAACAGTTCTCGACCGCCAGACAATGACGCCCCGTCGGGTCGGACTTGCGGAGGTGCCGCTCCGGCAGCCCGTGGAAACTGAAGAGCAAATGGTCGAAACCTCCCTTGAGATAATCGGCCGCGCTCCCGGCCAGGGCGGCGATGTAATCAGGCTCATCGAAAAAAGGCGGCTGCACTTCCAGTCTCATTCGCGGCGCCAGGCTGGCCGCGACTTCCTTGACCCGCTCGACGGCGCTCTCGAAGCTCGACATCGCATAGTGCGGAAAAAGCGGGATGAGCAACACCTCTTCGGCGCCTTGCCCGGCCAAAGCGGCTACCGCCTCGGGAATGGAGGGATGCTGATAGCGCATGGCCAGCTCGATCGGCACGGGCACGCGCCGCCGCAGCTCGGCCTGGACATTCCGGCTGGTGACGACCAGCGGCGAGCCGGCGGCCGTCCAGATCTTGCGATACGCCTCCGCAGAATGTTTCGGGCGCCAGGGCAGGATGGCGAAGTGGACAATGCAGAAGCGCGCCAGCCAGTTCACGTCCAACACGCGGCCATCCATTAAAAACTCCCGCAGATACCGCCGCACCGCCGCCACCGACGGCGCGTCGGGCGAACCCAAGTTGACCAGAAGAACGGCTTTTTTCATCGTGGCAGGAGATGCTTCTCAACCCGATCCGCCACGTTGCAGCCCGAAACGATTGAATCGCTCAGCGAAATGCCGTCGCGGTAGTGGCCGGCCAAAAACAAGCCCGGCGCCCGGCGCTCGATTTCCGTCATCAACTCCCGGTAGCGGCCATAGCCGAGGTTGTACTGCGGGATGGCCCGCGGATAAAGCACGACGTGCTCATAGGTCGGGTTGCCCTTGACCCCGAGCAACGCGCGCAGATCCTGGCAAGTCAAGGCTACCAGCTCGGCCGGCGGCAGCGACGCCAGCTCCGGATAACGCTCGCCGCCGACGTAGCTGGTCAGGGTCAAATGCCCGGCCGGCGCGCGGTTCGGAAAGAGCGAGGAGGAGAAGATGGCGCCCAGGATTTTGAAACCCTCGATCTTCGGAATCAACATGCCGAATCCCTGGCAGGGATGAGCCACGTCCTCGCGGCGAAAACCCAGCACCACGCTGGCCACCGGCGGGTAGCGGATCTCAGCGAAAGGCGCGAAACTCAGCGGCGCCTGCGCTTGGATCTCCAGCTCTGCGAGCCGATAAGCGGTGCCGGCGTAAATGACCGCGCTGTGCTCGGCGCGCACCTCCCGGCCGTCCTGCCGCGCGCAGACCGTCCAGCCGCCCGGGGCCGGCCTCTCCGTGAGCCCAATCACATTAGCCCCGAGGCGAACCGCCTCGCCGAGCCGCTCGCGCAACGTGTCAGGCAGCACTTGCAGGCCCTCGTCAAAGGAAAACTTCGGCGCCCGGTCCTTCGACACCTCGCCCCGCCGTTTGCGTTCGCCGGCCCCGAGAATCTGCCCTTTGATGAGCGAGCCGTAGCGCGCCTCGAGCTGGCCCAGCTTCGGAAAGGCCTCCGAGACCGACAACTTGTAAGGGTCGCCCGCATAAACCCCGGCGACCAGCGCATCAATCGCCTGGTCGAGAAATTCCCGGCCCAGGCGGCGGATGACGAATTCCGCGACGCTCTCCTCCCGGCCATCGCGGCGGGGCGGCACGAACGGCTCGCGCAGGAGGGCCAGCTTGGCCTTGGCGGTGAACAGCGCGCTGGTAAAGAAACCCACGGGCGATCCGGGCATGGCCACCGGCCGCCCATAGCGCACCACGTAGCGCGCCTCCGCCTTCGGATCGGGGTCGAGCCGCCGCCCGGCCAGCCCCGCATCCCGCACCAACTCCCCAATCCGGGGCGACGTCTCGAGAATCGTGTTCGGTCCGAATTCCGCCAGATACCCTCCCTCGCGGACGGACTCGATGACCCCGCCTACTCGCTGGCTGGCCTCATAGACCGTCACCGGCAGGCCCTTTCGCTGCAAACAAAACCCGGCGGTTAAACCGGTAATGCCGCCGCCGATAATGGCCACTGAGTCTTGGGGGTGCGTCATGATCTACAGCGTTGTCCCAGCCTGGGCGGCTCGCGAAGCGTTTGGAGTGCGTGGAGCTTGCTCCCGCTGTTGCATGCGTTGAACCTCCGCCTCTCGCCCCTCGCCCCTCGCCCCTCGGCCCTCATATCGTCTTCGAGAACCGGTTCTCCTTGCGGGTCATGGCATAAGCATCGAAGCGCATGGCGATATTTCGAATCAACAACCGGCCCAAATCCGTCACCACCAGGCCTGTGGGGGTTTTGACCAGCAACCCGTCTGCCTCCATGTCCTCGAGGGAATCGAGTTCCCGGGCGAAATGCCCCTTGAAATCGAGCCCCAGCAGCTTGGACATCGCCCCGTAATCCAACCCCAGGTCGCACATGAGCCGCATGATCGTGACCCGGCGGAGTTGGTCTTCCTCGGTCATGAGATAGCCGCGGTGCGCCGGGAGCTCGCCCCGCTCCAGGGCGGCGTAATACTCTGGCAACTCCTTGTGGTTCTGCCAGTAGCAGCCCTCCGCCTGCGAGATCGAGGACATGCCAAAGGCGTAAATGTCGGCCCCGCCCCGCGTGCTGTAGCCCTGGAAATTGCGCTGCAGGGTCTTCTGCTTCTGGGCCACAGCCAGCTCGTCCCCCGCCAGGGCGAAGTGGTCCATGCCGATGTACACATAGCCCTCGGCCGTGAGCTTCTCGATGGTCAGCTTGAGCAGCTCGAGCTTGGTCTCCGGCGTCGGCAGCGTCTCCACCTTCAAAATCTTTTGGGCCGGCTTCATCCACGGCACGTGCGCATAGTTGAACACCGCAAAGCGATCCGGCCGCAACGACAGCGTCTCCTCGAGCGTCTTGACGAACAACCGCGGCGTCTGGTAGGGCAGCCCGTAAATCAAATCGATGTTGACCGACTGAAACCCCGTCTCCCGCATCCACTCCACCACTTGCCGCGTCATCTCGAAGGGCTGAATCCGATGCACCGCCTTCTGCACCACGGGGTCGTTGTCCTGCACGCCCATCGAGGCCCGGTTGAAGCCGACCTCGCGCAACGCCGTCAAGTGGTCGCGCGTCAAGCGCCGCGGGTCCACTTCCACTCCCGCCTCCACCCCCTCGGCCAGCGTGAACCGCGCATGGATCGACTCCCCCAGCGCCCGAATCTCGTCCGGCGCCGAGAAGGTCGGCGTGCCTCCCCCGAAATGAAGCTGCACCACCTTCCGTTTCGGGTTGACCAGCGGCTTCATCAAATCCATCTCCCGTCCCAGGTACCGCACGTACTCCGCGCTCTTCTTCGGGTCCAGCGTGATCACCGTGGTGCAGCCGCAAAACCAGCAGAGCGATTCACAGAACGGCAAATGGAAATAAAGCGACAAATCCCGCTCCGCCAGGTTGTTCCCACGGATCCTTTCCTTCAACACCTCCGGCGAAATCTCGTCTGTGAAATGCGTCGCCGGCGGATACGAGGTGTAGCGCGGGCCGGGGACGTTGTATTTCTTGATCAGCTCGAGATCGACTTTAAGCATATCAACAATCCAAATCCAATCAGGCGGTCAGTAACACCGGACCAATGAAACCAGGCGCTCGATGTTCTCGAGCTTCGCCCCCGGCGGCACCCCGTGGCCCAGATTAAAAATATAACCCGGCCGCTTCCGGATGTCGTGCAGCATCACACTCGTCTCGAGCAGCAGCGCCTCGGGCGGGGCGCACAGCAGCAGCGGATCCAAGTTGCCTTGCAGGGCCACTTGGGCGGGCAATTGCGCCCCCACCTCCGCCAAACCCACCGTCCAGTCCAGCCCCAGGACCCGCGCCCCCGTCGCCACCAGGTCGTCCCAGTTGCCATGCGCGCCTTTGGAGAACACGATGACCGGCGCCCGGCCCTTGAGCGAGGCGATGATTTCTGCCATCCAGCGCGCCGACGCGCTCCAAAAGGCCTGCGCCGACAAGACACCGCCCAAAGTATCAAAAATCTGCACTGCATCTGCTCCGGCGTCAATTTGCAGTTGGAGGAAATCCGTGACCGCCCGGGTCAGTTTCCCAAGCAAGCGAGCGAAGAGCTTTGGCTCGGAATAAAACAGCGCTTTGGTTTTGGTATACTCCTTCACTCCGGCGCCCTCCATCATGAAGTTGGCGAGAGTCCAGGGCGAACCCGCAAAACCGAGCAGGGCCGTGCGGTCCCCCAATTCGGACCGGATCAACGGCAGCGCCCGGGCCACATACTGCAAACGCTCCGTCACGGCAGACTCTTCGAGCCGCTCGATGTCCGCCGCCGAGTTGAGCACAAACTCCATCTCGATGCCCCCTTGCTCCCGGAACTGGTAACCCTGCCCCATCCCCTCGGCCACGACCAGGATGTCGCTGAACAAAATCGCCGCGTCAAAACCAAACCGCCGGATGGGCTGCAAAGTGACCTCCGTTGCCAGTTCCGGCGTCTGCACTAACTCCAGGAAGCCATGCTTTTGCTTGAGCGCGCGATATTCGGGCAAAGCCCGGCCCGCCTGCCGCATCAACCAGATCGGCGGATGGTCCAAAGGCCGGCAGCGGCAGGCGGCCAGAAACCGTTGCCGCCCGCTCAAGGCTGCGGAATCGTTCCGTACCCCCGCGGCTACCAGGCCCGCTCGGCGCTTCGCCACGACCCGTTTGGCCGGTTTGACAGTCTTGCTCATGAATATCGTCGGGCCAACGAACCGTCCCATCGAGGTGCGACCGCTGGTCGAGTGCCCGCTTGAGGCGCGCCCAAGATAGCAGGACGCCTCGGCACGTCAATGACTATGCCGATCTTGCGCCCAGCGGGACAATAATCGTGGGGACGGTGGTTTTGCGGATTTATGAATTGGCGCTGGCAGGACGAAGGTCCCGACAAAGGCCGCGGGGGCGGATGATTCCGAGGGGGGAAGGGGGGTGGGCTGCGCTCTCCGCAGCTACCTCCGTCCTCCTCCTAATCCCTCCTTCCTCCTTCCTCCTTCAACCTTCAGCCTTTTCCTTTAGCGTAGCGCCGGCGGGCCGCCGCACTGGGTACCCCGCCAAGATAGATCACCCCCCTTCCATGCCCCTCCCATGCGCTCGGAGCGCATGGGAGGGGGGAAGGGGGGGTGGGTCACCGGCTTGCATTTTCTTGCTGCAATCTTTCCCGTTTAGGCGCACCATTACCCGACCTTTCCTCATGGCCGGCACGAACGCACAGTTACCAATCGGCAGGCAGGTGTCTCTTCCGGGACATTTCCACCTCCCTGTTACCCTCGAATCTGCCCGGCCACTCGGCAAGGGCTTCGAGTGCCGCGTCCGCCTGCACGACGGCAGCCTCGATGAAGCCATCATCTCGGAGGAAGAAGCCGCCAGCCTCGCCGGCACCTCACCCGCCGCTGCCAAAGCCACCCTCGCCAACGCCGAGCAAATCCGCTTGCCGGTCGAATCCGCCCGCATCCGCCTGGCCTACGCCCACGACCCCCACTTCGCCGTCAGCCTCTCCGGCATCCGAACCCTCCCCCACCAGATCGAGGCCGTTTACATTAAAATGCTCCCGCAGCCCCGCCTTCGCTTCCTGCTCGCGGATGACCCCGGCGCCGGCAAGACCATCATGGCCGGCCTCCTCATCAAAGAGTTAAAGCTCCGCGAGGCCGTCGAACGCGTCCTCATCCTCTGCCCATCGCCGCTGACGATCCAGTGGCAGGATGAAATGCTCCGCTGGTTCGGCGAGTCGTTCGACATGATCTTTTCGGCAGCGGACCAGCAGCAGCTCACCAATCCCTGGCAGCGTTCCAACCAGGTCATTGCCTCGATTGACTACGCCAAGCAAGACGAGGTCCGCGAGCGCGTCTGGCAACAGCGGTGGGATTTGGTCATCATTGACGAGGCGCACAAGTGCAGCGCGTACACCAAGAGTTCATCCGGGCGAGGTGACGAAGTGGCAAAGACCAAGCGTTACCAACTGGCCGAGCACCTGACCGCTCAGCCCGCCGGCCACGTTCTCCTCCTCACCGCCACGCCCCACCACGGCGACGACGACCGCTTCGCCCATTTCATTAGGCTCCTCGATCCCGACCTGTTTCCCGAACCGCATCGGCTCGCCGGCAAGGCCAGAGAAATCCGGCGCGACATTCTCCGCCTGGGGCCGGATTGCCCGTGGGCGTTGCGCCGGCTGAAGGAAGATCTCAAAGACATGGAAGGCCGGCGCCTGTTTCCCGACCGCCACGCTCACACGATCGCGTTCCGGTTGAACCGCGACGAATACGAGCTTTACAAGGCGGTCACGGCTTACATCAATGAATTCCTGCCCCAAGCCAGCGGCCGCAAGAAACAGAGCGTGGCGCTCATTCGCACCGTCCTACAACGCCGGCTGGCTAGTTCGACGCTGGCAATTTTTGAATCCGTCCGGCGGCGCCTCGAAAAACAGCAGGCACTCCTGAAAGAGTTGGAAGGCCTGCCGCCCGTGCAACGCGCCCGCCGGCTCGCCCAACTGCAAGGCCCATTGACCGACGCCGAGCAGGACGAGGACGACCTCGACGAAGCCGAACGCGACCAACTCACCGATGAGTTCACCGCGGCAGTGGAACGGGACCAACTGCGCTCCGAGATTGTCGCCCTGCAGGAATTGCTTTCCCGCGCCCGCCGCGTGCGTGACCAGGCCGCCGACTCCAAACTTTCCGCGCTCAACGAATGTCTCAAGCGGGCCGAGTTCAAGGAACTGACCGACGGCCGGGGAAAGCTGCTCATCTTTACCGAACACCGGGACACGCTGAAACACTTGCGCCACCACCTGGAAAAATGGGGTTACACCGTCACGGACATTCACGGCGGCATGAACCCCCACGAGCGCAAGCGCGCCCAGGAAGAATTCCGCACCTCGCGACAGATTTGCGTTGCGACCGAAGCCGCCGGCGAAGGCATCAACCTTCAATTCTGCCGGTTGATGATTAACTACGACCCGCCTTGGAACCCGACGCGCTTGGAGCAGCGGTTGGGCCGCATCCATCGCATCGGTCAGGAGCGCGACTGCCACGCCTTCAATTTCGTCGCGGCGCAGTCTGAGGAAGGCCAGGATATAGTTGAGGGAAGAATCCTCACGCGCCTCTTGGAAAAGCTCGAACAAATGCGCGCGGTGCTGGCCGACCGCGTCTTCGATGTCATCGGCGAAGTGCTTTCGCTCAACGATGTCAATTTGCCGGACATGCTGCGCGAAGCGGCCCATGACCCGCGCCGCCTTGAGGAATACCTCGACAGAATTGAGCAGGTTGACCCGCAATTGCTCCTCAAATACGAGCAGGCCACCGGCATCGCGCTGGCCCGCGCCAACGTGGATTTCTCCGGCTTCCAACGCGCCAACGTCGAGAGCGAGGAACGCCGCCTCATGCCGCGTTACGTCGAGGAGCAATTCGTTGAAGCGTCCGCCGAAATCGGCTTGAAGATCGAACCCCGCGCGGACGGCCTCTGGCGCATCGAACACGTGCTGGCAGATCTGCGCTCCGACCGGCTCGAGGCCGTTCGACGCCTCGGAAAGCCCGACACCACCTATCGCAAGGTCACCTTCCACAAAGCCCACCTCGACCAAGATCAGCACCTGGACGCCGTCCTGCTTGGCCCCGGCCATCCCCTCTACGCCGCCACGCGGTTCAACATGGCGAAACCTACTGGCTCTGCGTGGTTTGGGATGCGCCGGGCAAGCCTGACAAGACCCCGCTTATGATCCAGAACCCCGCCAAACACCTTCAGCACGCCGGAAAAGAGGTCGTGGCCGCCCGCTTTTTCGACATCCCCGCTCCCGCAATCCGGCGGGCGACCAAAGAACAAAGAACCCCAGATTGACAAGCAACAATGGGCTCAGCATGCCCTCAAACGGAACAGTGCAACCTCCTATGCAAACTGATTTTAAAACCGCGCTTGAGCGCGAGATGGCACACATCAAAACGCAGAACGGCTTGTCAGACGACAAGGCCTTCCTCGTCTGGTTCTTGACATCCATCCTCGAATTGGACGAGGACGTAGCGATCGAGGCGATCTCAGTGGAAGGGGCTAACGACAAGGGCATCGACTTCTTCCTTGTCGACGACGAGAAGACATGTGTCTTCATTGGACAAGGCAAGTTCTCAGTCAATCTGAACCACGCGGGGAAAGAGAAGGATGTCTCGAACCTGGAAAGTAGCCTCAACTGGCTCGCCAGCCCGGAGGCGCTTGCACGAGAGGGCAAGCCAGACCTCGCCCAAGCTCCTCTGGACTTCCGACAGGCGCAAAAGGACGGCTATGGGGTTGAGTTGCTCTACGTGTACGCTGGCCCAAAGTCCGCGAACGTCGATAAGAAGATTGCTGTTTACAACCAAAACCAAGACAACATCACCAAAAGCCGGCCATTCCGGCACTACTACGTGGAGCTTCTGAAAGACCTCTGGGACGAAATTCAAGGCGGCAGGCGAAGGATTGAGAAGGGCTCGCTCACGGTAACAGGCGCATTTGAAACGCAGGGTAAGTTCGG
>Ga0209415_10011772_pt1 | contig 14688 bp, 10 predicted proteins | sample PeaSoiSIISIP2007_FD_187696 | JGI IMG/M metagenome (GOLD analysis project Ga0209415, IMG submission 187696) | Peat soil microbial communities from Weissenstadt, Germany - SII-SIP-2007 (SPAdes) (version 2) | ecosystem: Environmental > Terrestrial > Soil > Wetlands > Peat | place: Germany...
CCGTCGGAGACCTCGGAGGCATGCTGGCCGACCAGGGCGAGCAGGTCGGCGTCCGTGACCTCCTTCTTGGCGTCCGCCAGGGCGATCGCCTCGCGGTACACCGCGTCGAGCCCATCGCCTTCCAGCTCGATGCCCAGGCTGCGGAGCTTGGTCTGGAGCCCGCGCCGACCCGACAGCTTGCCGATCGACAGCGTGCTGCCGGACAACCCGACCGACTGGGGCGTCATGATCTCGTAGGTCAGCGGGTTCTTGATCACGCCGTCCTGGTGGATCCCCGACTCGTGCGCGAAGGCGTTGCCGCCGACAATCGCCTTGTTGGGCTGGACCACGAAGCCGGTGAGGTAGCTGACCAGGCGGCTGGCGTTCGTCAGCTGCTCCGTCTGGACGCGGCTCGCCAGCCCCGGGAACTGCGTGGGGCGGGTGCGCAGGGCCATCACCACCTCCTCCAGGGAGGCGTTCCCGGCGCGCTCGCCGAGCCCGTTGATCGTCACCTCGAGCTGACGAGCACCGGCCTGCACCGCCGCGAGGGTGTTCGCGGTGGCGAGTCCCAGGTCGTTGTGGCAGTGCACGCTGACGACAGCGCCCGACCCGACCCGCTCGACGACGCGGCCGACGAGCGCGCCGAAGTCGGACGGAATGGCGTACCCGACGGTATCGGGGATGTTGACCGTGGTGGCCCCGGCGTCCACGACCGCCTCGTAGACGCGGAGCAGGAAGTCCGGGTCCGTTCGGCTCGCGTCCTCGGCGCTGAACTCGATCTCGACGTCTCGCCCGAGCGCCTGCCTGCCATAGCGGACCCAGTGGACGGCCGCCGCCAGCGCTTCCTCGCGGGACATGCGCAGCTTGTGCTTCAGGTGGATATCGCTGGTCGCGATGAAGACGTGCAGGTGAGGTCGCTCGGCGACCCGGATCGCCTCGACCGCCCGCTGTGGGTCGCCGTCGCGGCAGCGGGCCAGGGCGGCGACCGCCACGCCCCTGGTCTCTTTCGCGATCCTGTGGACCGCGTCGAAGTCGCCCGGCGACGACGCCGGGAAGCCGGCCTCGATGACGTCGACGTCCAGCCGCACGAGGGCGCGCGCCACCTCGAGCTTCTCGGCCGCCGTCAGCCCGGCGCCCGGGGCCTGCTCGCCGTCGCGCAGGGTCGTGTCGAAGATGCGGACGCGGCCCGGCTCCACGCCCGGGATGCCTGCTGGGGCCGTCATCGGGGTCCTCCCTCCGCGCGCGACCGCTCGGCCGACGCCTGGGCCTGCTCCGGGCGAACCTCCACGGGGTTCAGCCAGCGCATCTTCGAGCGAAGCTCCGCGCCCACCCGCTCGATGGGGTGGTCCTGGTCCTGGCGACGCAGCCGGGTGAACTCCGGCCGACCGGCCTCGTTCTCGGCGATCCACCGGCGGGCGAACGTGCCGTCCTGGATCTCGGCCAGGACCTGCTGCATCGTCTCCCGGACGTGGCCGTCCACGATCCGCGGCCCCGACACGTAGTCGCCGTACTCCGCCGTGTCGCTGACGCTGAACCGCATGAAGTTGAGGCCACCGCGGTACATCAGGTCCACGATCAGCTTCAGCTCGTGCATGACCTCGAAGTAGGCCAGCTCGGGCTGGTATCCGGCCGCGACGAGCGTCTCGAAGCCGTTCTTGACCAGGTTCGAGACACCGCCGCACAGGACGGCCTGCTCGCCGAAGAGGTCCGTCTCGGTCTCCTCGGCGAAGGTCGTCTCCAGCACGCCGGCGCGCGTCGCGCCGAGGGCCCGAGCGTAGGCAAGGACGCGGGCGCGGGCAGTGCCAGTGTGTTCGCGGTGCACCGCGAACAGCGCGGGCACGCCGCCGCCCTCCACGTACACGGACCGGACCAGGTGGCCGGGCCCCTTGGGCGCGACCATGCCGACGTCGATGCCGCCCGGCGGGTCGATCAGGCCGAAGTGGATGTTGAACCCGTGGGCGAACAGGAGCAGCCGACCGGGCCGAAGATGCGGGGCAATCTCCCGGTCGTAGACGGTCTTCTGGGCGGTATCGGGGACGAGGATCATGATCGAGTCCGCCTGTCCGACGGCCTCGCCCACGTCGGAGACCCGGAGGCCGGCCTCGGCGGCGATCGAACGGCTCTTGCTGTTCGCGGCAAGGCCGACCACGACGTCGACGCCCGAGTCGCGCAGGTTCAGCGCGTGCGCGTGTCCCTGGCTCCCATAGCCGATGATCGCGACGGTCCGGTCCTGCAGGGCCGCCGGGTCCGCATCCGCGTCGTAATACATGTGCGCCGTCACCTGGTCACTCCCTCGTACTCCACCACCTGGGGTCCGCGCACCATGACGGTCGTGCCGGTGCGGACCATCTCCCTGATACCAAAGCCGCCCACGAGCGAAACGAGCGCGTCGATCTCGTCCTCGGTGCCCGTCGCCTCGACGATCACCGAGTCCGCGGCGACGTCCACCACGCGGCCCTTGTACAGCTCGATGATCTTGAGGACCTCGGCTCGTGTGCTGTTCGTGGCGCGGACCTTGACCAGCGCCAGCTCGTGCTCGATGCGGGGCTCGGTGGTCACGTCCTGCACCTTCAGGACGTCGATCAGCCTGTAGAGCTGCTTCGCCGCCTGCTCCACTGCCACGTCGTCGCCGTGCAGCGTGATCGTCATGCGGCTCACGTCGGGGCGCTCGGTGCGGCCGACGGCGAGCGAGTCGATGTTGAAGTTGCGGGCGCGCATCAGGCTGGCGACGCGGTTGAGGACACCGGGGCGGTTGTTGACGACGGCGACCAGGACGTGGCGGTGGCCGGCGCCGGTGCCGGGCTCGTCCCGAACGGCAGGAGCCGCCTGCGCGGCGGCCGCGGGGCCGGGGACGGCCGGCGGCGGGGCCGCGGGGGGACGGCGCGTCGTCGGATCGGTCATTCGTCGGCGCCTCCCCATTCCTCGATCAGGTCGGACAATCCCTTGCCCGCCGGCATCATGGGGAAGACGTTCTGCTCGTCCGCGATCCGGAAGTGGACCAGTGCTGGACCGTCGACCGCCCGGGCCGCGGCGATCGCGGCGGGGACCTCGTCCGGTGTGGTCGCACGGAACGCCGGGATGCCGTACGCGTCGGCCAGCTTCAGGAAGTCCGGCCCGAGCAGGTGCGAGGAGTGGTAGTTGCCGGCGTAGATGAGCTCCTGCCACTGCCGGATCATGCCCAGCTTGTTGTTGTCGAGGATGGCGATCCGCACCGGGATGTGGTCCTGCACGAGCGTCGCCAGCTCCTGCAGGGTCATCTGGAACCCGCCGTCGCCACAGATCGCCCAGGTCTCCTTGTCCGGTCGTCCCAGGGCCGCCCCCATCGCCGCCGGCAGCGCGTAGCCCATCGTGCCGAGGCCGCCGGAGCTGAGGTGCGAGTTCGGGCGCCGGTAGCCGGCGTAGCGCGCCATCCACATCTGGTTCTGGCCAACGTCCGAGACGAGGGTGGCATCGTGGTCGGTGGCCGCGCCGATCTGCTCGATCACGTAGTCCGCGGACAGCAGCCCGTCACGCCACGCGCCCGACCCGTGCCAGCTGCGCGACTCCGACTCGACGCGCCACGCGGCCAGCTCGGCGAAGTAGCTGGCGCGATCCTCGGGGCGCCGCTCGGCGACGAGCGGGGTCAGCGCCGCGAGCACGCGCCCGACGTCGCCGACGATGGGCACGTCCACCGACACGTTCTTCCCGATCTCGGCGGGGTCGATATCGACGTGCACGATCCTGGCGCCGGTCGCGTACGTGCTTACCTTGCCGGTGACGCGGTCGTCGAAGCGCATGCCGAGCGCGATCAGCAGGTCCGACGACTGGATCGCCCGGTTGACATGCTTCCAGCCGTGCATGCCCATGTAGCCGTACGAGAGCGGGTGCGTCTCGTCCATGGCACCCACACCGAGGAGCGTGTGGGCGACGGGGATCTGCGTCTTCTCGGCAAACGCGCGCAGCTGGTCCCACGCCTGCGCGAGGAGGATCCCGTGGCCCGCGAGGATCACCGGGCGCGCCGCCTCGTCGACGAGCCTGGCGGCCAGCCGGAGCTGGCGGGAGTGGCCGTCGAAGTTGGGACGGAAACCCGGGATGGCGGCGAGGACCGCCTCGTCGTCGGGATGCGGGGCCTGCGTCTCCTGCTGCAGTGCGTCCTTCGTGATGTCGATGTGCACCGGGCCGGGGCGGCCGGTTCGCGCGATGTGGAACGCCTCCGCGAAGACGTGCGGGAGATCGTTCGCGTCCCGGACGAGGTAGTTGTGCTTGGTCATGGGGAGCGTGATGCCGGTGATGTCGATCTCCTGGAACGCGTCCTTGCCGAGCAGTGCGGCCGCCACGTTCCCGGTGATGGCCACCATCGGGATCGAGTCGAGCATGGCAGTCCCGATGCCCGTCACCAGGTTGGTGGCGCCGGGGCCGGAGGTGCCCAGGCAGACGCCCACCCTGCCAGTTGCGCGGGCGTAGCCATCGGCGGCATGCGCCGCACCCTGCTCATGCCGGACCAGCACGTGGCGCAGCTCGGGATAGTCGCCCAGGACGTCGTACAGGGGCAGGACGACGCCACCCGGATAGCCGAAGAAGACCTCGACACCCTGTCGCAGGAGCGCCTCGCAGACGACGTCCGCGCCGATGCGCGTGCGCCCGCGCGGCTTCGCGTCGCGGAGCATGCCGGTGCGCGCGTGCTCGACGGCGGTCGCGCCCTCGGTTCCGGCTCCGGGCAGGTGGCGACCGGTCGTCGGCGCCGACGCTGGGGCCATGCCCCCCGCGGTCTGTCGTCCCGTGATCGTCATCCCGGCTCTCCCGCTGCACAAACGAAAGACCCCCGCCGTCCGGCGAGGGTCCTGATCGGTCCGGTTCTCTGCGCCTAGCGGCGCACGCTCCGTCTCCCGTCAGGCTCCCGCCGGGAGCCGGTAATAAGGGAGAGCACCCCCCGGCCGAGGAGCCGGAGGACGCCGAAGAGCGTTACGTCGGCGGTGGAGTCGTCGGGCAGACGGACGGGCACCCGCCGACCATCCGCCGTGACGGCGATGGCGACGCGGTCCCTGTTCGTCTCTGTCTGGCCCACCGGGCGCTCCAACCTGCGGTTGAGGCGCGAGTGTACCCGGGCACCCCGGTCTTGTCCACAGTTTGTGCAGTCCACAGTTTGGTGCGGCGACAGGGTCTGCTAGGCTGGGATCGAACGTCCCCCAACCGCACGAGATCGAGTCATGGCCGATACGTCTCGCCCGCGAACCCTCGTCGAGAAGATCTGGGACCAGCACGTCGTCGCCCAGGAACCCGGAGCCCCGGCCATCCTGGCGATCGACCTCCACCTGGTCCACGAAGTGACGAGCCCGCAGGCATTCACCGGGCTCCGCGAGCGCCGGCTGCCCGTCCGCCATCCCGAGCGTACGGTGGCCACCGAGGATCACTCGATCCCGACACTGCCACGCGAACGCGGCCTTCCGATGTTGGACGACCAGGCCGCGTTCCAGGTCGCGCAGCTCGAGCGCAACTGCCTCGACTTCGGCATCCCGCTGCACGGCATGGACTCGGAGACGCGCGGGATCGTCCACGTGATCGGGCCGGAGCTGGGCCTCAGCCAGCCGGGCATGACGATCGTGTGCGGGGACTCCCACACGGCCACGCATGGGGCCGTCGGCGCGCTGGCGTTCGGCATCGGCACGACCGAGGTCGAAATGGTGCTGGCCACCCAGGTCCTGCTCCAGCGACGCCCGAAGACGTACGAGGTTCGAGTCGAGGGACGGCTGTCGCCGGGCGTGTCGGCGAAGGACATCATCCTCGCGCTGATCGCGCGCATCGGGGTGGGTGGCGGCACCGGGCACGTGTTCGAGTACTCGGGCGAGGCGATCCGGGCGCTCGGCATGGAGCAGCGCATGACGATCTGCAACATGTCGATCGAGGGCGGCGCGCGCGCCGGACTGGTCGCCCCAGACGAGACCACCTTCGAGTACCTGCACGGGCGCCGGCACGCGCCGCAGGGCGCGGCGTGGGACGAGGCCGTCGCGGGCTGGCGGAAGCTTCCGTCGGACCCCGGAGCGACGTACGACCGGACGATCACGCTCGACGCCTCCGCACTCGAACCGATGGTCACGTACGGCACCAACCCGGGCATGGGCGTGGCCGTCACCGGCCGGGTGCCGTCCCTCGACGAGGCACCCGACGACGCCAGCCGCCGGGCGCTGGACAGGGCGCTGGCGTACATGGACCTCGCGCCCGGTCAGCCGATCGCGGGCCACAGGGTCGACGTCGTCTTCATCGGGTCGTGCACGAACAGCCGGATCGGGGACCTGCGCGCGGCGGCGACGATCCTTCGCGGACGCCGGGTGGCGGACGGCACGCGACTGCTCGTCGTGCCCGGCTCGCAGCAGGTCAAGGCGCAGGCCGAGCGAGAGGGTCTCCACGAGGTGTTCCTCGCGGCTGGCGCGGAGTGGCGCGAGTCGGGCTGCTCAATGTGCATCGCCATGAACGGCGACCAGCTGGAGCCCGGGCAGTACGCGATCAGCACGAGCAACCGCAACTTCGAGGGGCGGCAGGGCACCGGCGGTCGCACGTTCCTGGCCTCCCCGCTGACCGCCGCCGCGAGCGCGATCGCCGGCGTCGTCGCCGACCCCCGGCCGCTGGTCGACCGCCGCCCGGTCGTCGTGGAGGGCCGCTGACATGACCGAGCCGCTCGCCGCCTTCACCAGCCGCGTCATTCCGCTGCCGGCCGAGAACGTCGACACCGACCAGATCATCCCGGCGCGCTACCTGAAGACGACCGGGAAGTCCGGCCTCGCCGAGGGCCTGTTCTTCAACTGGCGCTACCTGCCGGACGGCACGCCGCGCCCGGACTTCGTGCTGAACCGCCCGGAGATGCAGGGGCGCGCCATCCTGCTGGCCGGGGCCAATTTCGGCTCCGGCTCGTCCCGCGAGCACGCGCCATGGGCGCTGCTGTCGTGGGGCGTCCGCGCCGTGATCTCGACCGGCTTCGCCGACATCTTCCGCGCGAACTCGCTCAAGAATGGGTTGCTGCCGATCGTCGTGTCACCGGAGCGGCACGCCACGCTGTTCGAGCGGCTGGCGACCGAGCCCGACGTCGAGGTCACGGTCGACCTCGAGAGGCAGCGGGTAACGCTGGGGTCGAGCCCCGGGGCGCCAGCCTCGGCCAGAGCGACCGCCGGCGCGACCGCCTCGGGCGGAGCGACCGCCGGCGTGCCCAGCGCGGCCGGCGCGGACGCCGACGCCGACGTCTTTTCGTTCGAGATCGACCCGTTCGCCCGCCGGATGCTGCTCGAGGGGACGGACGAGATCGGCTACGTGCTCGCGCGCCTGCCGGCGATCGAGGCGTGGGAGTCGTCCAACCCGGCGCGGGTCAACACGCTGGCGTAGGACGCCACCGGCGGATCCCGAGCTGGCCGGTCCAGCGTCCGAACCACGCGTCCAGCATGCCCCGCGCTGCCGCCCGTTGCCTTCGCTCGGCGAGTGCCGCGCCGGCGCTCCGCGGCTCCGCCGCTTCGCCTGCTTCGCCTACTTCGCCGGAACGGCGCCGCCGCGCTCGTCAACGCCGCCCTGCGGCTCGGCGGCTGCGCCGCGCTCGTGCCGCGCCGGCGACGGCCACCATGCCCGGTCGCCGACGAGCGTGGTCAGTGCCGGGACCAGGATCGATCGCACGAGGAACGTGTCGATCAGGACGCCCACCGCGACCGCGACGCCGATCTGGAACAGCACCACGAGCGGAGCGCTGGCCATCGAGCCGAACGTGCCCGCGAGGATGAGACCGGCCGACGTGATCACCGCGCCGGTCCGGCCCGACGCTATGCGGATTCCGTCACGGATCGGCCGGTGCTCGCTCTCCTCCCGCACCCGGCTCATCAGGAAGATGTTGTAGTCCGAGCCGAGCGCCACGAGCAGCACGAAGACCATCAGCGGCAGGAAGAAGTTGACCCCCGGCTGCCCGAGAACCGACTGGTACAGCCAGGACGTCAGACCCAGCGTGCTCAGGTACGAGAGCAGGACCGTCAGCACCAGGTAGATGGGCGCCACGATCGCCCGCAGCAGCAGCACCAGCACCAGGAACACGCCCGTGACCGTGATCGCGGCCACGTGCTGGAAGTCTGTGTCGAGCGCCGTCTGCGTGTCCGCCAGCTCGGCGGTCGGGCCACCCACGTACGCGTGCGCTCCGCCCCCGAACTGCCCGGCGACCGGGTCGAGCACGCCGCGAGCGCGACGCACCGTGTCGAACGCGGCGATGGAGTACGGGTCGTCGACGGTCACGACGAAGAGGCGCGTGACCGACTTGTCGCTGGAGAGGTAGGCGGCCACGGCCGACTGCACCTGCGCCCCGCTCGTCCCGCCCAGCGTGGTGGGAATGAACAGGTCGTCGGGGAGTGCCGCGTACGCCCGGGCGAGCGTGCGGAGGTCGCCCGGGAGCCGGCCGAGGACGGCGGCGATCTGGGCCTGCAGCGCGGCCGACCCGGCGCTCACGGGAAGGCCCGCGGGGAACAGCACGGCGTTCGGCTGAGTGTCGAACGCGGCCGCGAGGGACCCGAGGGCCGCCGCGAGGTCGGCCGCGACAGCGAGCGTGGGCGCCCGCTCCAGGACTGCGAGGTCGGACTGCGCGCGGGTCAAGGCCGGGGCGCTCGCGGTGGCCGGGTACGCCGTCACCAACTGCTGGAGGTAGGCACCCACCACCTGCAGCGCGGCCGTCGGGTTGACGCCCGGCGCGACCGGCGCCTGCAGGGCAGCGGCGAACCCGCGGAGCTGCGACGAAACGAGTGCGCCCTCACGGAGCTGCGCGATCAGCGCCGGGGCCGTGGCGAGGTCCGCCCGCACCGCCGCGTACGCCGGGGTGGACGCGACGCCCGGGAACGGCCCGGCGAGCGCGGCGACGTACGCCGCCGCGGACTGGAGCGCGCCCGTCACCTTCGGCCCGAGCAACGCCTGTACGCCACCACCGGAGGACGTGAACCCGGAGGCGATCGACTCGAGCTGGCTGGAGGGGACGTATGCGTCAGGGACGCTGCCGTCCCCACTCGGGGCGACCAGGCTGGTCACGCTCTGCACGCCGGGCGTCGTCGCCAGCGCCTCGGTCACGTCGCGAAGCCGGGCCAGCGAGGCGGGTGCCAGCAGGTCCGTCCCGGGGCCCGCCTCGATGACGCCGTTAGCGGGCATGATCCGGCCCTTTCCAAGATGCTGCGCCACGAGGTCGAATCCCACGCGCGCATCCGAGGTGGCCGGCAGGTCGCTGACCGCGTCGAAGTTCGAACGCATCGCCGTGATCCCGCTGACTGGAACCAGCAGGACGACCAGCAGCACCGCACCGACGAGGGCCGGCCGCCGGGACACGCCGCCGGCGAGCCGGACGAAGAAGCTGCGCGGGTTGACGGTGGACTCGTCACGCTCGTGCATCGGCCAGAAGAGGTAGTGCCCGAACACTCCGAGCAGCGCCGGCGTGAACGTGAGCCCGGCGATGAGCGTCACGAAGATCGCGATGGCGAGGGCCGGACCCGTTGTCTGAATCATCTGGAACTGGCCGAACGCCATCGAACCCAGCCCCACGATGACCGTCGCGGCGCTGGCCGTGATGACGGCCCCGATCCGTTTCACGGTGGCCTGCGAGGCGGCGTGCCAGTCGCCGCGACTGACCTCCTCGCGGAAGCGCGAGATCAGGAAGATCGTGTAGTCGGTCCCGACCCCGAACACGAGCACCACCACGAACGTGTCGAGCAGCGACGAGATCTTCCAGCCCGCGTCGGCCAGGTAGCCGAGCACGCCGCGCGACACCAGGTACGCCACCCCGATGGTCGCCAGCGGCACCAGGGCCGCCAGCGGCGCGCGGTAGACCAGCAGCAGGATCACCACCACGAGGGCGATCGTGACCAGCAGCGTGCTGTCGGTGCCCTTCACGATCGCATTCATGTAGTCGAGGCTGATACCGGCCGACCCGGTGACGTTCGCCTGCAGCCCCGAGGGCGCCGTCCGCGCGAGGTGCGCCCGCAGCGCATCCACCGCGTCGCCCGCGCCACCTGCGAGCGAGGCTACGGTGAGGTTGACGTTCATGAGCTCGAGCTGACCGTCGGGGCTGCGCATCATCGCGGCCAGCTGCGGGTCCGACTCGGGCGTCTGGACACTGGACACGATCGTCCGCAGGCCGCTGGGAGCGTCGGGGCTCGTGATCCAGGACGCGACAGCGGCGATGTACGAGCGGTCCGACGCGCTGAGCCCCGACGTCCGCGAGAACGAGATGGTGGTGGATCCCGCGGACACCTCGCTGGGGAACGCCCGCTCGAGCGCCGTCCGAGCGCGGATCGACTCGGTCGTGGGGGGAAGGAACGAGCTCTGGTCGGTCGATCCCACCTGCGCCAAGGATGGCGCGAGCGCCAGGGCCGCCCCCGCCGCGACGATCCAGGCCGCGAGGATGACGAAGCGGAAGCGGAACGCGAACGAGCCGAGCTGCTGGAACATCACCTGCCCCTGCGGCGTGTCCCGCCCGCCGGGCACGCACGGAACCCATCTCCCCACGCGGGCGCGCCCCACGCTAGGAGCTTGCGGCCGCGTTGGCCACCGCCGGGCGGCACTCACGCCGTGGGCAAGACGGCAGGACCGGGACCGACCCGGCTGCAGCCGAGGCATGGGCGTCCGTCGGAGCCGGCGTACGTCCGTCGGAGTCCGGCGTGCCGCCCGCGACCCTTGCGCCCGCGTCCGTAGAATGGCGCGACCAAACCGAGGAGGGATGACGTGCCCGACCGACCTCTGCCGTACGACCTGCCGACCGATCCGGCGAAGCGGCATTCCGCGGCACTGACCGAGGGCCCGGAACGGGCACCGGCCCGCGCCATGCTCAAGGCCGTCGGGTTCACCGACGAAGACCTGGCCCGCCCTCTCATCGGAGTCGCGTCCACCTGGATCGAGACCATGCCCTGCAACTGGAACCAGCGCGAACTGGCCGAGCAGGTCAAGGCCGGCATCCGCGCGGCCGGGGGTACGCCCATGGAGTTCGACACCATCGCCATCAGCGACGGCGTGTCGATGGGCACGGAGGGCATGAAGGCGAGCCTCGTCAGCCGCGAGGTGATCGCCGACTCGATCGAGCTGGTCGCGCGCGGCCACCTGTTCGACGGGCTCGTGTGCCTCGTCGGATGCGACAAGACCATCCCGGCCGCGGTGATGGCCCTTGGCCGCCTCGACATCCCCGGCGTCGTCCTCTACAACGGCACCATCCTCCCCGGCAACTTCCGCGGCCGCGACGTCACGGTCCAGACCGTCTTCGAGGCCGTGGGCGCATACGAGGCCGGCACGATGAGCGGCCGCGACCTCTGGGAGCTCGAGAACGTGGCATGCCCCGGCGCGGGCGCCTGCGGCGGCCAGTTCACCGCCAACACGATGAGCACGGCGCTCGAGTTCCTGGGCATCTCGCCGGCCGGCCTCAACGGCATCCCCGCCCCGTTTCCGGAGAAGCTCGAGGCGGCGCGCGCGACCGGCGACCTCGCCGTCCGACTCGTGCGCGAGGACGTCCGCCCGCGTTCGATCGTGACCCGCGCGGCGCTGGAGAACGCAGTCGCGTCGGTCGCGGCCACGGGCGGTTCCACCAACGGCGTCCTCCACCTCCTCGCCATCGCCCGCGAGTTCGGCGTCCCGCTCACGATCGACGAGCTCGGCGAGATCGCCGACCGCACGCCGCACCTGGCGGACCTCGTGCCCGGGGGTCGGTTCGTCGCCCTCGACATCTACCGTGCCGGCGGCGTCGCGCTGGTCATGCGCGAGCTGTTGAAGCGCGGCCTGCTGCACGGTGACGCCCGGACGGTCGACGGCCGCACCATCGTCGAGGTCGCGGGCGCCGTCCGCGAGACGCCCGGGCAGGAGGTCGTCCGGCCCATCGACCGTCCGCTGAACGAGCGGGGCGGCCTGGCGATCCTGCACGGCACCCTCGCTCCGAACGGGTGCGTCATCAAGCTCGCCGGCCACGAGCGCCGCCAGTTCCGAGGACCGGCGCGCGTCTTCGACTCCGAGGAGGCGAGCTTCGAGGCCGTCAAAGCCCGCGAGATCCGGCCCGGGGACTGCGTCGTGATCCGCTACGAAGGCCCGGCCGGCGGCCCCGGCATGCGCGAGATGCTGCACGTCACGGCGGCGCTCGTGGGTGAAGGCCTGGGAGACGATATCGCGCTGCTCACGGACGGCCGCTTCAGCGGCGCCACCCACGGCCTCATGATCGGCCACGTCGCGCCCGAGGCCGCCCTCGGCGGGCCGATCGCGCTCGTCCGGGAAGGCGACGCGATCGTGATCGACGTCGACCGCCACGCGCTCGACCTGGACGTCCCGGCCGCCGAGCTCGACCGGCGGCGATCGGCGTGGCGGCCGCCGGCACCCAGCTACACGGGCGGCGTGTTCGCCAAGTACGCCGCGCTCGTCACGTCGGCGAGCGAGGGCGCCGTGACCGACCCGGGCGCGAGGCGGGTCGCGGCTGCGGCTGCCGGCTCAGGCGGCGGCTGACCCAAAGGCCGATCCGTGGGCGGAGCCCGCGGATCGAGCGGCGTCGCCTGATCGCGCGCCGTGTGCTGCCGCGAAGGTCGGGCCCGCGCGCCGCGGAGGGCGGCCTGCTCCGCGGGGGGAGGCCTACTCCGCAGGCCGGACGGCGGCCTACTTCGGCGGGCGGCGGCCTACTCCGCGGGCCCCGCCTTGATCAGCTTTCCTCGCGGCGTGATCGCGCGGTCGGCCAGGGCGGCGACGCCCATCGCGACCAGCGCGCGCTCGGCGGCGGGAAGCGGACGCACGACCGCCAGGAACTGCTCGGCGCGCGCCCGGTCCACCTGGCCGAGCAGCGTCAGCCCCGCCTCTGTGAGGGCGAGCGTCCGCTCCCGGCGATCGGCCTGCTCCTCGTGCCGCGTCAGCAGTCCGCGCCGCTCGAGGCCGGACACCACCCGGCTCGTCGCCGAGGGCGAGCGGCCCAGGTAGCCCGCGAGCTCCCCCACCGTCAGCGTGACAGCGCCTGCCACGGCGTACAGGGCGGCGAGCTGCGTGAAGCCCAGGCCGAGCTCCGCGAGCTGTCCGGCGAACCCGATCACCAGCTCGCGCCAGAGCGCCCTGCCCATCGCGATCCGATCGGACAGCTGACGGGGGTTCTGCAGCTCGGCCCCGGCCGCCTCGACGACGCGGCTCATCAGCTCGCCGGTCCCCGACCTGCTCGGCCGTGCCGCTTCGCCGGCCGCGGCGGGCGGGACCGGGCCGCCGCCGGCTCCGCCCCGGCCGCCCCGCCGATCCACGGGAACAGGTCCTGCCATCGGCGGAAGCATACCCAGGATCCCACACCCGTGCAGGAATGCACGCGAATCCGGCCCGCGGGGCGTTCGGGCTGGTACCGTCTGCGCCGCACGTGGTTCCGCGTCGCGCCGTGTCGCCACACGCGACGGACCCGCGCCAGAGGAGGAGCATGGGCGAGCTCGCGTTCGTCTTCCCGGGGCAGGGATCGCAGTACGTCGGGATGGGCCGGGCGCTGGCCGAACAGTCACCTGCCGCGGCGGCCGCTTTCGCGGAAGCCGACACCGCGCTCGGGGAGCCACTCTCCGCGCTCGCCTGGTCCGGGAACGCCGACGAGCTGGACCTGACCGCGAACGCGCAGCCGGCCCTCGTGGCCACGTCGATCGCGTACCTCCGGGCGCTGCAGGACCGACTCGGGGCCGCCGGCGACCCGCCACTGGTCCCGGCGTTCCTTGCCGGCCACTCGATGGGCCAGTACAGCGCGATGGTCGCCGCCGGCGTCATCTCGCTGGCGGACGGCGTGCGGCTCGTCCGGGAACGAGGCCGCCTGATGCAGTCGTCCGGGTCGCCGCGAGAGGGCGCGATGGCCGCCGTGATCGGACTGGACGAGGCACGGCTCGCAGATCTCGAGGTCGCAGGTGCCGCGGCCGGCGTCTTCACCATCGCGAACCGGAACTCGGCCGGCCAGGTCGTCGTCAGCGGCGAGCGGCCCGCGGTCGAGGCCGCGGTCACGGCCGCGAAAGCGCTGGGCGCCAGACGCGCGGTGACGCTCCCCGTCAGCGTGGCAGCGCACTCGCCTCTCATGGCGCAGGCGGCCCTCGGCATGCGGGTGGCCCTGGCGAGCGTCACGTTCCGCGACCCGATCGCGCCGCTGCTCGCCAACGCCGACGCGCACCTCCTGACGACCGGGGAGGCGTGTCGCGCCGAGCTCGTGGAGCACCTGACCGCCGGCGTGGACTGGGTTCGTGCCGTCCTGGCCATGACGGCGGCCGGCTGCGACACCTTCGTCGAGGTCGGACCAGGTCGGGTGCTGACCGGGCTCGTGAAGCGCATCGCCCCCGCAGCCACCGCCGCCGCCCTCGACGAGGCCGACGCGCCCGGCAGGCTGGCCGTCCCCGTCGTCGCGTGGACGGCCCCGGCCCCGACCCCGGCACCGGCCGGCTCGACATGATCGGCATCGCCCGCACGACCGCCCACCGAAACGCGAGGAGAACCGCGCACCATGCGTCGACCTGACTACAACCGCCGCGTCGTCGTGACCGGGCTCGGGACCGTGAGCCCGATCGGCAACGACGTCGACACCGTCTGGAACAACCTGGTCGCCGGCCACAGCGGCATCGTGCCGATCACCAGGTTCGACGCGTCCAGCTACGACTGCAACGGCGCGGGCGAGGTCAAGGACTTCGACGCCCGGGAGTGGATGGACTTCAAGGCGGCCCGGAGGACCGGCCTCAACGTCCAGTTCGGGGTCGCGGCGGCGAAGCAGGCACTCGC
>Ga0209415_10011773_pt1 | contig 14687 bp, 14 predicted proteins | sample PeaSoiSIISIP2007_FD_187696 | JGI IMG/M metagenome (GOLD analysis project Ga0209415, IMG submission 187696) | Peat soil microbial communities from Weissenstadt, Germany - SII-SIP-2007 (SPAdes) (version 2) | ecosystem: Environmental > Terrestrial > Soil > Wetlands > Peat | place: Germany...
TTCGGCGGCCGGCCATCTCCTTGAAAAGGCGTGATATTTCTGACCGGGCGAGAGTCAGTCTTTAGGGCGGTTGGTATGAGGTGTGCATCCGGGCTTGACCCGGCCATCCATGCACGCATTGTCCGGGGGGCAGATGGCCGGGTCGCTCCCGGCCATGAAGAGCGGCATGGAGGCGGCTATGCACACGATGGCGGCGGTGTTGCGCGCTCAGGGCAAGCCTCGTCCCTATGCGATCAGCCAGCCGATGACGATCGAACAGGTGCAGCTCGATCCGCCGGGGCCGGGCGAGGTGCTGTACGAGATCGTTGGCGCCGGGCTCTGCCATTCTGATCTCTCCACCATCGAGGGTCTGCGGCCGCGCAAGCTGCCCTCCATTCCTGGCCATGAGGCGGCTGGCATCGTGCGCGAGGTCGGACCGGAAGTGCACGGACTGCAGCCGGGCGACCACGTCGTCAGCGTGTTCGTTACCAGTTGCGGTGATTGCCGCTACTGCAATGGCGGTCGACCAAACCTGTGCCAGAGCTCTTTCACCGCACGCGCGGAAGGCACGCTGATCTCCGGCAGCAGGCGGCTCTCGCTGAACGGCGATCCGCTGTACCACTACAGCGGCCTGTCGGTGTTAGCCCAATACGCGGTGGTGGCGCAGAACGCCCTGGTGAAAATCCCCGACGACGTGCCGCTGGAAGACGCGGCGATCTTCGGTTGCGCTGTGGTTACCGGCCTCGGTGCGGTCCTGAATACGGCGCAGGTGCCGCCTGGGGGCCAGATGGCTGTGGTCGGTCTCGGCGGCGTCGGCATGAACGCGCTGCTCGGCGGCGTGGTGGTCGGCGCGGAACGCATCGTCGCGGTCGATCTCAATGCCGACAAGCTGCGCCTCGCACGCGACCTGGGCGCCACCGACACGTTCCTCGCGGGCAACGCCGACGTGGCGGCGGCGATCAAGGCGGCGACCGGCGGCGGACTGGACTATGTCATCGAGACCGCCGGCGCAATCGAGGCCATGAACCTCGCCTATGCCATCACCGCACGCGGCGGCATGGTGGTCAGCGCCGGGCTGCCGGCGGTGGACCGGGTGTTCGCGTATCCGCATTCGGCACTGGTTTCGGACGAAAAGTCGATCCGCGGCAGCTACATGGGGAGCTGCGTGCCGAAGCGCGACATCCCGCGCTTCATCGGGCTGTACCAGCGCGGCAAGCTGCCGGTGCAGAAGCTGCGCAGCGGCTTCATTGGCTTCGACGAGATCAACGCCGGCTTCGACCGCCTGGCCGAAGGCGCGGTGCTGCGTCAGGTGCTGCGGCCGCATGGGTAAGCCAATGTACACCTGTCAGGCTTCGCGTCGTCGGTCCGCTTCACGGACCAGCCCCGCAGAGCGGGAGAGGTAATCGCTGACATGCCAACCTTCCTGGTCACCGGCGGCGCCGGGTTCATCGGTTCGCACCTGTGCGACGCGCTCGTACGGCGCGGCGACTCCGTTCGGGTGCTCGACGACCTGTCCACCGGCTCCCGCACCAATCTCCCTCCGGGCGTGGCGCTGATCGAAGCGGACGTCGCGGATCCGGACGCCGTCCGCGCCGCGATCGACGGCGCGGACGGCGCTTTCCATCTTGCCGCCATTGCCTCGGTGGCGCGCGGCGTCACCGACTGGCTCGGCACGCATCGCGCCAACCTCACCGGCACCATCACGCTGCTCGACGCCATCCGCCGCCGCGGAACGCTGATCCCGGTGGTCTACGCCTCCTCTGCCGCAGTGTATGGGGACTGCCTCACGGTTCCGATCAGCGAAGACGCCGAGTGCCGCCCGCTCTCAGCGTATGGTGCCGACAAATACGCCTGCGAGTTGCACGCGCGCGTGGCCAGCCACGTGCACGGCATTCCCACTACCGGCCTGCGCTTCTTCAATGTGTATGGCCCGCGCCAGGATCCAGGCTCGCCCTATTCGGGCGTGATCTCCATCTTCTGCGAGCGAGTCGCGCGCGGTGTGTCGATCGACATCTTCGGCGACGGACAACAGACCCGCGACTTCGTCTTCGTCGCCGACGTCGTCGCCGCACTCCTTGCCGCGATGCAGCACCCATCCACGGATGCGCCGGTGTTCAATGTCTGCACCGGCACGCCTACCAGCGTGCTCGATCTCGCGCGCATCATCGCGGACCTTGCCGGAACGACGCTCGATGTGCGGCATCTAGCGCCTCGGGCCGGCGAAATCCGCCACTCGACCGGGGATCCCCATCGCGCCCGCGCCGCATTCGGTCTCGGCCAACCGGTGCCGCTGCGCGACGGCTTGCGCAAGGTGCTGGACTGGCTGGCGGACGGTCACTAAACCCCCACACCTCTCCTGCTGCGCGGGAGAGGCCGAGGTGCGAAGCGCCTAGGGCGAGGGTGCAACGGGGCGACCCGATCACCCTAACCCGGTGCTTTGCGCCAACTTCCGCCGCGTGGCGGAAGAGGTGCACGGGGGACCCGCCGCTGAAGCCGATGCTGATCGTATTGCTTCTGCCGCCGGTCAACCTCGTGCTCGTGATCCTGGTGGGGGTCGCGTTGCTGCGCACTCGGCCGCGTCTCGCGCGTTGGCTCATCAGCCTCGCCGCGCTTCTATTGCTCGCGCTGGCGATGCCGGCGGTTGCCGGCACATTGCTTTGTGCGTTGGAGCGTAACCTGCCGATGACCCCGCCGGCGGCCAAGCCGCCCCGCGCGATCGTTATTCTCGGCGGCGATATCGCTCGCACCGACGGCGCCCAGCCCGGGGTGACAGTCGGGCACCTGACACTGGAACGATTGCGCGCTGGCGCCGCCCTGGAGCGGAAAACCCAGTTACCGATCCTGGTCACCGGCGGCGTGGTCAACGACACTCCGCCACCGGTCGCCCTGCTGATGCGAGAGAGCCTGAAACAGGACTTCCAGGTCCCTGTGCGCTGGACCGAGGACAGCTCGCGCGACACTTGGCAGAACGCACAGGACAGCGCCGCGATCTTGCGCGCCGCGGGCATCGACTCGGTTTACCTCGTCACGCATTCCTGGCACGAGCGTCGCGCGCTGATTGCCTTCGCGGCGACGGGAACCACGGTGATCGCCGCGCCGACACCGCTGGACCAACCGCCCATGCCGATCTTCTCGGACTTCCTGCCGAGCGCCCGGTCCTGGGAGACCAGCTACTACGCGCTACACGAGTGGATCGGCTGCGTCTGGTATGCGTTGCGATGACGATTCGGCTGCAGGAATTCCCATCGCTCGACGCGCTGCCGGCCGATACCGATCGGCTGTTCGCTGCCTCGCCCGGTCTGTTCAAGAGCCGCGCCTGGTGGCGCACGGTCCTCGCCTTCGGCATGCCGGAGCGCACCCGGCCCTGCTTCCTGCTGGTGTGGGCCGATAACGCGCCGGCGGCGCTGTTCCCGCTGCGTCGGCCGGAATCGGGCAGTGCACTGGCAAGTCTCACGACCCCCTATACCTGCCATTACACGCCCCTGCTGGCGCCCGGCCTCGCCGCGCCAGCACAGGTGGACATCTTCGCGGCATTCGCACGGTTTTGCCGCGGCTGGGCGACGACCCGACTCGACGCCTTGCCGGACGACTGGCCCGCGCTGCCGGCCTGCGAGGAAGGTGCGCGCGAGGCTGGGCTGGCGGTGGTGCGGTTCGCCCATTTCGGCAATTGGCATGAGGACGTGCGCGGGCTGGACTGGGCTGGCTATCTCGCCCGCCGCCCGGGAGCTTTGCGCGAGACAATCCGGCGAAAGCTGCGCCGCGGCGAGCGGCGGGCGGATGCGAGCTTCACCCTCGTCACCAACGAGCTGGAGCTGGAGCCTGGGATCGACGCGTTCGAACAGGTCTATGCCAGGAGCTGGAAAGAGCCGGAACCGTTTCCGCGGTTCAACGCTGGGCTTATGCGGGAGACCGCCGCGGCGGGGCTGTTGCGACTCGGCATCTGGAGCATCGGCGGCGTGCCGGTCGCCGTGCAGCTCTGGATCGTGGAGCAGGGGACCGCCACGGTGCTGAAGCTGGCACATGACGAGGCGTTCCAGGCTGACTCTCCCGGCACGGTGCTGAGCGCGGTCATGCTGCGCAGACTGCTAGACGATGAGCAGGTGGGGGCGATCGACTTCGGCCGCGGCGACGATCCCTACAAGCAGGGCTGGGCCAGCCAGCGGCGACAGCGCATCGGCTTGGTGCTGGTCAATCCGCGCCGGCCCGCCGGTCTGGCGTTTCTCGCGCGACACAGACTGGGCGAGGTTCGCAGCGCCTGGCGAGGAGAGCGCTGAGATGCGCATCCTGTTCAGCCATCGCATCCAGTCGGGCGATGGGCAGTGCGTGCGTGTCCAGGAACTGGTCGCCGCGTTACGCGACCTCGGGCACGAGGTGCCGGTGGCCGGGTTCGGTATTGCCCTACACCCGCTGGTGGTGAGCTATGCCTCGCGGCTGACGATTTTCGAATACATCGCGGCGGGGCGAGCGATCGTCGCGCTGAACCAGCCGAATATCCGCGAGGTGCTATGCGACGGCGAGACGGCGGTCTGTTCGACCCGGCGGAGGCCGGGGAGATGTGGCGAGCCATCCGGCGACTGGTTGGCGACGCGGCGTTGCGGCTTCGCTTGGGCGAGGCGGCGCGGACCGTGATCGTGCAGCGCGACTACATTTGGCGGGAGAATGCCGCGCGGGTGCTGGCGGGGGCGAAGGCCGGTTGAAGTGGGGTCTTCCTTGAACGAGCCTGGTCAGTGCCACAGCGATTCTTATTTTGGAATGACGTAATCTCCGACTATCACCGATATTGATGGACGCAGCCGTACCGGCAAAGCTGCTCACGAATGATCTTCACGGGCTTCAGCCTCGGCGCGATCATTCCGTAGCAGACCCTTCTCGGCCCCTCCAACGTGCCCGCAAGGACCGCACGGCCCGTCGGGCCAGCCTGTCGACGCGGCTGCCCGTGCCGATTTCCAGCCAATGCAACCGGGTTGCATCACCGGCCAGGCTACGCTTGTAGCGGCCCTCGCCGGCGAGCAGATCATATTGGTCCAATCCAGCGGCGGCGGCGAAGCGAATCGCCTGATGATGGCAGGTTAGCCCCGGCTTCTGGTGGCGGCCAGCGCCAGCGTAGTCGAACCCTCCTTGATACGCCAGCGCCCGCCCCCGGAAGCGGAAGTTGTAAAGCAGCCCCACAACCAGCGCACCGGCGGTGACGCGCAGCAGGTCGATCTCACCACGCGGCATGCCGCGGTCGATCAGCGCGTGGTGGAACCGCGCGAAAAAGGGGTGGGCGAAGGCGCCGGGCTGGCCGCGCGCCGTCCAGGTCGCCTGGTGCAGCGTCGCCAGTTCATCCAGCCAGCAATGCGCCTCGGCTGCGGTCGCCGCGCCATGCACGGCAAGCTCCCCGAGCTCCGCATAGGTACGTTCCGACCGGCGCAACTGGTAGCGGGTATTGGCGCTGAGCCCGTCCAGGAAATCGCCCCCCGTCGCGCGCAGGCGCGCAAGGTCCACCGAGGGCGCTTGCACACTGCGCCGGATCGCCACCGGGCCCGCGGCACGGGCAGCGTCCAGCGTCGCGTCTTCGACGCCGCTCAGCACCAATCGGCGCAGCAGCCAGGGCCGCACCGTCCCGACAGGCTGCCGGCGCGCGGCAAGCAGGCACGCGGCAAGCAGTGCGGGCGAAGCCCGGCGCGCAATCAGCACATTGTTATACTCAATGAACGGCCCATCGTGGATCGCATCGCCGGTTTCGCTCAGCAGTAGCGTCTCCCGCAGGAAGCGCCGCCGGTTGAACAGCGCCAGGGCGACGATCTCACCGCCCTGACTTGCCTCCAGCAGGACCGGGTCGGGAAAGCGTTCTTCGGCCAGGCAGCCGATCCAGGTCCAGCTTTGGAAAAACGAGCAATCGGCCTGCGCTTCCAACGCGCGCCACCGCTCGCCCAGGGCGGCAAAGTCAGCGATCGGCCGCAGAGCGATGCTGGTCACGCGGCTCCCGGCAGACTGTCATTGCACCATACCGCGCCATAAGCCCGGAACATCGCCGTCTGGTCGAACTCGGTCTGCGCCTTCGCCTGATTGGCCACACCGATCCCGCTCTGCGCGGGATCGTCGAGCAAGGCGGCCAGCGAGCGGGCCAAATCAGACTCGTGAAGTTTTCCAACAAGGGGCGCGTTTTCGTCGGCGAGCATGGCGCGCACGTCACCCACATCGGTTGCCGCCACTTGCAGCCTGGCGGCCATGGCTTCGATCACCGACAGCGGCATCTGCTCCCCGTCGGACGACAGCGCGAACACGTCGAACACCGCATACATTGGTGCCGGATCATCGATATGTCCGGCAAACCGCACCTGTTCCCGCAGCCGGAGCGACCCAGCAAGTTCCTCCAGCGCCGCACGCTCCGGGCCGTCGCCGGCGATCACCGGTCCGGTTGGCTGCGCGATGGCCGCGAACGCACGCAGCGAGTGGGGAAGACTCTTTTCGGCACTCAGGGCCGCGACGGTGCCGATAACCGGCGGCGTATTGGCCGCCCGCGGCATGGCGCGCGCCGCGGCGAAGCGCTTGAGGTCGATGCCGTTCGGAATGCAGCGCACCCGCGCTGCCGGCAGCCGCCAGATCGTCGTGGCGACGCGGTGCAGATTGCGCGACGGCAGTATGACGCTGGCGCGCGCCAGGACCAGCCGACGGATGAGCACGCTGCGCGGGAGTTGCCGGTCGCGTTCCTCCGGGCCGAAATCATCCTCGATGTGCGGGTGGCGCGCGATCGGCATCAGTTTGGCCATCGCCCATTCGATCGCACCCCAATTGTTGGCCACCAGCGGCGCCGCCCTCCAGGCCTGCAGCAAGCGGCGGAAATGCCAAGCACCGGCAAAATTCGCCCGCTTCGGCGCGGAGAGTGTTGGAAACGTCACGTCGAGGCCCTGCCGCAGCCGTTCGCGGCAGCCCAGATTGCCATCCAGCGACACCACGATATGGCAGAATGCAACACCGAAATGGTTGGCAACCGCGGCGAATCGCACCTGCGCGCCGCCGACGCCGAAACCGGGAAAAACATGCACAACCAACGGCGCTCTTGCGGTCGGTTGCCGTGGGTCGCCAGTCGTCAGACCTGCCACCGTGACTCCCGGCCTCCCGACCGAAGACTGACGCTGATGCGCCGCAAGTCTAACGCAAGTACTTCCATTGCCGCAACGCTCGCCGTCCCTCTGGCAGCCCTGGGCGTGTTGATGCTGGCGGAGAGCGGCTAACCTGCCGACCCGGTTCGTGCGCAACGCCAGGGGCACGGCGGCCCTGCTTGAGGGCAACCGCCTGCGCGGCATGGTGGGGTCTCCGGCGCGGCCGCGCCGGATCAGCCCCTGAGCCGGACCGCGCTTTCTCCCGGTGGAGCGAGGCGACCGGTCAGGGCGCCGCGTGCGACATTTCCAGGGCAGACGGCCGGCGCCGGAAACGGTTCTCTGCCGCTTCCCGCTTGTCTGCCAGGGCGGCAAAACGCACGGCCAGGGATTCCAGGCCGCGTTTTGCCTCAGGTGTTCGGGCGGTGGCGGCCATTTCCTGATAGGTTTCGCCTTGCGCCCTGATCTCGTCGGAGGAGCGTTGGCTGAGCGGGAGGTATTTGTGCATTTGCCCTCTATGCCAATGTCTAAACGATTCCGCAAGCGGTGGTTGCTTTTGTGCTGCATGTTTCCACAATTAAGCGAGTCCATTCGATTATATCCGCGCAGCCGACGTGGACGGGCATGCATCAGGAGATTGCAGCACTGCAATCTCCTGATGCGCGCGGCAAGATGTAAACCACTTGTTAATATGTGAACCAACTCAACACCGCGCGTGGTGGCTGGGGATATGTTGGTTCCGATCCAGGTTTCCCCAGGAGGAACCAACGAGCAATGACCTCTGCATGCTCGAACACGCACACGATCTGCTAAACTAGCCAGCGAAACGCGCGACCCGGACACCCCGGTCAGGCTGCTCGCGCTACCGAACCAGGTGCTCGCCGCAGCCGGTCACCTGCCGAAGGCGGGTGGCGCCTGCTCGACCGATGGCGACGGCGAAACGCAGTAACCGGAGCAGGCGCCTGTCGTCGCCGGCCACCGGGCCGGCTTCCAGCAACCGACTGGGTCAGGTCTTCGGCTCCGGCGCTGCCCGGGCAGGCGGGCCGTGCCGTGGCTGATGCTCCTCCGCTTCCCGCTGGTCGGCGAGTTTGGCGAAGCGGGCTGCCAACGTCTCAAGACCCCGTTTTGCGACAGGCGTCCGGGCTGTTTCCGCCATTTCAAGATACTTCTCCGCCTGCGTTCTTATCTCGCAGGCGGACTGCTGACTGAGAGGGACTGGGCTGCGCACCGCGGCGCTAGTACAAAACCCAGCGCAGGCAGGCAAGTCGGGTTTCGGGAATAACGGCTCATTTTCAACGTCTTGATGCAGATCAATGCCGCTCCGAACGGCCCGGACCAAGTTAGTGCCATCCGGGTCCTTTCGGGAGGCACCGCCATGGCCGAGGAGCTTTGCCTGATAGCGCTGGCCCAGCGCCTTGCGGAGATTGCTACCCAAACGCAAGAGCCCGATACGGCGGCCCGCCTGATGGTGCTGGTGAACGAGGTGCTCGCCTCCGCCGGGCTTGGACCGGGACCACAGGGCGCCGGTTCTGCCGCTGATTCTCGGCGCGCGGGGCGTGGTCGGGCCTGGCTCGCCGCGGCAAGCTGAGCCGGCGGCCTCAGGTCCGGGACAGCTCCGAGAAGTCCTCCTCACGGAATTCTCCGTCCGCCCTGGTGCCTTGGGCTGCCCGCGCTTCCTCCGCCTGGCGCAACTCGACGCGGCGGATCTTGCCGGAGATGGTCTTCGGCAGTTCGGCGAATTCAATCCGGCGCACGCGCTTGAACGGCGACAGCCGCTCCCGCAAGTGGCGGAAGATGGACAGCGCCGTGGCACGATCGGCTGGCGTGCCGGCGGTCAGCGTCACATACGCCTTCGGCACTGCGAGCCGCATCGCGTCGGGCGCCGGCACGACCGCGGCTTCGGCGACCGACGCATGCTCGATCAGCGCGCTTTCCAGTTCGAACGGGCTGATGCGGTAGTCCGACGCTTTGAACACGTCGTCTGCGCGGCCGACATAGGTGTAGTAGCCGTCGGCGTCGCGCGTCGCCACGTCGCCGGTGCGATAGGCGTTGCGGCCCAGCGGAACGAACGAGCCGTCATCGTTCTGGTAGCCGCGCATCAGCGCGATCGGCGAAGGATCGATGTCGATGCAGACCTCGCCTTCCTCCGCAGCGTTGTCCTCCGCATCGAGGAGTCGAATCCGGTAGCCGGGGGCTTCCTGTCCCATGGAGCCGAGTTTGACGATCTGGCCGGGGAAACAGCCGATCTGCAGGGTGGTCTCGGTCTGGCCGTAACCCTCGCGCACAGTCTTGCCCCAGACCTTTCGCACATGCTCGATGATCTCGGGGTTGCACGGTTCGCCTGCGGAGCAGACCTCCCGAAGCGCGGTGTGGAATGACGCCATGTCCTCCTGCACGAACATGCGCCAGACCGTTGGCGGTGCGCAGATCGTTGTGACGTTGTTCTCGGTGATCGCCTCCAGCATGCCGCGCGCATTGAAGCGCGGCTGGTTGGCGATAAACACCGTCGCGGCGGCGTTCCAGGGGGCGAAGAAGCAGCTATAGGCGTGTTTCGCCCAGCCGGGCGAGGAGATGTTCAGGTGCATGTCGCGCGGCCGCAGGCCGATCCAGTACATGGTGATCAGGTGCCCGGCCGGATAGCTCTGGTAGCTGTGCTCCACCAGCTTCGGACGTGAGGTAGTGCCGGAGGTGAAATACAGCAGCAATGGGTCGGTTGCGCTTGTGGAACCGTCCGGGGTGAATGTCGTCGGTCCGGTGCGCAGGGCATCGTAGCGATGCCAGCCGGCGGGTGCGTCGCCTACCGCGATGCGGGTTACGCCGGGATCCAGCCCGTCGAATTTCGGTGCGTCGTCGGCGTTGGCGACCAGATGCCGCACGCGGCCACGCTCGAACCGGTCCTTGAGGTCGTAGGACGACAGCAGGGTGGTAGCGGGGATCACGACGGCGCCGAGCTTCATCGCCGCGAGCATCACCTCCCATAGCGGCACAACGTTGCCGAGCATCAGCAGGATGCGCTCGCCGCGCTGCACACCGAGCCCGCGCAGGCCGTTGGCGACCTGGTTGGATGCGGCGGATAGTTCGGCGAAGGTCCGCGTCGCCGCGCCGTCGCCGACGATCTTCAGCGCGGGCTGGTTCGCGTGCGGGCCGCGCGCCAGCTCGGCATCGAACCAGTCGAGCGCGTAGTTGAAGTGTTCAAGCTGCGGCCAGCGGAACTCGGCGTGTGCTGTCGCGTAGTCGGACCGGTGCGCGAACAGAAAGTCGCGCGCCTGCTTGAATGCTCGCGCTCCCATTGTTGGCTCCTTCATAGTTATATTATGTCCCCTCCCTCAAGGGGAGCCGAAAATACATTCAGGTTCTTTTCTGCTCCGCCAGCCAGCGGAACACCACGGAAAAGTCCTTAGCGCCGTCGCCGGCATCGACCACCGCCTGGTAGAACGACAGTGCGTGGGCCGCGAGCGGCGTCGGCGATCCGGTGGCGTCGGCCGCCGCCTGCGACAGCTTCACGTCCTTCAGCATCAGCGCGGCCATGAAGCCCGGCGCATAATCGCGGTTCGACGGTGCCGCCGGCACCGGGCCTGGCGCCGGACAGTAATTGCTCAGCGCCCAGGACTGGCTCGTTGCGGTGCTGGTGATTGCGTACAGCTTGTCCCAGTCGAGGCCGAGCTTTTGTGCCAGCAGAAAACCTTCGCTGACGCCGACCATATTGATGGCGAGCATCATGTTGTTGCAGATCTTCGCAGCCTGGCCCGCACCCGGTCCACCGGCGAGGAAGATGTTCCTGCCCATCGCGTGCAGGATCGGCAGGCCGCGTGCGAAGGCCGCCTCGCTGCCCCCGACCATAAATGTTAGTGTTCCGTTCGCAGCACCCACGGTGCCGCCGGATACCGGGGCATCCAGCATCTCCAACCCGGCCTGTTCGGCGGCGCCGGTCACAATGCGCGCGCTCTCCACATCGATGGTGGAGCAATCGATGAGCAATGGCTGGATGCCTCGCACGGCCTCGACCAGGCCGCCCTGATGCAGCCACACCTCGCGCACATGCTCTCCCGCCGGCAGCATGGTGATGACGAACTCCGCGCCGCGCGCCGCGTCGGCGGCACTCGTGGCGACGCCGCCACCGACCGCGGCGAACTGCTGTAAGGTGGCGGGATTGAGGTCGAAGCCGGTAACGCGATGGCCGGCCTTGAGCAGGTTCGCCGCCATTGGCGCGCCCATGTTGCCCAGGCCGATGAAACCGATAGTTGCCATGGTTCAGAGCACCTCGAACACGTCATAAACCGGGGTCTTCGACGACCAGGCCGATGCGGCGATTGCCATCCGGCGGGGCGCCGATGGCCTGTATGCCGGACACCTGGAGGCTCATAGGGAACAGGAGGGCGGTGCGGATTTCGGCCATGCTGTCCTCGGGTGCGATCGGTCGCGGTGGATCAGACCCGATCCTATGGGGGGACACAAGGGAGTGGCGACTGGTCGGGCGGTTTGATTGTCGCCTGCCGACCCCGAGCCGGCGCCCAGCGCGCACTCGCTGACTCAGCAGCACCGAGACGGCGCGCAAATTCTATCGCGCCAACAGTTACGTCGAAGAGGGCCGGGCGCCCGGCGGGTTCGGTTCGTGTTCTGGCTACCCGATGTCGAAACCACTGGACTTGCAAGACTTTTGATTCGTTCCAGGCGCGGTCAGCACGGGCGGCTCCGGCCCGGCATTTCCCGCCGCGCCGAACCTGCTCTAACCTGCGTCCCACCCAAGCAGAGAGGAGCCGACACCATGCCAAGCAATTACCCGTTGCCGTCCAGCGATCTCGCGAGCCTTGGCTTCGCCGCCAGGCCGGTCGAGCATCTCGACCGGCTGATCCAGCAACATATCGAGGAAGGCCGCTATCCCGGCGCGCAGATCGCCCTTGCGCGGCACGGGCAACTCGCACTGTTCCGCACCTACGGCAATGCGAAGACCGAACCGTCCCGCCTGCCGGCGGCGAACGACACGCTGTTCCTGCTGTTCAGCCAGACCAAGGTGCTGACCAGTTCCGCAGTGTGGACTCTGGTGGAAGAGGGCAAGCTGTCCTTCATGGACAAGGTGTCCGACCACCTGCCGGAGTTTGCCGCGCGCGGCAAGGGCGACATCACGCTCGAGCAGGTGATGACGCATCAGGGCGGGTTTCCGAACAACAATGTCACCAAGGCGACCTGGACGGACCATGCGCGGATGCGTGCCGAGGTTTGCGATTTCTCGCTGGACTGGACGCCGGGTTCGAAGGTGCAATACCATGGCCAAGCGGCGCATCTGGTGCAGGCGATGGTGATCGAGGCGGTCACCGGTCAGGACTATCGCGATGTGATCCGACAGCGCGTGATCGAGCCGCTCGGCCTCGGCAACGACATTTTCGTTGGTGTGCCGACGCAACAGCAGAACCGTTGCGCCGACATCTATGCGCCGGAACCGCGCGACAATTCCCCCGAGTACCGTGCTGCGGGTTTGCCGAGCGGTGGCGGTTTCGCAACGGCGCGCGGCATGGCGGCGTTCTATCAGATGCTGGGCGCCGGCGGACGGCTGGGCAACGTGCGGCTGTTCTCGCCGCGGCTGATCGCCTACGTCTCGCGCAGCCATACTGGCGAGCGTGGCGATGAGCAAATGAATGGCATTCCCATGCATCGCGGCCTGGGGCCGCACGTGCGCGGCGAGAGCGACCGCATCCGCGGCCTGGGCACCATCGGCGCGCCGGTGACGTTCGGCCATGGCGGCGTGGGGTCGTCGTATTCCTGGGCGGATCCGAGCAGTGGCGTGTCGTTCAGCTACCTGACGAATTTCGTCGCGCCCGATCCGTGGCATTCGGCGCGGCTGGATCGGGTGGCAAATCTGGCGCACGCGGCGATCGACTGAGCGAATACGCTCTTCCCCGTTTGTGGGTGGGACCGCCAAACAAGGGCCGCCGCGGCCGACCGCGGCGGCCCTTGGTTTGGGCGTGAGACTGTGACGCGGCCCACATCGCAGGGTGTATCAATCAGGGACACCCCGACTCTGGTCGGGAAAATGTTTGACGCCGGCTGGCTGCCCGGCATAGTTTTTTCGACACTTGTCGTGTCTGGCAACGGAATGGCGAACGCGTCATGCCGTCACTGTCGCGTGTCCGGAACAACGGTGACAAGTGCGAAGCAGCCGAACAATAAAACAGGGAGTTCCCATAAATGTCCATCGCCGCTGGTAGTAATATTTCCGTTCCATGGTGGAAAGAGCCGACGAAAGATCAATGGATCGCCTGGTGGGCCGCGTGGCTGGGTTGGACGCTGGATGCATTCGACTTCACCATCTTCCTGTTGATCATGGTGCCGATTTCGCAGGAGTTCGGCGTGCCTCTGACGGCGGTGACTGTGGTGTTCACCATCACGCTGTGGCTGCGCCTCGTCGGTGCGACCGCCTCAGGCTGGCTGGCGGACCGGGTAGGGCGGAAGATTCCGCTGATGATCTCCATCCTCTGGTACTCGATCTGCAACTTCATCGCCGGTTTCTCGCCGAACTTCGCATTCCTGTTCTTCTTCCGTGCCCTGCTTGGTATCGGCATGGGGGCCGAATGGCCGGCCGGCGCCTCGCTGGCGATGGAATCCTGGCCGGTGCGCTCGCGCGGATTCATGAGTGGAATCCTGCAAGGTTCCTGGGGTCTTGGGTTCCTGCTGTCCAGCGTGGTCTATGGCCTGTTCTATAGCTATATCGGCTGGCGCGGCATGCTGTGGATCGGCATCCTGCCGGCACTGGCGGTCGTCTGGGTGCGCAAGTACGTCAAAGAGCCGGTAGTGTGGCTGGAGAACCGCAAGAAGCAGCGCGAGCAGGGCCGCGAAGTGCGGGCACCGCTGCTCGTCATCTTCAAGCGGAAGTTCATCGGCAATACGCTCACCGCCTGCTGGTGGATGGCGAGCTGCATGATCACCTACTACTCGATCTGGGCGCTGTTCGCGACGCACCTGCAAAAGGATCTTGGCCTGGGGCCGCTGATGGTTGGAGCGCCGCTCGCTCTTGCCAACCTGATCGGCTTCATCGCCATGGGATTCTGGGGCTGGATCGGCGACGTGCTCGGCCGCCGGTGGTCGATGATCATTCCGGCAGCCATTGGCATTTTCGTGACCCCGACCTACCTGCTGACCCGCGACCCTAGTTGGATCATCCTGGGCTTCCTCGTCCAGTCGGTGTTCGCTGGCGCGATGTACAGCCAGATGCCGAGCTATCTGACCGAGCGCTTCCCCACCGAGGTGCGGGCGACCGCAAGCGCCTTCTGCTACCACCAGGCGGCGATCTTCGGCGGGGCCGTGGCGCCGGTTCTGACCTACTTTGCGGTCAACTATCAGCTTGGCTTCGCCATTCCGATGCTGATCGGCACCTCGTTCGGGTTGGTCAGCGTGGTTGTCGCACTGCTGGTCAGCCCGGAGACCAAGGGGCACGTGTTCACGTCGGACATCGTCGTCACGACCTGAGAGGCCGGCTTTTGTAAGGACTTGGCGGGCGGCCGTCGCGAAGTGCTGGTTCCCGAGCCCGCCTCGGCCACCGTGGGCGACGCAGGCGCGTTCGCCGGGCGTCGACAGGTCGGCGAAGAGCCGCTCTGGTCCGGGCGTCCCTTCGGCGTCGAGTTCCGTCCG
>Ga0209415_10011776_pt1 | contig 14685 bp, 6 predicted proteins | sample PeaSoiSIISIP2007_FD_187696 | JGI IMG/M metagenome (GOLD analysis project Ga0209415, IMG submission 187696) | Peat soil microbial communities from Weissenstadt, Germany - SII-SIP-2007 (SPAdes) (version 2) | ecosystem: Environmental > Terrestrial > Soil > Wetlands > Peat | place: Germany...
ATGCTCCTCGCTCGCGCCTCGCCAGCGGTCAAAATCCCGGCGCGATAGTTGTCCATGTTATTGTGAATGGCCTCCTTCGCGTGCGGTGATTCCAGGGTTTTGTGCTATGAGAACAACTCACGATAGCCGGCAGCGGTTCGCAAGGGAGGAAAACCACAGAGACACAGAGGCACAGAGGCATGAGAACAACTCACGATAATCGGCAGCGGTTCGCAAGCAATCCGACACCGAAGGGTCGAGGGGCGAGGGTCGAGGGGCGGCGCTTGGGTTCTTCGGCCCGCGACCCTCGGCCTCCCGCGCGGCCACTTAAGGTTCTCCGGACGACCTGGGCCGGGGCGATGGCGGTCGCGGTGATGCTGATGTTTTGCGCCACGGCGTCGATGGGGCAATCAACGAACGGCGTCCCCCAGGAGGCACCGGCCGGGGCAGAACCCCAGCTTGAGGCAGAGCGGCCGGCCAGTCTCGATCGCGTGCGAGCCCAGGTTGAGGAGCTTCGGCAGCGTCTCGGGCTTCAAACCGACCGGGGGTCGGGCCTGGATAGGGGGCCATTAGTGGTGGTGGGCAGAGATGCGGAATTGAAGGCGGGCGAGACGGCGGAAATGGTCTTGGTTATCGGCGGGGCGGCGAAGATCCACGGCAAGGTGCGGCAGGGGGTGGTGGTGATTGGGGGAGATCTGGAGGTGGATGGCGAGGTGGGGGATACGGCGGTAGTAGTGCTGGGCAACGTCAAGGCCAAACCGGGGGCCGACCTGCATCAGGACGCGGTGGCGATCATGGGCACGATCACGGTGGAGCCCAAGGCCAAGATTCACGGGGACGCCCTGGCGGTGGGGGGCCAGTTGGACGTGGCGGAGGGAGGATCGGTTATGGGGCACAAGCAGGAGATCGGGATCAATCTGGAATGGTTGCGGAAATGGCTGTTGCAATGTCTTTTCAAGCTGCGCCCGCTGGCGCCGCAAGTCGACTGGGTCTGGGTGGTGGCTGGGGCGTTTTTCCTGTTCTATCTGCTGGTGGCGACCGCCTTCCCCCGGCCCGTCCGGGCGTGTGTGGACGTGCTCAACGACCGCCCGGCCACCACGATGGTCCTGGGCATCCTGGCAAAACTGCTGGTGCCCATCGTGTCGATCATCCTGGCAGTAACGGGCATCGGCCTGCTGGTGTTGCCGTTTGTGGCGCTGGCGGTATTCATCGGGGTGATCGTTGGGAAAGTGGCCGTGTTGGAGTGGGTTGGGTTGCGCCTCGGGCAAGCGACGGGCGTGCGGGCGTTGGAGAAGCCCTTGGGCGGCTTCGTGCTGGGCGCGGTCATCCTGACGCTGTTCTACATGGTATGGGTGGTGGGCTTGCTGGCCTACATCTGGTTCAGCATTTGGGGCTTGGGTGTTGCGGTCACGGCGGTGCTCGAGAGCCTTGGTCGAAGGAGAATGCAGGCTCGGGCAGCCGCGCCGCCGCCGATGGCGCCCGCGCCGGCCCCGTCGTCCCCAGGCTCCGCCAGCATGAACTGGCCTGGTCAAGGCAGCGCCGCGCAGCCTGCCTGGGGTCCTGAGGCTCCGACTGTGACCCAGGCGGCGAGGCCGGTCGTCGTGCCCGAGGCCTTGTCGTGGCCCAGGGCTGGTTTTTGGGAGCGCATGGCGGCCGCGTTTCTGGACCTGGTGCTCCTGAGCGTCATTCTCTTAGCGGCCGGTTTGAAGTTGCCTTTGTTTTTCGTGGTGGCGCTGGCCTATTTCGCCGGCATCTGGACGTGGAAAGGGACCAGCATTGGCGGAATTGTGCTGGGTCTGAAAGTCGTCCGTCTGGATGGACAGCCGCTGGTCTTCACGGTGGCCCTGGTCCGGGCGCTGGCGGCGGGCCTTTCGATCCTCGTGTTCTTTCTCGGTTTTCTGTGGATTGCCTGGGACGCGGAGAAACAAGGCTGGCACGACCGCATCGCCGGAACGGTGGTCCTGCGCTTGCCGCGCGGGACGCCGCTGGTGTGAGGTTGTCAAGGGTCAGGGGAAGCCAGCGGGCCGAGACGCGGGTCGGCCTTGAACACCTGTGGCTCGCCGATGCGGATCGCTCCGAAGTCCGGATGCGCGGGATTCAAAAGGTAGTTGAACTCGCTTGGGACGACCGCGCTTGGTAGTTTCAGCACGGCTGACCTCCTGGAGCAAACCCAGTTATCGCCGACTGCCGTATTGGTTCTAGGGTAAGGCCACCGCTTCCAATTCGGCGGCAATCTCGGGGGCGACCAAATCAAAGAAGCATCGAACTGGATCTCGATAATTACTGACGGCGGAGACGGCCACTGGGTCAAGTGGGCTCTCCACTCGAGGATCGCCAACGAGATCGCACTAGAGGTGTAAACCACGGCCACCCCAGTGGAATTCCAACGACCACCATACAGGCGCGCCCCTTCACCAGAAAACGCGGCGCCAACGAACTCCCGCTTGAGGATACGGTAAGCTCGAGTTCGTGTCGTCACGCCTCCCCGTGAGGCGACGCTGCTCATGAATAGACACCGTGCTGGATCCGGCCCAGAATGTTATCCAGTTCGCGCAAGCCGACTGCCGTTCGCGCATAGGAAAGCGGCGTTGCCCCGCCAAGCGCCTGAATGGGGTTCCTAAACCAGTGAACGGCCCCAGGCTCGCTTTCCAACACCCCCACGGCCCGGCAAAACAGCCGGGACAGCTCCCAGAGCCGCTCCGACTCGCTCAGGTTCAACCATCCCTCCTCTAGCCGGCGCTGGAAGGTCCGCGGGTTAAGCCGAAGCAAATCGGCCATAGCCTCGAGGGTAACCCCCATTCTTTTGGCCAATTCTCGCGCCAGCCGCGCCGGCAGGCCATGCGTAATTGCCTCGATCAGCCCGGCTTGGGGCAGGGCGTTGAGTTCCGTGAGCGTTTCCACGTTTCGATCGGCAATTCCTTTGGCCATTCTGTCAGTTAGGATACGACGAATTGTCCGGCTGTCAAGGGCGGCCGGGGTTGCCGCGGTCTTGGCCTTCCAGGCCTTCAGGGTCCCCACGGTGTCATGTCATACCAGCGCAATTGGTAGTTATTGGTGCTCAAGCCGAGTGAGGTGGTGAGGGTGTCGATGTCGGCTTGCATTTGGGGACTGGCGCCGCTGGTGGAGGCGGCGGAGAACATGGCGAGCTTGTGGTCGGGAGTTGGGATCATGTAGGGGGAGCCGGAATCGCCTGGGTTCAAAAGCGGATAGACAAAAGGCGGGACTTGAGCGGAGCAGAAGCCTTCGAAGGCGGTTCCGAAGAACATGAACGGCAGGTCGGGAGTATTGGGGTAGTAAACCTGGAACTCGGCATTGGAGAGAACGGACATCGGGGTGATGCTGGCGGGAGCGTCCTCGGTGAACAGCAGGATTCCATAATCGTAGGACTGGCCGCCGAAGTCGCCGAGGCGGATGAAATTGGCGGCGACGGTCATCTGGACGAGGGTATTGCTGGCGGTGCAGAACCATACGCTCTGGCCGGTGAAGTTGGTCCCCAGCCCGTTGTCGCCCATCCCGTGGCCGCGCGTGTAGGCGTGCCTGGGTGTCAGGAGGGTGGCCGGGATCTGGCCGGGAGCACCTTGAAACGCGTTGCACTGGGAAATAGCGGTGAAGCCATCGAGGCCGAAGAGCAGGCAATTCGTATCCCAGGCCATGACCGGAGGGACCTCGGGCCAGGCGGCCGGGAGCGAGTACTCGGACCAGAGCTGCATCGTGCGCCCGTTGGTGTTGGCGATGAAATTGGTCCAAACGGCGATGCGGAACGGTGAGTCGAGGGTCCCCTGTGGCTGGGCGACGGCGCGATAGCCGCGCGGCGGCGTTCCTGAGGGTGGGGTGTCGAAGTATTGGATGACGCCCCAGGAATTGGCGGTGCTGGCGCCGAGGGTCTGCCAGCCTCCAGTGCCGCTCGGGTCCTGGGCGTACTGAATAGTATAGGTATTCCACGGGATGCCGGTGAAGGTGACGGAGTAAGTCCCATTGCTGAGGGCGACAGGCGCCGCGCTTTGGCCGGCGCTGGTCAGGATGGGCTCGACGGTCACGGTGCCGCTGGCGGTGGCGCCAAAGGGATCTTGAATCGTATAGCCAAAGGAGTCGGGTCCGGCAAAGTCCGCCGGCGGGGTGTAAAACAACCAGTCGTCAACGAGGCTGACGGCACCGCCTTCGGCGCTGGTGGAAGAGAAGCTGGCCAGCGAGATCTGATAGCCGTCCGGGTCCACAGCATTGGTCAGGAGATCGATCACGGGCACTTTCGTTCCGCCGGCCGGGGGCCGATAGATAACCGCCGCTCCGGCGATCGGCGGCGTGTTGACGAGCTGGGGAGGGTCGAGCGCGGCGGTTCGGGCCAGGAAGGTGCTGTCGCCGGCATAGTCGATGGTGATCGCGTGCAGACCTGGGGAAAGCGAACTGGTGGTGAAGCTGGCCAGGCCTAGGGCCAGGGCGACGGGCGCGCCGGCAGCTTGGGCATCGATCTTGAATTGGACCGTGCCCGAGGGAAGGCCCAAGCCGGGGTCATCGGCGAGGATGGTGGCGGTGAACGTGACTGAGGCGCCAGGCAGGGCCGGATTGGCGGATGAGGCGAGAAAGGCAACTACGGCGCCCGGGTTGCCGCCGGTTTGCGTGACTGCCCGATAGAACCGCGCCGGGGTTCCCAGGGGCAGCGCGTCGTCGTACTGGAAAACGCCCTGGGCGCCAGGGGTCCCGATAGCCAGCGACTGCCAGTTCGAAGGCGCCAGGCTCGGCGCAAATTGAATTGCGTAGGCTTTCCAGGGAATGCCGGAGACGAGGATGCGGTTGGTTCCGTTGCCCGACTGCGCGAGCGACAAGGTGCAAGCGGCCTGATTGTCCGCCAGGATAGTCACGGTGCCCAGGGTGGCGAGGCCGTACTGGTCGCGCATGATGTAAGTGAAGGCATCGGTGGCTCCAACGCCGGCAGGCGGTTCATAGAAAAGCCAGCCGCCGGCGAGGCGGACCGTCCCGCCCAGGGTGCTGGAGGCGCTGAAACTAAAGAACTTGAGCGTGCCGCCCTCGCCATCCGAGCTGGCGGCCACCAGGTCGGCAACGGAGATCCTCGTTCCCTGGCCGGGACCGCGGACAATGACGTAATTCGTCGCCACGGGAGGAGTCCGGATGATTTGGGGGGGATTCAGCGCCACGCTGGCGCCAAGGAAACTGGTGTTGCCTGGGTACTCGGCGCTCAAGCTATGTGAACCGAGCGCGAGGTTGGTGATCGTAACGGAGGCCCGGCCTGCGGCCAAAGCGACAGGCGGTCCGTAGGGAGCGCCATCGAGAGTAAATTGCACGGCGCTGCCGGGCGGACCGGTTTCGGAGCCAGTTGAGCCAAACAGGATGGTGGAGGTGAAGGTGACGGGTGAAGCAAGCAACGCGGGATTGGCGGAGGATACGAGAGTGGCTGTAGTCGGGACCAGGGTGATGGTTAGAACGCCGTTATTCGTAGTGACGACATAGTTGGGCAGGAGGTTCTCCGGATCGGCGAGGCTGACGTTAATGGGATAATTGCCCGGCGGACTGTTGGTCGCGGCAGTGGTCGAGAAGCTGGCGGTGATGGGGTCCCCGTTTTGCAGGCCGGTCACGGTGCCGATCAGCAACGGATTGGGCGTCCCATAGACCCGGCTTTGGTTTTCTGCGCTGACCACCAGGGCCGCCGGCGTGATGGTCAGCGTGGCGGTATTGGTGGTCACACTGTAGTTGCCGAGCAGGTTGTCCGGATCGTGGAGCGCCACGCCGATGACATAAATTCCTACCGGGCTGTTGGTGGCCGCGGCCGTCGAGTAGGCGGCGGTGATGTTGTCCCCGTTCTCGAGGCCCGCTATCGTGCCGGTCAAGGTGGGATTGGGCGCGCCGTAGGCGCGGGTCTGGTTGTTCGCGCTGACGACCAAGGCGTAGGCGGAAACGCTCAGCGTGCCATTCGAGTAGGTCAGGCTGTAATTGGTCGAGCTGAGCCCCGAGGGCACGATGGGATAGGTCCCGACCGGGCTGTTGGTTTGGGCGGTTGTCGTAATCAGCAGCGAGCCTTCGAGGGCCGAGGCGTCCTCGTCATTAACCAGCCCGAGGAGGGTGGCGCTGAGAATCGGATTAGTCTGGCCGTAAGCGCGGCTGGCATTATTGGCCTGCACCACGAGCGGAGCGGGCAGCACGGTGAGGCTGCCGGCCACGTACTGAATGGCGTAGCTGCCGGGCGCGCTCTGGCCTCCGGCCGAGATGGGATAAGTCCCCACCGGGCTGTTGGTTTGGGCGGGGCAGCTCACGGTCAAGGTACCGCTCAGCCCGCTGGGGTTATCCCCGTTGACAAAGCCGCTGTAGCTCACGGTGAACAGCGGGTTGGTCTCCCCGTAGAGCCGGCTCGCGTTGTTGACCTGGGCAATCAACACCGCCGCATCGACGCTCAGGACGCCGGTATAAGTGACCACGGTGTAGTTGCCCAGGATGTTTTCCGGGTCCGCGAGGCTGACGGTAATCGGATAATTGCCCACCGGAGCGCTGGTCCAGGCGGTGGTCGAGTAAGTGACCGTGAGGATTTCCCCGTTCGTCAAGCCGATCACCTTGCCGGTGAGCGGGGGGTTGGGGTCGCCGACGCCCCGGCTCTGGTTGTCCGGCTTGACCACCAGCAGCGCCGGGGTGATGGTCAGCACGCCCTCACCGGTGGTCACGATATAGTTGGAGAGCCTGCCGCCAGGGTCGGAGAGGCTGACCGTGATGGGGTAGCTTCCCACCGGGCTGTTGGTCTGCGCCGTGGTCGAGAAGCTGACCGTGATGTTGTCCCCATTTTGCACGCCCGCCGCCGTGCCGGTCAAGAGCTGATTGGTGGCGCCGTAGGTCCGGCTCTGGTGGTTCGCGGTGACCGTCAGCGCCGCCGGCGTGACGATCAGCGTGCCGGTATTGGTGGTCACGGTGTAGTTGGAGAGCAAGCCGTCCGGGTCGCTCAGCGCCACGCCGATGGTGTATGTCCCTACGGGAATGTTGCCGCCTGCCGGTAGCAGGTCAGTGGCGGTGATGTTGTCCCCGTTCTGCAAACCCGTCATGGTGGCGGTCACTGGCGGATTGGACGCGCTATAGGTCAGGTTCTGGCTCTCGGCGGTGACCACCAGCGGCGCCGGGGTAATGGTCAGCGTGCCGGTGTTGGTGGTCACGCTGTAGTTGGTGAGCAGGTTGTTCGGGTCGGTGAAGCCCACGGTGATGAGGTAGCTCCCTACGGGGCTGTTGGCGCTTGCGGCCGTCACGTAGGCGGCGGTGATGTTGTCCCCGTTCCGCAGGCCGGTCACCGTGCCGGTGAGCGTGGGATTGGGCGCGCCATAGACCCGGCTCTGGTTGTCCAGCGTAACCACGAGCGCATACTCGCAGACGCGCAACGTGCCGTTCGAATAGGTCAGCGTGTAATTGGTCGAACTGAGCCCCGAGGGCACAATGGGATAGCTCCCGACGGGGCTGTTGGTTTGGGCGGTCGTCTCGAAGACGAGCGGGCCTCCCAAGGCGGTGACGCTGTCGCCATCGGCCAGGCCGACGAAGCTGGCGGTGAAAATCGGATTGGTTTGTCCGACAATGCGGCTGGCATCGTTGGCTTGCACGAGCAGCGGCGCGGGGGCTACGGTCAGGCTGCCCGGCAAATACTGGATGGTGTAGCTGAGCGCGCTCTGGCCCCCGACTGAGATCGGATAGGTCCCCACCGGGCTGTTGGTCTGGGCCGGGCTGCTCCCGCTCAAGAGGCCGGTGATGACGCTCGGGCCGTCCCCGTTGACAAAGCCGCTGTAGCTCACGGTGAAAAGCGGGTTGGTTTCTCCGTAGAGCCGGCTGGCGTTATTGGCCTGGCCGACCAAGGCCGCCGGGGTGACGCTCAGGAGGCCGTTGTTAGTGCTTACGCGATAGTTGACCAGCAGGTTGTCCGGGTCGGAGAGGCTGATGTTAATCGCATAATTGCCCGCCGGGCTGCCGGTTTGGGCCGCGGTCGAGAAGCTGGCGGTGATGGCGTCGCCGTTCTGCAACCCGGTCACCGTGCCGGTCAGCAGCGGGTTGGGCGCGCCATAGACGCGGCTCTGGTTGTCCGCGCTGACCACCAGCGCGGCCGGCGTGATGGTCAGGGCGCCGGTATTGGTCGTCACGGTATAGTTGGTGAGCGCGTTGTTCGGGTCGTTGAGCGTTACGCCGATGACATAAGTCCCCACGGGACTGTTGGTGGCCGCGACCGTCGAGTAGGTGGCGGTGATGTTGTCCCCGTTCTGCAGGCCCACGACGGCGCCGGTCAAGAGCGGATTGGTCGCGCCGTAGCTGCGGGTCTGGTTGTTCGCGCTGACCACCAACGAGTATCCGGAGACGCTGAGCGTGCCATTCGAGTAGGTCAGGCTGTAATTGGTCGAGGTGAGCCCCGAGGGCACGATGGGATAGCTCCCGACCGGACTGTTGGTCTGGGCGGTGGTCGTGAAAAGCAGGGGACCGCCCAGCGCCGTGGCGTCCTCGTCATTGACGAGCCCGACGAGGGTGGCGGTGAAAACGGGATTAGTCTGGCCATAAGTGCGGCTGGCATTATTGGCCTGCACCAGGAGCGGGGCGGGTTCCACGGTCAGGCTGCCCGCCGCAAACTGGACGTTGTAGTTCAGCGCGCTTTGGCCTCCGACCGAGATCGGATAGGTCCCGGCCGGGCTATTGGTCTGGGCCGGGCAGCTCTCGCTCAAAGTGCCGCTCAGGAGGCTCGCATTGTCCCCGTTGACAAAGCCGTTGTAGCTGACCGTGAAGGGCGGGTTGGTCCCTCCATAGAGCCGGCTCACGTTATTGGCCTGGACGATCAACTGCGCCGGATTGACGGTGAGGACGCCAGGGTTCGTGCTGAGGGTGTAGTTGACCAGCAGGTTGTCCGGATCGCCGAGGCTGATATTAATGGGATAATTGCCCGCCGGGCTGTTGGTCTGCGCCGTGGTCGAGAAGTTGACGGTGATGTTGTCCCCGTTCTGCAAGCCGGTCACCGTCCCGGTGAGCAGGGGATTAGGCGCGCCGTAGGCCCGGCTCAGGTTGGCCGCGCTGACCTCGAGCGCGGCCGGCGTGATGGTCAGAGTGCCGTAATTGGTGGTCACGCTGTAGTTGGTGAGCAAATTGCCCGGGTCGTTGAACGCCACGCCGATAGGATAGGCGCCGACCGGGCTGTTGGTGTCCGCGGCGGTCGTGTAAGTGGCCGTGATGTTGTCCCCGTTCTGCAGGCCGACTACGGTGCCGGTCAAGAGCGGATTGGTCGCGCCGTAGCTGCGGCTCTGATTGTCCGCGTTGACGACGAGCCCGTAAGCGCAGACGCGCAGCGTGCCGTTGGAATAAAACAGGAGGTAATTAGTCGGACTGAGCCCCGAGGGCACAATCGGGTAGTTCCCAACCGGGCTGTTGGTCTGGGCGGACGTAGTCAGGACCAGGGCGCTCTGGAACGTCGCGGCGTCCTGGGCATCCACCGGCCCGATGACGGTGGCGGTGAGAACCGGATTGGTCTGGCCTACGACCCTGCTGGCGTTGTTGACCTGCACCACGAGCAGCGCGGGCTCCACGGCCAGGGTGCCCCCCAAATACTGGACGTTGTAATTGGGCGCGCTCTGGCCCGCGAGCGAGATCGGATAGGTCCCGACCGGGCTGGTGGTCAGGGCCGGGCAGCTCTCGCTCAAGGTACCGCTCAGGATGCTCGCGGTGTCCCCATTGACAAAGCCGCTGTAGCTCACGGTGAACACGGGGTTGGTCTGGCCATAGGTCCGTTTCGCGTTATTGGCCTGGCCAATCAACAGCGCCGGATTGACGGTCAGGACGCCGTTGACAAAGCTCAAGGTGTAGTTCGTCGCAGCTAAACTGCCGGGGTTCAGCGTAATCGGGTAGGCGCCCACCGGGCTGGCAGGGGTCGCCAACACACTCAGGATGGGACTACCGGTCAGCGCCGAGTTCTGGGAGTCTCCATTGACCAGGCCCGTGACACTCCAAGCCAGCGAGGGATTGGCCGCGCCGTAAGCCCGACCCTGGTTTTGGGCGAATACGGCAAGGGGGGCGGGCGAGATAGTGAGCGTGCCGAGGTTGGTGGTCACGGAGTAATTGCGGAGCGCGCCGGCGGGGTCTTGGAAGACGGGCAGGATGGGGTAGCTGCCGACGGAGTTCGCGGGATTGGCGGTGGTGTAGGTGACGGTGAGGTTATCGCCATTGGTCACGCCAACCAGCGAGCCGGTGAGCGGCGGGATGGCCGCCCCATAAACCAAAGACACATCATTGGCGGTGACCGTCAGCGGTTGGGGCAAGACGTCCAGCGGCACTACCGCCGTGACGGTGGCGTAGTCGTTGGTATCGGCCGGGACAAAAGTGAGCGCCAGGGGCTGCCCGAGGCCGGCGCCGAGCACGGTGCCGGCGGGGTGGCGGTAAGAGAAAGTGCCCGGAACATTGGCAGTGGCGTTCAATTGGGCTGCGCTGAGGGCGGTGCCGTAGCCAATGGGCGCCGGGTTGGACCAGGTGATGTACGGCGGGATATAGGGCGTGCCGGTGATTTGAAGCGTCCAACTGTTCAGCGTGTCCGTGCCGCCGTACTCCAGGCCCGCCAGGAACAAGACCCAGGCTCCCCGGGCGGGCAGCCCGTCGAACTCGCTCAGGAAGGTGGTGCGCAAGGAGGCATCCGTCACCGCGGTGGGATCGGTGTAGCGCGCATCCGGTTGCCAGGTTCCGGTCAGGGGCAGACCTTTGGGCGGCGTCGTGATCAGCCGGTAGCTGTGAACATCGTTGGTGGCGGAGTCGGAAAAGGTGACGTTAAAACCGGCGTCGTCGTAACCGTAAGGGTTGGCTGCCGTCCTGCCTGGCCGGTTGAGCAGCACGGTCAACCCGCTCCCGTGCCGGAGATAGACGTAGAGGTCCCCGTTGAAATCACTCGCGATGTTCAACTGAACTTGGAGAGAGGTGATGTGCGCGATGTCCGACGTGATGTTGGTGCGGGCGTCCGTAACGCCGGCTGGGTTGCCGTCGGGGATGGCCAAATTGACGCCGGTGAAGGAATTAGTCTCAGACACCTGCCCATGGAGGGCGGTGACGCCGGCTGCGAGCAGCAGGATTATCCACATTTTGAGATGACTCAGGGAGGTCATCCCGGCCTTACCGTCTGGTTGTTGCGTGATCATTTCGAGTCTTTGCCCGCTCAAGCGATACACCCCCCCGGGCCAAACCCTTCCGGACTCCGGCGCCTTGCGTCCGATGCCCATAGCGGTCGCAAATGATCGCTTCAATTCAAGGATGCCAGCTTGAAACCGGCGCGCCTAAAAGGCAAGAGAAATCTGGCGGGAGAGACAAGGCCGGGCGCATCTCAGGTTTTCCCAGCGGGATCTTTGGATCTGCAAGAGCCCCGGAATGCCTCCTGAACAGTTACGGCCTCCGATGAGGCTCGCCAACGAGTCTGTCAAAGCAGCGTTCACGGTCAATGCCAGCGGTAGAAACGGTAAGGGTAGAGCGTGGCGTTTGTGTCGGTGAACTGGAACAGGCCGTTGGTTCCAGCCACCACCGGGCCCAGTTCGCTCCAGTTGATGAAGTTGGTGGTAGCGCCCAGGCCCCCGCTGCTGCCGGGCAGGCCGGGCAGTTGCAGCAGGATGGCCCCGCCGGCCTGCGGTTGGATGGTCGGGTCTTGAACGTACTTGATGGTCGTGATGTCCGACCCGCCGGACGTGTTGGCCGAGTAGCCGGTTACGTAGATGCTGCCGTCCGGGGCTGCGGCAATGGCGGTGGCACCGTTCGGGTAGGCGGGGCCATGGTAGAGCCCGCTCCACAGCAGGCTGCCATTGTTGTCGAGCTTCACCGTGGCCAGGTCGGTGGCGGGGTAATAGCCAGCGGCGTAAACACCGCACAGCCAGATGTTCGTCGCGAGATCCAGTGCCATACCGGCCACGCTGATATAGCCGGAGTCAGGGCCCTCCAGATAGCTTTCCCATGCCACCCCACCGTAAGCCGAGTCCAGCTTTAATGTCACCCACGTGTCGCCGGTTAGATAAGCATTTCCCGCACCGTCGACGACCAGCGCCGAGCCACCATCGTACTGGTTCCGCCACCCCCCCTGGCCGTCCGGCGTGATCTTGCTCGTGAAGCCCTGGAGGATGTGGTCGGCGGTGACGTAAACGTTGCCAGACGGGTCGAAGGCCAGCCCCTCGACGTCGACCCCCAACTCTGAGAAGGGCACCCACGCGCTGGCCCAGACTTGGGCACCGGTGGGATCGTACTTGACAATCCATGAGCTGCCGATATAACCCCATCCGGCCACGTAGAGATTCCCAGCCCCGTCGACCCTGACCTTCTGGGAGGCTGCCCGGTTGCCGGAAGAGCCGTTGAACGTTGCCGACCATGTGTTGCTACCGGCAACGTCGAGTTTGACGGTGTCGAACTCCTCGGCGGGAAAGCCGGTCACATAGACGTTCCCGTTGGTGTCGGCCGCGAGGGCGGTTCCGGCGTAGGGCGCCACCCAGGCGACCGCGCCCCCGGGGCCGACACCCACCGTGCCGGCGGTGCCGGTCACGACCGTGTTGCCGTCGCGGCCAAGGGCCATGGCAGCGACGGTGGTGGCGCCGCCCGCGGGCGGCGCATACCGGGCCGCCCAGGACTGCGTGCCATCCGGGGCGTACTTGAGCACCACGTAGTCGGCATTGGTGGCGCTGCTCTGGGAGGAGCCGGCAACGAAGACGTTGCCGACGCTGTCCAGCGCCACGGCCACGGGCAAATGGTCCAGGTTCGTGTAACCGCCGTTGTAGCGGCTGACCCAGGCCTCGTGGACCTGTGCGAGTGTGGAGAAGGCCGCGAGGCACAACAGGCCTGAGAATTGCGCTGCTTTCATAGGGCCCCAGGGTTGGTATTGATCAGTGCCAGCGGTAGAACCGGTGGGGATAGAGGGTGGCGTTGGTGTCGGTGAACTGGAACAGGCCGTTGGTGCTGGCCACCAAGGGGCCCAGTTCAGCCCAATTGACGAAATTGGTGGTGGCCGCAAGGCCGGCGCTGCTGCCGGGCAGGCCGGGCAGTTGCAGCAGCATGGCGCCACCGGACTGGGCTTGGATCGTGGGGTCCTGGACGTACCTGATCGTCGTGATGTCCGTCCCGCCGGACGTGTTGGCCGAGGGGCCGGTTACATAGATGGTGCCGTCCGGCGCTGCGACGATGGCGGTAGCGCTGCTGTTCCCGTTGGTGGGGCCATTGTAAACCTCGACCCAGACGTCGTTCCCGTTGTTGTCGAGCTTTAGGGTGGCCCACCCGCTCCCGCCCCCGGGGCTCGGGCCGTACAGGCCGCACACGTAAGCGTTTCCGTCGAGATCAAGGGCGATGCCGTGAGACTCGCTGTAGCTGGCGCCAACAGCCTGGAGAGACACCAAAAACGAGCGCCGTGGAGGGTACGGAGAGTCGCTAGGGCCCAGCTCCTGTATCAGGAACTCAGCGCCGGTCAGATACACGTTTCCGGCTCCGCCGACCGCCATAGCGGAGACTTCCGCCGAGAGGGTTTCCCACACCCACACCACCTGCCCGTCCGGGCTTACGTCGGCCACGACGCTACCCTCGCCGCCGCCGTTTCCGAGGAGGTAAACATTGCCCGCGCTGTCGAAGCCCATTGCCTTGACGACAGTCGTGTCGGGGGGCTGCTGGTCGGAAAGGCACTCCAGATCCCACACCTGATTCCCGATTTGGTCATACTTCACCAGCCAGTAAGAGGCATCGATGAAGTTGGTGGTGCCCTGCGGCCAGGAGGCGCCGCCGGCCACAGCCCACCCCGCGACGTATATGTCGCCGGCGGCATCGATGCCAACAAGCTGTGAGCCGGCGGGCAGGCCTTGGCGGTCGAAGGTGTTTGTCCGAACGCTGCTGCCGGCCGGGTCCAGCTCAACCGTGCCGAACGGGAACTCGCTGGCCGGAAGGCCGGTCACCCACACGTTCCCGTTGGTGTCCACCGCGACGCTCGTCCCCGAGTACGGGGCGGCCCAGGCTACTGCCCCGCCCGGGCCGACGCTCACCGTGCCTCCGGTGCCGGTCACGACCGTGCTGCCTTCGCGCCCCAGGGCGATGGCCGCGACTGTGTTAGTGCCCCCGCCAGGGGGAGCGTAGCGAGCCGCCCAGGACTGCGCGCCGTCCGGGGCGTACTTGAGCACCACGTAGTCGTAATTGGTGGCGCTGCTCCGGGAGGAGCCGGCAACGAAAACGTTGCCGGCGCTGTCCAAGGCCAGGGCCACGGGTTGGTGGTTCAGGTTTGTGTAGCCTCCGTTGTAGTGGTTGACCCAAGCCTCGTGGACCTGGGCGGCGCTGGAGAGGGCCGCGAAGCACAACAGGCCAGACAATTGCGCTGCTTTCATACGGCCTCAGGGTTGGAATTGATCAATGCCAGCGGTAGAACCGGTAGGGATAGAGCGTGGCGTTGGTGTCGGTGAACTGGAACAGGCCGTTGGTGCTGGCCACCACGGGGCCCAGTTCCGCCCAGTTGGTGAAATTGGTCGTGGCGGCAAGACCGGCGCTGCTGCCGGGCAGGCCGGGCAGTTGCAGCAGCATGGCGCCGCCGGGCAGGGGTTGGATGGTGGGGTCCTGGACGTACTTGATCGTCGTGATGTCCGTCCCGCCAGAACTGTTGGCCGAGTAGCCGGTCACATAGATGCTGCCGTCCGGGGCCACGGCAACGGCGACGGCGCCGCTGTCCCCGTTGGCGGGGCCATTGTAAGGCCTGACCCAGGCTTGGTTGCCGTCGCT
>Ga0209415_10011779_pt1 | contig 14683 bp, 15 predicted proteins | sample PeaSoiSIISIP2007_FD_187696 | JGI IMG/M metagenome (GOLD analysis project Ga0209415, IMG submission 187696) | Peat soil microbial communities from Weissenstadt, Germany - SII-SIP-2007 (SPAdes) (version 2) | ecosystem: Environmental > Terrestrial > Soil > Wetlands > Peat | place: Germany...
CCGGTGGCGGGCAAGGAGCAGATCGAGGTGCTCGCCGGATCACACCGGGTGATCATCGACGACTTCCGGTCCGTGCAAGTCAACGGCCGAGTGCTATGGAAAGGGCGGCAGGACAAGGGCCATCGCGCCCACGCCAGCGCCTTCTGGCAGGCCGTGCAGGGCGGCCCAGGCTTGCCGACCGAGGCGATGCTGGGCAGCATGCGGGCCACCATCCGCGCCGCCGACCGAGCCAGGGAATCATGACCGCCGAGCCCCTGCACACCACCAGCCGTCCGTCAGGAGGCGAAGACACGGTTGACCAGGCCAGGGAAGTCTTGCGTCTCTTCGATGCCAAGGCGGCAGGCTGGGGGGCGAAGTACGCGCAAGGCGGACCACTGATCGGGCGTATGGTCAGCCTTTCTGCTGCTGTCAGCTGGTATGCCCAGGCTGGGCACCGGGTCCTCGATATAGGATGCGGCACCGGGGAGCTCGCGCGAGCTCTGGCCGCTGCTGGTCTCCGTGTGACGGGGTGTGACATATCCCCACAGATGCTCCTGCGGGCCGTCCGCCATCGTGATGCCCGCGACCCTGTCCGAAGTGCCGGGTGGGTGCGGCTAGAGCCGGATTGGCGGAGGCTACCATTCGCGTCCGCGTCGTTTGATGTGGTGGTGCTCGCGAGCGTGCTTGAATATGTGGCCGATCCTTTCTCCGTGCTATGCGAGTGCGCGAGGGTGCTGCGCCCGGGGGGCATCGTCCTGTACACCGTGCCGGACCTGAGGCATCCTGTCCGGTGGGCGGAGTGGCTGGGCCGTCGGCTTGCCATGGTGACGCGGGCACCGTCAGGGAACGGCTCGCGGTCACAGTGCAATGGGTACTGTGCCTACCTTCGGGCGTCGCGACAGCGTCATCGCGTCCGATGGTGGCTGGCTACCTGCGGGCTGGCCGGCCTGCACCAGGTGCCAGGCCCGGCGGATGGCAACCGATCCGCTCTCCGGCTGCTGGTGTTCCGTCGTTCCGGTGGACGTGCTAGCCCACCGCTCACTTCCCCGGCTGACGAATCGGGCGTTCGGCCGTGACCGTCGGCGTGACCGTAGATGCGGCCGGGGCACAGATGGGGGGTGCCGCCCGTTACCTTGATGAGCTGCGTGGGTATCTCGCGCGCACCGGGCGGGAGGACGTGGAGATCATCGGCGCACGGCGGCGGGTCGGCCCGGGCTGGCTGCTGCGCCGGGAGCTGGGAAGGCGGGGCCCGAGCCGACGGATAGCGCTCAACAACGTCGGATTCGTCGCTCCGGGCGGGCCGCGGTGGACCCTGCTGCGCAATGCCCTGCATTTTCTCACCGAGGGCGAAGAGGCACGGCTCGACCGCGCCCTGCGGGCCAAGGTCCGGCGCGAAGCGGTGCTTGTGCACCTGGCCGCCCGTCGTTCGGACGTGATCATCGCACCATGCACGGCCATGGCCGAGCGTATCGCAACGATCAGGCCGGAACTGGGCAGTCGGGTCGTGGTACGGCCGCATCCGGTCTCGGCTCCCCAGACGCCGTGCGTGCCCGGTGATCCTGTCATCTTGTGTCCGGTGCTTTTCAGTTCCTACAAGCAGATGGCGCAGCGCCTCAGCGAGCTGCTCGCCGCCATTGGCGATCTGGAGGACCTGTCGGTCAGGGTGCGGGTGACAGCCCACCAAGCGGAAGTACCCGCGGCCATCGCGCGCCACCCGCAGGTCGAGCTGATAGGTCGCCTGCCCGGCGGCGAGCTGCGCGAGGTGCAGGCGCGCAGCCGCGCCATCTACTTCCCTACCGGCCTGGAGTCGTTCGGCTACCCGCTCGCGGAGGCACGGGTCAGCGGGCAGCCTGTCATCGCCCGCGACACCGCCCAGAACCGGGAAATCGCCGGTGCTGCCCTGTGTGGGTACACACCGGAGAATCCTGACTCGCTGCGGCACGCCGTCCAGGTCGCGCTGACGAAGGAAGTCGCGCCCGATCCCGGGCCGTTTGATCCGGACCGGTACTTCGGGTGGCTGCTGGGGCGGCCCCGATGACCAGGCTGGGGCTGCGGCCGTACGGGGCCGATGATCCGCCGCCGGGCAGTGTCCCGGTGACTGTAGTCGTGCTCACGCTGAACGAGGAGCCGAACATCCGCCGGTGCCTGGCCTCAGTGGCATGGGCGGCCCAGGTGGTGGTGGTGGACTCCGGGTCGGCTGACCGGACGGTGCCTCTCGCCCGGGCGGCCGGGGCCGAGGTGGTGGATCAGCCGTGGCTGGGGTTCTCGGCGCAACGCGAGTACGCGCTCCGGCTACCACTGCTCCGGCACGACTGGGTGTACTTCGTTGACGCGGACGAGTGGGTATCCCCTCAGCTCGCCGCAGAGATCGCTGCGCAGCTCGCCGATCCCGATTGCGCCGGGTTCGCGCACCGGCTCCGCCTGGTGTTCACGGGCACCTGGATCCGCCATTGCGGCTGGTATCCCGGCTCGTGGGTGGTCCGGCTCGTCGACCGGCGTTACACCAAGTACGACGGGAGCGCAGTAGGCGAGCGAGCCTGCGTGGACGGGCGGATCCGGCGGCTAGACCATGACATCGTGGACGAGGACCGCAAGGGCTTGGCCGCATGGCTGCACAAGCATGTGCGCTACGCGGAACTGAAGTGCGAGCAGCGCGCCAGCATCGGCAGCCTGCCGGAACGGCTGCGTACGCTGCGGTACGGCGGCAGTTCCCGGCCGCTTGCCCGCAGCATCCTCAAGGAGCTTGTCTTCCCCGCGATCCCGGCCAAGCCGGCCGCGCTCTTTCTCTACATGTACATCGCCAGGCTCGGTTTCCTCGACGGCATGGCCGGGTTCCGCTTCTGCTTCTACCATGCGTGGTACGAGATGTGCGTGGCGTCGCTGCGGGCGGAGGCCCGGCGGTCAGGGGCCCGGCAGTCATGAGCGCATCGTCGGCACGCGGCCGGGACCCCGGCACCGCCTCCCCTCTAAAGCTGCGGGTGGCCCGCATCGTGGCCGCGACTGGGCGGGTCGGCTCATAGGTCCGCTGTCGGGAACCGGGTACGGCATCACGGACTCTGGTTCGACGTCCGCAGCAGCGACTTCCCCCCAGGCGCGGGCGTAGATGTTCTGGGGGGCCGACGACGAGAGCACCGAGACTCGGATGATCCGTGACCTGCTGCGCGGAAGCACGGCCGTGGTGGAACTCGGCAGCAGTCTCGGGGTGACCTCGGCCCATATCGCCAGCCTGATGGCCCCGGGTGGCCACCTGGTGTGCGTCGAGTCCAACTCAGGGCTGATGCCAGGGCTCCGGGAAAGGCTGGCCCACCGTGCCTCGTCGCTGCGGGTCGACTTCGTCCACGCGGCTGTCGCCGTTCACTGCGGCGACGCTGTCCTCGCCGTCTCGCCCAAGACGGCGAGCTCCCGCCTCAGTAATTTCCGGGGCACCGTCCGTCCGGGCGATACGGCGGTAAGAGTGCCAGCGCTGACGCTGCGCGAGATCCTGGCGCGGACCGGGGGTGACCGATTTCGATCTGGTTTCCGACATCGAGGGAGCCGAGGCTGCCTTTCTCCTGCAGGACCCCGATGCCCTGCGTGGCTGCCGACGTACGGTCCTCGAGCCGCATGACACGACCGTGGATGGCCGCGCCGTATCGGTATCCGATCTTCTGGCGGCGACGGTCGCCGCGGGCCTGCGGATCATCCGCCGCCATGGCCCGGTCCTAGGCCTGGTCCGGACGTGATCACCTCAGCGGCGAATCGCCGACATGTAAACCCAATTTCCGGAACGAACGGTGCTTTCCCGCACCGGCCGGTCAGCGTGAGCGATGGCTTCGCTCACGCCCTTCGCGGAGACACATCCAGGCTGCGTCCCTCATCGTGCGCGCGAACTCGGCGGGCCCGAACGATGCCGACCGCTCGGCGCCGCCGCGCCGCAGCCGGGCGAGTAGTGCCGGGTCATCTAGCAGGCGTCCTAGCTGCAGGGCGAGCATGGCGGGCTCGCCGGAGCGGTAGACGAGCCCGGTCAGCCCGTCCTCGATCAGGTCACCCGGTCCCCATACGGCGGTGGCATCGCTGACGATCACCGCGGCGCCCGCGGCCATTGCCTCGATCGTGACGAGAACCCGCATGTCCAGCCGGGACGGAACGACCACCACGTCGAAACCCGCCAGCAGCTTCGGCATCTCGGTGGTGTTGGCGAACCCGCGGAAGGTGACCCGGCCGCCGAGGCCGAGCTCGGCGGCGAGTGCCTGCAGCGTGGACAGCCGCGGTCCGTCCCCGACCACCGTGACCGACCAGGCAAGCCCGGGCGGAAGCAGTGCCGCCGCGCGGAGCAACTCGTCGACGCCCTTGCGGGCAATCAGCTTGCCGGCGAAGCCGATCCGCAGCTCGCCGTCGCCCGGGCCGACCAGGCCGCGGCGACCGGCCCGGGCCGCCCCGAACTGCTCGGTGTCCGCGGGGCAGACGCCCGGCCAGATGCGCCGCGGGTCCATGCCGTGCCGGATATAGAACTCCCGGTTGAACGTCCCGGTTGACACGGCTCCCGCGCACCAGCGCAGCAGCAAGCCCAGCGCGGCGGACCTGGCCACGCGGTGGCGTCCGCTGGACGGGTGCTGCCACGTGGCATCCCCGTACATGAGGAGCGGCGTGCGCGCCAGCAGGCAGTACATGATCGCCGCACGTGCGATCGGTGCCGCCCACCCGTAGCAGACCACCACGTCCGGCTGCGCCGTGCGGAGCTCCCGGACCAGCCAGCGCACCCACCCGGTAGCCGTCAGGCCAGATCCGGGCGCAGCCCAGGGATATCCCTCGAGCAAGTCGATATCCCACGAGACCTGCCTGGCGAACCCCGCGTCGAAGCCCCGTTCCGGTGTGGACCCGTAACAAACGTTCACCCGCAGGCCGGGCTCGGCGGCAAGAAGCTGGAACGCGCGCGCGAACTGCTGGGCAGGGTGGTCGATCACCAGAGCGATGCCTAGTTTCTTGCCGGTCAAAGCGGCCTCCGCCCTCCTGTCGCTTTTGCGGTGATGGGCTAGCAGTCACCGCAGTGCTCTCATAACTTAAAGTATCGTACCAGTTACACAAAGCTCTCAAAAACGAGTAGCATTCTGCGTGGGTCGGAGCGCCCGGGAGGGGTTCACGCGCTGGAAGGGTCCAGGCTGACGGCACGACGGGGACGTGATCGGAGGACAATTGAACGTTTCGCCGCTGCCGGAAGAGCCCTGGAGTGCGCCGCAGGCGCACACGGCACCACGTTCAGGTGCCCCAGGCAGTCTCCGGACAGTAGCCCGCCTAACACTAGTCCTGTATCTCGCGACGATCTCGGTAGACGCCATCCGCAAAGTCGCAGGGGCGCCATCTAGCATCCTTGGCGTCATTTATGTTATTACGGCCCTCATATACATCATTGCCATCCCCGCAGCGGTGAGCCGCAAGCAGACGGTTCCGCAGGCCATTCCGCGGACGCTCCCTTTGTGGTTGTTTATGCTATCCCTTTGGTGCTTGGCGGTTGCGCTCGTTCAGCATATATCATTTGAAATGGCCCTGCTCGGCTTGATGTCATATGTTTTCTTCGTGCCTTTGCTCTATGTCGGCGCCGAATTGGCGGCCGACGACCATATCACTGGCAAAGCTCTATGGGTAGTCGCTATGAGCGGCGGCATCGTGGGCGCGGGTGCCATCGCCAGCGCTGTACTGGGTCAATCCGCGCCCGCGCTGCTCCAGCCCATCATCCCTGGGGTAGGAATTCATAGCTCCACCGCGGGAAATGTCTATCTCGCCCCCTCGATATTCGCCACCGCAGAAGAGGCATCCGAGCAATTGCTGATAGCTCTCTTCGCCTGGGCAGCACTTACGCACTTGCCCAACCGGATATCGCGGCATAAGCCGTGGCTGCTCGCGGGAGCGCTTATCGTCTCCGGCCTTATCGTAGTCGCCCGACGTACGGATATCTATGTTGCTATCGCAGGGATAGTCGTTGCCCTGATCCTTGGACGGACCCGGACACGGCTACCTGTACCCCAGGTACCCGCCTCGGCCCGCCGCGGCGCAACCAGGACACGCCGCCGTCTCGGTGCCTCTGTCCTCGTCGCCGCAGCTGGAGCTATCGTTCTCGTGTTCCTGTTGGGCGACACCAGGCTGGCATCCTTCCTGGCTTCCGGCTCTCCGGAGAGCAGGATCGCATTGATATTTTCAGCCCCCAGCTCTGGTTCCGTGATTGGTCAGGGGCCTGGCACGTCGACACAAGGCATCGCCGTTGTCGATGCGGCCTCTATTTCCATGGGATCGGGCCTGGGCTCGTCCGCCGAATACATCCTGGCGGGCCGGACATTCATCACCGTGGAAGGTGGCCTGACCAAGGTATGGCTTGAACTTGGGATCGTTGGAGTGGCGCTCTACGGGGCAGTCTTCTGGGCGGCGCTTGCTCCCGCCATCGGGTCGTTGCGCCGACTGGATGGAGTGGGCACGGCCCTCACGCTGCTCGCTATCGCGCTCGGAATTATCTTCCTGAAAGGGCATCAGTCCCTCGACGATCCCTTGATCCAGCCTTTGTTCTGGCTGGTAACTGGTGGGATCTGGGGACGGATGCGCGCCACCATATGCAGACCGCAGCGAGGTATGCCTTGGCGTTCTAATTACATTTGGCCGACGTCCAGAAGCTCCGCTGCAGTGCACGACCCATTCAGGCCAATGGGATGACGAGGTCGCAGGGCAGGCAGACACTCCCGCGAGCACCCCTACGTCGAGTCACAGGCGCCACGGCTGCCACGAATCTCATTATCCTCGTCGGCGCCGCGCTCGGAGGGATCGTGAGTGCCCGCGCGCTCGGGCCTAGTGGGCGGGGACAGCTCGTACTCGCTACGCTGTGGCCAGGGCTAATCCAGATTATTGGCAGCATAGGCCTGCAGAGTTCCTGCTCGTACCACATCGCTTTGTGGCCGCATCGCAGGGCAGCACTTCTAAGATGGCTCCGCTTTATCATCGCATTGCAAGCGATCGCTATGACGGCGGTGAGCGCAGCAACCTTGTGGATCCTTTCCGTCGAGCTACGGCTCGACCGGCTCCTGGCAGCAGAGTACGCGACATGGGCGGCCGGTGCCACGATCGGGCTTTACGGCGCCTGCTGCGCTCAGGGTTCACGCGACTTCGCACGCTTCAACATGCTCCGCCTTATTTCTGGCGCTCTGCCGGCCGTACTGATGCTCGTCGAAGCGGAAGCTCTGCGCCTAACTCCTGCTGAGGCAGGAGCCGCGTACCTGATTCCGACCTGGTGTAGCGCGCTCGTGGGCGGCAAATGGCTGTACCGCCTCGGAGGGCTGCCCGATGGCGAGCCGCTGTCACCGCAGGAACGCCGTTCAGTATGGTCATATGGCTGGCGTAGCGCGGCGAGCTTGTCTGGACTTACCCTCAATTCCAACGCGGACCAGCTCACGCTTGGGCTCCTAGTCCCGCTGAGGTCACTCGGAATTTACAGCGCCGCCTCTGCCGCATCCAGTCCTCTAACCTCCCTCGTCAGCTCGGTTGGTATGGTTCGCCTTCCGACCGTCGCGGCGCTGAGCGGAAAAGAAAAAACCGCGGCGACGCGGCGGGCGGTGCGGCAAGCGACGTTGTCGCTCGCCCTAATCACGCCGGTGCTTGCGGCCGCGCTCCCTTGGGCAATCCCGTTTGTGTACGGTGAGCGATACGACGCAGCCGTGGCTCCCGCGGAAATTCTCCTCCTCGGCACCGCCTTCAGCGCGCTCGAATCCGTAGTCGATGACATGCTGCGGGCGCACGGATACCCCGGGTTCGTGAGCATTGCCCAGGGAGCAGGTGGAGTGATCACCGCTATCGGGACCGTCCTGTTCGCCAGGCATTCGCTGAGCGCGGTTTCAGCCGCAAGTTCACTGGGATTCGCATTCGCATTCGCGCTTGCCTTCGCGCGACTGCGCGCAGCAACCCGCCGCAGGCCGACTCACCGGCGGCCGCGCTGGCCCGCGCAGCGGACCAGGCAGCATACTAGCCGTCTCGCTGAATATGCTGGCGCGACCACGCGGAGCCGTGGTACCGGATCGGTTCCATGATGACTTCCTGGCGAACGCGCACTATGGTGTTTGCCGGAACATCGAAATCGATAACGCATCCACACCCGACGACCGCGTTAGCACCCACACGGCAAGGGCCGATAATCACTGACCTGCTCGCAATCCACGCACCTTCTTCTATAACAATGCTCCGCTCTAGCGTGCGACGTGGAAGCTGTCGCTGTGATCCCGTCGCCGCGATGTCATGAGTTCCGGTTAGCAGCATTACGTCGTGGCCAAAGAAAACATAGTCACCGATCTCGACGTATCCGCCTACGGTGTTGATGAGGACGTTAGCTAGGCCCGCAGTCTCACTGACTCGCACGCGCGACACCGGTCCACTCACGACGGGCCTCGCGAGCCGTCGAGCGGCTTCCCAGTGACCGAGACCGCGGAGTCGCCCCCGTGGCGTGTTGCGGTCTCCTGCGAAAGTCTCCTCCATGAGCTGAACACCGCGCATAATGGTGGCGCGCCGCTTGGCAAGCACAGCAACACATCCCCTCTGCGATGTGATCTTGGATGACAGCGGGATTCAGAGCAGCCTCCTGACGACCAGCCGCGCGTATCGCTCGGGGGCGAACGCCTCCCGAGCCCACTCCGCAGCGCGGCTGCCCATCGAGGCAAGCCCAGCCGGATCCTTGAGCAGGTCATCCAGGGTGCTAGTTAGTGACTCCACTGACTCGTCTGCGGGGGCAACCCCGGTAATCCCATCAATGTAGGCCTCGCGTGAGCCACCATGCGCGGGCGCCACTACTGGCGTGCCAGCAACCTGCGCCTCAAGTAGGACAAGGCCGAAACCCTCGCCGACGGCGCGACGGCCGCTCCTAGTCTGTGAGGCCAGCACCAACAGGTCTGCCGCAGCCAGCTCGCGAGCGAGATCGTCATCGCTTAGGCCCGGCCGCACCCTACACCAAGGATGCTCTGAGACTAGGCGCAGCAGGTCGATCGGCGGGTCGCCGCTGCCACAAATGGTGAGATAGATATCTTGGCGCCCCAGAGCGGTCAAAGCCATCAGCAGCCGATGGAGGCCCTTCACCCGCCAATCCGCCAGCCGGAAGGCGGTCACGAGTCGGATACCAGAGCTAGGATGAGCTCCGCCTGCACCTGCTCGGGCTAGAGTGTCAAACCAATCCCGCGACAAGGCTGGAGGCAGCACTGTGGCGTTGCAGTCGCTCAGGATCGACCCCGCGGTGAAATTGCTGACCGCGATCACCCGCACATCGGCACGCCGCATTAGGCGGCGTTCCAGGTTTCGCCGGGGCTGCCACCGCGAATGCCACATCTCACTGCCGTGACACACGACCGACATTCCATGTGCAGTAGAATCCCGGGCGAGCACCGCCGCCACCGGCAGGAGGGCGCAGTGTGCAACGACTAGGCGGACGGGCTTACTGTCTACTCGCAAACTCGCCTTGCCCCGGGCCAGAAGCCGACCATGGGCGCGTACACCGGACCCGCTCAGGTCCAAGCGTTGGTATGGGACACCTTCCGCGGCGAGGGCCCATTCCAAAGTCGCCACATAGCGCTCGATCCCGCCGCCAAGGCCACGAGACGGGCTCAGCAGGAGCACACGGTCCGTCACGTCGGGTTCGCCGCCCATGTCTCCAGCCACGCATTCAAGGCCGTCAACGCCCATGTTTCCGCCCAGCGGCGACGCGGATGCAGGGACACTAGCCCGGTTCGAGCGGCCACGCCCCTGTCTACTACCGACCACACCGGAGCGCCAGGTTCGTTAGCCGCGGTGACCAGGGGCGCTAGCGGGCCTGTCAGCCAGAGCCCCATGGGCAGGCTGAAACCACGCTTCGGTCGTGTCGCGAGAGCCTCGAGATAAGGATCACCGAGCGCCGCACCGATTGCCGCCTTGCCCGGCGCGTTATTCCGGCCGCGGGCGCATTCAAACGCGGCGGAGAAAACGTAGCTGTCGACGAAAGGAACACGAAGCTCCACTGACGATGCCATCGAAAAGCCATCGGCGTCGGGAAGCAGCATGGCCTGCAAGTAGATCGCGACCTCGGCGGCGGCCATCGCTGGGAACGAACTCGGTGCGTACCCAGCTGGCCATCGGGCCGCGTCCGCACGCCCGGCCATCCGATCGCTAACGACGCCGGTCAGGTCGCTCACCAGCGACGCAGGAAATAGCTCTCGCTGAAGGAGAGCAAGGTCCGCGCCGCTGCGCGGGCCATCTTTACCTAGTAGCCGTCTGGCCTTTGCTTCACCTGCCAATCCCAGCGAGCCTGCCAACTTACCTGCCACGACACCTACCGGGAGGGGAACAGCGTCAATCGCTCTCAGCATGGGCAGATACTTGAGTAGCCGGAAGTGTGAGTAGCCGCCTACCGCTTCATCTCCGCCGAGCCCGGATAGAGCCACCTTGAACCCGGCTTCGTGGACCGCCCTGCAGATGAGGTACGTATTGAGGCCATCCACACTCGGACGTTGCATCGCATGGAAGAACCTGGGCACAACCGTGTCTTCCAGAGTGGTTTGCACCCGCTGGAAGCGATGCCCGTAATGTCGAGCGGTCTGAGCCGCCTCAAAGCTCTCGTCGGGTGCTCCGTCAGCTCCCACCGTCAGGCAGTGGAGGTCCTGGCCGAGACGGCGGCTGATCGCCGCGATGGCCGCCGAGTCCACGCCCCCGGAGAGGAGGAGTGCGGTCGGGACGTCGGCGCCTAGGTGCAAGTCAATCGACTCCGCCAGCGCGGCGCCCAGATCGGTAGGCCGCTGCGCCAGCGTGACCGGCCCGTCAGGCCGAATAGGCCGCACCTCGATACAACGGTCCTGCCGGACGATGGCTACGCTGTTGGGCGGGACGGCGGTGATCTCTAGGAAAGGGCTCTGGTCCGCAGCCATCGCCCCATACCGCAGGTAACGGGCAACCGCCGCCTCATCGATTCGTATGCCTGCGGCGAGCCGTGCCAGTGGCCGCACCTCAGAAGCGAATGCGAGGCTGCCATCGGGAAGCAGGCGCCAGTAGAGCGGCTTGATGCCGAACGGGTCGCGGGCCAAGTAGAGGCACTCTTCAACAGCGTCTACTACTGCAATGGAGAACATGCCGCGCAGCTCAGCGAGCGATTCCATGCCGAGCTTGGCCCACAACTGCGGGATGACCTCCCCGTCGCATGCCGTACGAACAGGCAGCCGGAAACGCTCCACAAGCCGCTTGTGGTTATAGATCTCGCCGTTGAAGACGCAGGTGTATCGTCCGTCCGCAGAGACGAACGGCTGGTTTCCCGCAGCTGTTGGATCCTGGATGGCTAGCCGTGTGTTTCCCACGGTGATACTGCCGACCTGTGCGATCATCATGTGATCAGGACCGCGATGCCTTTGGGCCTCATTGAGCAGGCTTAGTCTCTCGAGCGCTCGTTCGGCCATCGTGTCGATCGTCCCGGCGATTCCACACATGGTCAGCGGTCCACCGGCTTCACGATCACCGCTCCCTTGCGGGCGGCAAACATCAGGTTCTGGGTGACGATGTGGCCGCGCAGCATGCCTGTTTCGGCCGCCAGGGCGATCCGGTAGCAAGCGCTCACAACCTGCCAGACGATGACGCGCGCCGTGCTGACCAAGCCGTGGGCGATTGGCGGGGAAGAGCGCGCGATGGCCGACTCGAAGCCCGCCGCTGCGGCGAGTTGGCTGATGCTGCGGGCGGTGAACGACGTCTGGTGGGTGAAGTCACCGACACGGATGTGCCCACCGAGCGGGCTCACGGCGTTCGGGACCCTGCCAACGAATACGCCCCCAGGTGCCAAGGCTGCGGCCACGTCATCGAACGTCTGCATTACCTCGGGCTTGGTTAGGTGCTCAAGCAGGTCGGTGGCCGTTATCGCCGCGTAGTGACCCGGGTGCGCGGCGAGTATGGCACGGAAGTCTCCTTCACGGATCCCGGTAATGCCTGCTTGGCGGGCGAGTGCCACCTGTTCTGGGCTGATATCTATTCCTTCCGCAGCAAAGCCGTCCGCCTGCAGCAACCGGACGAGCTCGCCACGCCCACAGCCAATGTCGACGATGGGCCCCGCCGAGGGCTGCGGCAGCAGGGGACGGATGTCGCGCCGGTAGACAAGAGCAGCCCCTTCGCCTCCGCCGCAGCCGACGTGCTGTGAAGAGTAAGCCCCGTAAAGACGGCTTCGGAGGTCGGCCAGGTCGCCAGTTGTCACGTTCAGATACTACTCAGATACTATCTGTCGCAAAACCCTTCATGACTCTGCCGCGTGCAGTGTGGCCATCAACGGCCGGGGAGCGGAGCGCGCTCGTAGGTAAAGAAATCCGCACGGTCCGCTCCCGGATTCGGACCTGGCGTGACCTTCACCAGCCGCCAGCCTTGGCCAAGCGCCTCAGCCCAGGGAGTGAAGTGGCGGTGCCTGACATGCGGTGCTGTGCCGGGTATCTGCCGGTCAGTGGCGTAGATGATCACGAACCTCGAGGCTGCAGCGAACAGATGTGTCATGTATGCCTCGAAGACCGCATCCTCGGTCAGGTGATAAATGACGTCGAGTGAGATGGCCAGGTCCGCGGTGAAAAGGCGGGCCCGGTCGGTGAAGCAGGCACCGTCATACAAGAAGAAGCTCTTCGTGTGGTCACCGGCGAAGCGGCGCTGGCACAGCTCGATGGCGGACCGGGAGACGTCCAGGCCGATATAGCGCGGGTAGCCGACGAGCGAGAGCTGGTGCCCGTCGCCGCAGCCAAACTCGATGACCGACCTGACTTCGCGGGTGCGGACGAAGTCGTTGAGGAAGTCGGCCTTGGCCTGGCCCGCGGCATCGTAAGAACCCGGCCCGCTCGTCCCGCCGCGGGCGTAGTTCTGCTCCCAGTACAGCGCAGAGCCGCGAAACCCTATCCGCTGCCGTAGCAAGGAGAGCTGGCGCACGCCGGGGAGCGGGCGGATCAGTTCCTTAACGGTCACCTGGATTCCCCATTCTCGTCACGTCCAGAGACGGATCACTGGCGGCACGTCAGTAATGAAGCTGGCCGGGCAGCTTCGCGGACGGCAAGAGTGGTCGGCGGCGCGTCGGCCACGGGCACTCGCTCAGCGGGCGGCTGGTCACCGTCGTACAGCACGTAACCGTGCTGGTTAAGCATGTCCCATACGACGGCGGAATTGCGGGCGGCCACCTCGCAGACGATCGTGGCGGCGAGCCCTAGCACACGGGAACCGCCCGCGAGGACGGCTGCTTCGGCCTCTTCCACGTCGATCTTGATCACGTCGGGAGCCGCGAAGTGAGCTGCTAGCCAGTCAAGCGTGAAGGTCGGGACCAGTTCGGTGGCCCGGACACCGCCTGTCTGACTGGTACCGAAACCATCGAGGTGATTCGTTGACCGGTTCCGTCTGGCGATATGGAAGCGGGCCACCGACACGTCATCCGACACCGCGACAGGGAGCACATCTACTGGTGCGTTGCCCCTGTTGAGGGCGGCGGAGCGGCGGAGCAGTCCGGCTAGCATGGTGTCGGGCTCCACCGCAAGGACACTCCCCGCAGGTCCTGCGGCCACCGCGGCGGCGAAGGTGAACAGTCCCACGTTGGCGCCAATGTCCCAAACAGTGTCGCCGGGCCTCACCGTCTCGGCGGCAAGCCGCAGCAGCGGCGGGTCCACCTGGGCCATGCCGCGTGCGAGGTAGCGCAGCCTGCCATCTGAGGAGACATAGATGCGCGCGGCGGCAAACGGCGCGGGCAGCCGCCTCCGGATGACAATCCGGCGGGTCGCTTGCTCCAGTGACGCTCGCAATATCACGCCGCCTCCCGGGCACGCTCTCGTCGGTGAAGCATCCGTGCGGTCCAGGTCAGGATCCAGAGCCACAAAGCCCTGTCTGCCGCTGTCATCACCCGGCATGTCTGCATGGCATGGGTACCCGAGCCCGCGCCGAGGAAGTGGTCTGGGCGGCGGATACCGAGTTCGGCGAAGAACACGTCGTTCATCGCGCGGTCGTAGTGCTGGCGAGTGTGGACCAGGGTGACCTGCGCCCCGGCCTCCTCAAGCGCGTCCATCACCGGCTTGATCTTCACGTAATTGGGCCGGACTCCCGCCACGCAGATGACTTGCACGGGACCGCCTCACAGCGTCTCGACGTTTGGACCGGACAGGACCCGCCGGCAGTCGAGCACGTGACGCGCGTAGCGGCCGATATTGGTGGCCAGGAAAGCATCATGGTCGGTGAGCAGGACCACCATGTCGGCGGCGGCGATCTCCTCAGGCGTGGCGTCGACGCGGGCCACGGCCGGGGAGATGGCGGTGGGCTCGGTCACCAGGGGGTCGGCGGCCCGGACCTCTGCGCCGATGCGCAGCAGTAGCTCGGCGATGCGGATGGCGGGCGAATTGCGCGCGTCGCCGGTGTTCTTCTTGTAGGCGAGCCCCAGTAGCAGTATCCGGGACCCGATCATGGGCCGCCCGTGCTTGTTCAGTGCCAGGAGCAGCCGGCGGACGACGTAGTCCGGCATGTGGCTGTTGATGTCGTTGGCCAGCTCGACGAACCGGAAACCCCGGCCCAGGGTCCGCTGCGCCCGCCAGGACAAGTACGACGGGTCAATGGGCAGGCTGTGGCCGCCTACTCCCGGGCCGGGAGTGAACGGCATGAAACCGAACGGCTTCGTGGACGCGGCGTTTATCGCCTCCCACACGTCGACGCCGAGCTCGTGCCCGAACATCGCCAGCTCGTTCGCCAGCGCGAT
>Ga0209415_10011780_pt1 | contig 14683 bp, 12 predicted proteins | sample PeaSoiSIISIP2007_FD_187696 | JGI IMG/M metagenome (GOLD analysis project Ga0209415, IMG submission 187696) | Peat soil microbial communities from Weissenstadt, Germany - SII-SIP-2007 (SPAdes) (version 2) | ecosystem: Environmental > Terrestrial > Soil > Wetlands > Peat | place: Germany...
AGCAGGCCGGCGCCAAGGCCGATCAGGGTGAGAGCCATGCCCTGCTTGACCACCATGCCGACCACGTCGCCGGGGCGTGCGCCGAGCGCGATGCGGATGCCGATCTCGTGCCGGCGTTCGGCGACAGCGTAAGCCATGACACCGTACAGACCAAGCGCCGCCAGCAGCAGGGCGACTCCGCCCAGCGCGGCCAGCATGGTGGCTGCCAGTTTCTCGGTGAACAGCGCGGCGTTGATGTTCTCAGCCATCGGCATGGAGTCGAAGACGCCCGCATCGGGATCGAGCGAGCGCACAGCGCGGCGCACCGGTTCCACCGCTTGCAGCGGGTCGCCGGCGGTGCGTACATACAAGCGGATGCCCATATCCTCGCGCAAGCATTGGCGGAAGGGCACATAAAAATACGGCTTCGCCGCCTCATCCAAGTTTTGGTATTTGGTGTCCTTGGCCACGCCGACCACAGCGAACCACCGGCCCCAGCCGTGCACATGCTGGCCGATGGGGTAGCGGTCGCCGAAAAAGTGCCGCGCAAACGTCTGGCTGACGATCATCACCGGTGCGGACTTCTCATCGTCGTGGTCGGTGAAATCGCGTCCCTCAACGATCGGGATCCGCAGCAAGTTGAAGTAACCCGGGGCGACGACGTTGCGGTCGATCTTCATGTTCTCACTGGGGCCGGGCACGTAGCCTTGAACCTCCAAGGGTTCCCACCATTGGCCGGCAAAGGAGAGTGGAACGGTCTGAGCATAGGTAGCAGCGGTTATTCCCGGCTGGGACAAGACGCGGTTGCGCAATCGTTCCACAAACAGCTTCCGTTCCGGAACTGAGTACCCGTTGAGGGCCAGATGCGAAACCAGCACGTTGCCGGGATCGAAGCCGGGGCTGATTTGCCGCGCGGCCTGGAAACTGCGGGCGAACAGGCCCGCACTGATGACGGCGACCAGCGCCAGGGCGACTTGGGAAACTACCAGCAGCCGCTGCATGTGGTGTGAGCTGCCGCCGCCCGATCCACCGCGGCCGCCTTCTTTTAAAGATTCGTTGAGATTGGCGCGGGCCATGTGCAAGGCGGGTGCGGCGCCGGAAATAGCGCACGCCAACAGGCACAGGAGAAAGGTGAAGGCCACCACGTCGCCGTGCAGAGGAATATCGAGCACCACCGGAAGACCGGAGGGCGGCACCATCCCTCCCAGCGCTTGAGCGAACCAGGAAGTGACGGGCACGGCGATCAGCCCGCCCAGCAAGGCGAGCACGAGGTTTTCGCTGAGTAACTGGCGCACCAGGCGCCCGCGGCCGGCGCCCACCGCCATGCGCACGCTGAACTCTTTTTGGCGAGCCGTGGAGCGCGCCAGCAACAGGTTGGCGACGTTGGCGCAAACAATCAGCAGCACCACGCCGCACACGGCCATCAGGATTACGAGCGGCTTCAGCAAAGCTGTTTGCGCGCCGAAATGGGCTTTCCAGATGGGAAGCACCGTGGCGCTGATGCCGCGATTGTGATCCGGGTCCGCATCCGCCATGTGGCGCGCTTGAGATTGGATTTCAGACCTTGCCTGCTCCAGGGTGACGTACGGCCGAAGACGCGCGAAGCCGACCAACTGGCGCGTTCCGCGATCGGTTAGGGACCACTCCTGCAGCGCCTTGAGCTGCGCGCCCATAGTGACCGGAGCCCACATGTCGAACGTCAGTCCAGGCACGGAGCCGACGAACTTGGCCGGCGTCACGCCCACGATCGTCAGCTGCTGGCGGTTTACGCGCAGTAGTTGACCGATCGCACCGGGATCGGCGTTGAAGCGGCGCTTCCAAAGGCGTTCGCTGATGACCAGCACGGGGTGGGCGCCTTGCGCGTCGCCATACTCATCGGGCGTGAACACCCTGCCCAGAATCGGCTGGACGCCGAGCACGGCAAAATAATTGCCGGTGACGAGTTCGCCCCAGACGTGCTCCGCATGCACGTCCTGGCCAATGTTGAAGGGAAGCATCGTGGAACCTGCCAGGCCGCTGATCAGCTTCAGATGATCTCGGTAATCCTGGTAATCGGGGTAGGACGTAGCCAGAGCATCGCCGTTCGGCGCCACGGTCTCAAAGGAGACCAGTCTGGCGGGATCGGCCACACCAGGTACCGGATGCAGGAGGACGCCGTCGATCCAACTGAAAACGGTGGAATTGGCGGCGATGCCGGCCGCCAGCGTCAGCACGGCGATCAGAGTGAAGCCGGGGCTCCTGAGGGCCATGCGGAAACCATAACGGAGGTCCTGGATGAAGGTTCGCACGGTCAATACGGGGCAATTGTGATGCCAACGCAGCGGGCCGCTCGTACCGCGCGGCTTCGAGCCAGCGTGCCGTGCCGGCGGTTCGCAAAGCGTTCGGAATTGGGACGGGCTGTGCGCAGGCGAACGGAAAGACGCACTCAAGAACAACCAAGTGAAAAGCCCAGGGCCGCGCAAACCTGCTGCATGCGCTGGGTGCCCAGAAAGCCGACGCGCCGCCCCAGGCGCGTTTGAACGATCGTGACCGCGTTGTGCAGATTGACAGCGCAGCGGTTCTTCATTCCGTCATCGATGTCCAGGACCACTTCGGACGGCACACCACGAACGGTCGACGTGATGGGGGCGACGGTCACGGTCGCCAGATGGCCGATGGCGCTGTCGCGCGTGAGAACCAGCACCGGCCGCTGCTTGTCCGGGGGTGCAAATCGGCAGAGACGGATGTCGCCCCGGCTCAGAGTTCCGGCCACGCGGCTGCGCCCTCCCAGACGCGGAACTCCTCCTCACGCTGCGGCTGAGCCAGATACCCGCGCCGGTCCTGCTCTTCCAGTTCCAGCTCACGCAAGCGTTTGAGGTGCTGCTCGAGAGCGTGGCGGATCAAGGCCGATCGATTCACTTTCCGCCGCCTGGCGGCAACATCTGCCGCCTTCAGGAGCTTGGCGTCCAACACAACTTGTATGATCACGATTGTGGATCCTCCTCCACAGTATATTCCATAGCGAAAGCTAAGGCGTGCTTTACCACTACCACGTGTGGTGGGACACGCTTTGGCTTGCCCGGCGCCTACGCCGGCAAAGACGGCCGCGGCAGATTGGGCCGCAGGCCTTCGGCCAGCACCAGCCAGTCGCCGTTGGTCAGAAACGCCTGCACGGCGACGACCTCGACGATGGGCGGCTGCGGCCAGCGGGGCCACGTCTTCACCGGACCATAGCTGAACTGAGCGCCTTTCAGGTTCAGCGTGGCGCCCACCGCGTCGCCCTGGATAGCCAGGCGCCCGTTGCGAGCCGATTCCACCGTGCCCAGCGCGGTGATCATCCCGGCCTTGCCGAACAGGAGAACGCCGATCTCCAGGCCGGCGGCTTTCCATTGGTCGAAAGTGCGCCAGGCCCGGTCCGCCGTAATCAGTCTCCCGGTAAACGCCGGCTGATCGAAATCCCACATGGGCATAGTTTACATTGGATAGACTGGAGTTGCCGCTTATGGACCTTGCCAAGATTCAGCAGGAACTGCGCAACCAGGCGCTCGACGGCTGGTTGTTTTTCGATCATCACATGCGCGACCCGCTGGCGTACCGGGTGCTGGGATTCACGCCGCCGCGCACGCCGACGCGCCGCTGGTATTACCTGATTCCGGCCTCGGGCGAGCCGCGCGGCCTGGAGCACCGCATCGAGCGCGGCATGACCGCCGGGGCGCCGGGTGAGAAGCTGCTCTATTCGGGGTGGAGCGAGCAGGTGGCCTGCCTGCGCCAGATGACCGCCGGGCTGAAGCGCGTGGCGATGCAGTATTCGCCGCTGTGCGCCATTCCGTACGTGGCGATGGTGGACGCGGGCACGGTCGAGCTGGTGCGCAGCCTCGGCCTGGAGGTCGTCACCTCGGCGGAATTGATTCAGGTGTTCGAGGCGCGCTGGACGCCGGCTCAATTGGAATCGCACCTGGAGGCGGGGCGCAGGGTCGACAAGGCGCGCGCTGAGGCGTTCGCCCTGATCCACGAGCGGACCCGCAACGGCGCGCCGCTGAGCGAAGTGGAAGTCAAGAACTTCATTCGGGAACGCTTTGCCAAATCGGGCCTCGCGACCGATCACGGCCCGATCGTGGGCGTCAACGCCAATTCGTCCGACCAGCATTACGAGCCGACCGAGCAAGTCACCGCACCGATTCGCGCCGGCGATTGGGTGCTGCTCGATATGTGGGCCAAGCTCGACCAGCCGGAGGCGGTTTACTACGACATCACCTGGACCGGTTTTTGTGGCGACCAGCCGCCGGAGGAGATGCGCAAAGTCTTCGGCGTGGTGACCGGCGCTCGCGACGCCGCCATAAGGCGCGTCCAGGAAGCGGTTGCGGCGAAACGGGAGCTGCGTGGCTTCGAAGTCGACGATGCCAGCCGCGGCGTGATTACGAGCGCTGGTTACGGCGAGTACTTCGTACATCGTACCGGCCATTCGATCGGTGTGGAAGTACACGGCAACGGCGCCAACATGGACAACCTGGAAAACCATGATGAGCGGCGCGTGATTCCGTGGACGTGTTTTTCGATTGAACCCGGCGTATATCTGCCGCATTTCGGCGTGCGCTCCGAAATCGATATGTTCGTGGGCGATACCGAGGCGCAAGTGACCGGCGAGATCCAGCGGGAAATGCAGTTGCTGTAGGGCGGCTGCCTGCTGCGATCCATCGAATCCGGCCGGGCCGGCTTAGAACGCGGCCGAACCTGGCGTACGCGGACACGGGATCACGTCGCGGATGTTCTTCATGCCGGTCAGGTACATCATCATCCGCTCCAGGCCCAGGCCGAAGCCGGAGTGCGGCACCGAGCCGAAGCGCCGCAAGTCGAGATACCAAGCGTAGTCCTCTTCCTCGAGACCGTGCCCCGCAATGCGCCGGCGTAGGACGTCCAGCCGCTCCTCGCGCTGGCTGCCGCCGATGATCTCGCCGATGCGCGGCACCAGCACGTCCATCGCCGCCACCGTGCGGCCATCGTCGTTGAGGCGCATGTAGAAGGCTTTGATCTGGGTAGGGTAATCGGTCACCACCACCGGCTTGCGAAACACTTCTTCCGTCAGGTGGCGCTCATGCTCGCTCTGCAGGTCGGTGCCCCAACTGACCGGGAACTCCCACGTCTTGCCCTTGGCCGTGGCTTCCTCCAGAATGCGTACCGCCTCCGCGTAGGGCAGATGCACGAACTCGTTGTCGACCACATTAGCCAGCGTCTGCAGCAGCGTGTTGTCGATGCGCTTGTTGAAGAACTCCAGATCGGCGCGGCAGCGGTCCATCACTTCGGCTAAGACGGTTTTGAGGAACCGCTCCGCCAGGCGCCGGTTGTCGTCGAGATCGGCGAAGGCCATCTCCGGCTCGATCATCCAGAACTCGGCCAGGTGGCGCGGCGTGTTCGAGTTTTCCGCGCGGAAGGTCGGTCCGAAAGTGTAGACGTTGGCGAAAGCGTGCGCGAACATCTCCGCTTCCAGTTGCCCGCTCACCGTCAGGTACGCCGGCTTGGCGAAAAAGTCGCGGCTGAAATCCGTCTGCCCTTCCGGCGTTTTGGGCGTGGCGGCGAGATCGAGCGTGGTCACCTGGAACATGGCGCCGGCGCCTTCGGCATCGAGTGTCGTGACCAGCGGCGTCTGAATATACAGAAAGCCGTTGTCCTGAAAAAAGCGGTGAATCGCATAGCAGAGCGCGTTGCGCACGCGGAACACGGCGCTGAACGTGTTGCTGCGCGAGCGCAGATGGGCGATCTCGCGCAGGAACTCCATGGTGTGGCCCTTCTTCTGCAAGGGGTAGGTGGCCGGATCGGCCGAGCAATATACTTCGATCGCCTCGGCGCGCAGCTCGACCGGTTGGCCGGGACCTGGCGACGCGACCACTTCGCCCTCCACGCGCAGCGACGATCCGGTGGTAACCGCGGCCAGTAGCGCTTCCGGCAACAGCCCGGCGAGGATGACCACTTGCAGGTCGATCGCCGACGATCCGTCCTGCAGTTGAACGAAATGCACGCCCTTGCCGTCGCGCCGCGTCTTCACCCAGCCGCGTGCCGCGACTTTCGCGCCGGGTTCCCGCGCCAGTATGTCCTTGATGTATTCGCCGTTGTGGATCAATTGGGGCAACCTTTCAAAAACCAATGTTAGCTTGGTAGGGCACGCTTTAGCTTGCCCTCAAAATGCTTCTTGGCCGCAGCGAGCCGGAGAGGCATTCCGCGATGCGACGCAGCGCATAATTTCTGCCGGCCGCGCATTCGTCAAGTCGGGGCAAGCTAAAGCGTGCCCTACCAGTGCCGGCCAGGCTGCTAGACTGTTGGCGGAAGGCAATCTGGACTGGTGTCCGGGACGGTCTTCAAAACCGTTCGGCGGCCGTTCGGTCGCTGGTGTGTTCGATTCGCACTGTCTTCCGCCAACCCGGTTTCCGCGCGGATCTACGGTTGCGGCCGTTGGCTCCACGCTTCCTCCAGCCGCTCGCGGGTGACGAAAGACGCCTGCGTGCCGACGCCGAGAGTGGAAAGCGCGGCATAGACATTGGCGCGGGCGATGGAGTCGGTTTCATTCTCGCCGGCCGCGAGAAACGTGGCGAAGCTGCCGATGAAGGCGTCGCCGGCGCCGGTGGTATCGACGGCGTCGACCGGGAACGGCGCGATATGGTCCACGCGATCGTCGCCGGCGCACAGCGCGCCATTGGCGCCGAGGGTGACGATGACGCGCCGCACGCCGCCGCGCAACAGTTCAACGGCGCAGTCGCGGGCTTCGTGAAGGTTGTTCACGGGCATGCCGGTGAGCGCTTCGGCCTCGGTTTCATTGGGGATCACGTAATCGGCGTTAGCCAGCTCGGCCAGATCGAGCGGCTGACCCGGCGCCGGGTTCAGAATGGCGCGGATGCCGTTGGCGCGGGCGAAGCGAAGCGTGTAGTAGACGGTCTCGAGCGGGATCTCCAACTGCAGGACGATGGCATCGGCCTGCCGGAGCACAGCCGCGGCGGCGTCGATATCGGCGGGCAGAAGAAGGTCATTGGCGCCTTTGACCACCAGGATGCGGTTCTGGCCAGCCGAATCGACAAAGATGGGCGCGACGCCACTCGAGACGCCTTGGGTGATGAGAACCCTTGTGGCATCGACGCCGCGCGCGGTGAAGTTGTCGATGGTGGCTTTGCCGAACAGGTCGTCGCCGACACGCGCGATCATCGATACGCGCGCCCCGCAAAGCCGCGCCGCCACCGCCTGGTTGGCGCCTTTGCCGCCGAAGCCAAGGTGAAAGCTGCGGCCGAAGATGGTTTCGCCCGGGCGGGGAAACTGGTCGGTGAAAGTGGTGAGGTCGACGTTCGCGCTGCCGACGACGGCGATGTGAGGCTGCGTGGCCATATCCGGATACCATATTGTAGGCATGGATCAAGACCCGACACGCAGATTCTCGGTGCGAGTGGACGCTTACGCACGGTACCGGCCGTCATATGCGGCGGAGGTGACGGCGCTGGCGGAGCGGGAATGCGGGCTGCGCGCAGGCCAGTTGGTAGCCGACATCGGCTGCGGAACCGGCCTGCTGGCACGGCTGTTCCTGGAGTGCGGCTGCGAGGTTATCGGCGTGGAGCCCAATGCGGAGATGCGTGAGGCGGGGCGGAAGGCGCTGGCGGGCGAGGCGCGTTTTCACTCCATTGACGGGCGCGCCGAGGCCACCACACTCACCACCGCCAGCGTGGACTTTGTCACCGCCGGGCAAGCGGCGCACTGGTTCGATGCGGACCAGGCCCATGCCGAATTCGCGCGGATCCTGAAGCCCGGCGGCTGGCTGCTGCTGGTATGGAACGAACGCAAACGGACGCCGGGCTTCATGAGCGAATATGAAGCCCTGATCGCACGCCATGCACCGGAGCAGTCGCGCATCTCGACAGAGCGCATCGGACGCTTATTTGGCGGCCGGACCTGGCGCATGGGGCGGTTTGACCACCACCAGACGCTCGACGCCCAAGGGCTCCGCGGGCGCGTGGCATCGTCATCCTACACGCCGCTGCCCGGAACCGCCGAATTCGACGCGCTGATGGCGAAGGTGGACGATCTGTTTGCTCGGCACCAGAAGGGGGGCTCGGTAGACTTGCTCTATGACACAGAGGTCTATTACGGGTGGCTGGGTGGTTTGTAGCGCCGGCTACGAAATGGCGGTGCCGTCCGCTCCCTAGGGTCGCGGCTCTGTTAAGCGTGCGTCTTGCGCCAGCGGTCGCGCTCTTTTCCACGGCGCAGGCGCCAGAAGGACGCGCCGATCACCAATAGGGCGCATAGTTCGACGAAGACCTTTTCGCCGTCCAGGAAATCGGTGGGCCGGTTCTTGAGGTCGGGATCGATCAAGGTGCCGTGAACGAACATCAGTGCACCGGCCACGTAGGCGAACCAATGCAGGCGCTTCCAAGGGCGGTAGCGCAGCCTGGGGCGGAAGTAGGACGTGATCACTACGAAGGCCAACACATAAAACGTAGAGGCGCCGAGGATGTTGTACAGGCGCTGGCCGGGCGACCATAACGGCAGCACCAGGTCGAGCGGCACGAAGCGTGGCCGGTTCACCAACAGCAGCAGGAGGGGGTGAAGCACGGCGATGCATATGGCCAGATAGGCAGTCCAGTTGTGCACGCGGAACAGCGGCACAGGGAGCTTGCGATGCGGCCAGTCGCGATGCGGCTGGTAGTTGGTGGTAACCAGCAGGCCGAGGAGCAGGTTCAGGGTGATCAAGGCCATCGCCGTCAGGCCTGCGTAACTGGCGAGGTCGGTGGCGCTCATGTTCAGGGCAAGCGGCTCGCCTTGACTGCCTTGCGCAGGCGCGCAATGGCGGCCTCCACGTCTTCGAGTTTGGACGGTATGGCGGCTGACAGCACTTTGGGCTCGCCACTGGTGATGAGCACGTCGTCTTCGATGCGCACGCCCAGGCCCGCGTACTTTTCAAACGCGGCACGGACGCTGGCGATGAACTTTTCGTTTTCCGGCGTACGTGGCAAGTTGTCGAGTGCGTCCGGGCGGAAGTAGAGGCCAGGCTCGCAAGTCACCACCATGCCGGGCGCGAGTTCACGCGCGCCCGGGTCGTGAACGTTCAAACCGATGCCGTGGCTAATGCCGTGGCTGAACCAGATGGCGTACTGGTTGCTGGTCGGGTCGGTGATAAGGCCGAGGCGCAGCAACCCGTCCTTGAAGACTTTGACGGCGGCGCCCAGGATGGTGTTATCGCCGCCGGCCGGCTGGTGTCCAGGTTTGGCCTGGGCGATGCCAGCCTGCTGCGCGGCCCACACAAGGCGGTAAATCTCCGCCTGCTCCTTGCTGAACCGGCCGCTGACGGGAATGGTGCGGGTGACGTCGGCGCTGTAACCATCGAATTCCGCGCCGCTGTCCATCAGCAGAAGCGCGCCGGCGTGCATGGTGTCGCGGTTGGTTTCGTAGTGCAGCGTGGTGGCATTGACGCCCGAGCCAACGATGCAGGGATAACCCCAGTGGGCGTTGCGGCGCAGAAAAGTGAATTCGAACTGGGCCTGGATTTCGGATTCCCCGGCTTCCGGCGCGGCCACGGCGAAGACGCGTTCAAACCCCTCGGCGGTGATATCGATGGCGTGTTGCAACAGGTCGATTTCCCGCTGCGATTTGATGGTACGGAGCTGGTTGAAGATGGGCGCTGGATCCAGCAGCGCGATGCCAGCGTCGGCGGCGGCTAGCTTCGCGGCGAACGCATGCTCGCGGTGATACTCGGCCTCGCTGCCTTTCAACATCAGATAGAGGCCGGCTTGCTTGGCGGTGGTGAACTGGATGGTCTTGGCAAACTCTTGCGTCAGGTCCACGGGAATAGGCGGAGGTGGACTGGCGGTCGAACCCCGTGGAGCCGCGCCTTCGGCAGGCAAAATCTCCGCCGCGGACTTGGCCTCAGGAAAGAGCGCGGCAAAGAATTCCGGAAAGCGGCGCCGATCCCAGATTTCGCCTATGCCGGAGATGGCACGAGCCTCGGCAGGGGTGAGCAGGTGCCCGGTCCAGCGTTCCTGCGCCGGGTTGGAAGGCGGCAGGAAGAGGATCTCGTGAATCCCGGTACCGGAGGGGATGAGTAAGAAAATGCAGCCGGGTTGGGATATGGCGGTGAGGTAGTAGAAATCGTTTTCCTGGCGATACGGCCAGTCGGTGTCGCCGGCGTAGTTGCGCGGTTCCGCGGCCCAAAGGATGAGGATGCCCTTTTCGCCGATCTGCGAGGCGACGGCCCGGCGGCGGCTGGAGAGATCGGCTAGGCGGTCGCGCTGCCAGGAGGCAGGCGGCGGTGGAGCGACTTTCCAAATCGGGTTCCCGGCGGCGAGCGAAACATGCGCGCAAAGCGCAAAGGAGAGGAGCAGACGTGCCGTATTCATGGGGTGCGCGAGTCTCCTCATTATACGGCGGGCAGACACAAACTCGGCTGATCCATCTATTCCCTGGACGCCATGCTACCTAGTCGGGGGCCGCGACCCTGCAATTGATGAAAAAAGTGCTCTCTTATAGATCTTCCACCATGTAAAACGCGGCACGAGACACGCCTGCGGGAAGGAACTTCTTGAATTCGAAGCCAATGAGTGCTGGCACTCCAGTTGCAACACGGGGCCCTCAACTATGTAGCGCGGCGTCAGCGGTTGGCTTCAGCAGATCAAGGGAAGCCAAGATGGTTGCTGTTGGAATGGGTGATGCTGTCGATCGCAACGCAGTTGTCCGCCGCCTCGTATTGAGAGCGGTCAAGCAGTGCAGTGTTCCGAAGCCGGGCGCGGGCGCTTGGTCAGGACCACCAGCTGGTGGGCTGTCCCGTTGAATCAGACCTACTGGCGGTATCGAATCTGGCCGGCGTTTCGGAGGTGTCGTGCGCTTCGAATGAGTCAACCGTAAACCCCTCCCCCGGAAATCGGCGTGAAGCCCGCCATCCACGATTTCCCAGTCCTAACTTTGGTCAGCAAGGCTGTTAGCACCATCGACAGAGTGCTAGATTCCCCAAAGATAGCATTGAAAACAAATGATTTAGTAAATATTTTAGAATTGGCTAGCCGACAGGCAGCCGCGTACGCCACTGGGCCTTTAGCCGGGTGCATGTGGTGGCTCTTTCTGGAGGTTGACCAGTTGCGCACCGACGCTCTTAAGAAGAGCCTGCTGAGCCCTCTGAGTCGCAGTTTCTTCTTCGCTCTTATTCTCGCAGTCGTAAGTGGAGTAGCATTTGGCCAAGACACGTTGACGCTGTCGTCGGGTACCGCTGCGCCGGGGAGCACTATCGCCCTGAACTTGTCGTTGAATTCTCCGGCGGGAAGTGAACCAGCGGCGGTCCAGTGGACGCTGACGTATGCCACCAGCAATGTCGCCTCCATGAGTGCCGTCGCCGGTTCCAGCGCCACCGCGGCGGGCAAAATGGTTAGCTGTTCTTCGAGCGCGGGTTCTTATACATGCCTGCTATTCGGGATGAACGACACGGTGATGCAGAACGGGGTTGTCGCGGTGATCAACGTGACGATGACGAACTCGGCGCTCACCACGTCGGTCGGACTCACTAACCTCTCTGGCGCGTCCGCTGCTGGAAGCGCCATTACCATGACCGGCACGGGTGGAACCATAACGGTCCCGCCGCCGGCGTTGACCGGACTTTCGTGCAACCCAACCTCGCTCAGCAACAGTGGTTCGTCGACCTGTACGGCTTCGCTGAACCAGCCCGCATCTGCCGGTGGCGCTACCATCGGCCTTTCCAGCAGTACCGGAACGCTCTCGGTTCCTGCGTCTGTGACCGTGGCTGCGGGCACCACATCCGCGACCTTCACTGCAAGCGCCGGGACAGTTTCCAGCAATCAGACGGCTGTTATAACGGCCAGCTTGAACGGCGGTTCCAAGACGGCGTCAATCTCGCTAGTGGCGTCCACCACCGTCAGCCTGGTATCGTGCAATCCGACCAGCCTTGGTTCGGGCGGAACGTCGGCGTGCTCGGTCACGCTGTCGCAGGCCGCTGGTTCTGGAGGGATCACGGTCGCCCTTTCCAGTAATGTCACGGCATTAAGCGTTCCTCCGTCGGTAAGCGTGGCATCGGGAGCCACCGCGGCGAACTTTACGGCGACGGCGGGTACGATCTCCACTAACCAGACAGCTATTGTCACTGCTTCATTAAATGGCAGTTCCCAGACGCAGTCGTTGTCGCTCGTAACCACACTCCCGGCCTTGACGTCGCTGACGTGCGCTCCCACGAGCCTCGGTTCAGGAGGCACGTCAACCTGCGTCGTGACGCTATCGAATGCAGCGGGCGCTGGTGGGGCGGCAGTGACGCTCACAAGCAGCGCCGCAACACTGAGCGTTCCCGGATCAGTGACGGTTTCAAGCGGCTCCACCACAGCCAATTTCACGGCCACAGCCGGTACCGCTTCCAGCAACCAAACCGTGGTCGTGACGGCCACATACAGCGGCAGCTCGCAGACAGCGTCGATCCTGTTGGTAGTGCCCACCACGGTGATCCTGGTATCGTGCAATCCGACCAGTCTCAACTCTGGGGGAACGTCGGCGTGTTCGGTAACGCTCTCGCATGCCGCGGGCTCTGGCGGCATCGCGGTCGCCCTTTCCAGCAACGCGGCGCCTTTGACCGTTCCGCCTTCGGTGAATGTGTCGTCGGGAGCCGCATCGGCGAACTTTACGGCCACCGCGGGAACCATCACCACCAGTCAGACAGCGGTGGTGACGGCTTCCTACAACGGCAGCTCGCAGACGGCCTCCATCTCGCTGCTGACTTCAACATCAACATCTGTGAGCCTCTTGTCCTGTAGTCTGACAACCCTGAACTCGGAATGGGCCTCCAACTGCACAGTGACGTTGACGCAGGCCGCGGGATCGGGTGGAATCACGGTGGCGCTCTCGAGTAATACCTCATTGCTCAATGTCCCGCCCTCCGTCAATGTGACGTCCGGAACTACATCGGCGACGTTTACCGCAGTCGCGGGCTTCATCACCAGCAATCAAACTGCGATAGTGACGGCTTCCTACAATGGCAGCTCGCAAACGACCTCCCTGTCTCTGATGGCGCCCGCAGCAGTGAGCCAGCTTTCCTGCGCACCGACCAGCCTCAGTTCAGGCGGAACGTCCGCGTGCACGGTAACCCTATCCACTGCGGCAGGCTCCGGCGGGGTGGCGGTGACGCTATCGAGCAACCTGGCAGCGTTGACTGTTCCGGGTACAGTAACGGTCACCAACGGCTCTACCACAACCAGCTTCACCGCTACGGCAGGCACCGTCGCCACCAACCAGACGGCAGTGGTGTCGGCCACTTACAACGGCAGCTTACAGACCGCCGCCATCACCATATCTCCGTTAGCGTCTCTGACGTCGCTGGCTTGTGCCCCGACCAGCCTCAGTTCCGGAGGAAGCTCTACCTGCTCGGTCAATCTATCCAGCGCAGCCGGCTCCGGCGGAGTGACGGTGACGCTATCGAGCAACGTTGCTATTCTGACCGTCCCAGGGTCTGTGACCGTTGCCGCCGGTTCCAGTGTCGCGACCTTTACCGCCAGCGCCGGCACCGTGTCGAACGCCCAGACGGCTACCGTGACGGCTTCGTTAAACGGCGCATCGCAAACTGCCTTCATCGCCTTGCAGACTTCTGGGAGCGATTCCCCTTCGATTATCTGCAATCCGGATCAGAACAACGTCGGCGCGCTGAACTGCACTCTCTCTCTGCCGCAAGTGGCGCCAGCAGGCGGCGTCTCCGTCGCTCTTCAGGCGAATACTTCGCGAGTGCAGGTGCCGGCACAGGTCGTTGTCCCGGCCGGCGCACAGTCCGCCCAGTTTGTCGCCACCGTAGTCTCCTCGGACCAGGATGTCCAGGCCCAGATCACTGCCTCCGTGCAAGGAGCCTTGAGCACCGCCAGCATTCCCATCATCGGCATCCGGCCCACCAGCCTCTCGTGCGCACCACAGACGGTTCCCGCCGGCAGTTCCTTTACCTGCACGGCGGTGTTGAATTCTCCCAATGTTTTACAGATCGCGCGCCTGGCTATCAGCAGCGACAACGCAAACTTCGAGCTCCCCAATCCGTTCACGTCGCGGCCCGGGCAGGCGCACCTCAGCTTCAAAGTCTTTACCACGCCTCTGGCAAAGCCACAATCTTCCCTGGTATCGGTGCAGTTTGGACAGAGCACCGCGACCGGTTCGGTGACGGTGACGCCGGCGACATCGCCGATCCTTAGCCTGCCGGGGACCCAGTTGACGGCCTTCGGACAGCGGGTGGCCTTCACTTTCTCAGCCGTCGATCCGGCTGGGTTGCCGCTCGTGCTATCGGCGGCTAACCTGCCGCCCGGCGCCTCGTTTAATCCTGCGACCGGTGCGTTTACCTGGACGCCGTCAGCGCCCACCGGTCTCATCTATCAACTGGGCCAGCTGTCCCCGCTCGAGCGACGCGAGGTTACTTTCACCGCGACCGATTCCGCCCAAGCTTCCGCCAGTGGTTCGGTAGTGATTGAAGCCGATGCAGGCCTGCCGGTGATCACCGACCTCCGCAACGCAGGCAGCCAGGTGTCGCAAGCCATTCCTCCCAAGGGCAAGACTCCGACTCAGCCCATCTTGATGAACTGCAGCCCGGGTTCGGTGGCGAGCCTGATCGGCCGCTGGCTCGCTCCAGGTACTGAGCCCACTTCCGATCCAACCGGCAGCTCGACGCAACTGGCAGGCGCCGAAGTGAATGTGAATGGCAGCCCGACGCCTGTGGTTTATGCTTCGGCGACCCGGGTCG
>Ga0209415_10011781_pt1 | contig 14682 bp, 19 predicted proteins | sample PeaSoiSIISIP2007_FD_187696 | JGI IMG/M metagenome (GOLD analysis project Ga0209415, IMG submission 187696) | Peat soil microbial communities from Weissenstadt, Germany - SII-SIP-2007 (SPAdes) (version 2) | ecosystem: Environmental > Terrestrial > Soil > Wetlands > Peat | place: Germany...
TGTGCGAGAGGCTGCTGAAGGAGTTCCGCCCCGGCGCCGAGGTCGTCCCTCCCCCGAAGCCGAGCGTCCAAGCCTGAAGTGCCGAGGACCGGGAGCGCGCGGCCGTAGGTCGACTTTCGGCCTAAGGGTTGGAGCGCCTTGACATCAAGGCCGAGACGGAGAGCATCCACGCCAACACCAGCCCAATGAAGACCCTCTCCACCAGGCCTCCCACCTTCGCGGCGGCGTGGGGGAAGACCAGCGGCGCGCCGTAGAGAACGAAGAAGAAGACCAGGGCGAGGGCCGCCACAGGCATGGCGTAACGGCCCACCACCCTAAGGGCCGGTTCGCGCTGGAAGCCGCGGGAGAGGGACACCGCGCCGATGGCAGCGCCTAGGAACGCCAGGGTCGCGGCCACAAGGTGGACGAACCCATGAGCGGTAACTGGCCCGCTCACGTCTGTGGGCGACACAGCGAGGATCAGCGCCCCGACAGCCCACATCCCAAAGAGCCCGAAGCCAGTCCGGAGCCCAGCCCTCGGCGGTAGGCTCTTCACCAGGCCGTAGAGGAAGAGCGATGAGAAGACCCCGCGGTTGACAAAGTTGACCGCCATGACGTACCCGTAGGGACCTACGGCCAGGTCGCTCTCGGCCTGGCGGACCGGGCTGTAGTGCGGAGGCAGGGACTGGGCTATTGCGTCGAGGACCACGTACAGGGCTATCCCCGCGATGGTCGCCGCAAAGAAGAAACGGGCGCGGTTGGCCTCGCCCGAAGTCTGGCCGGTACTGGCCAACGGAGAACGGGCCCTCTCGGCCGGTTCTTAAGGCTAGGCGGACGAAGAATCGCGAGGCAGATGCCGCTGAGGACCAGCTAAATACTCACGCGAGAACATTAGAGAGAGTCTCGACTTGGCAGCTGCAGACGACGGGGAGAAGACCTCTGCGGCGCCGGCACCTCGGATCAGGGTCAGGATAGAGTCGCTTTCCGACCTCGTCTTCGGCCTCGCCCTGTCGATAGGCTCGATAATCCTCGTCGGGAAGCAGCCGGCGACGGGCCAGGACATCGCCGTCAACGTCCTGCTCTTCGGGTTCGGCTTTCTCATCATCGTGATGACGTGGCTCGGATACTCACGCACGATGGCCGTGCTTCCGGTGGAGGCTCCCTTCGCCCTCGTCGCCAACCTCGTGCTGCTGTTCATCGTCGCCATCGAACCCTACCTGTTCTACGTCTTGACGTCGGTCCAGACCGCCGGCTTGGCTGATGCTGCCTCCGTCGTGTACGCCCTCGACGTCGGGGGCATGTTCCTCATGCAGGCCGTGTTGGCGCGCATGGTGGTGAAGGGTGAGAAGGCTCGGTTGCACGGACAGCCTGCTCTGCACCCCGTCGTGCTGGAAAGGTTCCGGAGGGTGTTGAAGCTGAACGCCGTGATCGGCCTGGTCTTCGTGGTCTCTGCGCTTCCCGTATTCTGGGTGAACACCCCGGTCGGGTTCTTGAGGTTCTACCTGTGGTCTTCCTCCCTCCTGTTCCTGGCGGTGCGTTTCCAACGAAGACCGGCCGGCAAGGAGAACTGACCGACTGCCCGCGCTACCGACTTCCCAATCGCGCGGTCTGGGAGAGATAGAGCGGGTTCCCGTCCGGGTCCGTGAAGAAGGCGAGCTTCGTCGGCCGGTCCTCCACTACGCGCGAGAAGGCCACGCCTTTCGCCTTTAGCTCCTCGATTGCCGCCGCCAGGCTCTCCACTCCGAACCCCACGGAGACGTTTCCAGAGCCTCCTGGATGCGAGGATCCCTTCGTGGCAGGGTGCAGCCCGATCATCACGCCGGGAGACGCCACCTGCGCGTACTGGTCGCCGTAGTTCGCCTTCAGCTCGAGGCCGAGCACGTCGACGTAGAAGTGGATCGCCCTCTTCATGTCGGTGACCATGACCGTCACGTTGGCTTCCTTGATCTTCATGGGACCGCCGGACCGCCGGCTCGGGTAGATAAGAGTGGCAGGACGGCAGAACACGGAACGTCGCCCCACGCAGCTTCCGGTTCACGGTCGCGCTTGGCAATTGTCGATTCCGAAACAATTGGAGGAAAGCTTTATAATGTGAAAGTTCGTTTGTTAACGAAAAGGCCTGGATATGTCCTCCGAAGATGAAGAGCAGAGCCTGAGGCAGGACGTGAACTACCTGCGATTCCTCCTAGAGTCGGGCTTAAGCGAGGAAGAGATAACGGAGATTGCGAAGGAAAAGAACCCCAAGCTCGAAGTGTGCTTCTCCGAGGAAGCGTGCCTCAGCCAGTCGAAGACGCTGGAGCGCGGCAAGTTCATCGTCATGATAAGCTAAGAGCGCCCGGAGCGGCTTTAGCTGCACAGTTCTTTGCGAGCCTAGCGCCACGATTCTCGGCTCACTGCGGGTTCGGGATATAGAAGGACTCGATGCCCCGGTAGCGGAACCGGGTCGCCCTCTTGCCCTCGATGGGAATCTTGTGCCCGCAGCCCCTGCACCTGTAGTCTGCGTCAAGGTTCCAGCCCGTTATCATGAAGCCGTGCCTCTCTATCACCACTTCGCGGCACCCGGGACAGTATGTGTGCTCCTGCGGGCTCCCGGGGACATTCCCGATGTAGGCGTAGTTCATGCCCGCCTTCGTGGCAATCTCGTGGTGTTTCAGGAGCAGCTCATACGGGGTGGAGGGGACGTCGAGCATCTTGTAGTCTGGATGGAATCTCGTGAACTGGATCGGGACGTCGGGTCCGAGGTTGTCGTAGAGCCAATTGCAGAGCCTCCTCGCCTCGTCCAGGTCCTCGCCGACCTGCGGGATAATGAGGTCGGTCAGCTCCGTGTGTATCCTCTGCGCCTTCAGCTCAAGGAGGGTCTCCTTTATGGGCTCGGCGCTGACGGTGGTCGTCTGCCGCCTCTGGAAGAGCTCCTCCCCGCTCCCCTTGTAGTCGACCACCACCGCGTCGACGTATCCCTTGATCGCCCGAACCGACTCGGGTGTCCCGTACCCGTTCGTGACGAAGACCGTGTACTTGCCCGCGCGGTGGGCCTCCCTCGCTGCGTCGATGACGTACTCGACGAATATCGTCGGCTCGTTGTAGCTGAACCCGACCCCCTCGCAGTCGTTCTCTGCCGCCAGCCTCGGGATGTCCTCTGGGGGGACGTCCTCGCCGTAGACGTCGGTCTCCTTGCTGATGGCGTGGTTCTGGCAAAAGGTGCAGTGCCAATTGCAGCTGACCGTCCCAACAGTGAAGACGTGCGTCCCAGGATGGAAGTGGTTGAAGGGCTTCTTCTCTATGGGGTCGATCTGCATCGCCGCCAACTTGCCATAGGACGCGAGGTAGAGCCTGCCCCCGACGTTCTTCCTGACATAGCAGAAACCGTGGGAGCCCTCGGGAATGGAGCACCGCCTGTTGCAGGCGTCGCAAACTATCCTGCCGCCGGCCGAGGGGTGCCAGAGTATGCCTTCCTTCTCCACCATTTTGCTGTCTGGCGAGGTCGGCGCAGTGCTATAAGGCCTGCCCTTGTGCAACCTTGCTGTAGGCCGGTATCGGCTCCGGATGGGCACTGCCCGAGAACAGCATCGATTACCCTCGTGAAGCCCAGGACCTTCGAGATCACCGAGTCAGAGGGAGCAGGAGACACCGCCGAGCTCCTCAGCAAGCAGGTGAAGGAGACGGTTAGAAAGAAAGGGGAGACCTTCAGGCCTCCACGAAGCTTACCGAGGGGTAGCCGACCACAGCCGCGTTCTCCCCAGTGACGTCGCCGCTGGTGGCGTACGCGTTGACATGGCCCTTCACGTAGCCGAGGGACTTGCACGCCTCCATCACTGCAGCGATAGCGCCGTACCCGCACGCGGTGACGTTCCTCCGCTCCAGGGTCGTGTAGAAGGCGTCAAGGTCCAGCCTCTCGACGTGCTTCAGGAGCGCCGTGTCCTTCTCCTTGGCCTGCGCCCCGGGCTCGTAGTGCGTCAGGTCGGAAGAGGCGATGAGGACAGCGCTGACGTCCGCCTCGGCCGCTTCCTTGAGGAGCTCGGCCAGACCCTTCCCGAGGTCTCGGGCGATGGCTTTGTGCTGGAAGGCGAGCGAGATCGGCAGGAGGCTAAAGGACCCGCCATAGATTTGCTGTAGGAAGGGGAGCTGGACCTCGATGGAGTGCTCCCTCCTGTGCGCCTCAGGGTCGATGTCCACGAAGCCGGTGAGCTGGATAATCCTCTTCGAAGCGTCAGAGTCCACGCGGACCTTTCCCAGGGGCGTCTCCCACTCCCCCTCCCCGTAGGTCGCGACGCCGCTCCCCAGCCCATAGTGGTTCGGCCCGACGACGACCACCAGCTCGGGCGTCGCCACCTGGGATATGTCGAGGAAGCTGTGCGCCGCTACCGGGCCTGAGTATGCGTACCCCGCGTGGGGGCAGACGCACGCCTTGAGCTCCGGGGCAGGTCCAGGCGCTGTGAGGGGCGGGAGCCGTCCCGGTCCCAGCCTGTGCAGGTAGGAGGCCTCGACCGCTTCCCGGAGCTCCGCCGCGCCCGCAGGGTAGAAGCTCCCGGCCACCGCCGGCCTTCGGACTGTCATGCTTGGTTTCGAAGCGCCGGCACGCGATTTAAGGAGAGCGAAGCGCGGCCCACCCTCCTTTGCGCAAAAGGGTTTATGGGCGAGGCGGGTAGGGAGGCCCCAGGTCAGCACGCGTGACGCTTTCGTTGGAGCAGGGGGCTCACCTCGTCTCGATGGCGAGGAAGACAGTCGAGACGGCAGTGGTAGAGGGGAGGGCCCCGAGCGACGATGAGTTCCTCTCATGGCCTGAAGGCGAGGACGGTTTCCTGAAGAGTCACCGTGGGGCCTTCGTCACCCTCACCAACCTTGACGGCAGCCTGAGGGGGTGCATCGGAGTGCCCTACCCAGTGAAGCCCCTCGGAGAGGCCGTAGTGCAAGCAGCCGTGGGCGCCGCAACGCACGACCCAAGGTTCCCGAGGGTGATGGCGGGCGAGCTTGGCTCCCTGACGGTCGAGGTGAGCGCCTTGACCGCTCCCGAGACTCTCAAGTGCAACCCAGTCGACCTGCCCGACCATGTGAGGATCGGGACGGACGGCCTCATCGTCATAGGGCTGGGCCGCAGCGGGCTCCTGCTTCCGCAGGTCGCAACCGAGATGGGGCTCGCCCCTGATGACTTCCTGTCGCTGACATGTGAGAAGGCGGGCCTGCTCCCAGACACCTGGCTGACGCCCGATGTCGAGGTGAACCGGTTCCAGGCGGAGGTCTTCTCCGAGCCGAAGCCCCGCGGCGACGTCGGAGCGCTCGCGACGCGCCCCTAGTGGAGGCGAGAGGCGTCGAGCGAGGGCCGGGCGGTCTACAGGCGGCACTACACGGCGATGGACTACGTCCTCGCGTTCTTCTTCTTCCTCATCGCGGCGTTCATCTTCTTCTTCGTGACCGAGGTCGCCTTCGAGAAGACGGGGTTCAGCCGGCTCCAGTTCCTCCTCATACTGGGGGTGGCGCTGGTCGGCAGCTACGTGGACATCCCCGTGTGGCAGCTGAAGGACGTGAGGCCGACCGTCGTCGTCCGGGAGGTCAGGGCGTTCTGGATAACCTACAGGATCCCCCAGTACGCGCTGACCGAGGTCACGACGACCATCGCCCTCAACGTCGGGGGCGCGCTGGTCCCGCTGGTGGTCACGGCGATCCTCCTCAACGCGCACCCGAGCATCTGGTTCGGCGCCCTGGTCGCGACCGCCCTGACGGCGCTCGCCGTCCACTCGGTCGCCAAGTACGTCGCGGGGGTGGGGATCGTCGCGCCGACGATCCTCCCGCCGGTGGCAGCGGTCCTCTTCTCGCTGCCCTTCGGGATGGGCTACCTCGCGGTCACCGCCTACATCGCGGGAACCCTCGGCACCCTGATAGGTGCCGACCTCTCGAACCTGGGGAAGATCTCCCAGGGAGGGACTCACGTGGCGAGCATAGGAGGAGCGGGGAAGTTCGACGGGATATTCCTAACCGGAATCGTGGCGGTCCTGATCGCGTCCCTGATCTGAAGCGCGGCTACGCTGCGTCCGAGTGAGATTCTCTTCTGATCTTCGTCCCGAGGATGACCTCGAGGATGTCCGTCACCGTGACCATCCCCGCGAGCTTCCCGCCCTCCGAGACGAAAGCCATCGTCACGCCTCCCTTTTGCATCTTGTCCATCACTGACGCCGCCGTCTCGTTCGCGTCGACCTTCGCCGGCTGGACCATGTAACGGACGACGCCGTCGGCTATGCCCTCGGAATTGAAGGCCCTGAACAGGGAACGGAAGGTGACGGCGCCGATGTACGTCCCGGCCTTGGGGTCGTAGACGGGGAGGTGAGGGTGGTTCGACTTGCCCATGAGCCGCAGCGCCTCCTTGACGTCTGAGCCGACGTTCACGGCGACTATCTCTCTTATCGGCGTCAGCAAATCGCCCGCGGTCGTCTTCGAAGAGGCGAGGGCAGAACGGAGTATCCTCCCAGAATCTGGCTCTATTTCTCCCGCTTTCTCTAGCATGATTAGAAGACTCTCGAACTCGTCTACGAGCTCGTCCTGCGCATAGGCGGGCTTGCCGACCACCGCCTGAGAGAGGGTCTTGGCAAGCTTCGTGAGGGGGAGGGCGACAGGAGAGAGGACGATCAGCAGCATATCGGTGCCGGGAGCGAGGAAGAGGGCCATCCTTACCGAGTTCTCGATGCCTATCGCCTTCGGGAGGAGGTTGAGGAAGACCATGATGACGAGCGAGGCTATGACAATGGTGAAGAGCCACCCCTCGGGCCCGATGGCGCCGGAGAGTATCAGCCCCGTCGTGAGGGTAAGTACGACGTCCGAGAAGGTGGAGAGGAGCGTCGTGGTGCTGACGAGTCTAGTCCGCTCCCCGACTAACTTGATGGCTTTCGTCGCCCTCACGTTTCCCCCCGTGCTCTCGGTCGTCAGTGACAAGGGTCGGACGGTGAGGTAGGTCGCCTCAACCAGGCCCATCCAGAAGGAGACAGTGACCGCCACGCCCAGGGCGAGGTAGACATACCAGTAGACCATCTACGCGACCGGATTTGCGGTGCCGAGCTAATAAACACGCGCGCCCTACTTGGTGTAATAGAGGGTGACGAAGTAGATGGCGAAGGCGAACTCGAAGGTGCCGCCCATCTGCATCGAACTCCCGCCGCTTGTGAACCCCGAGAGCACGAAGAAGTACCCTCCGAGCCCCGAGATCATGACGGTGATGAGACCGAGGATCGCGCCGATCTTCACGCTCCTGCGGTGATACCTCAACGAGACGACCAGCACTCCGACGGCCGAGAGGAGTATCAGGAAGCCCTCCATCCCGTGCCAGATGACGAATGGGCCTCCGTTGACTACAGCCTAGAAGAACCCGTCCACCGATTGGTTCACGTTGGTCGTCGGGGTCGTGGTCACGAAGACGTTGACAAAGTCCCCCGTCCAGCCCTGGATGCCCAAGAGTATCACCGTGGCGACGACAGAGAGCCTGAGCGGCCTCCAGCTGCGGACCTCCAAGTCGCCATTCCAACGGCCCTGTGATGATTTTGCTAATAATTCTACGCCCCCTGAGGCCGGTTCGCGAGGCCGCCTTCGGCAATTGGCCATCGACGTGGCGCTCCTAAAGGATATAATGCTCCGGCGGAGTCGATGTCCGTGATGAAAGTAGTCGAGTCGATACGCGGAGCGATGGATGCTTTCGACGCGTTTTACGATTCCACCTCCAGGCAGGAGACCGGAGACGCCAAGCGCAAGGCGATAGCCCAGATAGTGAGGTCGAAGGGAGACTGGGGGACCCCAAAGGGACTGGAGGTCCTGGCCACGAGGCTCACCGACCTGGTCGTCTCGAGCATGGAGGAGCCGAGGGCGATGACCGGGCCCGAAGTGGGCCAGCTTCTCCTCGCCGTCCTCGGGACCGACCCCCAATCGGTCGACGCGACCATGAGGAGGAGGATCCTGCTCGACAGGCTCGAGAAGCTCGTCGGCGAGGCCGCCGACGAAGCCAACCTCTTCCCCGCGAAACAGACGGAGGAGTGGGGGAGCCACGACTCGGTATACGCCAGGGAGATCGATGGGTGGGACGTCACCCTGGGATACTTCCCCGAGTACCTGCGCCCCCGGGTGATCTACGGCCACGTGGGCGCCTCCCCGCAGGTCACCAAGAACCTCGCGATGTCCGCCAGGTACCACATCACCAAGCACCACCTGGTCGCGAAGAACGGCGACGACGACCTCTCGCTCCTGAAGTTCATGAAGAGCCGGGAGCTCGACAAGCTCGCGGGCACCTACGGAATATCCTACGAACTCCCGCCGCTCGGGAACAACCCCCGGGGGCAGACGCACAGCGCGATGGGAGGCTACAACGTGATGGTGGCGTCTCTCGAGAAGGACCTGCGCAACTCGCCCTACTCGGCTGAGAAGCTGCTCAACTCGGTGAGCGGGGTGAACGTGTTCCACGAGGACGAGGGCATCAGCGTCCACGTGATAGCGGACTTTCCAAGGGGGAAGCCGGACATCGGGCAGAACCTGACGTTCGTGTTCGGGGCTGACTTCTTCAATCTCTCGAGGCAAGAGTGGCAGGACTTCAAGAAGATTCCGCCGCTCGCGATAGCCGCCCTAGAGCCCCTGATGAACTAGCCGTCCTCGCTACGGCGGGCCGCCATTAGCCCTCTCGAGCAGCCTTTCCAGCCAGACCCGCTGCATCTTCCCCATGAACTTCGGCCTGAGCGCGTTGTTGAGGCGCGCCACCATTCCGTTCTGGTTCTCCTCGGTCAGGACGCGGCAGCCCGCGGGCATCCTCTCGATGAGCCAGGCGTGGTAGGCGTCGATGCCCGTCGCGCGCGCGGTCCACGCGATCCGCTCGAACTCCACAAACTCCTCGACCTGCGAGTCGAGCCTGACCCCGAAGGTCTTCCAGCGAAACCTCGAACCAGGCCTCAGGTCGGGCCCTCCGCCCTCGATGACGACGTCGGCGAACTCCGGGCACCAGGAAGGCCAGAGCTGGGCGCGGACCAGCCACGGCCAAACGGCCTCCGGCGAGACGGGCATCTCCAGTCCGGTGCGGGCGTGCACCGCCGTCTCTTCTGGCTTGTACCTGTCAGGCCACCGGATCAATCCCGATCGAGCTCTTGGGGCAGGTCCTCGAAGATGGACAGGTCGTGCGCTATTGTCTCGCCGTAGACCTTCTTGTTCTCGTCCGAGTACGTGATCACCGCTGTGAACTTGGTCGGCTGCTCCGTGGAGAAATACGTCGCGGCGGAGCCCACCAGGATCCGGAACTCCCTCCCCGGCGCCATGAACTCGAGGCTGCGGAAGAGGTTGAGGTCGTTGATCGCCTTCTTCCCATCGGGCCCGATGATCTTCCCGCCTATCTTCGTGACGACCTTGACCGCGGGCTCGTCCCCGATGTTCTTCAGGGCGAAGACGAAGAACCCTCTCTCGAGCTCCACGTCCAGGATGACCCTAGGCCTTCCCTGGCTGGAGACTCCGGCGGCCGTGCTCGCTCCCTTCGACTAGGCGCCCTGCGTTGCGACGTTCGTGACCGTCATGCCCTCCACCGCCAACTCGAGCGTCTCGATCGCCACCGCGCTCGTCTTGCCGTTGAGGACGGGAGACTCGTACTTCACCGGCCAGGCGTTGGTGAAGCTCCACTTCATGACCGGGTTCCGGCTGCTGTCGAGGAGCGTCACGGACATCTGCCTCGCTTTCCCCGTCCCCGCTAGGAAGGTGGAGAACCAGTCCCAGAGGGCCAGTGCGCTGGGCGAGTTAGCGATGCCGCGCTTGAGGACCAGGTTCCCGTACTTTGCGAGACCGGGAAGCTTGTGGACGTTGTTCACGGCCTCGGCTCCCTCCCTGTACTCGACAACCTCTATCGAGGCTGCCGGCAGGACGCACTCCATGAACGAGGTCACGGGGATGCCGTCGATTACGACCAAGAAGTTGGAGGCGTCGTAGGGGTTCAGGTTGATCGAGGACAAGGCGATTGCGCCGAGCCAGAGAGGCGAGCTGGCGTCTTAAACTCTCTCATGGCTCCCCGACCCTCCGAAGGACCCGGAGCGCGCACATCGTGATCCACTTGCTCGGCTGCCCCGCCTCCTCGAGCGCGAGCGGCCTAACCTTGCTCTTGCTCATGCGGTATCCTGCGCCCCAACCAAGATCTGGGTGGACAGCGTCGAGCACCCACCTGCCGTCCGGCCTCCTCTTCTCCTTCAAGAGCGAGAGGGCGGGAAGGAGCCTCTTGTCGTCGGCGTAGCCCAGGCTGGTGATGACGTCGAGCCCGACGAGCAGGTCGTAGTAGTAGTGGACGGGATAGTGAAAGCGAAACCAGGGGGCGTATCGCCGCGGCCCCTCCCTGGACAGCTCGCGAGCGAGGTAGAACTCCACCCCCCTCTCCGCCGAGCGCTTGATGCCGCGGCTCCACTTTTGTCTCGGGAAGGCCGCGTACGCGCTCAAGCCCTCCCAGCAGTCGAGGGTGCCCCTCCCGAAGGCCTTCTCATAGAAGCAGTGCCACCCCCCGTCCTTCATCTGGTTCGCGACGAGCCAGTCCAGCGCAGAGCGGACGTGGGGGTGGTCCTCGTAGCCGCACATGACGAGCGTCCTCGCGAGGTTCCCGGTAAGGCAGTGCTCGCTGCGCCTCCACGCGTACTGAGGGCTCGGCGGTGTGTCGAACCCGCCGTCCTCCCTGTGGTATTGGTCAAGGAAGAGCTCGCAGGAGTTCCGGACCCTCTCGTCCTTTGCGGTCATCCCGAGGTCAGCGAGGACGATTAGCTTCCAGATGGTCGCCTGGTACTTGGGCCTGTAGAGGTCCTCTTTTGATTCCCAGAAACCTCTGGGTTTCTGATCCGCGAGCAGCGTGGCCGCCCACCCGCGCTTGGGGACCGCGGCTAGGGCCCGCCTTACGTCTTCGTCACCGTCCTCCTTGACGAGGACGTCCTTTAGGACGTGATAAGCGACCGACGGTTGCCTGTCGTCGAGGAGCCAATCATAGAGGCTCCCGGTCGCTTTCATTCTGAAAACCCTCGATATCCAGTGTCGCTTCGGCTCAGTCGCTCAAAGCCTTGTTGCTCTCCCTCAGACGGTGGATGAGCGTCTTGAGCAAGTTCATGGCTATCTCGTTGTGCGACTCGACGAGCCCCTGAAACTCCCAGCTCGAGAGGACGAGGCACGTCGTAGGAGCGACCGCCACCACGTCGGAAGACCTTGGGTTGCTGTCGAGCAGAGACATCTCGCCAAAGAAATTGCCGCTACCGAGCTTCGCGATCGCCTTTCGTTTCCGCCTGACCTCGACTCCGCCGTCCAGGATGAGGTAGAACCCTACCCCTCCTTCGCCTTCGCCGACGATGACTTTTCCCTCCGGGTACGACTGCTGCTTCCCGCTCGCGAGGATCGCCTTTAGCTGCTTGTCCTTCAGGCCCGAGAAGAGCGGCACGTAGTGGAGCTTCTGCAGGAGCGCCTTCTCAGATTCCTTGACCAAGGCAGCGGTGTTTTTAGGTGGTTCGAGATTTAAGTCCATCGTTGAGCCTTTTCGGGGGAAAACCATCGCAACGGGTTTATGACCCTGCCCCGGCATCCTCGCTTCCCAGCATGCCCCAGGCCGCGCGGAGGCTAGCCGCCATCATGTTCACAGACATCGTGGGCTATACCTCGCTCTCGCAGGCCGACGAGGAGGCGACCTTGCGACTGCTCGAGGAGCACCGAAAGCTGCTCAGGCCCGTGTTCGCCCTCCACGGGGGGCGGGAGGTCAAGACCATGGGCGACGCTTTCCTCGTCGAGTTCGCCAGCTCCCTCGACGCAATCCGCTGCGCGCTTGACATCCAGGGGAAGATAGGGGAGAGGAACGCGAAAGGCCCGTCGCAGCGGCTCCAGGTGAGGATAGGCATCCACGTGGGAGAGGTCATCGGCTCCGGCGACGACGTGTACGGCGACGCCGTGAACATCGCGGCCCGGATTGAGCCGCTCGCCGAGCCGGGCGGGGTGTGCGTCAGCAGGCAGGTCTTCGACCTGGTCCAGGGCAAGGTCGAGGTGAGGCTGTCGAGCATGGGGCCCGTCGAGCTGAAGAACGTCAAGGCTCCAATCGAGATATTCAAGGTGCTCGAGACGGAGAAGGCAGGAGGGGAGAGGCGACTGTCTTCCAGCTTGAAGACCCGGGTCGCGGTCCTCCCGTTCGACAACTACAGCTCGAAACCGGGCGATGACTACTTCGCCGACGGGCTGACCGAGGAGCTGATAGGGACGCTCTCGAAGATCCACGAGCTGAGCGTCATCTCGAGGACCTCGGTGATGCAATACAAGGGCAAGCCCAAGTCGATGTCTCAGATAGGAAGGGAGCTCAACGCCGGGACCATCCTCGAGGGTAGCGTCCGAAAGGCCGGGGACAGGGTCCGCGTGAGCATCCAGATGGTCGACGCCACCGAGGACAGGCACGTCTGGGCCGAGACCTACGACAGGGACCTGGAGGACATCTTCTCCGTCCAGAGCGACATCGCCGCGAAGGTCGCCGAGGCCCTCAGGCTGAAGCTGTTGAGCGCCGAGAAGAAGGTGATCGAGGAGGCGCCCACGAAGGACCCGGAGGCGAACCTGCTCTTCCTAAAGGGGGTCTACCACGGAGACAAGGGGTCGCCCTCCGACATCATGAAGGCGATCGACTACTTCGAGCTCGCGGTCGAACGCGACCCCGAGTTCGCGCTGGCGTACGCGTCCATCTCGGGATACTACGTGGGGGCGGCCGGCGAGGCCATCCCGTCGGAGGTGGCCTTCCCGAAGGCGAAAGAGGCCCTCGCACGGGCGATGGCCATAGACCCCGACCTCGCCGAGGCCCACAACGCGAAGGCGTGGATCGCGTTCCAGTATGACTGGGACTGGAAGGCTGCCGAAGCCAGTTTCAAGAAGGCCATCGCCCTCAACCCGAGCCTCGCATTCGCCCACGACTGGTACGGGAGGATGCTCGCCGCGATGGGAAGGTTCGACGAGGCGATCGCCGAGATGGGAAGGGCCTACGAGCTCGACCCGGCCTCTCCTTGGGTCACCAGTCGTTTCGGGCTGGTCTACTGGATAGCGGGAAGGAACAAGGAGGCCAGGGAGATGTTCGCCAAGGCGGCAAGGGCAAACCCGCGCTTCGCCAGAGCCCGCGGCGGGCTCGCGTTCGTCAACGTGACAGAGGGCAGGAAGGAGGAGGCGATGAAGGAGATCGACGCGGCCGTGGCCATCGCCGACGAGGCATACTTCCGCACCCACCAGGCGGTGGTCTACGCGTCCGTAGGGTCGAGGGAGAAGGCCAGGAAGATACTGGATGACCTTCTAGCGGGCAAGTACAAGGGATTCGCGACTCCCGCATGGATCGGCGCCATCTACTACTGCCTTGGCGACCCAGACAACGGCTACGAATGGATGGTGAAGGCCTACGAGAGCCGGGACCCCTCGATACCCTGGTACAACAAGTGGCCCATCCTCGACGTGGAAAGGAAGGACCCGAGGTTCGTCAAGATGCTCCGCCAGATGAAGCTCCCCTGAGCCTTGTCGCGGCCGCCGAACGAGGCGGCTGAGAGGAAGACCCCCGCATCGGATTTATCAGCGTGTGAGAATCGGCATCCGTCGTGTCCTCAACACGACCCCCCGATCTGAGCGCGATCGGCAATGCCGTCGTCAGGTCTGCCATCGTGGCCCTGAACGGCAAGGACAAAGCGCGGTGGTTCGAGCTCTTCTCTGCGAAGCCCCAGTTCTCCGACGACGGCATCCCTCGCGAGTTTGTGGAGTGGTGCGAAGAGGAGCTCTTCGGCTCCGCTCACGCCCGCATCATCTCAATCGACAAGGTGGAAGACGGAGGGCTGACATTCTACGCCAAGTATCACTCCGACAAGTGGGGAGACTTCAAGACGTTCTGGAGGTTCGCGTTGAGGGACGGAAAGGTATCCAAGCTCGACGTCGGCGCAACGGACTGTTGAGATTGTTGTTGGCGGCGAGCAAGGTTCTCCTAACTCCTCGGGACACGACCCGGCTTCTGAAGGGCATTAACCGTCGGGACATGCATGGTCGTCAGTTGTTTCTTTGGGTTGTTTGAGGAGGTGTGGGAGTAGACCGACGACCAGGTCAGAATCTCGAAAGACGCGCCTGATTCTTGCCGTGCTCAATATCGGTTTTCGACTCCTTTCAATTTGGAGGAGAGTGTTCTGGCGACCCACTTGCCCGACATCCACCCTGAAAGAGTCGGGTGCTTCCCCCGGCTATTACTCGTCGTCGCAGAACGTCGAGGCCTCCGGGGACTTCGCAGCGGCCATAGAGCGCTCCTTCGCGAGGATCGCCTTCTTCCTATGGACCCCCAGCCCATACCCCCCGATGCCTCCGTCGTTCCTAATCACGCGGTGGCAAGGGATTATGAGCGGCACGGGGTTCGAAGCGCAGGCGTTGGCGACGGCACGTGCTGCCCTGGGCTCGCCTATCATCTCGGCCACCTCGCTATAGGAGCGCGTCGTGCCGATTGGTATCAACCTGAGGGCGGTCCAGACCCTGAGCTGAAAGTCGGTTCCTCGGATGTCGAGAGGGAGCTTCACTGCCTGGCCCTGCAGGCGGCGGTTTAGTCCCCGGACGAATCGGGCCGTCCTCCCAGACCTGACGATCCTTGCTCTTGGATACTCCCGCCTGAGAGCCTCGACGAGCTTGCTGTCGTCTTCGCCCACGTTGACCGAGCAGATCCCGTGGCTCGTCGTCGCGACGAGGAGACGTCCGAGCCTC
>Ga0209415_10011784_pt1 | contig 14682 bp, 13 predicted proteins | sample PeaSoiSIISIP2007_FD_187696 | JGI IMG/M metagenome (GOLD analysis project Ga0209415, IMG submission 187696) | Peat soil microbial communities from Weissenstadt, Germany - SII-SIP-2007 (SPAdes) (version 2) | ecosystem: Environmental > Terrestrial > Soil > Wetlands > Peat | place: Germany...
GGCGCCGCCGGGGAAGCCGGGCCGGTTGAGGAAGACGCACGCGCCGTCCACGACCCTCGTCGCCATGCGGCGGCCGTCGGCGAACACGCCGCCCTCCCCGGCCGCGGCATGGTGCTCGAAGCGTGCCGGGTCGAGGGTCGCCGCCAACGCGCTGATCAGGCGCGCCTCGTCCTCGTCCTCGAGCTCTGCGCCCAACGAGCAGCAACCGAGCCCGCTGTCCGCATCCGGGTGGTCGCCGATCCCGAGACAGCCCCGACCCCAGATGCATTGCCAGTTCGACCGTAGGAAGGCCACGTCGAAGCGCCACACCACGGCCCCGTCCACGATCTCCTCGATCGGCCCGGTCACCGCGTGCAGGGTAGACCGGTACCCTGCCGGCGGTGCTGCCGCTCGCCGCCGTGGGTGCGTTCCTCCTCGGCGCCTGGCTCGTCTTCGGTCAACCATTCGCCGGTCGACGCCGCTATCGGCGCCTGCTGGCCGCGATCGGCCACGACCCGGGCGCGCGGCTGCGGCACTTCCGTCGGGGCATCGCGAGCGAGTGGCTCGCGGCCGCACTGGTCGGCCTGCTCGCCGCGCTCGCCCATACCCGGGTCCGGTCGGTGTGGCCGGCCGCTCATGATCCGAAGGTGATCGATCAGCTTCCCGGGCTCTGCGTCGCGCTCCTGCTGGTCACGTTCGCCTATCGCGTCGGTGGGCAGGGAGCGCGTCGGCTGCTCGCGGTACAGCTCCGACCCGTCGCGGCCCTCCTGCCGCGCACGACGCAGGAGCAATGGACGTTCGCCGCGCTCGCGGTGACGGCCGGGGTGTGCGAGGAGCTCATCTACCGCGGCTTCGGCCTCGCCGCCCTCCGCTGGGCCGTGCCGGGCATCAGTGAGGGCGCGCTCATCGCCGTCACCGCAACGGCGTTCGGTCTCGCCCACTTGTACCAGGGTCGCGTCGGTGTCGTGCTCACCGGCGTGCTCGGCGCCTACTTCGCATGGATCACCATCTCTACGGGCACGCTGCTGCCGGCCATGCTCCTGCACGGGCTCGTCGACCTCCGGATCCTCGGCCTCCCGCTCGAGGCGGTGCCGCCGACCTGAGTCCTCAGCGGAACGTCTGGATCGTCGCGTGCCGGGTCATCGCCGAGCCGGCGGGCCCGAGCAACATCTGCGCCCGAAGATTCCGCTTGTGGAACAGCTCGGTCAACGCCGCGTCGTACTGCGACGTGTCGGCGTGGGCCAGCACGAAGCGCTCGAGGTCGGCCTCACCCTCCAGCCACGACGCGGGTCGAGAACCGAGTAGGTCCTGCAGGTCGTCGAGATCGCCCGCCGAGACCGCGTCGCCGATCTCCGACGTCCGGGCCACGTGGCGGGCCAGCCTGAACATGGTCCGCAGCTTGTAGGTCAGGTACTCGTCGGTCGTGTCCACGCCCCGGAGGTTGGTGACGAGATGGCCGAGCGCGACGTCGCCCCGCGACCACACCGGGTCGGGCATCTCGACAGCCGGCAGCTCGATCTGCAGGATCTCTGCGAGCGCCTCGGTGGCGAACAGGTTCGTCTCACAACACCACTGCAGGTTGGTCATCAGATCCGAGGCCGGGTCGGGATCGCGCACCGCGGCACCGAACGCGAGCTGGTTGGTGAGCGCGAAACCGAAGTGGTGGCGTTGCAGGGCTGGCAGGTCGACCGGCGCGCCGGTCAACTCCTCGTAGCGCGCGTACAGGCCACGGAAGGCCCCGAAGCCGATGACGGTGTCGCGCATCCTCCATGCCGCCAGGTCCATCATCGGATCCCCGATGTGGCCGATCTCGACGTCGAGGACGGCCTGCACCCGCCCTCCCCTGTGGTGGAACTGGCCCGAGTCCCAGACGATCACCGACTCGCGGCCCTGTGACTGCGGGGGGTTGCGGCGCAACCACGCCAGGCTGAACTCGACGAACGGATCGGGGCGTCGCTTCACGGATCGGAAGACCCGCTCATAGCGGCTCATCCCGAACGTGCCCGACGCCGCGGGCGTCGCGGCGCGCATGATCCCGCCCTCGACGAACGGCCCGATCTCCAACGCGTGGAGGCGGGCCAGGATCTGGAGGTAGTCGTCGACGACGGCGAGCCGCTCGGCCTCCGACGAGCCGGTGAAGTCGTTGCGCCCCGGCACCCGGTCCATCACGTATGCCAGTGGATCGTCGATCCAGCCATGGACCCGCGCCGCCGGGATCCCGTGGCGGACCATGAGGTCCTGCAGGCGCATCTCGTGGTCGAGCGGGAAGATCAGGGGCATGTCGACGCGGTCGCCTCGCACGCACAGCTCCAGCGGCCCGTCCGCGCCCTCGACGTCTGCGAACCAAACCGGTCGCCACCGCGGCTGGCGCCGGATCCACTCGACGCGGCCGAGGTGGGCGTCGAGCCACGCCCGGACCTTGGCCGTCGCCGGGTCGTCGACCGGGTCGGACACGTCGGGTCAGGACTGCGACCGCACGTAGGCGGCAGTGCCGGCGAGGAAGGCACCGACGTCCGCGGCCTTGCGCGCCGCGATCGCGGCGAACCACTCCGGTACGTACACCTGGAGCTCGTCCTTGGCGAACGCGTCCATCACCGAGGCGACGCACTCCTCGACCGTGATCGACTCGACGCTGGCGGTGAACGGATCGTTGTCGGGCAGGGTGAACAGCTCGGTGTCCACGACGCCCGGGTACACCACCAGCACCTTGATCCCGCGATCCCACAGGTCGACGGCCATCCCCTCCGACCAGACCGACAGGGCGGCCTTCGCCGCCGCGTACGCCGCCTCTCCGGGTGAGCTCAACGTCGCCGCCACGGAGGAGACGTTGACGATGCGTCCCTCCCGCCGTTCGAGCATCTGCGGCAGCAGCGCGAGGGTGAGCCGCACCGGTGAGACGTAGTCGAGCATGGTGACGGCTTCGACGGTCGCGATGTCGAGCGCGGTCACGTGGCGCCGCTTCGGAATCCCCGCGTTGTTCACCAGCACGTCGACCCCGCCCAGTGCGGCGACCGCGTCGCGTGCCAGCGCGTCGACCTCGTCGGGACGGGAGAGGTCGGTGACCCACATCTGCGACTGTGGCGCGTGCTCGGTGCAACGCGCCAGCACCTCGCGCAGCCTGTCCTCCCGGCGGGCGCAGATCCCGACCGTCGCGCCCGCCTGCGCAAAGGCGACCGCCAGCCCCGCACCGATGCCCGACGACGCCCCGGTCACCAGCACCCGCTTGCCTGCAAGCTCGAAACCCACGCCCCCTCCTCGTCCCCGGTGGCGGGATCATAGGCAGCGGTACGGTGACGCCCAGCGAAAGGGGCCCCATGCCGACGATCGAACGCTTCGCCGCAGGCGCCGACCCCGATCTCGTCCACGCCGCTCTCGTGCGCGACGGTGTCGTGATCCTCGAGGAGCTCCTGAGCGCGTCGGTCGTCGCACGGGTCAACGAGGAGGTCGAGGCCGCCGTCGCCGCCGCCGATCCGGACGAGGAGGTGTTCAACCCGGTGATGAAGGCGTTCCACGGGCCGCACACCAAACAGGTGGCGGGCGTGGTGGGGATCTCGCGGACGTTCGCCACCGAGATCGTGTGCAACCCGGCGCTGCTCGCGCTGTGCGACCGGGTGCTGCTGCCGTCGTGCGCCCGCTACCAGCTCAACATCGGTCACCTCCTCCAGCGCGGGCCGGGCGCCGACGAGCAGTGGCTGCACCGGGATGAGCTGGTGTGGAGCGACGTGCCCCAGCCGCACCCCGAGCTGCAGCTCGCCTCGGTGATCGCCTTCGTGGAGTTCACCCGGGACAACGGCGCCACCCGCGTCGTACCCGGGAGCCACCGCTGGGCCGACCGCGCCCTGCCACCGGCCGAGCAACGCACCCAGCCCGCGCCGGAGCAGATCGCCTACGCCGAGATGGCGCCTGGCTCCGCGGTCGTCTACTCGGGGGGCACGGTCCACGCCGGCGGGGCCAACGTCACCGACGTGGCCCGCCGCGGTGCCCACCTCAGCTACTGCCTCGGCTGGCTGCGCACCGAGGAGAACAACTACCTCGCCGTGCCGCCGGCCCTCGCCGCCACCCTCCCGAGGCAGGCCCAGGAGATCATCGGGTACGCGGTCCACGACGGCATCGGGCGCGGGGGCGGCTATCTCGGGATGCTCCGCCTCCAGGACCCGGTCGAGCTGCTGGCGCGGGGAGGACTGGTGTGACCGCCGGCACCGACGATCCCTACACCGCGGCCGAAGCGAGCGCGGCCCGCCTCGCCGGCGCCCTCGGCCGGGCACGGCACGACGTCGCGATCGTGCTCGGGTCGGGATGGGCGGAGGCGGCCGACGTGCTCGGCCCGCCCCGTGCCGAGATCCCGCTCGCCGAGGTGGGCGGGTTCCCCCCGCCGACCGTCGCCGGGCACGGGGGCACCGTCCGCTCGGTGGAGGTGTCGGGCCTCGGCGTGCTCGTGTTCCTCGGTCGCGTGCACCCCTACGAGGGCCACCCGCTGGCCACGGTGGTCCACGGCGTGCGCACCGCGATCGCGACCGGGTGTCGGTTCGTCGTGCTCACGAACGCGGCGGGCGCGGTCAGCCGCGACTACCGCGTCGGCCAGGCAGTGCTCATCAGCGACCACCTGAACCTGACGGGCCGGTCGCCGCTGACCGGGGCGCCGCCTCCCGTCGGGGACGGGGTGCGCTTCATCGACCTGACCGACCTGTACGCCGCTCGGGTCCGCGGCGCGGTCGTGGCCGCCGTCCCCGGCCTGGTCGAGGGCGTCTACGCCGGACTGCCCGGACCGCACTTCGAGACGCCGGCGGAGATCCGGATGATGAGGACGCTCGGCGCCGACCTCGTGGGCATGTCGACCGTCCACGAGGCCATCGCCGCCCATCACCTCGGGGCCGAGGTGGTGGGGATCTCCCTCGTGACCAACGCCGCGGCAGGCATCGCCGGGGGCAAGGTGGACCACCAGGACGTGATGGCCGCCGGCCACGCGGCCGGTCACGACATGGGCGAGCTCCTGGCCGTGGTCGTCGGCTGTCTCGCCCGGCTCGAGCGCCACTGAGCGCCGCAGTCGGTCAGCGCCCGATCGGGTGCCAGACCGTCTTCATCTCGAGGAATGCGAGGATCTCGTAGGGGCTCTCGGCGAGCGGGTCGGCGGCGCGCACCACCCGCTTCACGCTGTCGGCCGCGGCCGCCTCCAACGCGGCGACGGCATCGGGGGGGGCGCCGGTCAGATCGACCGTGTCGACGTCGCGGTGGGCGGCCAGCCACGGGAGCAGCTCGGCCTTGCGCCCGGTGAGGACGGCGACGACGCCGGCCGGGACGTCGGACGTGGCCAGGACCTCGGCCAGCGTCACCGCCGCGCGCGGCGACGCCTCGCTCGCCACGACGACCACGGCGTTGCCGGCGACGAGGGCAGGCGCAAGCCGCGACACCAGCCCGAGCAACGGCGGCGCCTCCGGCGCGACGATCCCGACCACGCCGACCGGCTCCGGGACGGTGAAGTCGAAGAACGGACCGGCGACCGGGTTGACCGTGCCCGCCACCTGGGCGATCTTGTCGGCCCACCCGGCATACCAGACCCAGCGGTCGATGGCGGCGTCGACCTCGGCCGGCGCCGCGCCCTCGTCGGCGAACTGGCCGCGCCTCCCCTCGAGCACCTCCGCCACCCGGTAGAGGATCTGGCCGCGGTTGTAGGCGGTGCGCGCCGCCCACCCGTCCGCCGCGTTCCGCCCGACGCGCACGGCGTCACGCAGGTCCTTGCGCGAGGCCTGCGCGGCCCACACCCCGTCGACGGAGTAGCTGCGCCCGGACTCCGAACGAGGGAACTCGCCCCCGATGAACAGCTTGTAGGTCTTGCGCACCCCGAGGCGCGTGGTCGGCTCATCCACCGCCGGCCGCCCCGAGCTGCACGTATGAGGCCAGGCCGTGGATGCCACCCTCGCGGCCGAACCCGCTCTCCTTGAAGCCCCCGAACGGGCTGGCCGGGTCGAAGCGGTTGTAGGTGTTGGCCCACACCACCCCGGCCTTGAGACGCGACGCCATCCAGAGGATCTTGGACCCCTTGTCGGTCCACACGCCGGCCGAGAGGCCGTAGCGCGTGTTGTTGGCCTTGGCCACCGCCTCGTCGGCGGTGCGGAACGTGAGCACGGAGAGGACCGGGCCGAAGATCTCCTCGCGGGCGACGCGGTGCGACTGGGTGACGCCGGTCAGGATCGTCGGCGGGAACCAGTAGCCGCGTGCGGGCAGCTCGCACGGTGGCTGGTAGAGCTCCCCGCCCTCGTCCACCCCCGCGGCGACCAGCTCCGTGATCTTGTCGAGCTGGGCCCGGGAGTTGATCGCGCCGAGGTCGGTGTTCTTGTCGAGCGGGTCGCCGACGCGCAGCGTCGAGAGGCGGTCCTTGAGCTTCTCCAGCAGCAGCGCGGCGATGGACTCCTGCACGAGAAGGCGCGAGCCGGCACAGCACACGTGGCCCTGGTTGAAGTAGATGCCGTTCACCACGCCTTCGACGGCCTGGTCGAGGGCGGCGTCCTCGAACACGATGTTGGCCGCCTTGCCACCGAGCTCGAGGGACAGCGCCTTGCCGGTGCCGGCGATGGACCGCTGGATCTGCTTGCCGACCTCGGTCGATCCGGTGAAGGCGACCTTGTCGACGCCCGGGTGCGCCACCAGCGCGGCGCCGGCCGCCGGGCCCCCGGTGACGATGTTGACCACGCCCGGGGGCAGGTCGGCCTCGGCCAGCACTTCAGCGAAAAGCAACGCGGTGAGCGGGGTGGTCTCGGCCGGCTTGAGGACGACCGTGTTGCCGGTCGCCAGCGCGGGTGCGATCTTCCACGCGGCCATGAGCAACGGGAAGTTCCACGGGATCACCTGGGCCGCGACGCCGAGCGGCGCTGCCGTCCGGCCGGGGAAGGCGTACTCGAGCTTGTCGGCCCAGCCGGCGTAGTGGAAGAAGTGCGCGGCGGCGAGGGGCACGTCGACGTCACGCGACTCCTTGATCGGCTTGCCGCCGTCCATGGTCTCGAGCACGGCGAACTCGCGCGCCCGCTCCTGCAGCTGGCGGGCGACGCGGTAGAGCAGCTTCGAGCGCTCGCGGCCCGGGCGCGCCGCCCAGCCGTCGAACGCCCGCCGGGCCGCGGCCACCGCGGCGTCGACGTCGGCGTCGCCGGCCTCGGCCACCGAGGCGAGCGGCTCCTCGGTCGCCGGGTTGAGCGTCGTGAACACGTCGCCGGAGCGGGCAGGGGCGAAGCGCCCGTCGATGAACAGCCCGTAGCTGGCCCGCAGGTGCACGACGTCGGTCGACTCGGGCGCAGGCGCGTAGTCGAGGTGGAACGGCTCGAGCCCGGTCATACGTCGGGCCCGGTCATCGGTCGACCTCAGTCATTGGTGACGTCGTCGGGCGACGGGTACCGGCCGCTGCGCTCCTTGCGTATCTGGAGGAGGAGGTCGTTGAGCAGGCTCGACGCGCCGAGGCGGAACCGCTCGGGCGTCATCCACGCCGGTCCGAGCGTCTCCGCGACGACGACGAGGTACTGCCACGCCTGCTTGGCCGTGCGGATCCCGCCGGCCACCTTGAGGCCGACCGCCGCACCTGTCGCGCGGTGGTGCTCACGGACGGCCTCGGCCATGCAGAGGGCCACCGGCAGCGTCGCGGCGGCGGGGATCTTGCCGGTCGACGTCTTGATGAAGTCGGCGCCGGCCGCCATCGCCAGCGCGGATGCCCGCCGGACCTGGTCGTAGGAGCCGAGCTCGCCGGTCTCGAGGATGACCTTCAGGCGGGCGCGGCCGGCGGCCGCCTTCGACTCGGCGATCTCGTCGAAGGCGCGGCCGTGGCGGCCGGCGAGGAACGCCGAGCGGTTGAGGACGATGTCGACCTCGTCGGCTCCCTGCGCGACCACCCAGCGGATCTCCTCGAGCCGCGCCGACAGCGGCCCGAGGCCGGCGGGGAACGTCCCCGCGACGCTGGCCACCCGGACGCCACTGCCGGCGACCTCGGACACCGCGGTCGGCACCAGCTCGGGGTAGACGCACACCGCGGCGACGGGCGGGATCGTCGCATCGCCGGGGTCGGGTCGGCGGGCCTTGGCGCACAGCTGCACGATCCTGCCGGGGGTGTCGGTGCCCTCGAGCGTGGTGAAGTCGGTGCAGCGCACGGCCAGCTCCAGCACGGCGAGCTTGCTCTGGCGCTTGAGCGACCGCGAGGCGAGCGCTGCGGCACGCGCCTCGAGGCCGACCGCGTCGACCGGGCCGGCCCGCACCCACCCGGCGGTGGCGGCGCCAACCGGGCCCGTGGACACGGGGCCGGTCGGAACGGGGCCCGTCGGCACGGGGACGTCTGGCGGCGCGACGTCGACGCCGGTCACGCCAGGCCCGCCCACCCTGCCGCCTCGGCGAGCAAGGCGTCGAGATCGCCGTCCACCACCTCAGCGTAGAGCTTGAGCTTCGCCTCGGTCCCGCTCGGGCGGAACACGACACGACCGGCGTCGCCCTCGACGATGACGACGTCGGCGTCCGGTCGCAGGTCGACCGCCCCGGGCCGGGCGCGGACGCGGGCCATCGCCGCCTGCTGCTCGGCGGGCGGGACGCGGAAGGAGCGTTGCGCGGTGCGGTAGCGGCCGTAGCGCCGGTCGAGGTCGGTGAGCAGATCGCGGAGCGACCGGCCCGCGGCCTTCGCGGCCGCGGCCATCTCGGCGACCACCACGGCGGCGGAGATCCCGTCCTTGTCCCGCACCACGCCGCCGACGGAGTAGCCCAGCGCCTCCTCGTAGCCCAGCACGAAGTCCCACTCCGGGTGCGCGAGGGCGGGGCGCACGACCCACTTGAAGCCGGTCAGCGTGCGTTCGTAGTGGGCGCCGGCATCGGCGGCGATGCGGCCGAGCAGCGTGGAGGAGACGATCGTCGTGACGACGAGGCGGTCGCGCTCGGCCGGCCGGTCGAGCAGGTGCCCGGCGAGCAGGCAGCCGACCTCGTCGCCGGTGAGCCGGCGCCCGCCGACCGCCACCGCCAACCGGTCGGCGTCGGGGTCGTTGGCCAGCACGATGTCGGCACCGCGCGCCGCCGCCTCGGCGAGGGCCAGGTCGAGCACACCCGGCTCCTCCGGGTTCGGGAAGGGGGCGGTCGGGAAGTCGGGGTCCGGCTCGGCCTGCGCGGCGACGACGAAGACGTCGTTGAACCCGGCGCGCCGCAACGCCTCCACCGCCAGGCCGCCACCGACGCCGTGCACGGGCGTGTAGACGATCCGCAGGTCCCGCGGCCCGACCCCGACCACGGTCCCGATCGCGTCGAGGTAGGCGTCGACGACCTCCTCCCCCGCCACGCGGTAGGTGCCCGACAGCGGGATCGCGGTGGTGGCCCCGACGGCGTCGATGGCGGCGGAGATGTCGCGGTCCGCGGGCGGGACGATCTGGGCACCGTCCCCGAGGTACACCTTGTAGCCGTTGTCCGCGGCCGGGTTGTGGCTGGCCGTCACCATGACGCCTGCCGTGCAGCCGAGGTGACGGACGGCGAAGGCCAGCACGGGCGTCGGCAGCGGGCGGCCGAGGCGGACCACGTCGAGGCCGGCGCCGGCGAGGACGGCCGCGCTGTCCTCGGCGAACTCGGCCGACTTGTGCCGTGCGTCGCATCCCACGACCACCCGGGATCCCGCCCCCAGGTAGCTGGCGAGGCCGGACGCGGCGCGACGGACGAGGACGCGGTTCATCCGGTTGGGCCCGGCGCCGAGCGGCCCCCGCAAGCCGGCCGTGCCGAACTGCAGGCGCGACCCGAAGCGGTCGGCCAGACCGGCCTCGTCACCCGCCGCGAGCAGCTGCTCGACCTCGGCCCGGGTGTCGGGGTCGGGATCGGCGTCGTGCCAGGCCCGGGCCTCCTCGGTCCACGCCCGGCTCACGGATGCCATCCCAACACGGAGGTGCGGCCGACGCCAGCCCCGTTTCAGTGGAGCGCGCCGGCGACCGTCCCGCTCATCACGGCGACGCACCCGGCGGCGATGAGAGGCAGCCCGGCCCCGGCCGACCGCGTGACCGGCCCGGTGGCGCCGGCCAGGCTCGACACGCTGCTCCCGAGCTGGGCGAACCCGACGACCGCGGCCGCCGCGGCCCCGATGCCCACCAGCAGGGCGAGCACGGCGCCCACCCGCGCCGGCCGGCGGCGTTGGAGCCAGCGCCCGGCCTCGAGGGCGACGAGGACGCCGGCGGCGAGGGTGGCGTACCCGGTGCGGGCGTCGGTGCCGAGCTTGGTCACGGTCGCCGCACCGGGCGCGCTGGCCCGCACCCACGGCAGGACCGAGCCGATCACGATCAGGACCGCGCCGATCACGACCAGCCCGGAGATGGCCGCCACCACCCACGCCGCCTCCGGCGCGCTCCCCGCCGCCGCCGGGGGCCGTGCCGGCGCGGTCCGGGTGGGACGAGGAGGGGGTTGGGGGTGGGGAGGGGTCGGGTTCGCCGCCGCACCGACGACCTCCGCGGTCCACGCCGACCCGTCCCACCAGCGATGACCGCCCCCGGCGGGGTCGCGGTACCAGCCGGGGCGCGGGAGCGGAGAGGTGGCCGGCACCGGGGCCAGGTTCGCGCGACCGGGTGACCGGGGCGTGAACGTGCGGGGAACGCTTCAGTCGGCCGGGCCGGCGATCAACGTCGCGGTGGCGGTGTGGCTGGCGCCGCTCTGGTCGCTCCACGTCACGGTGACCTTGTCGCCGGGGCGATGCGTGTGCAGGTCGGTCGTCAGGTCGGTCGGCGCGGTGATCTTCTTACCGTCGACCGACGTGATCACGTCACCGGCGCGGATCCCGATCTTGGCGGCGGGCCCGCCGCTCACGACCTGGGTGATCCCCGCCCCGCCCGTGCTGTTGGGGTCGACACCCACGCCGAGGAACCCGGGGAGGCCCAGGTGGACGGTGGCGCTGCTCTGACCGGCCTCGATCTGCCTGGCCACCGACAGGGCGTCGTTGACCGGGATGGCGTAGGCCGCACCGGACGACAGCTGGAAGCGGCCACCCTGTGAGGCCGCGGTGTCCATCCCGATGACCTTGCCGTTGGCGTTGACGAGCGGGCCGCCGGAGTCGCCCGGCTGGATCGGCGCGTCGGTCTCGATGAGGTCCGACAGGCGCTCGGCGTTCGCCCCGCCCTCGTCGCTGGCGGTGATCGTCTGGCCGGTGGCCTGCACCGTGCCGGTCACGACGCTCGGGGTGCCCCCGACGCCGCCGGCGTTGCCGATGGCCACGACGTTGTCACCGGGACTGACCGACGACGAGTCGCCGAGCGGGATGGTGCTCAGGCCCGAGGCGCCCTGGAGCTGCAGCACGGCCACGTCCGCTGTCGGGTCGGTGCCGACCACCTTCGCCGTGTAGGTCCGGCCTGTGGCCACGACCGTCGCGGTGATCGACGTGGCCTGGTCGACGACGTGGTTGTTGGTCAGCACCTCGCCGTTGGAGGTCAGGATCATGCCGGTGCCGGCGGCGGTCGCGCTCTGGTAGGTGAGGCGGGTGTCGATGTCGACGACCCCGTTGGTGACGGCGGTCACGGCGCCCTGGCTGAGGGAGCCGGCGCTGCCCTGGGTCCCGGAGCCGCCCGAGCCCTGGCCGAACCCGGTCGACGGCTGGCCTGAGGCGCCGGCGACGGACGTGGTGACGGTCCGGGACCGGTTGATCGCCCGCCCGATCCCGACGCCGAACAGCGCGGCGGCCACGAGGGCGGCGAGGACCGCGGCGGTCGGAGCAAGACCGCGGTGACGCGGCGACACGGGGGGGGCGGTGGGCCGGCCCCAGGGATCGACGGGCGGCGGGCCCCACTGCCCGGGGGCGGGTGGCCACCCGCCGGCACCACCGGACCCGCCGGCCGCCTGCCCGGGCGGGGCCCAGGGGGTCTGGGGGGACGTGGGCGTGCCCCACGGGGCCTGGGCCGGCGCGCCCCACGGGACCTGCTGCTGCTGCGGGGACTCCCACGCCGGCCGGGCCGCCGGGGCCACCGGGGGCGCCCACGGGGTCTGGGGCCACGCCTCGGCCGGCGCCTCCGCCGGGATGTTGGGTTCGACGTCGTCGCTCATCGTGCTCGCTCCACGGTCCTCGATGTCACGATCGCAGTCAACGCCCTCTACCTGAGATCCACCTCAGGCAAACCTAGGGGGTGGCGAAGAATTCGCGGTGAGTCGCATGACTTCATCGGGACGACGTCGCGGCCGATAGAGAACCATCGTGCTGCGCCTTCTGAGCCGGCGCAGGTGTCTGACCTGCGGGGACGAGCTGCCCGCTCCACGCGACTACCCGATGCACGTCTGCGCCGCCTGCCTGCTCGGCGGTGACGACGGCGACGGGGCTCCGGGGGGGTCGGCCCCCACGACCGCGCCCCCGCGGGCGCCGTTCCCGTCGGCCTGACCCAGCCCTATCCCCCGCCCCCGGAGAGGCGCGCGCCGAGCAGTGACGGGTCGGCGGCCAGCCGGTGCCGGAGCTCGGCCTTGACGATCTTGCCGCTGGCGTTGGTGGGCAGCTCGTCGACGACGACGATGTGCCTGGGCACCTTGAACCCGGCCAGCTCGACGCGCGCCGCGGCCACCAGCGTCTCGGCGTCGATGCCCGCGCCGGGGGTAGGGGCGATGACGGCGCAGACGTTCTCCCCCCACCTGGGATCAGGCACGCCGACCACCGCGACCGCCCGCACGCCGGGGAGCGCGGCGAGGACCTGCTCGACCTCGAGCGAGGAGACGTTCTCCCCGCCGGTGACGATCACGTCCTTCTTGCGATCGACGACGTAGAGGTAGCCGTGATCGTCGATCCGGCCGACGTCACCGGTGTGCAGCCACCCGCCGGCGAGGGCCTCCGCGGTCGCGGCCTCGTCCTCCCAGTACCCGGCCATGACCTGGCGGCTGCGGACGAGGATCTCCCCGTCGTCGCCGATCCCGACCTGCACTCCCGGACCCGGGCGGCCCGCCGCCGACAGCAGCCACGACTCGCCGGCGAGGCCGCGGCGGTGCTCGTCCGGCCCGAGGAAGACGGCGTTGCCGGCCAGCTCGGTCATGCCGTAGCCCTGCGCGAAGCCGGCGCGCAGCACACGGCTGGCCCGGCGCAGCGTCGCCGTCGGCATCGGCGCCGCGCCGTACGCGATCGTGCGCATGCGCTGCGCCACGGCGCGAGCGTCCCGGTCGGCCTCCACCAGGTCGAGCAGCGAGCTCAGCATGGTCGCCGCCACCGAGGTGCTCGTGCCGCCGTGGTCGGCCACCGCGGTGATGAACGCGCCCGCGTCGAAGCGGGACAGGAGGACCACCGGGCGGCCCCGCGCGTGGTGATGCACGAGGTTGTACCCCGCGACGTGGCAGAGCGGGAACGGGAAGACGTACACGTCGTCGTCGGCGGCGGGACGGGCACCTGCCGTCACGGCGACCGCCGCGAGGATCGCGTCGTGGGTGAGCACCGCCCCCTTGGGCCGCGCCGTCGTGCCGCTCGTGTAGATGATCCACGCCGGAGCGGTGTCGTCGGTGGCGAGCGACGCGGCCGGTCGCACCGGCCCGATCTCGTCGTCCCACGCCTCGAACGCGGCCACCGGGACGTCGAGCCCGAGGCGGTCCAGCTGCGCCGCAGCACCGACCAGCACGCCGATCCCCGCACGGGCCGCGATCGACCGCAGCTCGACCGGCGCGAGGCGGTGGTTCAGGAAGACGAGGATGCGGCCGGCGGCGGGGACGCCGTAGTACAGGTCGACCCACGCGGGGTCGTTGTCCCCGACCACGCCGACGCGGTCGCCCGGTCTGCTGCGGGCCTCCACCCACGCCGCGGCCCGCAGGACGCGGTCCTCGAGCTCGGCGAAGGAGATCGTCCGGCCACCCGCGACGAGCGCAGCACTGTCGGGCGCGGCACGCGCGGCCCGGCGGACGACGTCGTGGAGCACAGGTCAGTGCCGCGGACCGGTCCCGGAATGGGGAGCCACCGTCTCCGGTCGGGACATCGCGGCTCATGGTCCCAGGCCGCCGGGCGGCGCAGCCAATCCCGTCGGCGTCGAGGCGACGCGCGACGATGGGCCGCGTGCGCCGCTCGATCGACCACGGGTTCGACGACCATCCCGACGACGACCCGGATCGCCCGCGCGCGTCGTGGGCCGTCGCCCTCGCGGAGGATTGTGACGCGTGCGCCGACGCCCGCGTGGTGGTGACGGTCGAGGAGCGCGGCCGTCCGGGCGAAGGGCTGGCGCTGCACCTGGCCCCGGAGGCGGCGCGGAGGCTGCGGGTGGCGATCGCCGACGCGCTCAAGGAGCTCGGCGAGCAGGCCTGACGCGCTACCCCGGGCCTCCGAGGAGGAAGGCCTCCGCCTCCGCGGTGACCTCGCCGGCGGCGAGCACCTCGCCGCTCGCCCAGCGCTTGCGCCCCTCCCACCGGTCCAGGCGCGCCCGCACCTCGAGCGGGACGCCGCGCGGGGTCGGGCGGCGGTAGCGGACCGTCAGCGACACCGTCATGCCCGCGGCTCCGGCGGCGAACGCGGCGAACCCCACCACCTCGTCGAGCAGCGCCGCGACCTGTCCACCGTGCACCCGACCCGGCGGGCCGCCGTGGGACGCGGTGAGGGTGCACCGGGCGATCAGCTCCACCGGCGTCGGCCTGGGCGGGAGGGCACCGAGACCTTCGAAGGTGATCTCCGGTGCCTGCGGGTTCAGCCGGCCCGACCCGGCCTGCGTCAGGTGCTCGACCCGCCCGTCGGCATGACGGACGAGCAGCGCGGCCCCGTCGCGGCGGCGGGCGCGCAGCGTT
>Ga0209415_10011786_pt1 | contig 14680 bp, 8 predicted proteins | sample PeaSoiSIISIP2007_FD_187696 | JGI IMG/M metagenome (GOLD analysis project Ga0209415, IMG submission 187696) | Peat soil microbial communities from Weissenstadt, Germany - SII-SIP-2007 (SPAdes) (version 2) | ecosystem: Environmental > Terrestrial > Soil > Wetlands > Peat | place: Germany...
AATTTCTGTCACTGCCATTTGTTCATCCCCTCTGGTGCTCCCGCTGCGAGTCCAGGTGCCCCCGGATCTTCGTATCCTTCGCTTCCGCGACCGATCATCGAAGTTGGCACCGTCGTAATCCAACTGACAATCTACGACGCCGAGCGCGGCTTCTCATCGGTTGTTTTCAAGCCTAGGACGTCTCGAGAACGCACGGAGGAGTTAGGTACTGACGGAATGTTCGCACGAGGTGCTCTCGAGTCTCTCTTGAAATGATGTAATCCGAAAGGCAACCATCTGCGAGACCCGGACTTCGCCGTCTTAGTGATTGGTTCGCCAGCGGGTGCATCTGCGACGCCTTCTTGACTAATGACTCGATCGAAACCGCGTCGCTGCGTGACGGGATGAGTGCGGGTCCCTTAGGCCGCCGAGCAACGCCCAGCGTGGCGCACGGTCTACTTGCCGAGTAGTCGCTCGCCTGCCGGGTCATAAACGGGTTCGGCGACGACGGTGGCCAGCCGAGACGAACCGAGGATCGCCACATCGAGCGTCGTGCCCGGCTCGGCGGCCTCGACGGGGAGGTACGCCAACGCCAGAGAACGCTGTACCCGGTGCCCGAACGCTCCCGACGTCACGTATCCGATGACGGTGTTGTCGCGGGAGACCGGTTCGTACCCATGGGCATCTGCGTCAGTTGCGTCCACGTCGAGGCAGCAAAGCCGCCGGCGGACACCCGTCTCCGCCTGGGCCGCCAGCGCGTCACTGCCGATGAACGATCGGCCCCTGAGCTTGACGAACCTCGCCAGGCCGGCTTCGAACGGCGTGTAGTCGGAAGTGAGGTCGGAACCCCAGAGCCGGTAGCACTTCTCGATACGCATGGACTCGAGGGCCCGGTAGCCGAAGTCAATCAAGGCCAGGTCGGATCCGGCGTCGTCCAGCAAGTCGTAGACGTAGCGAAGGTACTCCGCCGGCACGTGCAGTTCGTAGCCCATCTCTCCGACATAGGAGAGGCGCATGACGCGCGCCGGCGACGTCCCGATCCGCGTCTCTACGGCCGAGAAGAATGGGATCCCGCGGTCGGAGCAATCGCACGCCGCGATCCTTTGCAAGAGCGCGCGGCTGCGGGGACCTGCGATGGTCAGCACGCCAAGCTCGGCGGTCACGTTTGCGATGTCGACACCCGACGGCGGCGCGTGATCGATAATCCACGCCAGGTCATGGGTCTCGGTGGCCGCGGCGGAAACTACGTAGAAGTGGTCGGCGGCGAGGCGGGTCACCGTCAGGTCGCACTCGATCCCGCCACGCGGGTTGCAGAACTGAGTGAGAACGATGCGCTCGTTGGTGGGCGGTAGCCGATTGGCCGACAGTTGGTCGAGGAATACGGCTGCGCCCGGACCACTAACTAGGTACTTGCCGAAGCTCGTCTGGTCGAGCACGCCGACACCTGCGGCGATGGCCCGGCACTCGTTGCCGACGGCCGAGTGCCATTGTGCCCGGCGGAACGTGCGCTCGTCCCGATCGACCGAAGGCCCCGCGCCGTCGTGCCCGACGGCGAACCACAGTGGCCGCTCCCATCCGAAGCGTGCTCCCCAGACTGCTCCCCGTGCGCCCAGCCGGTCGTACAAGGGGTCTGTCTTGAGCGGCCGGCCCGCCTCCAGTTCCTCGTGAGGGTAGTGGACTGCGTACTCCCGCTCGTAGCTCTCCTTCGCCCGTGCCTCGGTGTATGGAATCCCGCTGGCATACTCACCGAATCGGCGCACGTCGAGCTCCCACATGGAATCGCTGGGCTGGCCCGAGAGGATCCATTCGGCCAAGTACTTCCCGGCCCCAGCGCTGAACACGATGCCGAAGATGCTGAACCCGGCGAGCACGTGGTATCCCGTCACGCCGGGCACGGGACCCATGAGGCAGCGCCCGTCGGGCGTGTAGCCGTCCGGTCCGTGCACGACCGTCCGAACGCCGGCCTCGGCGAACGCCGGCACCCGCTCCGCGACGGCTGCGAGCACGTCCTGGATTTGCTCCAAGTCTGGGTCGAGGAGCCGCCCGTGGAAGTCATCCGAGACGCCGTCGAGGGACCAGCTCCGGGGCCGTCGCTCGAAGGGTCCCACGAGCAGGCTGCCCTGGTCCTGGCGCACGTAGTAGGAGGCCGCCGGGTCGCGCAGCACCGGCAACTCCCTTCCGAGGGCCTGCACCTCCGGCATCGGAGCCGTCGTCAGGTACTGATGCAGGAGCGGACTGATCGGGTGGTCGACACCAGCGAGCTGACCGACCTGGCGGGCCCACATACCGGCCGCGTTGACGACCACATCGGCGACGACGGTGCCAGCTGTGGTCTCTATGGTCCACGAGCCGCCCGCGCGCTGGAGGGAGCGCACCCTGGAGCGCCGTAGCACGTCCCCTCCTCTCTGGCCGGCGCCGGTGGCGTAGGCGTGCGTCAAGCGGGCTGGGTCGACCCAGCCGTCGGTTGGGAGCCAAGCGGCGGCGAGCACGTCGTCGAAGCAGGCGAGTGGCCACAGCTCGGCGATTCGGTCGGGACCGACGATCTCAAAGGGGATCCCGAGCGCGTGGGCCATCGCCTGTCGAGCGTGCAGTTCGTCCACTCGCTCCGGGGTCGCGGCCAGGCGCAGGCTTCCGCAACGGTGGTAGCCGACGTCGGCGCCGGTGTCGCTTTCTAGTTCGCCGTCGTAGAGCTGGACGCTCGTACGTAGAAGCTTCATTACGTTCCAGCTGGCGCTGTACTGCGTGCAGAGGCCCGCGGCGTGCCAGGTCGACCCACTGGCGAGGTCGTCGGACTCAAGCACGACGACCTCGGGGCAGCCGAGGCGAGTGAGGTGGTAGGCGACGCTGCAGCCGGCGACGCCGCCGCCGATCACAGCGATCTTGGCACGTCGATCCATGGTGGCCCCCGATGGTTGGGAGATAGGGATTTCTCCGCCCAGTTGCCTTTTCGTGCGACGGAGCCGCTCTTTCCTTCAATTTACTTGGGACGAGACGACAAGTCTGCGGCCACAACGCGCCAGAGCGTCGACACGACTGAGCAGAAGGTCGCCCCGAAGGCGGAGGCGCCTGGATGCGGCCGTAGTTCTAGCGATGGCGATGCGTCCGTCGGACTACACGCGGTTGCTAACCGGCCGCACCGGCGATGGGCGCAGCAACATGGATCACCCTCGCCGAACTTGGTTGAAAGTGCCGCGGGGGGGCGAGGAATGTGATCGTCGCCTTCGGGGCGGCGTCTCCCCCGGGTGATTAGGACTAAAGACCCCAAGTCCGCTCACGCGGGCCTACTTAGGCTCCGAATGAGGCTGGCTTCCCATCGCGGGAGGCCTTGATCTGACTCGTCCTAGGACATTCTCGGGAGGGCACATGGCAGAAGAAGGCATCAACAACACTCGTCGCCGGAGCTGGGCCGAGCCCTTCCGCATCAAGATGGTCGAACCGATCACCATGACGACGAGGGAGCATCGCGAAGCGGCGATTGCTGACGCGGGCTGGAACACCTTCCTCCTGCGCGCCGAGGATGTCTACATCGACCTGTTGACCGATTCGGGAACAAGCGCCATGTCGGATCGGCAATGGGCCGCCTTGATGATGGGTGACGAGGCGTACGCCGGGAGCCGGTCCTACTACCACCTCGAGGACGCGACGCGCGAGGTGTACGGCTACTCCGAGCTGATCCCGACGCACCAGGGGCGGGGAGCCGAGCACATCCTCAGCCAGATCCTGATCAAGCCCGGCGATGTCGTTCCGGGCAACATGTACTTCACCACGACCCGTTTTCACCAGGAGCGTGCGGGCGGGACCTTCGTGGACGTCATCATCGACGAGGCCCACGACCCGGCGAGCATGCATCCGTTCAAGGGAAACGTTGACCTCGCCAAGCTCCGAGCGGTCATCGAGGAGTACGGGGCGGAGCGGATTCCCTACATCTCCGTCGAGACGAACGTCAACCTTGCGGGGGGCCAGCCGGTATCTATGGAGAACCTGCGGGCCACCTACGAGCTCTGCCGCGAGAACCACATCTACCTGATGCTCGACGCCACCAGGGCCCTGGAGAACGCGTGGTTCATCAAGCAGCGCGAGCCGGGTTACCGCGACACCAGCGTCCGGGACATCCTGCTCGAGATCTGCAGCCTCTCCGACGGGGCGACCGTGTCCTCGAAGAAGGACAACCTGGTCAACATCGGGGGATTCCTGGCGCTGCGCGACCCTGAGCTGGCGCGCCGGGCGCGAAGCCTGCTGGTGGCCTTCGAGGGACTGCACACCTACGGCGGGATGTCCGGGCGGGACATGGAGGCGCTGGCGCAAGGCATCCGCGAAATGGTGGAGACCGATGAGCACGTCCGTGCCCGCATCGGCCAGGTGGAGTACCTCGGGCAGAAGTTGATCAGGGCGGGGGTCCCCGTGGTCGTGCCGATCGGCGGACACGGCGTCTTCCTCGACGCTCGATCGATTCTGCCCCACGTTCCTCAAGAGCACTTTCCCGCGCAGGCGCTGGCCGCCGCCCTCTACGTCGACTCCGGCGTGCGCTCCATGGAGCGGGGCATCGTGTCGGCCGGGCGCGATCCGCAAACCGGTGAGAATCACGTTCCCAAACTGGAGCTGGTGCGCCTGACCATCCCGCGCCGCGTGTACACGCAGGCTCACATGGACGTCGTCGCCGAGTCCGTCGTCGAGGTGTTTGAACAGCGCGATGAGATCACGGGGCTCCGCTTCACTTATGAGCCGGACGACCTCCGATTCTTCCTGGCGCGCTTTGAGCCGCTCGTGCCGAGTGAGACGTCACGTCGAGATGATGGCGGTCATCGCAATGTGGTCCCCGAACCAGCGCAAACGACCTTGACGGGCGTGTCGTCCACCTGAGGGACGTCGGCCGAGGAAGATCGCGCGGATTGACCTCTCCTCGGCGCCAGACGTGTCGTTCGATGGGTAGTTTCACAGCGTGATCGATCGCACGCGGCGGAAACGTCGCGCGGAAGCGAAGCTGGCGTTTCTGGCCATGTTCGGAGTCGGCTTTGGCTTCGTCGAAGCGGCCGTCGTCTACTACCTACGCCTGCTCGCCGTTCGAGCCAACGTCACGCCCGTTCACTACAAGGTCCTTCTGAATCTGGGCTTCATAGCGTTCATCCGTCCGGCCCATTCGCTGTTGTACAACAACCGGGTCACCGACGTCGAGTTGACCCGGGAGGTTGCGACCATTCTCATGCTGGTGTCAGTGGCCTGCCTCTCGGCGAACCGTTGGCGTGGGAGGGTCGGCGCGTTCCTGGTGGGCTTCGCGTGCTGGGACCTCTCCTACTACCTCTTCCTCAGGGTTGTTGACCACTGGCCCGCCAGTCTCATGACCAAGGACGTCTTCTTCCTCATCCCCGTCGAATGGATCGGCCCGGTGATCACGCCCGTGACCATTTCCACCGCGATGCTGCTCGGTGGGAGCTGGCTGTTCCTTGATTCGTCCACCCCGACGTCGACCTGAGTCGTCCAGTCCTCTGGGCGGCGCTCGGCCGGCAAGTGACCTTCTACCCTACGCCGGGGCCCGTCTCGGGCCGGTACCTTCGCCGTAGCGGGCCCGCCCGAGGCTGGGCCTATCTCTCAAGGGGACGCATGCGTGATTTTGCCCATCGGCCGCTGGCCTGTCGCCTTGTCCGGGACATGCAGCCCGCCTCGGACGTCGCGTGACCGTACGTCCCTCCGCGACAACAGGCTCGACCCTCGGTTCGCGCGCGGCTAGGTCAAGCGCGACTGGGGAGCGTGAGGACCGGCGTCGCTGGACGGTCCTCGCCGTTCTCTGCCTGACCCTGGTGATCACCAGTCTTGACGCCACCATCTTGAACGTCGCCTTGCCCACGATCGTGCGGACGCTGCACGCGACATCGAGCCAGCTGCAGTGGATGGTGGACGCCTACGCCATCGTCTTGGCTGGTCTGCTGCTCATCGCTGGCTCGCTGGGCGATCACCTGGGCCGCAAGTGGGTCTACATCGCGGGGATCGTCATCTTCGCGGCGGGTTCAGCCACGTCGGCGTTCGCCGCGACGCCTGACCAGCTCATCGCCGCCCGGGCCTTCATGGGCGTGGGGGCCGCGGCGATCATGCCCTCGACGCTGTCGATCCTCACGAACGTGTTCACTGAGCCCCTCGACCGGGCGCGCGCGATCGGTTTGTGGTCAGGCACCAGCGGGCTGGGGCTGGCCATCGGCCCGGTGGTGGGAGGGTGGCTGCTCACGCACTTCTGGTGGGGTTCGGTCTTCCTCATTAACGTGCCCATCGCCGCGGTGGCCGCTGTGGCGGCGCTAGTGGTCGTGCCCGACTCGAAGAACCCGGGTGCGAAGAGACCCGACGTCGTCGGTGCGGCGGGCTCGGTGCTGGGAATCGGACTGCTGCTGTGGGGGATCATCGAGGCGCCGACCCGGGGATGGACGTCGCCGACGATCGACGTGGGCCTCGGCGCTTCGGTGGCGGTGATCGGCGCCCTCGTCATCTGGGAGCGCCACTCGAGCCACCCGCTGCTCGAGCTGTCGTTCTTTCGCTCCCGAAGGTTCTCTGTTGCCATGTCGGCCTTGGCCCTCGTGCTCTTCGCCCTGTCGGGGGGACTGTTTCTGTTCACCCAGTACCTGCAGTTCTGCCTCGGCTACAGCGCGTTCGACACCGGCCTGCTGATCGCGCCCATTGCGGTGGTGTTGCTCGTAGTGGCGTCGCTCTCGAGCGGCCTGGTTCGCCGCTTCGGGACCAAGGCGGTGGTCTTCGCCGGGATGGTGATCGTGGCGGTCGGCTTCGCGCTCCTGACGACGGTCACGATGCGCACGACGTACGTCGGGGTGCTGCCCGCGTTCTTCCTGCTGGGTATCGGCACGGGACTGGCCATCGCGCCCTGCACCGACTCGGTCATGGGCTCGGTGCCGGCTGACCTGGCGGGAGTGGGCTCGGCCACCAACAGCACCGCGCTGCAGATCGGCGGCGCGCTCGGGGTCGCGGTTCTCGGGAGCCTGCTCAGCACCCGGTACCAGGTCGAGATGACGCACCTGCTCGGCCGCTTCGCGGTCCCCGCGCCCATTCTCCACACGTCCCAGGGCTCGCTCGGCGCCGCGCTCGGGGTCTCCGGGCACGTCGGGGGTGCGTTGGGGGCCGAACTCGCCGTGTCGGCGCGCCAATCCTTCATCAACGGGATGGTCTTCACCGTCTCGGTGGGGGCGGTGATCGCCGGCACCGCGGCGGCTGTCGTGGCCGTCTTCCTGCCGGCTCGCGCCCGTGCCACCGAGGGGAACGAGTGATGGCACAGACCCTGAGAGAACCCTCCGCGACCGCGTCCCTGCGATCCATCCGCGTGCTGTCGATCCTGGCGCTGGTGGCGACGTACTGCCTGATCGCCCTGGGCAGCACCGTCCGGGTGACCAACTCGGGCATGGGCTGCCGGGGGTGGCCGCTGTGCTCGGGCCGGGCGGGACCTCTCTCGACCTTCCACCCCCTGATGGAGCAGTCGCACCGCTACCTCACGACCATCGTCAGCCTGCTGATCGTGGCGCTCGCCGTCGCGGTGTGGCGCGCCGGGGCGCCGGCCCGCCACGTGCTCGCGCCCGCCGTGACGTCGGTGGGCGTCATCGTGGTCCAGATCGTGCTCGGCGCCGTGACGGTCGTCACCAACAACGCTCCGGTGACCGTGGCGCTGCACCTGCTGGTGGCCACGCTCTTCCTGGCCGTGGTCACCGTGACCGCGGTGGCGGCGTTCGTCCGACCCGAGCGCTCCTGGTCGCTGATCCACGGACCCGGATGGCTCGCGTGGTCCAGCGTCGCGGCGCTCTACGTGGTCTTCGTGTCCGGCTCGATCGTGGTCAACGGGGGTGCGGCGTCGGCGTGCACGTCGTGGCCGGAGTGCGTCTCGAGCTCCGCCTCGACGGGGCTCGTGGTCCTCCAGCTGGTGCACCGGTCGCTGGTCCTCGTGGGCTCGGTGCTGGTCATCACATTCCTCGTGAGCCTGCTGCGAGGAATTGGAACCGAGGTCGACGAACGGCGCCTCGCGCTATGGGCGCTGGGGCTGCTCGTGGCACAGGTCGGCGCCGGTGCGCTCAGTGCCGCGAACGGTGCGCGTGCGGGTGTCGCCGACGTGCACCTGGGGGTGGGGAGCGCCCTGTGGGTGGTCGTGGTCGCTCTCTTCGCCCTCCGCGCCCGGTCGAGGCCGTCCGCGTACGTCGGCGCAGCGCCGATCGCCACCGCCGAGCTTCCGGGGAGATCGGTCAACTGAACTGGGGGCAGGCCCCGCGACGAGGGGAGGTTGCCGAGCGTCGCGTCGAGCCGACGACATCACTGAGCAGATCTACCAACATCCGGAACGTGAACCGCCCAGGGATCCACTACTCCGACAGCTGGGCGGCCCCCGCCTCGCCACTCCGGCGCACGGCCCGGATGAGCCCCGGAAAGATGAAGCGATGGAACGGCAAGAAGGCGTACCAGTAGAGGTACCCGAGAAGGCCGCGCGGGTCGAAGAACGCGGTCTGCTCGATCCGGGAGCCTCTCTGGTCGGGGAGGATCTCGAACTGCAGCCACGCGGTTCCCGGGAGCTTCATCTCCGCGCGCAGGCGGAGGAGATGCGGACGTTCCAGCGCCTCGACGCGCCAGAAGTCCAGGGGCTCGCCGACGCGCAGTTCGCGCGCGTGTCGGCGACCCCGGCGCATGCCGACCCCTCCGGAGATCCGATCGATCAACCCCCGAATCTGCCACAGCGCGTTCCCGGCGGGCCATCCGGCGTCGCCGCCGAGCGCGCACGCCGCGTCGAAGATCTCTTCGGGCGCCGCTGAACTGAGAATGCGATGGCTGTCGAACAGCATGCCCTCGTGCACCGCCAGCTGGCGTTCCGGAGTCCGGTCGGCGCTGAAGCTGGCGAGGCTGGAGGCCCACGTGGTCTCGATGTCGTCGCTCGCGACGCGATTGAGCGCCAGCGTCAAGGCCTCGCGGTAGCTCATCGGATGAACATTGAACTCGCGCAGGGCGCGGTCGTCGTGAACCACCAAGTCGGTGTGCATGCCGGCGACGAGGGGTTGCGCGATGGCGTACGGGATGGGCGTGACCAGGTCGATGAAGCTGCTGCTCCACTCGGGGTGGGGCACCGGCAGGACGAGGATCCGGCGATGGAGCCCGCGAACGCTGGCGTAGTCCAGCATCATCTGGCGGTAGCTCAGGATGTCGGGGCCGCCGATCTCGTAGACGCCCTCTGCACCCGGGTGGTCCAGCGCCTCGAGGAGGTACTCGAGGACGTTGCGGACACCGATTGGCTGACAGCGGAAGTCCACCCAGCGGGGTGCGACCATGATCGGCAGGCGCTCGGTCAGGCACCGGATCATCTCGAAGCTCACCGACCCTGATCCGACGATGATCGCGGCGCGGAACTCAACGAGCGGCACGCCGCTGGCGGCCAGGATGCGGCCCACCTCGTGTCGCGACGTCAGGTGATCGCTCAGGGTCACGGCCGGGTCTCCGAGGCCCCCGAGATAGATGATCTTGGTGACGCCCGCCCGCCGTGCCGCCGTCGAGAAGACCTGGGCGATCTGGCGGTCGCGCTCGCGGAAACTCGCTCCGCTCGCCATCGAGTGCACGAGGTAGTAGGCGACGTCAATCCCCTCCAGGGCCTGACGCGATGCCTCTTCGTCGGCCAGGTCGCCTTGGACGAGCTCCACGCCGGGCCAGCGCCCCTGCAGGCGACGGATATCGCGGGTCGCGCAACGGACGTCCACGTTTCGGCTGTGCAGTCTCCCGACGAGTCGACCGCCGATGTACCCGGTCGCGCCCGTGACCAATACGTGCGCCGGGCCCGCGTCACCACTGGCGTCAGAGTTCATCCGCGACCTTGTCGGAGCCCTTTGTGTTCGATCACGACTGAACTTGATACCCCACGCCACCCGCAGCACAAGTGCCGAAGGTCCCCGCTCACCCCCAGGGTGGGTGGGGGTTTTCTTGCCGTTGGCGTTAGGTCACATCCCAATTTTCTGTGAGCCACTTGATGGGTGCACGGTGCCTTTCCCGTGCGTACGGAAGACGAGTACGTGTGCCCGCGGACCCTTCGCGGTAGGTCAAAGGGTCAAGTAACTCAACGGCGGTCCCAGTAAGGGCGATAGGACGGTCGGCGTGACACCTGCGAAACTGGTGCCTGATTCCGCTAGAGATGATCGTTGGTCAAGGCCCGGGTCAACTCTCGACCAGGATCACAGGACTCGGAGGTTCACCGCGTGAAGGCACAGGCGAGGGAGTCTCGACGGGCGCGCGGAAGGTTTGCTCTGTCGGCGCTCTGCATGGCCGTGTTGGCTGTCGTACCCGCAGTGGTCACGACGGCGGGAGCAACCAGAGGGCACGAAAACGTCGCGGCTCGTCACTTGGAGCCGCGGATGTCGCCGACGGCTCCCGGCGCATTTGCATCCGTGTCGTGCCCCGACTCCACATCCTGTGTGGCGCTCGGGGATGCCACCACTTTCGACGGTATCTCCCCGATTTCCACTGAGTACGCGTACGTGACGCGCAACCGCGGTGCCAGCTGGAGCGCCTTTCCGGTAGATCCTCCCGCCCTCATGAGTGCTGTCGACTGCCCCTCGGTGGGAGCCTGCTATGGCATTGGGGGGGTCAGCACACCGGGGGGTTCACCAGAGGTCTACGTGTCGCATGACCTCGGACGCTCGTGGACACCGAGCACGTTGCCTGCGTCACTGGAGAGCACGGCAAGTGCTGTCGCACTGGCTGACATCTCCTGTCCGTCGGCTCACGTGTGCGAGGTCGTGGGAGACATTGCGCCAAACAGCACATTCGCGTTGAGGACAACCGATGGGGGAGACAGCTGGATTGAGCAGTCCCTGCCGACGCAAGTGCAAAGTGTCTTGAGACTCTCGTGCGCGTCAGCGAGCACGTGCACGGCAACGGGATTGGGCCCGCGATCGTTGACTCTCTCCTCCCGCGATGGTGGGTCGTCGTGGGCGGTCAGGTTGCTTCCCAGCGGCTTCGTGTCGAATTCTCTGTCGTGTGTCGCCGCCCGCGTGTGCGAGCTGTCAGGTTACACCGGAGCGTCACGGCCCAATGACTACGGCTTCATGCGATCGACGGACGCCGGAGCGCATTGGGCCGCCGAGCACCTGCACGGACTTGCGGTCGATTCCGTCACGGCGGTGACATGTCTCAACTCTTCGGTCTGTGAGGCAGTCGGCACGAATCGGCAGGGCAAGCCGGAGTCCTTGCGCACGACCGACGGCGGCCTCACGTGGCACGGTCGCGCGATCGGCGGCCAGCCCAGCACGACCCTCCCTGGCATCTCTTGCTCGGCGCTCGATGTATGTGAGGCGGTCGGGGAGACGGGGTACGTCGCCGGAGGAAGCGTCGCTGCCGCCTATGGCACCAAGTCCGGCGGCGTGACATGGTCGGCGCAGTACGGACCGGACTCAACTCCGTCCGCCCCGACGTCGGTGGTGGCGGTTCCCAACGGGCCGCAGGTCGACCTCCGGTGGGTTGCCTCTCGGTCGAGCGGTGGCCTGTACCTGAAGGAGTATCGGGTTTCCGTGAAGCCGTCGTGCGCCACGTGCTCCGGCCTCACCGTGGGCGGCCTGGGAGAGCAGTATCCCGCCGTCGCCTCGACGCAGACGGTCATCTCGGGGCTGAAGAACGGCGTCGCGTACACCTTCACCGTTCGCGCGAGGAACCCTGTGGGCTACGGCCCATCTTCCCGAGCGTCCAACACGGCGATGGCGGGTCCCGCCTGCACCCCTTCCGCCGACTTCGCGGGAGCGGTGGAGTTCTATCAGTTACCCCTCACGAACGGCGTCGCGACGGGCAGTCCCTGGAACGTCACGTCAGCCGACGGCACCTTGGTGCAGTGCTATCAGAACGCGCAACTGACCACGACGATCGGACTGAGCAATCTGTCGTACCAGAACCCCGGTCCGGCCGGATACGCCGAGATCGCCTTCGGCGACAGCTACAAGGACATGCCATCGTGCATTGCGACGTGCTCGACCGCGCCCTTTCCGTTGCGAGCGTCGACCGTGTCGAGCGATGCATACTCGGTGCAGGTGTCGTATGCCACCACCTCGACCAACTCTGACGCGACGCCGTACGACTGGGGGATGGACCTGTGGTTGGAGCGGTCGCCGTCACGTGGCGCTGCGCCGAAATCCTCGACCGACGCGGAGATCCTCATTGAGCCCTACAACAACGGACTCCAGCCCCCGGGTTGCCCCCTCACTCCAGACCTCTTCACGACAACGATTCAATGGAACGGCGCGTCGACGCCGTCGTCGTGGAGCGTGTGCGTGGGACCGGGCGGCGCTGGCATCAGCCTGGTCACCTTCGAGTTGATGTCCCCGAGCCAGTCATCGACCGGCAATCTCAGCGTCCCGTTGGCGCCGTTCATCGCCGCGGCCAGCTCAGCCAGCGGGCTTCATCTCACTTCCAATCACCTGATGGGAATCGAATTCGGAACGGAGTACGGGAACTGGACCTACACGGGGAACGTGCAGTTGGCGTGGACCGTCAGCTCGATGTCGCTGTCGGACTCTGCGAACGCGGTGATTCCCATTGTCGGGGGATAGGTAGATCACTTTGGCCGTGCCCTAAGTCGGACCTCGTGTCTCGGCTTCATCATCGGCGAACACCAGCTTGTCCAGCGTTGAAGTATCGAAGCAGAGCACTCATCATGGGCGTGAGTTTCGGCGGGCTGGGCGAGATCGGATGCCGAAGGCGCGGACGGGGTCCGAAGGGCAACTTCAGAAATAGGTGATCGATCCAGTAATGACATAACGGACGTGGTGAGCATGTCTTGCATGAGACGCAAGGGGCGCAGCTTCAAGTCCTGCACGGCCCACAAGAAATGTGATGAGCATCCGGTAGTAGCAGCGGTCATGCACAACCGCTTGTGCACCGATTCGAGAGGAAGCGACTTGAACTATTGAACTCGAACGGTGAAAATTGTGGCAACGACAAAGTAGTGACCTTCGCGGGATTCCCGCTGACGACACGTGCAGTCAACAACGCGGGAGGCTCACTCCCTCGGCGTGTCGTGCGCCCGAATTCAGATGCTTGAAGTGAAGGATTGAAACGAAGAATCCGGCGTCCACCGACGATTCATAGAACGCTCGTCCGTCCAACTTCCGAAGGTCAGATGCCTCCCGGTGCCGAAGGGTCCGGGGGATTGGAGCCAATGGCCAACTCGACTTGATTGAAGCTTTGCTGGTGGCGAATTCATCCTGGACACACGATGATTCACATGACGCGATGCGCTCCGGCAGCCGGGAGCGCTCCGAAGATCCGCGGTGGCGTAAAGCCATCGGAAGCAAATGCGGCTGTCACGGAACGCTCAATCGTGCGATGATCCTCCGCGCGGATCAGCGCAATCACGCAACCACCGAAGCCCCCACCGATCAACCGGGCGCCGAAAGCGCCCGCCCGTGTCGCGACACCGACGGCGAGGTCCAACTCCGCGCAAGAGACTTCGAAGTCATCTCTCAGGGATTGGTGTGAGGCGGAGAGAATTGGTCCAACTTCAATGAAGCGCCTTGATCTCAGGAGCGCCGCGACGCTCAAGACGCGCTCGTTTTCAGTGATGACATGGCGAGCTCGACGGCGCACGACGTCGTCGGGAATCTTGCCGAGATCAGCGAGCGTCGCATCTCTGAGTGCCTTGACCCCGATGGCTTTCGCTGCGAGCTCACAGGCCGATCGCCGATCGCCATAGGCGGAGGTCGCAAGTTGGTGGCGCACTTGCGTGTCGATGACAAGGAGTTCAAGTCCTGCCGCCGTGAGGTCAAAGTCAACCTGTTCGATCTCGCCGCTGCGCGTGTCAAATTCGATCGCATGACCGGCGGTGCAACAGAGAGACGCTGTTTGATCCATGATCCCACAGGGGACACCGACATACGCATTCTCTGCTCGTTGGCACAAGAGAGCCAAGTCCTGCAGGGATATTGTCGATGCGAAGAGATCGCGGAGCGCAAGACCGAGGGCACACTCCAGTGCGGCCGATGAGGACAGGCCCGCTCCAATTGGCACGTTGCTCTCGATGAAGACGTCCACACCACCTATGGCGTGGCCAGATTCCGTCATCGCCCATACGACGCCGAATGCGTAGCTCGACCACGATGCCGTGTTCTCGGGTGTGAGGTTGCAAATTCGAGATGACGCCAAGGGGGTCGAGGTGGCGGGGGCCCCTGAGGACGACACCCGAATGACATCGTCGCGGCGACGAGCGACTGCTGCCGTTGTTACGGCATCGATGGCCATTGGTAAGACGAAGCCGTCGTTGTAGTCGGTGAACTCCCCAATAATGTTGAGCCGCCCAGGAGCCGCCCAGATGCCTTCTGGGTCGCGTCCAAAGGCTTCGACGAAGCCGCTGGTCATGCTCCTCGTTCTTTGACGAAACGCCAGGCGTCTTCGACCATTGTGGTGACGTCTGGATGCTCTGGGATCCAGCCGAGGTGGGTTCTTGCTCGCTCGTTCGAAGCTACGAGTACGGCAGGATCACCGGCGCGCCGGGGACCAATCTCGGTCGGCAGTGGGTGTCCGGTGACGTTGCGCACGACCTTTGCGACCTCTTGAACGGAGAAGCCCGACCCGTTGCCGAGGTTCACTATGTCGTGTTGTCCAACCTCTAGAGCTTCCAAGGCAAGGACGTGAGCATTTGCGACATCGAGGACGTGGATGTAGTCGCGTATGCAGGTGCCGTCCGGAGTGGGAAAGTCATCGCCAA
>Ga0209415_10011787_pt1 | contig 14679 bp, 5 predicted proteins | sample PeaSoiSIISIP2007_FD_187696 | JGI IMG/M metagenome (GOLD analysis project Ga0209415, IMG submission 187696) | Peat soil microbial communities from Weissenstadt, Germany - SII-SIP-2007 (SPAdes) (version 2) | ecosystem: Environmental > Terrestrial > Soil > Wetlands > Peat | place: Germany...
CGCTTCTGGCAGATCAGGCCGGCGTTGTAGAAAAGCTCGGGGCTCTTCTCGCCCAGCTCGATGAGCCGCTGGTGGTGCTCGTAGGCCTCGTCGAAATTCTGCTGATCGAGCGCCAGGGCGGCCAGGCCGCGGACGGCGTCGGAAGAGGCTGGATGCAGCATGAGAGCCTCCTGGAAGCAGCGCTTGGCTTCCTCGGTGTTGCCCGCTCGCGCATAGGCGATGCCGGCGTTGAGATAGGCTTCGGGCCAATCCGGCCGCTTGGTGAGGCAGGACTGGAAGGCCGCGGCGCTGGCCACGTAGTCGGCGCGCAGCAACTGCAAATAGCCGAGGCGGAAAGAGGCGTCGCACCACTCGGGGGCCTCGGGCGGAATCCGGGAGTAGAGTTTCTCGGCCCAGGTGCGCTCGCCCTGCTGCTCGAGCACCAGCGCCAGGTTCCACAAGACATCGGGCTGCTTGGGATCGATCTCGAGCGACCTTTCGTAGGCTGTGCGGGCCGACGGCAGGTCGCTTAGTTCCTGGTGCGCGACCCCCAGATTCAAATAGACCTGCGCCGAATCGGGCTTCAGTTTGGCGGCCTGCTCGTAGGCCTGGGCGGCCTTCTGGTGGTTGCCCATTTTGTGGCAGGCCACGCCGAGGTTGAACCAGTTCTCGAAACGGTCGGGGACGGCATCGGCGAGGTTGCGGCAGTAGCGGGCGGCAGCCGTGTAGTCTCCATCGGCGAATGCCAGGGTGGCCAGGGCTTCGGTGGCCACGGCGGATTCGGGCTGCAATTCGGCGAGCATGGCGGCGTAGCGGCGCACGGAGGCGGGGTCCTTCTTCTCCAGGAACAGCGCCACCAGGTTGGAGAGGGCCTCTTCGCAGCGCGGGTTGCGGGCCAGGACGCGGCGATAGTTCTCCACGGCTTCGGCGTGCCGGCCGGTCTGCTGCAGGATCACGGCCTTGGCAAACAGCGCCTGCTCGTTCTCGGGAACCAGGCTCAGGTACTTGTCGAGCGGCTCCATGGCTTCGGCCGGCCGGCCGCTGTGGATCAGCGCGACCCCCAGCCCGAGCAGCGCCTCGGAGCGCGTGCCGTCGGCCTCGATGGCGTTGTGGAAGGCCTCCGCGGCGGCCTTCCAATTCTTGGTATGACCGTGGCACACACCCAGGTTGAAATGCGCGGTGCGGTGGAGCGGCTCCAGTTCCACCAATTGCGCGTAGGCCATGCCGGCCGCTTCGTATTCGCGCATTTCAAAGTGGATGTGGCCCAGCGCGGAATACAATCCGGGGTCGTGCTCCCCCGCCTCGATGGCCTTGCTCAGCAGCCTGGCGGCGCTTTCGAGCTTACCCTCCAGGTGCAGAGACACGGCCTTCGATAGCGTGCGGCTGGCGCGCTTCTGCGTTTTCAGCTCGTTGATTGAGGTCACACCGGGCGGCATTAGCTGCGGCCCCGGGTCCATCGTTGTGGTCATGAGTTCCATGCTGGGTTTCTCCGGTACTCGAAATTCTTTCTCCGGTTCTGCAAAGTCAGGGCGGCCGGCCGGCTGCGGTAGCGCCGTCCGCCGAAATCGTCCAGGCTGCCCGCTGTCCCGGTGAGAATCACGTCCGGCGAGCGAGCCGGGGCGGTGGGCGTCTGGGTATCCTGGGGAAGGCCCGGCCCCCAGAGTTCAGCCACGTCGCGCGCGCTGTTGCCGGCGAGGAAGGAGCAGATCAGGCCCAGGAAATCGTCGTTCTTGGTCACCTTCATCCAGTACAGCCTGGCGCGCTCGGAGGCTTCGGTGAAGAAGCCGGCGCCTCCAACGGGCGGCGCGTCGTCGGTCCACGAATCGATCTTCTGCCCTTCGACGGACGCGGTGAAGCGGTTGCCCGCGACGTCCACGGAAACGTGGAACGGCTCGTTGTGATGCACCATGATGTTGAGCGGCGTCTCGACTTTGTGACCCTTCACGCCATCCACCACCGGGTAATGCACCATCGAGATGACGGGGCGCAAGCCCGCCTGGATCACCTGGAATTTCATGGCGTAGTAGTTCTGCTTATCGTGCCCGCGCATCACCCATCCCATTCCCTTGCTTTCGATCTGGCCGAAGAATTCAAGGCGGTAATCGGTGAAGTTGAGGGACGGGCGGAAGAGTTCCAGGCCGCCCAGGTTGACGTAACCAGCGGGATTCCGCGACCATCCGGGGGCCCACGTTTTGGCGGGGGATCCCCAGGATTCCATGCCGGCGCGGAAATTGTCTCCGGCCTCGACGGCGGCCCGCCGGGCGATGGCTTGTTGCGCGCGGCCCCAGAATCCTTTGGGGGCGGTATCGGCCGGCGGCGCACCGGACGCCCGTGCGCCGGCGGGTGCAGAGGAATACGAACGCGCCGACGGCTGGACTTCGATGGGCGCGATGGCGCGGTCGCCCAGGAGGCGCTGGCCGCTCATCATGCTGAGTTCCCGCGCTCCGAACCCCAGGAACAAGGCCACGATCACACAGGCGGCGATCTTGGCCAGGTACCCCATCATACGCTGACGGGCCAAGCGCCGGGCGTCCGGATGGGAAAATATTTCGGTGACTGTAGAGGGAGTTTGTTCGATTGGGCGCGTCACGGGGTCCTCCGTTCGGTCCTCGATGAGCGGCAGGATGAAGGGCGGTTGAATGGTGGCGACCGGCGGGCTGATCCAGGCTGAAGTCCAGCGAGGCGATGCCGAGGCACGTTGCAGGTAAAACTCGACGGGAATGAAGGTGGGCTGGGGGACGGCGGAGGGAGTACACTCGGCCTCGATAGCGGCGGGATTCACGGGCAGGGTGGGAATCGGGCGGAGATCCGCGATGTCGCGATGGGGCGAATCCGGCGCCGGCTGGACCGGGCTCGGGTAAGGGGGATCGAACCCGGCGGCGGTGATTTCCGGGCGCTCCGAGGATGAGAAAGACGGCAAGGAAGCGGGCGGAACGGTCGAGATCGGCTCCGGCGCGGAGGCGGCGCGCGAGGGCACGAACGATACGAGGCGAGGCACCAGCGGTTTGGTTTCGGCATCCCCGACAGGGCCCGCCGGAGTGTACTTCGGCAGGCGCAGGGTAGGGGCAGTCATGGCGCAGGTTGCCGACCGGCTCTTCCCGCGGGACACGCTGGGGAACTGGGTCACGCGAGTGGCGGGTGCTGCCGCGGGCTGGGCGTAGAGCGGGCGGTGCACCATGGCCGGCAGTTGCAGCACGCGATCGTCCGGACGGGTGGCAAGCGGGCCTGGGTCGAATGCCGGGATGGCGGGGAGGGAATCCACCGGGCTGGGAGCCGGTGATGCGGCGAACGGCGCCAGAGCCGCCTCACCGTCCAAGTGGAGATTGGTGGTGGCGGTGCGCAGCGGGTTTAGCGCCCAGCCGATGGCGCAGGCAGCGGAAGGGGCGTTGGCTGGGGATTTTGCCGGATGGGGAGCGGGCAACTCGGCGAAGGGCGCCAGGGCCGGCTGCGGCGCCAGGCGGAGATCGGCGGCGCTGGTGCTGAAGGCGTGGGTTCTTGGCTCCCAGGCGAGCGGGCCGGCAGCATGGTCGGCAGCGGTGGCGGCCGGCAGGGGTTCCACGACGCTGGGGGCAAGCAGTGGGGCAAGCGGCGCGGGTACGAGTCGAGCATCCCCGGTCACAATGGCCTCGGGCGCGGTGGGCGTCGAAAGGGCGGCGGGTTCCCGCTCGTTCAGCATCGGCGCGAGGACGAAGGCGGCGAACGACCGCCGGGACGCCGCGGGATCGGGCGCGGGAGTATCCGCAAATCCTGCCGGCGGAGCCACGCCGACGTCCTTGAGCAGATCTTCGGCCAGATGGAGCCGGGCGACATCCGGGTAGCGCACCGCCGTAGATTCCTCGCGCAAAAGCGGGGCGGGCGAAAGAACCAGGCGCGGCCGGGCAGGGAAGACGGCCAATTCGGGCGCGGGCGAACGCTGAAACCGGGCGTCCAGCGCCACGCGTGGCCCGTCTATGGCGAATTCTTCGAAGAGCGGCAGCGCGGGCCGAAGCTTGCGGGTGACGGCGTCGGCGGCGGTGGGGTATTGGTTGCGCTCGACGGGGACTGCCGCGGGAGGCGGCATCCACGCCTGGCGGGCGGGATCGCCCGCCAAGCGCCGGCCGGACGGCACATCGGGCTTGACCGTATGGACGGTGAGCGCGGGAAGATGCACGGCCGTGGACGTGAGGAGGCTGCGCGGCGCTTGGGGGGCCGCAGCGTCGCCCGGCAGGGGGGGCGCAGCGGCAACAAATTCGGCGCCCACGCCGTTCCACACCGCCAGGCGGCCGGGGAAGTAATTCGTGAGGCGGATGGGAAGCGGAAGAGGCTCGGGCGAAACTGGTTTGCGCCCAGGCAGCGGAGGCGCGACCCTGGAGCAGGCAATGGGTTTGGCGAAGCTCCCGAGGAGGGGTGTGACGGTGACGCCCGCGGAGAAGCCGGGCTGAACGGAGTGGCACGAGACCAGAAATCCGCCGACTCTTGACGAGACCCGGCGATTGCCCTCCTGCAGCGGCATTTGGAGAGAGAACCCAGCCATGCCAATCGGCTGTGGCTCCGCCTCGCTCATCCGGCCGAGAGCTTTCCCCAAGCGCTCACCGTAAAGCTTGCGATGAGCAGGGGAACAGAATTCGTCTCCCCGGAGGAGTCGGAAGGCACCGATTTCTTTACCGCAATACAGGCAGCCCACGAGGGTCCTTCGAAAATAATCTAGGGGGATTATAGCGTCAATTTGTGGCGGAAAACGCGTCGAATTCCGTTGATATTAACCTGGATTTGGTTAAGAATTGGCAGCTATCTTCGGTTAGCAGGGGCGGGAAGAAAAGGGGGTTAGGGGCGGGGGTCAGGCTCGCCAAAGCGAGGCTCGCCAAAGCGAGGCTCGCCAAAGCGAGGCTCGCCAAAGCGCGAGTGGGTTGGGGTTGTGGCTCGCTTCGCTCGCGTTTACTTTTTTTCCGGGAACTTGAAGCCGATATAAGTGCCCGAACTGATGCCCATCAGCCCGAGCAGGGTCGCGCTGAACTCGGGCATTGTCAGGTTGTTGTAGACCGACGACAGGAACATGATGCCGAGCACGATGGTCCAGACGGCGATCTGAAAACGATGAAGGCTGTAATCCGCACCACCGGACAGGATGTCGCGAGTAAAACCGCGGCTGCGCGCGGCCGGCCCGGACGGCGTCAGTTTGGCGAGCTCTTGACCAATCTGGAACTGGCGGGTTCGCGCTTCCTCCAGCCGAAGGGGATCGCCGGCGGACGGCTGGGATGGCAACTCCGACAAGCCCTGATCGATCGCCTGCTTCTGGGCAGTCAGGGTGATGAGCCGATCCGCTTGCGAATCCACTTTGTCCGCATCGATCATGGCTTCTCCGAGCGCAGTGCCGGCGCTGATGCCCATCAATGCCAGTAGCGAACTGGTGATGGTGTCGAGTGCGCCGGTAATCAGCCAGATCACGATGTACGACATGCAAACCAAAAGGAACCAGAAGGCCATTTGCGTGCGGCCGAGGTTATAGGGTCTCAGCACGCCGTCGTTCGTATCCGGGCCAGCCTCGCGGATGAGATTCGTGGTTCGGGCCAGACGGACAAAGACGATGAGCGTAACGAAGACTACAATCAGCGCGAGCGCACCGTAGAACTTATCGACTACGACGAGTAAGAGCGGGTTGGCGGTATCGAAGAGGGTGTCGAAAGGAGACTGTTTCTCCAGCCCCACGCTGAAGGTCACGGGGCGGCGAAGACGCGTTGGGGCGCCCAAAAGATCGACCCATGTCTCTTTATTCTCCGGTGCGATGCGCAGATGGAAATGCAGGTGGTTTTTGGCCGCGTGAATCTCGTCGGGATAGTTTCCGCGAAGACCGAGCCCATCGATGTAGGGGATGAGTTTGCCGGGGTCGTTGGTGGCGGAGACCCACTCGGCGAGGTGATCGACGGCTACGTCGATGAGATCGTCGGCCTCAATGGTTCCGTTGACGCCGGTCACCTTGGGCTCCGGCGAGGCGGGACTGACAGCCGGGGCAGGGCTGCCCTGTGCGAGCGCCGCACCCGCCGCCACCAGCAACAGGACTACCGGTTCGAAAGTCGAGAACGCTGTTTTCCGCGTCATGATCCTGGCTCTCCACTCCGGGCGATTATACTACTCCCGGCGGGAACTGCCGCTTCGGGATCTTCTTCGTCAATGTCGCGGGCCGCAAAAAAAAGGGGTTGGGGGTTGGGGGCTGGGGGCTGGGGGTTGGGGGTTGGGGGTTGGGGTTGGGGGCCGGGTCGCGGCTATTTGGGGCGATTTTGTCCGAATTCGCGCGGTATGATAGGGAATATGGCAAGCGGGAGATGGCTTGTGATCGCAGCGGTTGCCGCGATCCCCAGCCTGCTTGCACAGTCCCTGGGCTCCTCCGTCACGTCGAGCAGCGCGACCATTTGCTGGCAGTCGATCGCCGCCACGCAGATTCGCGTCTACCTGCTGGCCGACCCGCAAGGAGGAAAGACATTGCTGGCCACTCTGCCGGGGAATGTGACCAGTTATACCGCCACGGGCCTGGCGCCCGCGGTCAGCCTGTTCCTGGAGATGGACGCCGATACGGGAAGCGGAACCGTATCGCAGACCTGGTTCGTTCGCACCCTGGGCGGACCGCGCGCCGTGCTGGACAATGCCGTGCGCGAGGTGCATGCCTACGCCCCCAATATCCTGATGGTGGTTCTGGCCGATTACATGATGACCACCGCCGCGTCGGGCGCGGACGGTGCGGCGTGGCAGGCCGGGCCATGGAAGGTGACGCGGGGCAGCGGAGCGCCAATCCATGTCAACTCGGTGAGCCGGGAGTCCATTCCTGTGGGGGCGACGGACTACCAGGTGGGCTACGGGCTGACGACGTATCGCGATGACATTCTGGACGTGGATCACCGCATCTACCTTACGCTGGCCGAGAACATTGGCAACCTCGAGATGCTGAGCATCACGGGTCCTTCGGGAGTGAGCTTCGCGCTGCCGTTCAGCGACCGTTACCTGGAGACACCGGCGATCCACCTGAACCAGGTGGGATACAATCCGCGGGCGGCGCAGCGGTACGCGTATTTCTCCGGCTGGATGGGGGATGGGGGCGCGCTCCCGCTGGCGAATTTTCCGGCCACGGCGGATGTTCTGGCCACCAACGCCGACGGATCGGCGCCCGCGGTGATCGCGACCCTGCCGGTAACGGTGCGGTCGGTGCTGGACGCCGAGGCCAATAGTGAAGTGAGGCAAATCGACCTGTCCAGTATCCCGGCGGCGGAGGGCCGGGCGCTGCGCGTTCGGCTGCCGGGGATCGGGGTGTCGTGGCCCACGGCCATCAGCCAGGCCAGCGCGTTTCAGGCCTTCTACACAGTGACTCGGGGGTTGTTTTTGAATCGCTGGGGAGGCAACCTGCTGCCGCAACTCACACCATGGTCGAGGCCTCCCGACGACCACCAGGTCTATACCGGCGAAATGGCGGACTCAGACTTGTCACAGACGGAGTTCTACCCTAAGAATACGCCGCTCACCGGGGCGCGGCAGGTCACGGCGGGCTATCACGATGCCGGAGATTTCGAACAGCGGCCGATGAGCACGGTGGTGCCGCAATTGCTGATGCGAGCGGTGGAGCTGAGCCCGCAGTCTTTTGTCGACAAACAATTGAATATCCCGGAAAGCGGCAATGGCATTCCCGATCTCCTGGACGAGGCGCTGTGGGGCGTATCGTTTTGGGAGCAGATGCAGGAAAGCGATGGAGGGGTACGAGCGGGTCTGCAGTCTTACCAGTTTCCGCTGGGATTCTACCTGGCGAGCGACGATCAGTTGCCCTACTGGACGTTTTCGCGCGATGCGAACACGACGGCGCGGGTGGCGGGGGTATTTGCCCAGGCGTCGCGGCTGGTCTCGGCGTACGATGCGGCGCGAGCAGCGGACCTGCGGCAGCGGGCCGTCATGGCGTGGAACTATGCGACGGCCAACGGAGCCAGCCCGCCTTACCGTCTCTACGCCGCGGGCGAACTGTATCGCCTGACCCAGGACCCTTCCTTTAAGGTTGCGTTCGAAACGGCGTGGAATGCGATGGGAAAATACGGGGCCTTCAGCAACTTTGCCACCGCGCAGCTCCTGGAGAACGACTACCAGAACGGGACGCGGGCTATGCCGGATTACCTGCAGAGCTACTTGCAAGGTCTCGCGCCGTCGAGCGCCATCACGGCGGCGGCCAATGCGGGGTTTTCCCAATTTGCGGGCGTGGCCGTGAGCATGACCGCGAACGAGCACGCCTATCGCAACGCGCGTCCGGAATCGTACCCGGTGGATTGGGGGCAGGGCACCTCGGTGGTCCGATTCCTGGACACAGTGATGGCGCGGATGCAGTTGGGAGGGCTCACGGCGAGCGTGCAGCAGCAATACACCGATGCGCTGAGCCTGGCGGCGGATTATGTGCTGGGGGGCAATCCGAACGGGCTGGTGTACATTACGGGGCTGGGGTCGCGGAATGTGCAGGAGCCTCTGCACCAGGATTCCCTGGTCTTCATCAAGGAAGGCTACGGGCCGATGCCTGGCATTCCGGTGTTTGGGCCTGCCGAGTCGGCTCCCGCCGAACCTTACGAGCTGCCGGCGGTCGCCGCATTCTATCCGGGATTCAGCCAGCGGCCGGAGGCACTGCGGTATGCGGATGTCCACACGGTGCCCATCTTCAACGAGTTCAGCGTCTGGGAAATGCAGGCGCCGGAGACGGAGTTGTTTGCGGTGCTGCTGGGGCAGCCGACCATGCCCACCCCGGCGCCGCCGCCCGCACTGGTCAACCTGGCGGCGGCCGCCGCCGGTATCGGAAGCAGCCAAACGATCACGGTGACCTTCAACGCCCCCGGCGGTTATCAGACTCTGGACGTGGTCAACGTGCTGATCAATACCGCCCTCGACGCGCGCCAAGCCTGTTACCTGGCTTATTCGCGCCCCTCGAATACCCTCTACATTGTCGCCGATAGCGGGGACGCCACGCAGATTTCGGGCAAGGTGATGAACGGTACCGGGACCGTGGGCAACAGCCAATGCACAGTGGCGCTGGCGGGGTCGTCGGCCGCGGCCAGCGGCAACACGCTGACGCTGGTGCTGAATGTGAGTTTCGCGGCGTCGTTCGGGGGCAACAAGGTGGTGTACGCCGCCGCGCGCGACCTGGCGCAGGGAAATTCGGGGTGGCAGGTTGCGGGAGTACAAGGCGTGCCGCCGCTGCCCGCGATGTTTCCGAACCCGATGGGGATGAGCCCGGCCGCGGGGAGCAGCCCGGCGGCGGCGATCAGCTTCACGTACCAGGACCAGAGCAGCGCGACCAACCTGCAAACGGTGTGGGCGCTGATCAACACGGGGCTCGACGGCCGCGGCGCGTGCTACGTGGCGTATTACCGGCCGGGCAACCAGTTGTACCTGATTCCCGACGATGGCGACGGGACGCAGGCGGCCAACATCGTGCTGGCGGGGAACAATACGATCGGCAACAGCCAGTGCACGATCTCGGCCGAGGGGGCGAGCGTGCAGACGAATGGGAACACGCTGGTAGTAACGCTGCCGGTTACGTTCAAAACGGGGTTTGCGGGATTCAAGGGAGTGTGGCTGGCGGCGCAGACGATGGGGGCCGCGCAGACCAGCGCGTGGCAGGCGCTGGGGGCGTGGGCGGTGCCGGGGCAGTAGGAGATGGCCCGGCCGCCGTAAAGGAATCCTGTACAATTTGGAAGGGGCGCAGATGACCGAAACTACTTATACCAGCTTGCGTGAGAACCTGGCCAGCGTTCTGGATCAAGTGGTGGATCAACAGGAAACGGTCATCGTGCGGCGCAGGGGGTCGCGAGATGTTGCTCTCATTCCGGCTGGTGAACTTGCGGGGTTAATGGAGGCCGCTCACCTGCTCCGGTCGCCACGAAACGCGCGACGTTTGTTGACAGCGCTCGATCGGGCCGGCCGGCGCAGAGGGAAACCGGAGAGCGTCGCCGCACTGCGGCGAGAGATCCTCGGTGAAGCGGGACGTTAAGCTCCGTTTCTCACAATTCGGATGTGGTGACGTGGCGCAAGCACTCATGCCTGCCGGGGTCGGGCACTCATGCCGACGCCTGCCGTGGACACGGTGGCGGCATCCGCAAACACGTGTCGAGACGAATCTCGACACGGCAGGCATGAATGCCTGCGCCACATCGGCTGCCCGGGTTTAGTCAAGGCGGATCACACAGGAACACCGCTGACGTTACAGACTCACTGACCAGTAAGTGCTGTACACTTCGTTGCGCACCTGGTAGAAGGGCTTCAAGCGGATGGGGCCGGCGGTGGTCTGGTATTGGAACTCGAGCGGATTACCGGGAACCGGGCGGGCCGAAAGGAGCGCGCCGGTGGGGGCCGCGAGGCCGGGCGGCGGGTCGATGGCCACCATTAGCAATGGGCCCCACATCAGGGCCACGGTTCGCGGATTGCGGTCGTCGATGGGGACGGTCCGGAAGGTGAAGGGCAGAGTCAGTTGGACTGAGTCGTTCTTTCGCCACTTGCGGCGGATGGAGGCGAAGGCTCCGGGCGCGGCGTCCACCGATTTCCCGTTCACCAAGATGCGCGCACGGTGTCCGGCCCAGGCGGGGATGCGGACGTGCAGCGTGAATTCGACGCTGGTTTGCGGGATGACGCGCAGCTCCACCTCTTCGCTGGTGGGGAAGGCGGTGTGCTGTGCGATGGTCACGGGCACGCCGTTCACGCTCCAGCGCACTTCGGATTCGGCGAACAGGTTCACGTAGATCGACTCGGGGCCGCGGAAATAGAGATTGAGGGGATAGTCGGCTACCGATTGCAGGAGGGTGCCCGCGCAGCACGGCCACTTGCGCTTGTAGTAGCCCTTGCGGGCTTGCGCGTGGTAATCGGAGTAGTAGAAATACTCGCCATCGGCGCCGGGGTCGATGGCGCCCAGGACGGTGTTGAGGAGCACGCGCTCCAAGCCATCGCCGTAGCGCGCATCGGCGGTGAACGCAAGCAGATAGCGCGCCAGCTTGGAGTGGGCGTAGTAGCCGCAGGGCGTTTCGAAATGATCGTGCGTGGAAGCCAGGCTGGCCGCCAGTTCGCCCTGGTGCGGCCGGACGAAGGTTTCCTGGGGAGCCCAAGCTCCGGACGCATACTGTTGGGTCTGCTCCAGCATGTCCCACGCGTTGCGAATGGCGCGCAGATATTTCGGGGCGCCGAGCATCTCGTAGGCCTTGGCGCCGGAGCTGAGCGCGATCGCGTGGCTGTAGCCGTGTTTGCCGGGAAGGACATTACGGCCCGCGGCGAGGGGATCGAACAGATCGACATCCAGGAGATAGCGCTTCGCCATGTCGAAGTACCGGCGGTCGCCGGTGGCCTGGTAGACGCGGAAGAGATTTTCGGGGAGGATGTAGGGCTCGTCATAGGGGGCCTGTTTGGGACTGTCAGGGCCGCGATCGTACACGTGGCCGGGAATGTAGGGCGCGGCTCCGGCGATGACGCGCGGCAGGAGGCGGCGGGCCTGGTCGCAGGCAATCAGCGATGCGGCGTCGAGGAGGCCGATCTCGTATTTGTCGAGGATGTAGCAGGGCCAGGTGGTGGAGGCTTTGGCGGCGGCGAAGGGATAGTCGTTGGCTCCGAGGGTGGCGGCATATCCGCTCACCAGGGCCTGGGCTTTGGCGGCGGCCGCGGCATCTTTCGTATTCGCGGCTACGCGGGACAATCCGGAGATGAACTGGCCGATCAGGTGTCCGGGGACGAAGCCATCGGCATCGTACCAGCCGCCCATGTCGTCGCCGGGGGCCGGCAGTCCGGCGCGCTGGCGGTAGACCTTGAGCAGGCGGTCGTTATCGAGGGCGAGATAGTGGCGGCGGAGGCGCTCCAGTTGGGCCGCCATGGGGCCGCCGGAGAGCGACACGCCGGCATAGGCAAACTCGGTGAGCTTCGGGCGTGCGGGGGCGGCGTGGGCGAGCGGCAGCGAGGCGGCGGCGGCCAGGAAGGTCCGGCGGGTCATGCCATTCGAGAATATCCGCGTGATAGGCTGTGGTCAAGCGCGGGAGGCAGGAGACATGGCATCAGTACCTAACGCGGACGAGCCGGAACTCGATAGGAAAGGAAATTTCACCGCGGAGGCGCGGAGGCACGGAGACAAGCGCGGAGAAAGACAGAGAGAGAACCTGAGAGAACGGAGGGAGCGGAGGTTCTCCGGCGGCAGGGGGACGGGGGCGTTCCGCGCGGACCAGGGGTCCGCCCCACTGGCGGGTCAGGAGGAATTTTCCTCACGACCGCTAAGGGCGCTGCGGAAGACACGGAGAGAAGCAAAGCCAAAACCTGAGAGCGCTGAGGTAGCAGAGAGCGCTGAGAAGGCCACGCCCGATGGCGTGGAAGGATGTTGCCGATTTCAGGTTCGCGATACGTTGGAGTCGAGCGTCGACACGAGCGGGGGACGGACCCGGCGCCGGGAGCGTCTCTGGCGGCGAAAACTTCGGGGGGGCGAGGAGCGCCGGCTGAAAGCCGGCGGCAGCCAAGATTGGCTGCCCCACAAGCCTCAGAGTCAGTGGGTTGTCCAGGGGGTTCTCACGGTGGTCCTGATGGGTGTGGTGGCGATGCTGGCGGCCCCGCCGGCGGGGACGGTCAACTCGATCGGGATGGCGATGGTGCGGATCGAGCCCGGCACGTTCGCGATGGGGGTGGATTCGACGCCGCTGCCGAAGAGCCTCACCGCGGGGGCCAATGGCGTGGTGTACGACCGCACCAGCGCCAACGGCGACTACGACGAAAGTCCCGTCCACAGGGTCACGCTCACACGGCCGTTCTGGATGAGCGTCACGGAGGTGACCGCCGGGCAGTTCCAGAAGTTTCGTCCCGGCTATACCGGCAATCCTTACTATGCGCCGTACGCCAACGGCGTGAGCTGGGACGATGCCGTGGCGTTCTGCAAATGGCTGAGCGAGCGGGAGGGGAAGACTTACCGGCTGCCCACCGAAGCCGAATGGGAATACGCGGCTCGAGCGGGAACCCACACGCCGTTCTGGCCGGGTACGCAGCCGCCCGATCCAGAGGCCGCCAATCCATGGGGCCTGAGAAACATGCACAGCGGCGTGGCCGAGTGGGTGGCGGATTGGCACGGGCTTTACCCTCGCGAGGCCCAGACCGACCCGGTGGGCCCGGAGCACGGCATGGCGCGCGTGGTGCGCGGCGGCGGGCTGGACTATCGCGCATCGAAGACCGACGGCGGCAGGCACCTGCCCGCGGAGATGGCGTACTATGCGCGGTCGGCAAACCGGGCGTCGGTGGCTCCGGTGTTTGGATCGCCCGCGAGCCCCATCGGGTTCCGCGTGGTGCAGGCGGAGTGGCCCAAAACAAAACCGCTGCCTTATGTTGCGACGTTTTTCCAGCAGGCCGTCAGGCAGGACATGCCGGATCTCAGGATCGGTCCCGACCCTTCCATGCCGTACTACCACACGCGGCCGCTGTTCCCCGATTTGGGCGGCCGCGACATGCGCGAGATCGGATGGAAGATCGGGTTCAGCCCGGGGCTGGGGGTGGCGTACCACAACTCGGCGGTCCAGGTGTGCCGGAACGGGGACCTGATCGCGGCGTACTACAACACTCCGAAATACGAGGACGATCCCGACCAGACCATCATGACGATGCGGCTGCGCCACGGCGCGGAGGATTGGGACATGCCGGAGCCGTGGCCGGATTTTGCGGACGCCGCCGATGCCGCTCCGGTGTTCTGGAACGATCGCGGGAAGATGTGGTTCTTCTTCGGGTCGCCGCGGCTGCTGGGCGGTCCGCCGTTCCAGTTCATGACGTCCGCGGATAACGGGGCGACGTGGAGCGCGGTGGAATTCCCGAAGCTCCAGGGCGCGGTGGGGAAGTTCACGCCGCAGCCGATCAACAGCGTAGTGCGGGACGGGAGCGGCAGCATCTATCTGCCGGTGGATGGCGCGGGCAGCACGTCGGTGCTGTTCGCATCGATAGACGATGGGAAGACGTGGTACGACACGGGCGGGCGCACGGCCGGGCGGCATACGACGCTGGTGCTGGGGAAAGACGGCGCGCTGCTGGGGTACGGCGGCAAGAACTCGGAGATCGAAGGGTTCATGCCGAAGGTGGTGAGCCGCGACGGCGGAAAGACGTACGAGAAATCGAAGACGCCGTTCCGCCCGCTGGGGAGCGGACAACGCCCCAGCATCATCCGGCTGGCCTCCGGAAGACTTTTCTTCGTCGCCGACCTGTTCGATAAGAACAAGCTGGGCGAGAAAGGCGCGGGCGCGTTCGTGGCGCTGAGCGACGACGACGGAGCCACGTGGACCACGCGGCGGCTTCCCGGCATCGTGACGGTGGGCTACACGACTGCGACGCAGGCGTCCAACGGGGTGATCCACATCGTGACCTCGAAAAATACGCCGGCCCCGCACATCGAGCTGAACGAAGCGTGGGTGTTGCAGGGCGGGGCGGAGGATCCCGAAGCTCGCGGGCAATATCGTTTGCAGGGCACGCAGACGTTCTATTACGCGAATCGCCGGAAGCAGTGGGAGGTTACGTACAAAGACGGCCGCAAGCAGGGGGTCGAGACGTTCTGGGGCGAGGATGGGCGCAAGCAGTGGGAACGGAGCTACTCGGCCGGCGGGGCTTGGACGTGGAGGATCTACGACGGCTCGGGGCGGGTGATGGCCGAATCGCGCTGGCGGGGGAAGGAGTTGGTGGAGGTGCGGTGAGGCGGGAAAAGGGGGTTGGGGGTTGGGG
>Ga0209415_10011788_pt1 | contig 14679 bp, 11 predicted proteins | sample PeaSoiSIISIP2007_FD_187696 | JGI IMG/M metagenome (GOLD analysis project Ga0209415, IMG submission 187696) | Peat soil microbial communities from Weissenstadt, Germany - SII-SIP-2007 (SPAdes) (version 2) | ecosystem: Environmental > Terrestrial > Soil > Wetlands > Peat | place: Germany...
GCTAACATTGTCAAGAACTATTTTCAGGGTTAATTTTTTCACAGCTTCTCACGCCCTGGGCTACTCTATGCCGCCCCTGACGGGGCTTCGAAAAACGCGAGAGGCAAGAACTTCCTTAACGGACTTCCAACTCAGGACAGGAGCGTGAGCCGGTCGAGGACCAGAAAAGGCTCCGCGCGGTCTTTCTCATTTTTCGCTTGACAAGCCGCCGGCCTTATGATAGCCTATAATCGTGGTCTTGTTGGGGACAGTTTGTCGCAGGCGGGCGCCGGAGCTGCCGAGACGTTCGAGTGAACGGAATGGTCCCGGCGAAGGGGGAAGAGCGAATTGCGTAGAAACACAAAACAGTGGGAACGAAGCTAAGAAGTACCTGAAAACAAAGGAAGTCACCTTTTTGAATGCTGCAAATTGTGCGCGTTTTGAGCGCATATTTGCACAAATCAGAGCGCAAATGGAGCAAAAACAGGCCAGTTTGCGCAAAACGAACTGGGGCTTGAGGGTCGGAAATAGCGACAAGCAGTCGGCTAGTGGCCGACTGGCATTCCTCGCTGTTTTGAAAACGCGCTGTCATTCTGAGCGAAGCGAAGAATCTCGCTCTGATCTTTTCGTTCTCGCTTCATCACGGGCCAGAGCGAGATTCTTCGCTTCGCTCAGAATGACAGCGTTGGAAGGTTTTTCCGTCCACGGGAAGAAGGTCTTCGCCCCGGGCTAGCCGGTGATGGAGAATGCAGGTCATCCTCGTCCAAGGGAGGTCCTGATGGCAACTACACAAACGGTTCTCGGCTTTTGTGCATTAATTCTCGGTTTCTGCCTGGCGCCGTCTGCTATGGCCCAGGAAAGTCCGGCGGCCCCGGCCCATACCATGCGTCCGGTCATTCGGGGACGAGTGGCGGCAATCTCCTCAATGATGCCCCAGGCAACTGAGGCCGCGCGGCGCATTCTGGCAGAAGGCGGAAACGCCTTTGACGCGGCGGTGGGCGGCCAGGCGGCGCTGGCGGTGACGGACTTCCCTTTCAACGGCGTGGGCTCGGACGCTGAACTGCTGGTTTATCTGGCCGGCCAGAAGAAGGTGCTCTCCATTAACGCTGAGCCGCGCGCCCCCAAGCTCGCCACGATCGACTGGTACGAGAAGAACAACGGCGGCAAGATCCCCGACAGCGACGGCCTGCTCTCCGGCGGAATTCCGGGCGTCGTGGACGCCTGGTATATCCTGCTGGACCGTTGGGGCACGATGAGCTTCGAGCAGGTGCTGCAACCGGCGATCGAGCTGGCGAGAGACGGATTCCCCATCAGCGAGGGCCGCGCCCGTGCGATTGCCTCCACCAAAAAGATCCTCAAATATCCGAGTACCGTGAAGATCTATCTGCCGAATGGCGAACCGCCCAAACCCGGCGAGATATTCAGGAATCCCGATCTTGCCCGAACCCTGGAGAAGCTGGTCGAAGCCGAAAGGGCCGCCCAGGCGAAGGGCCGGCACGAGGCGCTCAAGGCGGCCCGCGACCGCTTTTACAAAGGCGACATCGCGCGCGAATTCGCCGCCTTTTCCGAAGCGAACGGGGGACTGTTCCGTTACCAGGACTTCGCCGAATACACCGCCGAGGTCGAGGAGCCGGTGTCCATCAATTACCGCGGCTATCAGATCTACAAGAACCCTTCGGCCACGCAGGGGCCTACGGAGCTCTTTGCCCTGAATATCCTGGAGGGCTATGACCTGCGGGCGCTCGGCCTGAACAGCCCCGACTTCCTGCACGTCCAAATCGAGGCTATGAAACTTGCCATGGCGGACCGCGAAAAGTATCTCGGCGACATGGACTACATCAAGATTCCCTATGCCGGGCTGCTCTCCAAGGAATACGCGGCAGACCGAAGAAAGCTCATCGATATGAATGCGGCCTCGCTCGAATTGCGTCCGGGATCGCCGGAAAAATATATGAGCGACGCCCCCGCCGCGAAGCGCCAGGCCGTGGTGGTTCGCGCGGGCAACGCCGATTACGAGGGCGACACGAGCTACATCGGCGTCGTGGACAAGGATCGCAACATGGTGAGCTTTGAGCCAAGCCTGCACAGCAGCATGGGGACGGGCGTCGTGATGGGCGACACGGGCATCCTCTTCAACTGCCGCGGCGATTACTACTCGCTGGTGCGCGGCGAGGCGAACGCCCTCGAGCCGGGCAAGCGGCCGCGCAGCACTTTGCAAAGTACCCTGATCACGAAGGACGGGGAGCCGTTTGGAATCATGGGAAGCCCCGGCGGCGACGATCAAGTGATGCGCACCATCCAGACGCTCATCAACGTCGTCGACTTCGGCATGAACATCCAGCAGGCCATCGAATCGCCGCGCTGGTCGACCTCGAGTTTTCCGTCCTCGGTGTTTCCCCACACCATGGAACCGGGCGCTGCTTCCGTCGAGGCGCGCATCCCCGAGGCCACGCAGCAGGCGCTCGTGGCGCGTGGGCACAAGCTGCGGGTGGCGGGTGCGTGGTCTCTGGGTTCGAACGCGGGGATCATTGTGGACAAAAAGTCGGGAGTGCTCAGCGCCGGCGCCGACCCGCGCGTCGAGGCCTACGCCTGGGCATGGTGACCCGCTTCTGGACGGTGGGGCAAAAGACCGCCGGACTCGTGCGTAGGATGGGCTTGGCGGGCCTTAGGAGGCGAATCTAGGCCCTCTGCGAGGCTTGGCAATGGTTAAAGGGGGGGCCTCCGTTCTGTGGCCAGGCCTTTTTTCGCGGTTTTCGTAAAGGGCCGCTGACGGGAACTGGCCTTTGCAGGGCCGTTAAGGCATCCAGGCAAGTTTCGGACATTTTCAACTTTGGAAGGGCGGGGCTTCAGCTCCGCTTTGGAGTGCGGCAGCTTGCTGCCGCTTTCCCCGGGCGCGAGCTTGCTCGCGCTGCTTCATCAGGGCTCCCAATTCCGGCCAGCAAGCTGGCCTGAGCAATAGGGGCAGCAAGCTGCCGCACTCCAAAGCGCCTATGGTGCCCTTCCTCCCTTGGTCGAGTCATCACACAGGCTCTAAGGCCCCAATCATAAGCCGTTCTTCGTGGCGGCGCTCAAGCTCCGCCCTTCCCGGCACTTCGCAATACAACGCGGACTTTCGTCAGCAAGTGCTGGCAGCGGGCGAAATGCGGGAGGGCGTCGTTATTTGGGCTTATTCCGGAGCGCGCGCTGGAGGGTTGCCACAATCGAGTCGAGGCGGAAGGGTTTAACCAGGTAGTCGTGCGCGCCATGCTTCGTGGCTTCGATTCCCGTCTGCACGTCACCACCGCCGGCTGCCAACAGCAAGATCATCTTGGGATACTCGGCTCGCGCAGCGTCGAGCAGCGCCAGACCGGACATGCCCGGCATTCGCAGATCGGAGATGAGGGCATCGAATTCCTGTTGCCGCAGGATCTCGAGCGCTTGCTCAGCGCTCGACGCAGTCTGGCACTGGCACCCTGCGTCGTCGAGCAACTCTTTCAGCAGCAAGCAGATTCCTGCCTCGTCGTCGACGATGAGAACTCGAGGCCTGCTCTCCCCAGGCTTGTTAAGCGCGTCCATGGCAATCCCTCGAAGTTCAGGCTACGCCGGGAAGGAAACGCGAGCAAGTGTCTTCGGAATAACCCCAGTAACGTCCGAGTTAGCTGCTGAGGCCAGGTCCATGCCTTTCTTAGTGGGATGTCATTCCGAGCGGAGCGAGGAATCTCGCTCTGGCCTTGCAAGTGGGGCACGAGCGAGCGAACCAGAGCGAGATTCCTCGCTCCGCTCGGAATGACATCCACTTTACGAAACCAGCCAAATTAGCACTCTACCGTTACGCACATCATTGCTTGACTTCCCAACAGTCGTGCTATAATACTGGCAGGGCAACAATAAGCAACAGAATGACCTCACGTCACAGCGCTGGATTGACGAGTCAAAAACCCGACGACGGGCCTCTGTCTCTTGGTTTGGCGCAGACGTGGGGGAAGGTGTTTCCCATATCATCGACAACCTGAACCGCGTCGAGGTGGCTGCATGAAGAGTCTTCGAACCGTCTGGCGTTGGCTGGTGGGGCAAGTCACACGAGAAGTTCCTGTCAAGGATGCGCTTTGCGAATTCGACTGCCGCAAGCCGCAGTGTTTCGAAGGAGAGTGGGAGAATTGCATGCGCCGCTTGCGGCGCGCCGCGGGAGAGTTGATGCCGCTGAAGACTCCGCGCCGCGACCCTTAACGCCGGGGAAGTGGATTATGGCAAGACATGTAGTCCGCCTGAGGTCAACCCGAAGAGCCGCCCTTAAAATGGAACAATCCAGACTTTGAGGTTCTCGGTATGCTGGAACGTTTCCGCCAGCTTGTCCGCCTCATCTTTGCTTCCAACTAACAGTCGAACCCGGTAAAGGGTTACGCCGTTCGATTCCACCGGAGCGACCAACGTCTGAAGACCGAAGTGTTCGGAGAGCCGGGAGGCCAAGGCCTCAGCGCTTGGCCGGTTATCGAATGCCGCGACCTGCACGGCGAAGCGCGGCCCTTGGACAGGCACCTGAACGGGGGCACGCGCCGCGTCGCGCGCCGTCGCCGCTGCTTCTGAGTGGGATTGTTGATCTTTGGCGATGGGGCGCGATGCAGATGCCGGCGCGTGCTTACAACCGGCCACCGGAAGGATGAGAAGCGCGGCGAGAGCCAGCGCACCTTGGGCCCACGGCTGTCGGCGCCGCAGGATTGGCATAGAAGTCGTCCTTACTTCGCCTGCACGACGATCGGGATCCCCACCAGGATTTCAATCGCAATCGGCTTGCTATCGCGCCGAGCAGGCCTGAACTTCCAACGACCGAAGGCCGCCAGTGCGGCCTGATCGACAACTCCACCAACACCTTTATAGAGCTTCAGCTCGGCGATCGAGCCATCTTCCTGGATTATACCTTGCAGGATGATCGTCTCATTCTTTTTTGGCTCAGATTGCGGGACGGGAGGGCGGCGGAAGTCAAACTGTTCCATTGCTGAGGGGGGTGCGACGGGGACTTCAAGCTTCACATCCACGCGAAGGTGTTCGGGCTCCTGGCCGGTGCCCGAGCTGTCGTGCGCGCAGTACTGGAGAATCCAGTTCTTTTCGGGCATGGGAAGATAGACCGTATAAATCTTCTTGCCCTTCAACACACCGTAAACACGGAGGCCGCCTCCGCCTGTCGGTCCGGTGGTGACGACCATCATCGGACGCGGAATGCCGGGGTGAGCCACGGGGTAGACCGCGGCGGCGCTGAAGAAGGATGGCAAAAGTGCGTCCGGGTCTCCGGAGGTTGAGCCCGTGATACTGACATTCGGTCCAATACCGGGTTCCAGAGAACCTGCTCCCCCGCCGCCCTTATCTCCAGAACCAACACCCGTGCTTGAATCGCCGGCCGGCCCATTCCCGCCGGCGCCGCCTCCAAGCGGATCCCCACCCGGAACGCCGCCTGGCGAGCCAGGCTTGCCTCCCTGCGGAGAAATGGAAAACGCTCCCTGTCGATTGCCCGGGGGAAGGGTCACAGAGTCCGTCGGTGGCGCGGGCTCAACGCTGAGGCTGAGCAGTCCTGCATTTGCGGCAGAAGTCTTCCGCGTATCCAGCTCGGCGAGGGCTCTTGCGTCAGCCTTTTCAGTAGCCTGGGTGGCCGGAGCAGGTTGCGCAGTGGGTTGGGGAGCGGGTTCCGGCGGCGCTGGCGGCGAGGGCGCCGCAGGCAGAGGCACGGGCAGCGAAGGGTTCGGCAAAGGGTTGCGTGGAGGCACAAGAGCCAGCGCAGGGGCAGAAGGCGGCGCCACAGTGGAGCGTGGCGGCACGACAACATGTGTCTCAATCGGCTTGGGCGGGGGGGGAGCGGGACGGGGTGGAGGCGCAGGCAAGTTGCCGATCAAAATGTTGGGCAGGCGAATCTCTTTCGGAATCTTCAACTGCGGTGGCGAAGAAGCCTGAATGATCGTCTGCCGGTCATTATCGGGATGCGGCGGATTCGAAATGATGGTCAGAGTGGGGTGGAAAGCCTGGCCGCCACGCGCCGGCGGGCGCTCCGGGCGGCTTCCCCGCCCTGGTCTTCCGCCTGATCCGGGCGGTTTCAAGTTAGGCAGGCGGTTCTTGGAACTCAGGGGCTGGAGCATGTACACCAAGTGCTCCGTGTGGTGCACCTCTGGAACCTCAGGTCTAACCAACAGCTTGGCAATCGGAAGGCGAACCAGTAGGAAGATGAAGGAGAAATGGAGGAGAGAAGACAATAAAACGCCGGGGACGGAGCGGTGGTACTTCGGCCAGGGCTGCGAGCCGTAGAGGCCAAGCGCCTGGAACGGGGTATCCATCTCCCAGATCAACGCCAGTTCTTGTCCGAACGAGCGGTGACTTGGGCTCTTGCGGGCCAGGATTCGTGTTCCCTCCTGCTCCACAGGCCTCCGAACCTCTTTTCTGATGATGGCGGAATTCCGCCCCTCGGCTTCTCAAAACGAACTCCTACCAACGAGGAAACCGGAATACAAACCCTACCGAAACCCGGACATTATCCTGCCGCACATCAAGAAAGTGAGTCGGTATGTAATCGGCCTGGACGAGTCGAAACGCCACCTTGTCGTTTATTCTGAGATCGATCGCCCCACCAAGTCCCATGGCGAAACGCCAGTTTGCTTCCGAGATCCCGTCAAAGCCTTGGCTTCCCCGGATGCCCCCGAACAAAGCGTGAACGGACGGTGTGATGGCGCGGCTCTTCCGGTATGAAAAGCGGGGTCCGTACATGATAGTCTGCGCGTTGACGTTAAGGCCGGCGTTCGAGCCGGAGACGGAGCTGAAGTCGAGAACGCCGCCAAACCAACTGTTTACATTCTCGGCGGCAGAGACATCCACTCCGTTCAAGTTGTAGCTCGGATTGTTAAGGCTATTGTTCAGGTTAGAAAAAAGGTGCGAATAGCCGCCAAAGAGCTCGACCTTGGGCGTTTCCTGCGCGGCTGCAGCGACAGAGAAGAAAAGAACCAGGGCGAACAATAATCCAGCCTTCTGCATCATCACTTCCTCCATGTGTATGTGCCGGTCCACCGGGCGGTCTAGACGATGGTGGCACAGGCTGGAGCGCCTGCGCCACCCGGCGAGCGCCGGCCCGCCAGCCGTCACTGTACCGACAAGGTTACGGTCGTCGAGTGCGAGATTGCCGGAGATCCGGCCGTTCCGGAGAGCGTGAGCTGGTAACTGCCCGCCGGAGTCCCGTCGCCGACGTTAGTCTGATTTCCACCCCCGCAGGCGGCCCAGAGAAGCACTAAGCCCATCACTAATGCGAGGCGCAACAACAGGCCGCGCCGGCGCGCCATCGCCTGGCTGGCCACCAAAGTCAAAATGAACAAAAGCCACATGAACCAGGTGATCCTGAACTGCGTCAGAAGACGAGGCAGATTCAGATTCGGCCCGGATCGTGGCGGCGCCAGGGTGCGCGCGGTAGTCGCGACAGTCACCGTCGCCGAGATGGGATTGGTCCCATCGGGGGTCACGCTGGACGGCGAAACCGCACAGGTGGCGTTTCGCGGCGCCCCGCTGCAGGTCAGATTGACCTTGGCGTTAAACCCAAAGGTCGGTGTCACGGTTATCGTGTAACTGACCGAGTGTCCGGCGATGACCGAGGCGGTGGTCGGCGAGCTGGAAAACAGGAAGTCGGCACCGCCGCCGCCCAAGTTCACGACCTGCGGGCTGCTCGCAGCGTTATCGGTAATGGTGAGCACACCGGTTCTGCTGCCCGCCACCGTGGGGGTGAAGGTAACGTTGATGGCGCAACTCGCTGCCGGCGCCAAGCCTGTTCCACAGGTGTTGAGCTGCGCAAAGTCGCCGGTCACCGTGATTCCGGCGATAGTCAAGGCCGCCGTACCTGTGTTGGTCATCGTGATCGTCTGCGGAGCGCTCGTGGATCCCAGCGCCTGGCTGGTGAAAGTCAAGCTCGTGGACGACAGACTAACCACCGGAGCCGCCAAGCCGATGCCGGAGAGAGTGACGGTCTGCGGGCTGTTCGCAGCGTTGTCGGTGATAACTACCGTACCGTAGAGATTGCCAGGCGCAGTAGGAGTGAATGTCACACTGACGCTGCACGATGCCCCGCCAACGAGACTGGTTGGGCAATTGTTCGTCTGAGCGAAATTTCCGGTGGCGGTGACATTGGAAATGGTAAGTCCAGCGCCGCCTGTATTGGTTATCGTGATTGTCTGCGCGGGGCTGGTGGCCGTGACCGTGGTGCTTGCAAATGTGAGCGTGGTGCTCGAGAGGCTGGCCACAGGCGCGGCGACGCCGGCGCCGGTCAGCAGCACCACCTGCGGGCTGCCCGGGGCATTATCGGTGACAGTCAGAGCGCCCACATTGGGGCCCGGCGCGATGGGGTCGAACGCCACGTTGATCACGCAATTGGCGGTCGGCTGGAGCGGAGCAACGGTGCAATCACTGGTCTCAGTGAAGGCGCCGCTGGTGGCCACTGCCGAAATCGTCAACACGCTGGTGCCAACGTTGGTCACGGTTACGGGTTGAACGGCGCTCGCCACGCCTACCGCCTGACTTCCAAAAGCCACCGAGGCCGGCGAAATACCGACCGTCGAAGTGCTGCCCGTCAGGTTGATGACCTGCGGGCTGCCCGGCGCGCTATCGCTGATTTCGATCGAGGCCTTTCTGACACCCAAGGCCGTCGGAGTAAAGGTCACACTAAGCGTGCATCGGGCTCCCGGCGCCACGGTGGACGGGCAATTGTTGGTTTCCGCGAAATCCCCGGCCGCAGTACCCGAAATCTTAATGCTGTTGATCGTCAGTGTGTTGTCGCCATTGGTTAGCGTTACGGTCTGCACCTCGCTGGTGGTGCCCAGGCTCAAGGCTGGGAACAAAAGGCCGGCAGGATTAAGAGCAATGCCTTGCAGGAAACTGGACTTACTGACGAAGGCGTCGCAGTTGCCGCCATAGTTCGGCTGGAGCGGATTGGCGAGCGGAAAGTCGAACGAACAGGTTTGGCCGGCGACGTAAGCCCCGGCGGGATTCCCCGCATCGACAGCGATGCCGTTCCCGATGTCCGTCGCGCTCCCACCCAAATAAGTCGAGTAAACCAGAGCGGTACCTGTAGGATTCAATTCCGTGACGAAAGCATCAGCGTTGCCGCCTCCGAAAGTCGGTTGGAATACAGTGCCGGCGACCGGAAAGTCAGTGGACACCGTGGACCCGGTCACGTAGGCATTGTCGCTCGAGTCCAGCGCGATGCCGTTCGCGGAATCCGCCAGGCTGCCTCCCAGGTAAGTGAAGTAGGTCATCGCAGGCGAGCCGCTGAGGGCGACTTTGGCAACGAACGCGTCACCCTCGCACACGCCGAGCGAATCCAAGGCGCAGTCCGCCTGAATAGCCCCGGGGGGTTGAGTGAAAAGCAAGGTGCTGGCCCTCGAGGTCGTGATCCCGGCGACATAGGCGTTGCCGGTGGTATCCACCGCTACGCCGTTGCCTTGGTCAAGTCCGCTGCCGCCCAAGTAACTGGAGAAAATCAGCGAGGCGGCTCCCGCCGCATCCGTATTGACCTTGGTCAAGAACGCATCCCCCGCTCCTGCGTAAGTGGTCTGGAGTGCGCCACCGCCCGTCGGAAAATCCGTCGAGTACGCCACGCCAGTTACGTACGCGTTGGCAGAAGTGTCAACCGCAATCCCATACCCAACATCTTCATCGCTGCCGCCGATATAGGTGCAGTAGAGGAATTCCGAACCGGCTTCGTCAAGCTTCACAAGAAAAGCGTCGGTGGCGATGCCGGCATACGGATTGCCGCCGCTGCCGCCAAAGAAGGGCTGGAAGCCGTTATAGTTGCAGAATAAGGGGGGAGGGGTCTCGGGTGGCGTCAGCGGAACCGTTTCCATTATGTTCTGGCTGATGTCACCCGTAACGTAGGCGTTCTGAGCCTCATCCACGGCAATGCCTCGGCCCGCGCACTCGGAGTATTCCCCGAGAAAGGTCGCGTAGATTATTTGTGTTCCTTCGACGTTAAGCTTGACAACCCAGCCGTTGTAGACAATGTAACCCTGCGGATTCCACGTCGCGCCGCATTGCCCATCCGCGCCGCACAACCCCTGGGGCACACCCTCAGTCGCCGGAAACTTCGCACAGGCCGTTTCGCCGGTTACGTAGGCCCTGGCGAGCGAGTCAACCGCGATACCGTAACCGATGGTGGGGTTGCACCCTAGATAGGTCGAATAAAGCAGTGCTGAGCCGTCGGGACTTATCTTCGATACGAACGCAACTTCACTACCTGTCGTATTCTTTGGAACGAGAGCGTCGACGAGCGGAAAGTCGATTGAGTAAGTCTCTCCCGTGATAAATGCCGAGTCGTCCGGCGCCACGGCGATTCCGTTGGCGCCGTCGATAAGACTTCCCCCGACATAAGTGGAATACGCCAGCGTGGGGTCGATGACGAGCGACCGGCTGGGATCGTGCTTGCCGACCTTAAATTCCACATTGCGCCCGCCCTTTATCGAGAACCGCGCGGACACAGGCTGCCTCGTCCCATAGGAATCTTGCTGGTAGGCGACCGGCCTCTGGAAAGACACTTCACCCATCCCGACGGTGGCGATCAAGTTGCCTTGCGAGTCAATCCGCAGCTTTTTTGCGCCTTGAACTGCCAGACGGATCGCATGGGGGTCGGCGCCGGGCGCCACGACGAAGTCATACTCGAGTTGGCTCTGGGTACCGTAATAAACAAGATCGATTCCGGGATAAACGGCGTGCTCGGCCACTCTGCGATAGTTCGGAACGTTAGTGCGCCACTGGGAAGGGTCGTTGCTGAGAAAGTAGTTGCTCTTACCCGGCAACAGGTCTGTGCCCACCATTTCGGCCTGGGCGTTGCCGCCTACGAGCTGCATACGGAGCACGGCGGGCGGCTTGGGCTTCGCAATTTCACCACCCGTCTGCGGAAGCTTGGAGGTCCGCCCCGAAAGCTGGGGCCGCTCGGATTCGAGAGCGAGCACGGCCGCGTCAGGCGTCAAATAGAGCAGGTAGCCGCTGCCGCGGGAAAGGAATCGCACCCGGCTGTTGGACTGCCCCTGATTGGCTTCAAAGCCGAGGGGAAGCTTGCCATACGCCGCGACCGCGCGCGCCTGCTGGGCCTTGGACGGCCTCTGGCTCGCAATCTTGGGCGCCGTTTGCGTCGTGCGATCGGCAGTGCCGTCAACGGGGGCGCCGAACTGCCTTGATGGTTGTACTAGGGCGGCCGCGAGGAGGCACCAACCCACGATACCCACATTCCTTAGTTTGAAGGGCCTGGAAGGCCATGGTCGAACTCGCATATAACTCTCCGCTTCTTGGGCTCCGACCAACTGCAAGTACAGGTAATTTCGAGACTGCTTGTAGGGGCGGCCTTCGTGGCCGGCCCGGGCTCTCCCCACTGTCATCCTGAGGAGCCGGATGCGGTCCTGAGTGCGACGAAGGAAGGATCTCTGCCGTTCGTTGAAAGTTCAACTGCGGAGATTCTTCGCTGCGCTCAGAATGACAGCATCCACGCGTTCTTCCGCACCCCCTAAGCCGAGAAAAAGTAGTTCCGGCATGCTTGCTCAACCGAGGGTGAATCAAGGCACGGCGGTTTGCCCTCGTATCCCGCTGCCCAGCGAATTTGCTGAACAATTTCACTGGGGTCGCAGGGCCGGAGCGGCCGCCCGCTCTTCTCAAGCAAGGCGACGAGCCCATCCACAACCGCAGCGTCATAGGTCAAACCGAATTCGCTGCACACTCGCCGGAAAATCTCATGATATTCCGGCGCCGAGGCGTAGTTTAATCTTGCCTTGGTATGTACGCGCCTCAGAAAGGCCTCATCCGCCATCTTACTGGGATCCAGGCTGGTCGCGAACACCACAAACACATCAAAAGGCACGAACAATCTTCCTCCCCCGAACAGGTTGAGGAAGTCGATGTCGTGCTCGAGCGGGACCAACCACCGGTTCAGGAGATCTTCCGAGCGCGCCGGCTGCCGGCCGAAATCATCGACGACCAGAACTCCGTTATTCGCCTTCATCTGCAAGGAGGCGGAATGGTACCTGCCGACGGGATTGAACTGCAAATCCAGCATCTCGACCCGCAAATCCCCGCCTGCGAAGATTCGCGGCCTCCGGCAGCGGACCCATCTTCGGTCGGTTCGCTCCTCGAGGCGTTCCAGGCTGGCGTCGTGCAGGTTGGAGTCAAACACCGTCACGATTTGGTTGCCGGCCTCCACCGCATAAGGAATCCATACATCGTCCCGATACATTCCAGAAATGGTCTGGGCGACGACCGTCTTCCCTACCCCGGGCGGCCCGTGCAGCACCATTGAACGGCCGGACATAATCGCCGTGCCGAGCTGGCTCAGGGTGGCCGGGTGAAGGACCAGGTGAGCGAACGCCTTCTCCACATCCGCTGTGTGAAAGCTCACGTTGCGGATGCTCTGGGCTCGAACCTGTCGCGTATAGTCGTCGAGCGATACGGGCACGGGTCCTGCGTAGTGGCTGAGGTTCAGCAACTCGTGGGCCCGTGTATTGCCCAGGGTGGTGGTGGTGACTCGCTGGACCCCTCCGACCATTCCTTTCACTTCCAGCAGTTGCTCCTTGCGGAGCAGTTCGAAGAGCTCGGTGACCACCGACAAGCTGACCCGCATTTGCTCGGCCAAGTGGACCAGGAGCAGCTCGCCCTGCAAATACAGGATCTTGAGGGCGATATTCTGCACAAGGCTTTTCCTGATCCCCAGGTCTTTTACGGTGTGCGGCAACTCGATGACCTGACTTGCGGGGGCCGCCTCCCCACCCGCCATCGCCTTATTGTCTAGAACTTCACTCGCCATGCGTGCACCCTGCTTCCCCGCAAACCCGATTTTGCCGATTGCCGGCGATTGCTGGTCTTGCCCGGCTCAGCGCCGGACATGGGCCGCGTCGCGGCTTGAACTCTCCCCACTCCAACTACCGGCACGCTTGATTCGCGGCCGGCTGATATCCATTCTGTATCGCCTCGGACTGGGACATGTAAGTGCCGGGCGTGAGCTTCCCGTAAAACTTACTGTCTGGGCAATAATAGAGTCCCGATCGCTGGTTCGCCCAGATTTTGGCCGACGACTTCTCGCTGGCGGCCTTGGGAGTTGGCTGGAATAGCCGGCTCAGAGACGGCAAATTCAGATACGGGTAAACAACAACCAACCCGACAATCAGCAGAACGGCGGGGATGAAGAATATCCGGTTTCCAGAGGTCTTCATTCTTCACCAGTCTTGCCCGCGTGGGCTCGGGCCCAGGGCGCGGGGCATCGTGAGCCTCGAGGTTCAGCGTGCCGTCAACACGCCCTTACGCGCCGTCAGGTAGCCTCCCACTGTGTCCTTCCCCACCTGGTTGATCACCAGCTCTACGGATTCCCACATCGCCCGGACCGGAAACACCACAGGCTCGTTGATGCCCAAATCGGTGGGATACTCATAATCCTCGGCATAGATGTTGACGGCGCAACGCAACCGTTTTGAATCCACCTTTTTCAATTCCAGCTTGATGTCGGGCGCGACCTCCAGGCGATTGCCGGCGCGCGCCAGCGTAAACTCGACGTAGTCCCGTCTGCCGAGTTTGCGCAGCCGCTCGATCTCGTTGTGATCGCGAGCGATGACCGTGTCGGCCTGAGTCACTCTCCTGCCCGACGGCTCCGCAACGTCATGCTGATCGTCCTGTCCGGCCTCGCCACCCTGACGGGCGGATGCGCCTTGGCCGCCTGGCATCGTCGCGTCCGTCCGCTCGGCGGATAGATCCAACCGGTTGGAGGCGGTAGACTGGAATTCAATCTTGGTGCTCTGGCGCGCCGGCGGCACGCTCTGCGCAGAGTCCGGCGCCGGTTGGGCCGCGGTCTGCGGCTCGGGAGCGGGACGGAGGTCCGCCGGGCGCGGCGCGGCTTTATGCGCCGCGGGTTGAGGCTCTCGGCTCGTCTTAGCGGGCTTCGGAAGCTCCCGAACGGCGACGGGAGCCGCGGGTTCCGAGGTTTCTCTCGCCCCGAGATCGGCCTGCTTGTGACTGCGACCCGGGGATGCCAAGTGCTGAGTGGCCGCATCCAAAGTCAGCCTCTGTCTATCGATCGTTTCCTGCATCGAGGCTAGGGCGGCAGCCACTCGCTCCTCGCGGCGCTGGCTCAAGGCGGACAACTGTTCCACCCGCGACCAGGTATAGAGCTGCAATACAGCGAGCAGCCCCAGCAGCGTGAAGACGACCAAGGCTATGGGCCGAGCGACGCGCTGCATTCGGTCTACGCTTCTCAGTTCGCCCGCGATCCGAGTTCGCAGAGTTTCGGATTCTTGACCATCCGGCCTCGATTCGCTGCCGAACGTCTCCGACGAAGGTTCACTATCGCGTCGGAATTGCGCTCCACCCATGATTTCCTCTTCAGACGACCGATATCCTAAGCCAAGCCTGCGGCGCCACCACAGCCGCCGAGGACAGCGCTGACCGCCCAGCCCGCCGTTTCCCTCTCACCCCTTCGAGAGCCGGAAACTTGCCGATCCCGCGTGGCTTCCCGCTTCCGCTTTCTCGCGGCCCCTCGGCCGTGCCTCAGGAACCACCGGTCGGCCACGCTCCACCACCTTTCGACCGGCTGTCTCGCCGTATGGCGTCACCGCGCCGGCGCCCGCTCGTCCATCGTGACGCCCGGCCGCCCATCCACTTGCCCGATCTCCAACCGGTCACCAACTTGGGTCCCACTTCGGAAGACGGTGTAAGGGGGAAGCTCGAGCACGCTCTGGG
>Ga0209415_10011790_pt1 | contig 14678 bp, 12 predicted proteins | sample PeaSoiSIISIP2007_FD_187696 | JGI IMG/M metagenome (GOLD analysis project Ga0209415, IMG submission 187696) | Peat soil microbial communities from Weissenstadt, Germany - SII-SIP-2007 (SPAdes) (version 2) | ecosystem: Environmental > Terrestrial > Soil > Wetlands > Peat | place: Germany...
GTCAGCGAGCTTACCTGCGCAAGGTGAGTGCTATCATAAATGGGCACGGTGGCTGTGCCTCCCGTGGGGTCGTTTGGATCACGGTTGTTGAAAATACCCCCGACGGCGCTAACCGCGTCACCGAATTCCAAAGTGCTCGGCGGCGCGACATATAGATTCATATTCGCGTGCGTCTTGCCGGTAATCTTCATTGGCGCGCCCGGGTTGATCTCCATGTCTAGTGCGTAATAAATGGCGAACTGACAAACCGGAATCGTGCTGAGCTGGATACATTGGCTTACACCCATTCTCACCGGGGAGGTAGCACTCGCCTGCTTTGCATAGGACGTGATGTGAAAGGAATTTACAAGCCCGTAGAGAGCTACAAACTCCGAAGCGAGATTAGTCCACAGTTGCCAGGAGGAGCAGCTTACGGCCGTTTGATTGCCGTTGCCATTTCCGTCATCGAAAACGTACTGCGACACCCACGGGTCCGTTACGAAGGTGGCTGGCAGGATGGTGCGGTAATGTGTCACATCGCTGGTAAGTGCCTGGTGTTGAAAGTCTCTATCCATCTGCGCAATCACCACCTCCGTGGCGGCCTCCGCCGCTCCGACGCTGTTGAGGTAGTTGTTGTTGCGCGACGTCATCATCGTCGAAGTCCTCGTCCACGTCGCCAACGTTGCCAAGGTTAGCATGGCGGCAGCCAGGAAGCACAGAGTCATCAGGAGAGCGGCAGCGTTCTTCGTTGGCGGTATCCGTCGGATGCGCATGCAGTAAAAGATCCTTGCAGGGTTTACTCTATAAGCCGGCGCGCCATGCGGCTCTGAACCTGAAAACAGTCACACATGCAGCCCGATCCGAGTTGCGTCAGCGGGTACTCCCAACGATAGAACTGAAGGGTTAGCCGGATCACTCGATTATTCAAATCGTTGGTTACTACGTTTCCTTGGAAATCTTCGGCCTGGAACACAAGGGCATTGGTGATACAGGTGCTGATCACTTCCACGCCTGGGTTACCGCTGGTCATGCGATTTAAGCAGTAACTGTTGGTATCAAGATAATAGTAGGTGAACGTGTTGGTGTTGGCCGTCGGACAGATCATGAGTGCATTTCCCGTTCGCGGCGCATCAGCGCCCAAAGGTGAAAAGGATGAGGCATTACCGTTACCAACGAACAGCAACTTGCCTGATCGAATCTCGTCGCGAACGTGGTTCAGCACTTTTTGGCCGTTGTCAGTTGCTGCCAGTTTTGTCTGTGCAATAGTGTAGGTGTTTGATCCGAAGAGTTGAAGGGACAGTGACGCGGCGACAAGCAGCGAGAAGACTGCGATGGTGATCAACATTTCCGCCAGGGTAAAGGCGGCGACACATTTCAAAGTGGCAGCGCACCCATTGGGTCCGATGAGCGGTGAGCGCTTCATTGGTCAGCGGCCCGAAGCGTGATCACGGTGTTGGTGAAGGGCCCCCGACTCATAAATGTCCAGGCGCAGTCGGAACGGATCTGGCGAATTGGCGGATCAGCGGACACCGTCGTAACACCGATGTAATTGGTCACAATTGCGGGCTGGCCTTGGTACGGAATGTCGAGGGTAGCGGTTTGCACGTAGCTCGTCACGCCGAGCTCATCCGGCAGGCCAGGGCCGATACTCTGAGGCCAGGCTTGGGGGTCCCATTTGGCGGCGCGGGCCTGCTCGAGACCTTGCGAGGCTATGGACTGCGCCGCCAGGGAATGGGCGCTCCACTCAGCGCTCTGTGAACAGGTGAGAAGACCGGAAATGACGCCGGCAAAGACCAGCCCTAACACGGCCATTGAGACGAGCACCTCCATTAGCGTGAGGCCCCACACCGGCGGCGGCGAATGTTCGTCGATTCTCCCGGAAAGTTGCATAAGCGCACGGCCTGTCAACGCAAGCCGCTGATCTCTTAGCAGGGTACGTGCCAGCACAGCGAACCGGGGCAATCCAGGATGCCAAGATCACGCCAAAGGGCTTCGGGGCCGCGCCATTGCAGTTTGTGTCGTCCCCAGCGAAGGCGTCTGAACGTTGGTTCACCCCTTGCGATTGGGAGGCTGGGGTCACGATGAGGACCCAAAAGTTAGGGCTTCCGCCGTCGAGGACAAGTAATCACCAGCGGTGAATCTTACTCGTTGGGCCGGGGCTTTTGTCTCAATTCAGGACGCTGGCATCCCAAAATGGGACGCACATCAGGTATATCTATCTCTTTGTCATGCTCGTTCACCACGCCGAAATTGGCGATGCCGTGGCGGGGCGGCAGGGCGGGCTGACGGGCAGCGCACGCGCACAGCCCGACGGCCAAGCCGAGGAAGAACAATAGAAACCGGCCCAGCTTTCCTGGAATCATCGCGCAGTTTTGACTCCGACTCGCTGGCTGAGCCGTTCGATCGCCGTGTCCAGAAGATCGTCGAGCTTTTCCTGGAACTCCGTGATCTGCTCGCGCTGCTCTGCGGTGAGGATCGCGCTGACTTTGCCGTAGAGCTTGTGCCGTTCGATCGCGAGGTCCGCCTCGACCTCCCCGACCTTGGCCGCCACGCTTCGGATCGCCGCCTCGGTTGCGTCCGAGGAATGGATCGAGCGGCGCAAGGCGCCCTTGGCTTCGTGCAGTCTCAGGAGCAGGTCCTTGAGGGGCTCCGGCTCGGGCTGGAGTTGTGCCTTGATCTGGGCGACCTGGTCATCGGTCAGGCCGAGCCGCTCGCGGATGCGCTCGAACATCTGGGCCCAGGCAGGAGGGCGTTGCCCATCACCGCTCTGGGCCAGGGTGGGACTTGAGGCGGCGGCGCTGATCACGGCGGCCGCGCCAATCGCAAACCATTTTGCGTTTTTCATAACACTCAGATTTTCCATCCGGCCCGATACTGGTGGTGGACGAGCTGCGCGGCCTGGGCGCAGTTGGTGGCGCGCAAGCGCTTTGAATCCCAATCGAGCTTGCTGCCGGCGCGGTAGGCGACGTTGCCGAGCAGCACCGTCTCGGTCAGGGCGCCCGAGTAATCGAAGTTGCAGGTGGTCGGTTCGCCGGTTTTGCAGGCGCGGAGCCACTCGGCGTGATGTCCGATCGAAGCGGGAATCGACGGCGGGGGCGGAACAAAGCCGGCGAACTCCTTTTCCGGCAGCAACAGGCGGCGGCCATAATCGGCCAGCAGCATTCCTTTGCGTCCGATAAAGAGCACCCCGCTTCTCCATTGGGTCAGCAGGTCCGCCGGGAGGAGCGTGGCGGGCGGCCGTTTGCCGCCGTGATACCAGGTCAGCCGGATGGGCGGCTGAGACTCGCGGGCAGGGTAAGCGTACCTGAGGATGAGCCACGGCGGCACCGACTCCGGATGGACGGGCGGGCCTTCAAGAATCTCGGCGGTCAAGGGCGTTTGCAAACCCAGCGCCCAGTGCGGCAAATCCAGGTAGTGGCAGCCAAAGTCGCCCAGCGCGCCGCCGCCGAAGGCCCACCAATTCCGCCAGCGCGCGGGCAGGTACTCGGGACTGTAGGGGCGCTCCTGGACCGGGCCCAGCCAGAGGTCGTAGTGCAATTGGGCGGGCACGGGGGGCGTGTCCTTGGGCCGCTCCTGGCCGCCGTAGGTCACATCGACCCAGACATGCACGTCGTCCACCGTCCCGATGGCCCCGCTGCGGACCAACTCGACCACCCGGCGGTAGTTGGCGCCGGCGTGAATCTGCGTGCCGATCTGGGTGGCGCGTTTGGCGGCGCGCGCCGCCTCCATCACCGTGCGGCATTCCGAAATCGTCCGGGTGAGAGGTTTCTCGCAATACACGTGGCGTCCGCTCCGCAGGGCCGCCACCGTCGCCACCGCATGCGTGTGGTCGGGTGTGGCAACAACCACCGCGTCGAGGTCTTTCCGGTCCAGCAGCCGGCGGAAATCATTATAGGTCTTCGCCGCGGGATGCTTTTGCGACGCCGCCGCCAGCAGGCCGTCGTCCACGTCGCACAGCGCCACGATGTTCTCGCTCGAGACGTTGTCGAGGTCATACGCGGCCTGGTGGGCCACGCCGATCATCCCGAGGTTCAGCTTTTCATTGGGCGAGCCCTGCCCGGCTCGCGCCCCCCTAAGGCCGCCCAACCAGAGGCCTGCGGCGCTGAAGCTGCTTTGCTCGAGAAACCTCCGGCGGCTGATCTGAATGCGCTCTGTTTTCATGGTCGAGGATATAATAAACCCGAGGCTCTCAAGGCAAGCGTTTATGCGCGCAGCCTCGGCGGAAAGGCGGGCCCGTTCATGAAGCCGCGAAGCCAGGGGCGGGGATCCCGATTCGGCATCGGGACTTCTTCGCGGCCCGCGGCAAGAGGAAGCGGGGACGAAGCCGTCCCCTGCTGCTTCGGGCCGAGCGCAATGAATCGCGCTTTCAGCGCTCGGGATGGTCTGTGGGCGATAAACCTGGGCCCGTTGGCCCAGGCTGGTATGAGGCCGCGCCGTTGGCGCTCCAAAGGCTTCGCGACGGGCGAACCGGCGCTGGAACTGGCGATGGTCTTGGAGTGCGCGCGGCGGCTACTCGCCCTCGAACAGGGGAGTCACGAGCACCTCGAAGCCGGGCAGCAGCTTGGACGCGGCGGCTTGGCCTTTGGTGCAGCGGAGGCATAGCTCATACCGGCCGTTCTCCAAAGATAACACCTCGACGGTTTGGGCCTCGGGATCGATGAGCCAGAATTCCTGGACGCCGTATTGCTCGTAAAGGTCCCGTTTCTCGATCCGATCCCGGTTCCGATGGCCCAGCGAGATGACCTCCGCCGCGAGATCCACCGGGCCGTTGATCGTCTTAGTGATGATGCCCAGCCGAGCCCGGGAGATAAACGCCACATCCGGCTGCGTCACCCGGTGGGGCGATAAAACCATGTCGATGGGGCCGGCTACGACCTTGCCGAGCTTGCGCGTCGTAACCCACTCGTAAAGCTGGCGGTAAAACCGAAGAGTGATCTCCTGGTGATAAAACGAGGGTGCGGGCGACATGATCAATTTTCCATCCCAAAGCTCGCAAGGCTGATTGGTTTCCGGCATCTCGGCTGCCAACTCGGCATACGTGTACAGGCGGTCGGCTGGCGCTGCCGCCGGCCGCTCCAACGTCGTGCTGTTTTCCATGAGGGGCTGAGCCTACATCTGTACCCGGTAGAACGTGTTGGCGGGGCCCGGGGTGATAGTCGCCGTGGGCGCGGTTGCGCCGGGGACGGGGGTCCACGGTCCCCCGAAGCTGGTGGCCTGCAAGAGCGCGCCGCCCTGCCAGATGAAGAGGACGTCGTTGCCGGACCTGGCGATGCCGAGTTTGGGCTGCCCCACGGTATCGAAGGAAGCGCCGGCATTGGCGCCCGCGCCGTAGATCAGGCAAACGTCGAACGGGGTAAGCACGTCCTGCCAAACGGCGAGGTCATCGATGTCGGCGGAGCCGGCCTCCGGATAAAGCCCGGTGGGGTCCTGGCCGATGCTGATCGAGCCGCCGGAATCGAAGTTGCCCAACCCGGCGAGCGAGTCGGCATGCACCTGGAGGCCGTCGAGATAGGTGATGCCCAAGGCCGCGGCATGGTCGAAGGTAACCAGCAGGTGATGCCAGTTGCCATCGTTGATGGCGTTGTTGGGGCCGTTGATGTCAATGTTGTTGGTGCCGTCATTGAGGCACCACTCCCAGCCGCCCAGGTCATAGGATGGGCTGAAGGTAAACCCAAAGGAGTTATCCGAATTAGTGGCGCTGCCCAAGAACGGCAGGTCGCCCCCAAGGTAACCCGCCGGCAAACGAGTCCAGAAGCTGACGGAGAAACCGCTCCCGTTGGTCCAACGGGCGCCCAAGTCGCTCAGGACGGTATTGGTGCCCAGGCTGACGTAGTTGGCGTTGGTGACGGCGTTCTGCGTCCCGTCGGCGTTGGTGCTGGTCATCGTGCTGTAGTGCAGGGCTTGGGAGCCTATCTTGCCAGGGACAAACGTGGGTGCGCCCACGTTGGTGCCATTATAGCCTTGGCCGGCGGAATCCTTGTAATTGCCATCGAATTTGAGGTGGAGGAGCAGGTGATTGGTGACGTTGGCAAAGGTGGGCGGCGGCAGGACCAGGAGCGAGGCACTCAGGTTGGTTTTGCCGGCGCCGTTGGTGGCCACCAGTTCATAGGTGGCGGTGTCCGACAAGACCGTCTTTGCGAATGTCAACGTGCCGTTGGTGGCGCCAGCGATGGCGGCGCCGTTTTTGGTCCACTGCAGGCTGATCGGCAGCGTGCCTTCCACAACCGTTGAGAAGGAAGTCGGCGTTCCGGCGGCGACAACTTGGGAGAAGAGGGAAGTCCGGAAGATCGGCTTGGTGTTGAGGCCATACCGGCCCTCGTAGTGGGCCAGAATTTGCGCCGAGGTGAGTTCAGTGGCATAGATGGCCACTTCGTCAACCTGCCCGTTGAAGAAACTATCGGGACTGGTGGTCGAGGACTCGCCGAGCGCGCCGATGAGCAGCGGGCCCGCGCCGTTCAGGTCCCAATTGCCCCAGATCGAGTTGTCGGTGTGGCCGTTGACATAGAGGGTCACGCCGGTAGTCCCATAAATCACCGCCAGGTGGGTCCAGCCCAAGTCAATGGCCCCGGCGCCATTGGTGGAGGGGGTCAAGTAGGGGCCGCCGGGCGCGTTGTAGAACAGAGTCCACCCGGACGGGTCGTTAGTTGAGGGTGTCGGGGCGAAGAACCAGCCCTTGCTGCCGAATTGGGAGGACACGGCCACCCCCGAATTGAAGCTCGCACCGGCATTGACCCAGCACTCGAGGGTCCCCGAGGCGGCGTTGAGCGCCGGGGAGTAGGGGACGACGCCGTAGCTGGCCGAACTGCCGTCGAACGAAACGGCGCTATCCGATTCGTTGAGCAGCGCGCCAGGAACGCCCAGGGTCACCGGAGTGCCCGAGATGTTGGTATAATAGCCGTCATGCCGGCCCATGCTGTCCCACATGTTGGTGGAACCGGGGGCCTCATCCAGGCGCCACCAGGACACGGGCTTGGAGGCCGTGACGGCGGCCTCGTAGCTGCCGGCGGCGGGCGCGGGTATGGTAATGGTGACGGGGCCGAAGTTGGTGGCGCCAAGGCGGTTGCTCACGATGACAGAGTAGGCGCCGGCATTGGCGGCAGTAACGTTGGCGGCCAGGTAAGAGGAGTTGGTAGCGCCGGGGATATTGGTGGCGGCAAGCTGCCACTGGTAGGAGAGAGCGCCCCCGGAGGCCGTAACGTTCAGGTCCAGGCTGGCGCCCGCGTAAAGGGTGCGCGACTGCGGCCCCTGCGCGACCGCAGGCTGGGTGACCGGGCTCACGGTGAGCGCCGCCATGCCGCTGGTGACCGTGCCGTAGCTGTTGGCCACGGTCACACTGTAATTGCCTGCGTTAGTCCCGTAGAACACCTGCGTCAACGTGGTGTTGGTCGCGCCCGGGATGCGAGCCGTCCCGAGATACCACTGATAATTGAGTGGCGGGGTGCCGCCCGCATCAACCGTGAGCGTGTCGGTGTCCCCGGCGAAGACGGTGCCCGGCGGGGCGGAGGGATTCACAAAGACCTGCGGCTTGAGGTTGCCGATGGCAGCCGCGTACTCGCTAAAAACCTCGCCCTCGCTTAAGGACCGGTTGAAGATGGCCACCTGGCAGATAGAGCCGTTGAAATTGGTCACGGAGTTGTCGCCGACCAAAGTATAGCTCTCGAAGTTCTGAACGGCATGGGTGATGTAGTTGGTCGCCCCCGTGAAGTCGGCGGCGTTGGTGCTGTCCACGATGTACAGGTCGGCCTCAGTCGGCTGGACGACCAGGGCGACAAAGTTCCAAACCGAATCGGCCAGGCTCAGAGTGCTGAGCCAGGCATAAGCTGACTGGTCGTTGTTCCAATTGTAGCTCACCTTCAGGCCCCCGGTTTCGTCCATCTGCAGGCCGGCGGCCTTGTCGCCTAAGTCGTTCACCACGATGCCGGCCTGGGCGTTCTGACTGCCGTTGGGCAGGACCCAGGCCGTGATCGTGACCGCGACCGTGTTAGTGTCGAGGTTAAGGGGAGACAGGCTCACCGAGCCGCTAAGACCGTCGAAACTGACCGCCTTGTTGGCAGGAGCGAACCCCGGGAAGACCGGCGCCGCCGGGCCGGGCTGGCCGGGCATGGCATTATGGATGTAGCGGCCGCTGGCGGCAGCGCCCAGGGTGCCTAGATTGGCCGCCGGCGGGTCGGCAGGCTCGCCCAGGCGCCAGTAACCGACCGGGTTGCTGGCGAGGACGAGCGTGGAATAGCCCCCGCCATTGGTGGTGCCAACCGCGTAGTGCTCCCCGATCGTATCGCCGTCCAGCGCCGCATTGTAGAACGCCACCTCTTGAATCCAGCCATCGAAATTGCGGTTGGGGATCGTGGTGGCGCCAATCCGGAAAGCGTTCGTGCTGTTGACCGCGAACTGGGTGGCGGCCACGGCCTCGCTGGCAACCTGCGCGCCGTTCACGTAGAGAGCAGCGCTCGACCCGTTGTAAACCGCGACGACATGGGACCAGACGCCGGGTGTCGCGGCGCCGCCGGAGATATCGCCGATGTAATTGTCACCGGTGGCGGTAACGTTGGTGTACACGTTCGTGCCCCCGCCAAGCCTGAAATTCCATCGGCTGGCAGCGCCGTCGTAATAAACCAGGTAGCCCTTGCGGTAGCTGCCATCACCCTCATCCAGCGAGCAGACCGGCGAGAACAGATCCGGGGCTGTCGAAGAGGGCTTAGCCCAGAACTCGACCGAGAACGGGCCATGGGGATTGAGGGCAGGATTTAAGGGGACATCGACCACCGAGTCCGCCAGGAAGTCCAAGCCCCATCCCGGATTGCTAAACCGGCTCGAGGTATTGGCGCCGCCGGAGAGCGCGCCGGGCTGGCCCCGGAGGACGTCCTGCGCATAAAGACCCTCGCCGGCTACACCCAACTTGCCGAGGGACCCGAGGTCCGCGGCATAGACGGGCAAGGCAAGCGGCGCAGCCGTTTCATCCAAACGCCAGTATCCCACCGGGTTCTGAGACACCACGGCGGTTTGGTAATTGTCCGCGAGGGCCGGCAGCGCGGCCATAAGGGCCAGGAGCGCCGTTCCCGCGAGAGCTTTGTAGGTATGCCGGTTCTTTGGTTTCATAGGGGTGCGTTTCATTGAGTGCGGTGGTTGCTGCTTAAAGGCTGGTCAGTGGATTATTGGTTCTGGCTCGGGAATTCGCTAATGTCCCGCCTTGGGCCGGGTCGAGTGGTCTTGCAGCCAAGCGATATCGGGGTCACCGGGGAGCGAGAATGAGGCATTGTTGTAATAAGCCGTCTCGTAATGCATCGGCGGCATCCATCCCGTCCATTTCTTAAGCTCCGAATGCCCGTCGGCAAAAGAAAAGCCGCACCCCCGGTTGTGATAGATTCCGGGGAGGTCCTCATTGTAGCTGTAGAGGCTTGGGTTGGTCAGGTAGCCGGTCATCACCGTCCCGAAATTGCCCCAGTTGACGCAGTCTTCCCGTTCGTCCAGAAAAACAAAGGTCTTGGCGGGCCCGGGCGAAAGGCCGCCGGAGATGTCTGTCTGCCGGCCGTAAATCATATAGGGGTCTTCCATCGTCCAGCCGCCGTCCGTGCCGAGGATGGTGCCGCTCGAGACGTCGGGCGCGAAGCCCCCTACGAAAACGTTCATGGACATCGAGCGGACTCGCGGCAGGTTCTTGCCGTTGACCGTCACGTATGAACGGTCGGCGGGACACTTATAGACCCCCGCATTCCTGATGTACGGCCAGAGCGGGCGCACCTGGATATCGATGCTGATGTCCCAGTTGTCCCGGTTGACGCTGTTGAAATCCATCAGGGAAAGGGTCCAGGCGTAAGCGTTCTTCCAGTTGCTCGCAATGGCCCCCAAACCAACGTTGTCGCCGCTGGCGTACACCAGCGTATCCCGGTTGTCGTCGGCGTACATGCGCCAGCCCAGGGCCAACTGCTTATGGTTGGACATGCACTGAACCCCCTGGGCCTTTTGCTTGGCCTTGGCGAGGGCCGGCAGCAGCATCGCCGCGAGAATCGCAATAATCGCAATCACCACGAGCAACTCAATCAGGGTAAATCCACCGCCCGAGCGCCCAATGGCCTCGGGGCGGCCTTTCCAATCTTTACGCATAACTCTTTGATGGTCGATACCCGCTCCTGACAGCAGCAGACAAACTCAAGACTTCGACAGCCCTCCCCGCGGGCAGAATACCGCCAGCATCTCCGGCCCAGGAGATCTCCAAGGTCGCCAAACGTGCAGGCACGGGGCCACAACCGGTTAATATTTAACCCATTAATGTAAATGTTCAAGCAAAAAGTCACTGCCGGCTTGCTAAAAGCGGCACCGCCATTATATCAACAGCGATGTCCGACGCTTACTACCACCTGCTCGAGGCGACGATTGGGCACCTGGAAAGACTCAAACGCCGGGGCGTGCGCTTTGTCTCCGTCTCACCCCAGGTGCTGGCTGGGCTGGGCCGAAGCTTGCGGGCTGCGCCTGGCAGGACGGCGTTGGCGCCTTCCGCCCGAGCGCCGCGCCCTGGGGTGGAGCCGCCCCCCTCTAAGCCCGAGCCTGCGTCCTCGACACTTGGCACGTCCCCGCGCTTGGGGCTGCCGGCTGAAGCCGGCGTTCCGCCGGGGCTCGCGCCCTCGACCCTCGACCCTCGACCCTCGACCCACCCGCTGGCCCCTGGCCTGCCGCAGCTCGAGGCCGCAGTCGCCCCCGCCTCGATCCTCAGCCCGGCAGCCAAAGCCGCCGCCTTTGCGGAATTGCGTTCGCAGGTCATGCCCTGCGTCAAATGCGCGCGCCTGGCCGCCGCGCGCAAGAATGTCGTCTTTGGGGTTGGCGATATCAACGCCCAGCTCATGTTCATCGGCGAGGCCCCGGGTTCCGACGAAGATGAACAAGGCGAACCCTTCGTCGGCAAGGCGGGCCAGTTGCTGACCCGGATCATCCAAACCATGGGGCTCACCCGCGGTTCGGTCTATATCGCCAACATCCTCAAATGCCGGCCCGACACTCCCGGCCAAACCTCCGGCAACCGCAAGCCAACGTCCCAGGAAATGCAGACCTGCCTGCCCTATCTCCATCGTCAGATCGACCTCATCGGCCCCAAGGTGATCGTGGCCCTCGGGGCTACGGCCATCGAGGGGTTGCTCGGCAAGAACCCCCAAGGCATCACCCGCCTCCGCGGCCGTTGGCAGACCTTTCGCGGCATCCCCCTCATGCCCACCTACCACCCGGCCTACCTCCTGCGCAACCAGGCGCCCGCCGAGAAACGCAAAGTCTGGGAAGACATGCTCGAGGTCATGGCCAAACTCGCTATGCCCATCAGCGAAAAACAACGGAAGTATTTTCTCTAGCCAGAGCCTGTCCCAAACGCTCCGATTCCGGACCTTTGTCGGGAGCCTTTGTCGGGAGCCTTTGTCGTCCCGAATCCGAATCGGGCTTTCGACAAAGGTTCCGACAAAGGTTTCCGACAAAGGTTTCCGACAAAGGTTTCCGTTCGCCGGGCTTTTGGGACAGGCTCTAGCTAGGCTTCGCACCCCAGGCGGCGGAGGTAATCCAGAAAATGGCGGGCGGCGGCATCGAGGTTTTTTTCATCGCCGCCGCCGCGCAACGGGGAGCACATTTCGTAGTTGACCCACCCGTCAAAACCTCCCTCCCGGAGCCCGCGCAGGAAGGAAGGGTAGTCAATGAAGCCCTCGCCCATGGGAACGGCCCGGACGAGGTCAGGCTCGAGCGGGCGATAATTGACGCAATCGGGGACGTAGGCGAAGCGAGGGAGGCGCACGTAATCGGCGCAGGTGGTGGCGACGGTGAAGGGTGCGGCCTGCTTTGCGGCCTGGTAAAGGTCTTCGCCGCGCAGGGCCGGAGACCAGGCGTCGAACATCAATTTCACATTGGGCCGCGCGATCTCGCGGAGCAACTCGAGCAGGGCCTCGGTCTGCAAGGCGACGTCATGATGGTTTTGGACGCCTAAAGTGACGCCAAAGGGCCGGACCACGTCGGCGCACCAGCGGAGCCCCTCGACGCAACGCTCCCACAGGGCGCCGGGGGAGTGTCCTGGCAGTTCATAGCCGGTAAAGACGCGGACCAGGGCGCAGTCCAGGTCGGCAGCGAGCCTGGCCAATTCCTCGACATACCTGACCTGAAGTTCCAGGAACGGGACCTCGGGACATTCGCGGCCGGCGGTGAAACTGGTATAGGCGGCGATGCAGGCGGTTTCGAGCCCGGCGGCTCTCAAGCGGGCGCGCAATTCCAGGCGGCGGGCTGCATCGAGGTCCAGGATGGAGGCGTGAGGCCGTTTGCCCATGAGCATGACGCCTCGGTAGCCCAAGGCCTTGGCGCGGTCGATGAAGGCGGGCAGATCCAGACGGGACTGGCCCCACAGGCCAGCGTAGCTCACAGAGAACAGGGCGGTTTTCATATTGCGATGTTATTTAACCGCAGAGAACGCAAAGAACACAAAGACCAAACAGGGCAATTCTTTCACTGCAATCGTCCAATGTGCTCACACGCTGCGAACATTTTCTTCTCTGCGTTCTTTGCGTTCTTTGCGTTTTTATTGCCTTCCCGAACGCCTCTACCGGTTCCCGAAGCACTCGCAACGTCCCTCCGCCACGCTCCACGTTCCACGTCTCGGTTGCGCCTTCGCCGCTCTGTGTTCTTTGCGGTTAATCCATAATTCTGTATCCGGTCAACGGTGGGCGCGCAGGAGTTTGCCGCCGCCAGGGGGCAGGCGCAGTTCTGCGCGGCGGCCGGACGCGGGCGACCATTGGCCGGCAGCGGCATCGAACACCTCGAGCCCGGCGGGACCTCTGACACCCAGGACCGCTTCAGCCTGGTAGTCCAGGTTGACCACGACGACATGCGTCGGCGTGGAGACGCTGCCGGATTCGGGCTTGGGGCCGAAGTATCCCAGCAAGAGGCCCTTGACTGGTTGAGGCGCCTTGTAGTCCAGGGCTGGCACGGGCGGGTCCGGGGTGAAGGGGGCGTCTGTTGGCAAAGGCACGGCGGCTGGCGGGAGCATACCCGCATGATAGACCCCGAGCGACCACAGGGGCTGCAATTGCACGGCGGCGGCGGCGAACTCGCGGTTGAGGGTTTTGAGCGTGGCGTAAAGCGGGGTGGGCGTGCCGTCGGCGTTGGCGATGCCCCCGGTGTGGCCGGCGCAGCAATAGACGTAATAGGAGAGGCCCTGCGCCCCATAAGCGAGCGTCGTATAGGCCAGGAAACGCATCTCGTCCGGTTTGGGCGCGCGCATGGAAGGGGTCCAGGTGGCGGCCTGAACGATGTTGAGGAACGGCAGGCCGGCGTCCTGGGCGGCGCGGCGGACCAGGCCCAGGTTGAGGAAGTACTGGCCGGAATCACCGTCGGCCGTGAACTGGTAGTGGTCGTAGCTGATAAGGGCGGGTTTGACGAGGTCGATGAATTGGCGCAGATGCGCCTGGTAGGCGGTTGTGGCATCGCCCTGGTTGCCGAGCTGCTCGTTGCTGGCATAGGTGGGGAATAGATTGATGTAGGCCAGGTGGGCGGGGTCGCGCTCGCGGAGGTGGGCCACCAACCTGCCCAGGGCGGGAAAATTGGTGGCGTTGGGCTCATCGGTGATGAAATAGGCGTACAGGGCAGGATGCCGGCGGATGCGCGCGATGAAGGCGTCGAGTTTTTCGAGTTGAGCCGGGTTCTCGAGTGAGGCGGGGGCCAGGAGCGCATCCTGAACCTGGGCGCGCAGGCCGTGCCGGTGGACGAGGTCGAGGTCTTTCTCACCGCACCAGACGAGATTCCATCCGCCCTCGGCCATCTGGCTCGCGGCGGCGTCCGTCATGGGCGGCCCGGCCCAATAGGTCACGATCGGCTGGCCCACCCGCCAGACAGACGCCGAGGCCTTGGCCGCACGAGCAGCGGGACCAATCGTGAGCAGCGCTCCAAGCGCGGCAGTTACCAGGTGAGAGTGAGGTTGAACGTTCATGAGGACGGAGGTTTCATGCAGTCTGGATCTTACGGGCGATGATGGGGGAGAGGCGTTTGGTGGCAAGGAGAATTATGCCGGAATAGGGTTGATTATCCTTGATAGATTGATTGGGTTGGATTGGCCTTGGCGGAGGCGTCGCGGGCAGGCCGCTGTGGAGTACGGTGGCAAGCGAAGCGCGACGCCGCTTTGGCTCGGGCGGCGTATGGCGTTCTTGGATGTCCCCGGGCGGCCGAAAGCGGCGTCGGCGCTTCGCTCTGCCGCCGCACTCCAGAAGTCCCCTCTCAATCCAGCGGACGGTTTTGCATCCATAGGCAAGAGTTTTCGCACAAATGGGGTGCGAGGCGCAACTGCTCCATTGGCTGTATTGGCTACATTGGCTGTATTGGCTCTTTTTTCGGCCTGAACAGTCGCATGAGGCGTGAACGGCTGCGGATGCTTAGGCCCCGTGCAACAATTAACTCGGATTTCCTTGTCGGGGGCCGCAGCCAAAGCGTCCCGATTCCGAATCGGGACGCACTCCATACGCTTCGCGACATGCGGACCGGCGCTCGAACTGGCGAAGCCTCTGGAGTGCGCGGCTTCCCCGCGCTCTGTGCTTCCCATTTTCTACCGCCACCGCCGTGCTTTCAGAATGTTAGAATTACGCCCCAGCCTCGGAGTTTGTTTGTAACTGTTTCGCTCGCCGTGAGACGCGCCGCCGCATAGGAGCGCGGACATTCCTGTCCGCTTCGGGCGACCTACCACGTTCGGCGGA